>Ga0187784_10004727_pt1 | contig 11021 bp, 9 predicted proteins | sample 1015_SJ02_MP15_2_FD_132964 | JGI IMG/M metagenome (GOLD analysis project Ga0187784, IMG submission 132964) | Tropical peat soil microbial communities from peatlands in Department of Meta, Colombia - 1015_SJ02_MP15_20_MG | ecosystem: Environmental > Terrestrial > Soil > Wetlands > Peat | place... | reverse complement strand
GAATACGCGAGGAAGAATGGCAAGTCCAACCTACATTCTTTCCGTGACGGCTTCAAAATACTCAGGATTATCTTCAATTGCTTAATAGAAAGCGTGGCTGTCGACTTTTAAATCATCTGTGTAGTTAGAAACTTGGAAATGCATAATTATCTCTCGATTGATTTTGAAGAATATTCGTGTTCTTAATAAGCAGTAAAACGATGAAGAACTTTTCATACAAAAAAGGAGCGCGTTAACGTGCCTAAGCGCAGAATAAGAATTGGTGTCGTTGGATTAGGAAAAATGGGTTTACTGCATTCAAGCCTTCTGAACACTTTTCAAGATGTCGAACTTGTGGCTTTGTGCGATAGAAATGCTTTAATGACCAGGGTTTGTAGGAGCATTTTCTCTTCAACAGCAGTAGTTGTCGTAAACAGCGTAGAAAAATTTAACGAATTTGCTCTCGATGCTGTTTACATAACAACGCCTATTTCATCGCATTTTCCAATAGTCAAGGATCTTTACGCAAAAAAAACAGTTTGCAACTTATTTACCGAGAAAACGTTGGCTTCTAACTCCAGTCAAGCCGAGGAAATGAGTGAAATAGCCAAAAAAATTGGTGGCATAACGATGGTGGGTTACATGAAGAGATTTTCTGTCGTGTTTAAAAAAGCTAAGGAGTTCTTGGTAGCTGGCGATTTGGGCGAACCGGTTTCCTTTAATGCTTATGCCTACTCGTCAGATTTTCTCGGGTTGACGAAAGACTCAAAGTCTTCCGTGTCAAGAGGTGGCGCTTTGAAAGACATAGGTTGCCATATCATTGATTTGGCTTTTTGGTTGTTTGGGGATCTTAAAGTCACTGAAGTTACATCTTGCGATAAAATCGGAGACTCAGAAATCTCTGCTTCATTCACAGTTACAAGTCCGAACGAAATAGCGGGGCGATTTGATGTTTCCCAGCGAATGCTCAATTATAGGATGCCCGAATTTGGTTTTTCCATTGAATGCCCCAGAGCAAAACTTGACGTAAATGACGATAGATTACGTTTGACTCTTAAAGATGGTAGTCAAAAAACCTTGTATAGACATGACCTTCACGATAACGTGCCTTTTTGGTTGGGCGAAACGGAATATCACAGGGAAAACGAGGAATTTATTAATTCGATAATAGACAACCGAATGTGCGAACCCAATTTTGAAACGGCGTTAAAAGTTGACCGGCTTATTGATCAAGTGAAGCAAAGAGCTGCGACATTATGAATGACGAAATTCACAAATTGTTACTTGTCGGCGACAATCCTTTTCAGGGAATCAGCCATCTTTCGCAAGAGCAAGCCAGGACCAGGGGCGAAGTAGATGTCTCTCCAGCTGACCGAGCGGCTGACATTGTCGTGGCTTCAATTAAAAATGGTGCAAACGGTTTTTCATTCTCAGTAAGTGACCTCACCCTCTCAATCCTCCGATCATTGCGTGAACGCAAGAGTCTTGATGCCATCAGCCTTTATGCAATGGTGCCGTATGCTTTCGAATACGTGCGAGTTGCAACCCAGACGGGAACGCCTGGCTTGGTAAAGAGGTTTGCAAAGCAAGTCGTGCTAACTGGCAACCTGAGGGCGATCTTGGAAGGATTATGGTCCGCGGCCAGACAGGATCCTGAGGGTTTCGTGAACGTCTACCTCTCGTATGAACTTTCCAGAATTAAATCGGCGGCTGGAAAACAAGCAAAGCTGACTTCGGTCTTGCTCAATGAAGTCATAGTTGATATGGCTCTAGCTCTGAATTTCGATTGGCTTTTCAAGTCGCTCATAGATTTTCTTTCCAAAAGAGGGATAACCCCTGGGTTTAACACGAGAAATTTTCCTTATTTGGTCAGTAAATTCAACGAATGGGAAATTAACATTGAGGAGGCGCTGATTGTTACGCCCTTCAACAAAGTCGGTTTTCAGATGAATCCTTCAAGAGAAAAATGTGAAGAAGCTTTGAAGAACCTTGCAAAACCTAATTTGCTCGCCATAAGCGTGTTGGCCGCTGGCTATCTTAAACCGTCCGAGGCAGCAGACTATATAACAGGTCTTGAAAATCTGAAAGGCATAATTGTAGGCGTTTCTAACGAGCAACAAGCAAGTGCAACATTCGCTCTGTTTAAGGAACGGCTAAGAATATAGCTAAAACTCTAACGTACGCACTTTCGTACCTTTTTTATCTCCCGATATAATTTGAGGAGGGATTCAGTATCACGACTTTGACGTTGACCGTTTGGGCTGTGCTCTTTTTCGCTTTTTCCGGATGTTCCGGTTTATACTTCATCTACATGAGGCACAAAGCATCTCAACCTTGGAACTTGAATATTGACAAAAAATTTCAGCCTAGCGTAAGCATCCTGGTCCCAATGCATAATGAGGAAAAAATTATTCGGTTTAAATTAGCGAATCTTTTCAAAATCGACTATCCTGCCGAGAAAGTCGAAATTATACTCATTAATGACGCTTCGTCGGACGATACTTTGGAGGAAATAAATCGTTTTCTTCAACTGGATCATGGCAAATCCGTAACAATATTAAATGAAATGAGCCACAAAGGAAAAACCGAGGCCCTAAATCTCGGTCTGAAACAAGCAACGGGCGAAGTTATAGTAGTGTCAGATGCTGATTGCTTTTGGCCTTCTGACATTTTGACAAAAACATTGCCTTTCCTTTCCGATCCAAGTGTCGGTGCAGTCGCAGGGAAGGAAGCATTTATAAATGATTCATCATCCTTGACTATGAAAAGTGAAATATTCTTTGACAAAACTATGCAGCTAATGCGGCTGGGTGAATCAAAAGTAAATTCAACGTTGTTTTTAGGAGGAGGATTCACAGCGTACAAAAAAATTTTCCTTGGAAAGTTTGACAGCGAAGTTGATGACAACGGGACCGCTTTGGATATAGTTCAACGGAATGCGAGGACATTGTTAATACCAGAAGCCTCTTTTTACACTTCATTTCCAACTCATTGGAGAAACAAAGTAATTTTGAAAACTAGACGGGCCAGTTCAATGCAAAGAGTTTGGGGTAAATGCCTGACGCTTTTGCTTGCCCGAAGATTGATGCTTTCAAAAAGAATTGCGTTTTCGGAGATTTTACTTAACTTCTTCAACCCATTTGTGTTCATTGCTTTAGTCCTCTTCACAGGAATCGTGATTTTTCAGTATCCTTTAGCAGCCTTCGCTTTTTTTGCTATTTTTATTCCTGCGATAGCAATTCCGAAAACAAGAACGATGATTGTCGAAATAATTCAAAATAATTTGATACTTTTGCTTGCTATGTCCAGTTTTCATCAAAATAAGAAGTTCACTATTTGGAAGCCGGTTCAAGAATCGAGGTTCTTGCTGAAAGAATCGATTTTGCGACAAAATGGCCTTATCTAGTTCATTCTTCGAGCTCAGGTGTTTGTCTAACTTTCTTATCCATGACTTGAGAGTGCTGAATGGTCAAAAAAACAAAACAAGGTTTTTTGCGAATTAATCAAATCAAAATGAACAAGCAGTGCGTTAAGAAATGAGAATTGCGTTAACGACACATGAATATCCTCCTTTTTTGTTCGGAGGGGTGGGTATCTTTGTGAAAGACCTTGCACATGGACTAGCAAACTTGGGTGTAGACGTAACTGTCATTTCTGGAATGCCTGTACCTTGGAAGAGCCACCAAACATCGATTTTAGATAATGACGAAGACAAAATAAGAATAGTGAGGCTTCAATATCCAAATCTGTTTCCCAGGCACATTACCTTTCAGGTATTTAACAACGGTAAATTGAAAAAAATACTGAAATCCATAGAACCCGATGTCATCCACGGGCAATCTGGCTCATCTTTTCCCACTGTAGTTTCATCTCACAAAATCGCTCCGGTTATCGTCACTTTCCATGGCAGTCCTTCAAAGAATAAAACCTTCGGCATCGATTCAGTCGGAAAAGGCGGAACTTTTGAAGACTTCTTTAATGGGGTAATAGGTTATCCTTCTTGGGAATATGGTTACCGATTGGAATGCAATCGTGCCAACGCAAGAGTCGCTGTCTCAGAATCTCTGAGGAAACAGTTAAGTGATGAAATGAATGTCGATGAGCACGCTTTTGATTGCATACGAAACGGCGTAGACTTAAGGGCGCTTGACAAGTCGTGTACGCTTGCTAAGGATAAAACTTCTAACAAACCAATTTTACTCTTTGGCGGGCGGCTTTTCTTTAGCAAGGGTGTGCTGACTCTCTTGGACTTGGCTTATCTTCTGGAGAAAAAGTACCATCTTGATCTCAACATAGTCATATTCGGATCAGGTCCAATGTATACTCGAATTATTCAAAGAACAAGAGAATACGGCTTGCATAACATTGTTATCAAACAATTCGCAAGCAGATCAAATTTTTTGGCTGAAATGATGAGTGCTACATGTGTTTTAATACCAAGTCCTTTTGAAGCGGCACCAATGGTACTCCTAGAAAGCATGTGTTTAGGCAAAATTCCTATTATGTTCAATCTACCTTACGCCCGCGAATTTACGGAGAGCGGCAAATACGGCATATTATGCGACAATATCCAAGAAATGGCTATCAAAATTAAGGAAATTTATCGCAATGGTCCTCCTTCCGACTTTGAAGCAGAGGTATGCAATTTCGCACGCAGAAATTATAATATGGATAAAACATCAAGAGCCTACTATGAACTTTACAAGCGTGTATCACTAAATTAGCTCTTTCAGATTCGCGCACTCTGAACGTAAAATCTTGAGATTACCCATCGTGACCGATAATTCACGGAATTTTTTGCCGATTTAGTTGAATTATTTGTATTTGAATTATCAAAGACATTATGAAAAATTGTTGATCAGGCTAGGAAAGAGAATTCTGAAGTAAAATGTATTCCGCAAAGGGCACGATTTGATGGTTAACAATAAACTAAGAATAAGTTGGGTTAGTTACTTAACCCTCGATGAAGATTTGCATAAATCCCGGGAAATTGAAATTTTGAAGGCGCTCGGTGAGAGAGGTCACATCACTAGCCTAGTTGGTGTTATTTCTAAACGTTACTTTAAAACGAAAGATAAACGGCTTAAGCTCATTTCTGTCCCAATTAGAAGTGCACCATTAATCTCACATATGATCTATACTGCCTTTCTCTTTCTGTTCTTGCCTATTCATATCAAGATGGAAAAACCCGATTTGGTAATAATGGATCCAACTATATCAGTAATTGGGTCGATTCCTAGTGTGCTCTTTTCGCGGTTCTTAAAGACCCACTTTGTTTTGGATATCAAAAGTACCCCCGTAGAAGTCATAGGATTCAGTTCAAAACTAGCCGACTTTTGGTTCAACATTTCAGTAACCATAGCAAAGATGATGTTTAGCGGCATAGCAATCGTCACTCCGATGATGAAAGAAGAGGTTTGTCGAAAATTTAACATCAACGAAAAGTGTGTAACCGTGTGGACGAACGGCGTTCCAACTAACCTATTTGATCCCCAAACTTGTGGCGTTGAAAGTACGAAACTAAAACAACAGCTTGGTTTAAGCGACAAGTTTGTGATATTATATCATGGAGTTTTTTCACCAACTCGAGGATTAAGTGAAAGTATAGAAGCCATGGAAATTGTAAATCAAAAATATCCTCAAATCACTTTGCTTCTTCTTGGAAAAGGAATAAACCTGAAAGATTTAATTCAGCAGAGGAAGCTTCAGAACAATGTCATCCTTCATGATCCAGTTGGATTCGAGGAGGTCCCAAAATTCATCGGGTTGACCGACTTGGGTCTTGTTCCGTTGCCTGACAATACATCTTGGAGATTCCAGAATCCTCTTAACCTCTTGGAGTACTTAGCCATGGAAAAGGTTGTGCTGGCCACAGATATTCCTGCGAATAGAATAGTTATGAACGATGAAAAGTGCTGTATCTATCTTCACTCTGTAAACCCTGTTGAAATTGCCAGCTCAATCGAAAATGCGTATGTTAACAAAGATAAACTTAACGCATGGGGAAAATCAGGTCGAAAAATAATTGAAAAGAATTACACGTGGGATAAAATTGCCGAAGAAGTAGAACGATACTTCTCTCGAATAATTTCAGCTAATTATTCTCAAGGATGAAGATAACGATGTTTGAAAAATTGCGACGTTTTTTTGGAATGTATGCACCATCTGATGCAGTACGTGTCGCAATGTACAGGAAAGCCGGGATACGAATAGGCAGAGTTGCAGAATTTGGCAGCAATATATGGATTGATATTAATTTCAAAAACTTCGTCACCATCGGAGATAATGTCATACTAGCTGGTTACAATCACATTCTTTCACATTCCTTTCTTATGGCAGGCATTAAAGACGAAGGTTTTCAACCAGTAGTGATTGAAAAAGGTGCACGGATCGGTAGTGACGTTATGATCCTTCCTGGTGTAACCATTGGCGAAAATAGTGTTATCGGTGCAGGCGCGGTTGTAGCCAAAGATATTCCTCCAAACTGTGTAGCAGTTGGTATACCGGCCAAACCAATTAAATACTTCGAGAAGTCATCGGAAGAAACGCAAGAAACGCTAACTCCAATATCTAAATTATACGTGAAATGCAAAACTTGCGGGGAAGAATTTTGGTCAGCTATCAGATGCAATAAAAAACAATTTAAAGACTTGGAACTATTGGGGAATCATCATCCATGTCCTATTTGTGGACACAATGATCGATATAATAAAGAAGATTACTATTTCTTGGCTTAGGTTTTTTTTGTAATAGTCAAGCAAATGATCGAGTGAAGTGTTGTTCCCTTTCCCATTCTTAACATGACATGAAGACGAATTTTCGTTGCTGCAAGATGTGCAGTGACGAAGCAACTTATCAGAAAGCGCAAAACGGCTCATGATTTCAATATAATCAGCGATCTCAGGCTAAGTATTGGCATTCAAGCATAACTAAATGAAAAATAAAAAATTTATCGATCTCACTAAAAATAGAAAATTGCGAGGAATTAAGGAAGGATTAAATTGACTGAATTTTTCTGGAAGACTCAATCTAAGTTTTCTGTTGAATACCTGCGGAATCTACAATTGAAGCTGTTGCAGAAACAGATTCGCAAAGTCTTCGATAATAGTCGTTTTTACCATTCTAAACTTGTAAAGGCGGGAGTAAGCTTTTCTGACATAAAAAGTCTAAAGGACATAAACAAGATACCATTCACAACGCGAGAAGAGTTGGAGGAAAACTTTCAGGATGTGTTGGGTGTTCCTTATTCGGATTTGGCCACTGTTCGGCTGACAAGTGGAACTACTGGACACCCTTTAAAAGTTGCACATACCCAAAATGATGTAGACTTGATTAGTGATGCGTCAGCAAGAAGGCTTCTGTATCATGGAGTCACAAAGCGAGATGTTGTCCAGATAACTTCTGCTTATGGTCTTAGTCAGGGCGCGTGGTCGATGCATTGGGGCGCAGGGAAAGTTGGAGCATGCGTAATTCCGATTGGTCCAGCTGAGACGGAACGACAGATTCTGATGATTAAACAGTTCGGGACCACTGTGCTTTACGCCGCTACTAATTACCACTTCAGAATACTTGAAGTAGCTGATTCAGTGGGGGAAGATCTCAGCCAGAACAATCTAAGAATTGCATATTGTGTCGCGGAAAAACCAACCAAAAATCAGGTTGCAACACTAAAGAAAAAGTGCGGATATGAAAATGTTGTGAGCGATTACGGTGCAACAGAGTTCCCAGGATTCTCTGTTAATTGTATAAGTGATGGAGATAAACATCATGTTTGGGCCGACTACTACTTGGTTGAGACCGTAGACCCCGAAACCCATGAAGTCTTGAATGAAGGAGAAAAAGGAGAGCTTGTAATAACGAGTTTGCAGCGCGAGGCCTTTCCGTTAATCAGGTATCTTTCCAGGGACTTAACGGAATATTTCGGATTTGAAAAATGCGAATGCGGCTTGTGTCACCCTAAAATAGGTGCTGACATTGACAGAAAAGACTATATGACGAAAATACGAGGAGTAACCGTTTTTCCAAGTCACGTTGAATACTTGCTTGGTCAATTCGGTGAATTAACCGGAAGGGCACAAATAGTTGTTGATAAGCGTACCCCAAGGCATGAAACGACACTCAGGGTCGAAGTTACTTGCTCGTTATCTTCATTTTCAGAAAGGGCACTCAAGGAAAATATAGCAAATGAAATCAAGAATCGAATTGGCTTAAACTTTAACGAAGTGGATTTGATTCCGTCGGGTCAACTAGAAAACAAGTACCCGAAGGTAATTATCAAAACTTGAATCACAGCCTTCAATCGGACACATGCAACAAAGTGAGCCTTATGCTAGTTTGTTTTTCAGTATCTTACAAGAATGCAACTTTGCCTGTGCTTCAATCTTTATTCATTACAGACGAAATTAACTTCCTGAGAACTCTGCGTTCCGAAGAAGTCGTAAACGAATGTGTCTTGCTTCAAACCTGTAACCGCGTCGAGATTTACTGCACACTACCTAGTTCCGACAAAGAGACGGCTGCAAAACAAGTTTTGAGAATCTGGAGTACCACTAACGGAGTGAGTTCCGATATTGTGGGCCGACTTGCTAAGACTTACGAAGAAAGGGAGGCAATTGAACACATCTTCTTTCTGGCTGCAGGCCTGGAATCAATGGTTATAGGCGAAGACCAGATTCTTGGCCAATTGCACAAAGCTTTTTTGACGGCGAAAGAACGTGGCTTCTCAGGCACTACACTCGACAAAATATTTCTTAAAGCAATAAAAATTGGCAGACGCGTCAGAACGGAAACCAGAATCAACGAGGGCTCAGTTTCGATTAGTTCTGCAGCAGTTGAACTCGCAGAAACCGAACTCGGCGATTTGAAATCAAAAAAAGCCTTGGTAATAGGAGCAGGAGAAGCTGGAACCTTGGCTGCTGAAGCATTGAGCGGTCACTTCGTTTCTCAGATAACCGTTTCGAACAGAACTTTTGAAAAAAGCAAGATTCTCGCAGAGAAAGTAAGCGGTGTCGCAATTCCTTTCAGCGACATCTTTACTGTCATCCCTCTTTTCGATCTTGTGATCACTGCTGTATCTGTGGAAAAACCAATAATAACAGAACTAAAACTGGCTCCTTTTGCTACTGTACAAGCCAAATCGAGGCCAATATTGCTAATGGATATTTCTCAGCCTCAGGCAGTTGAAGAAGAAGTAGGATCTCTTCCTGGATTTACCTTAAAGAAAATCGATAATCTCAATCAGTTAGTTGCTCAAAACTTAAGAAACAGGCAGGCTGAGGCCGAAAAGTGTAAAGCTTTAGTTCTTGAAGAACTTGGGCGCTTCGAATTAATGTTGTCAAGAACTGCAGCTCAGCCATTGATTGATGGCATCTGCCGAAAACTCGAAGAAATCAGGCAAAAGGAACTAACGAGAGCAATACGCAAGATGGGTGAGTCGGACCAGAAAAAAATAGCAGTTATAGACCGTTTTTCAAAGGAACTTGTCGAAAGAGTTGCACAAGCTCCTTTGAATCGACTGAGAGAGGCAGCCTTGACTGGGGATGGCGAGTTAATCACGGCTGCGGAGCAACTATTTCAGATAGAAATGAAATCCAAATCGCATGATAAGCAGTCAGTTGATAAACCGATTGAGATATAATTCCCTTTCATGTCCGAAAAACCGTTGCTTTTTAAATTGGCAGTGGCGTTGCAGTATTATTCAAACAAAAACTTGACAGAAATAGCGTCAAACTAATCGATCCATTGAGACCAAACAACCTACAAATCTTCGGTTTTGCGGTCCAGTTATCTTTTTATCAAAAAACGCGGATGAAAATACGGGCTTACTTCGATTGATCGAGTCATAAATTAAAACCTGAAGGGACTGTATGAAAATAAAAGAGGCTTTGCAAAATCTAGCCGTTTTTCCAAGTGAATCAAGAAATCTCGAACTTCCTGATGCTTTATTCTCGCAACTATTGCATTTGCCAAAATTTGCAATGGAAATGCCAAGACTTCAGTTTCCAAAAGCCCTGCTTATTTTTTCGGTAGATATTGATGCCGGGAATAAGAGACTTGGGTTGATAAATGGAGGAAAAAATGATAGTAATGTCCACAACTACATCAATGAATATAAAATTGGAGAACTTGAAGAGCAGGGGTTTCCACTACTTTTGGAAGCATTTAATTCTTTTGAAGTTCCCGTTACTTTCGGCGTAAGAGGTCAGTTAACCGGAATAGATAGTCCCCTTATACCTCTCATTCTTAACGCTCCGGTCAAGCATGATATTGGATCTCATGGTTTCACTCATAAAAAATTCGAGGATATGTCTCAAAAAGAGGCTGAGGATGAGCTGAACATGATTTCCATCGGGATGAATAAGTATGGCATTGTTCCCAAAAGTTTCATCTTCCCAAGGAACTCTGTGTCACACTTAGAATCACTTCAGAAATTTGGTTACGAATGCTACAGGGAATCTGGCAACCTTTTAAATGATGGTATGTATATTCAGAGAAAAGGTCTCCTTTGTGATGTTCATCCAAGCCTGTATATTACTCAAAATGCACAGGTCACCTTTCTGAAAAGCCTCTTGAACATCGCTATCGAGAAAAGAACTCCTCTTCATCTTTGGTGTCACACATGGAGCTTTGGGGAAACGATTGCACAGATTAAAGAAAAAATTGACTGTGTTTTGATAGAATTTCTGCGATATGCAAAGGAAGAAGAGGAAAAGAACTTGTTGCAGTTTGATACCATGCTTTCTGCTTCTAGAAAAGCAAGAAGATTGATTGAGAGAGCGGCTTAACGACTCTTTTTCATTCCTGTCGCAGTCTGTTAAAATGGGAGGATGTGCACGTTGCTCGAAAGCAGCATTGATTATATTACCGCATCTTTCGTTTCTAGCGATGAAGCTGAGATTGTTAACCTCTTCAACACTGAGTACACGAAACTGGCTGGGTTCGTTCCGAGAACTGTTGAGTATTGGCGTTGGTGTTGTCTTAATCGTCCAGATGTGGATGAGAAAGGCATCGTTGTTGTTAAGAAAATGGGTACAATCGTAGGG
>Ga0187784_10004726_pt1 | contig 11022 bp, 9 predicted proteins | sample 1015_SJ02_MP15_2_FD_132964 | JGI IMG/M metagenome (GOLD analysis project Ga0187784, IMG submission 132964) | Tropical peat soil microbial communities from peatlands in Department of Meta, Colombia - 1015_SJ02_MP15_20_MG | ecosystem: Environmental > Terrestrial > Soil > Wetlands > Peat | place... | reverse complement strand
TTCTACGCAGCCAACATAAAGCATGTCAGCGATGAGGTCTGGGCGGGGAGGCCATCCCCCATCGACCGTTGGGGCTTGATTTTCGATGCTTTTCAATTTCTTTTGTCAGGAACAATGAAATTCTCGGACTACGAATCCATTCTTGCGAGATTCGAAGAGGAGGACCATGTCCTCCCTGCTCGCGAAGTCTCGAACGAATTAAACCTCCTATACACTCTATGCCCATCTGAGATCGCGCCAATCTCGAAGCCGATCCACCGAACCTTCGTAGAAAGTTTCATTCATGGCTCAGATGAAGTGAGCTCAATCCTGCACGGTGCGCTAGCAGAGAGGTTAGTCAAGATTGATCCTGAATACGCCAAATCCCTAGCTTCGAGTTTCGCAGATTATGGAAGAGTCTCTCCTGAGATGCGCGCAGCTGTCGCAACGGCATACGCCAGAAGCACGGGTGACATCGACACTTTAATCGAAGCATACAGGAAGAGCAATTCTGACGAAGACAAAATCAAAATCCTGACTTCGATGACCGTTTTCGGTGAAGAGAACCTGGTTGAGAGAGCATTGAATTTCGCGATCGGCGGCGAAGTCAAAAGACAAGACGTGATGTCTGCGGTGCGTGGCGCAGCCTCTAACCCAGCCGTCAGAAATATGACTTGGAACTGGATGAAGGGCGAGATGGGTAGGATTCAAGAACTTTACCAGGGAACTGCTTTCCTCTCTTTGGAGTTCTCGACGATAATTCCTCTTCTCTGCATCGGCAAGGTCAGCGAGGCGGAGCAATACTTTGCTGGACACAAGATCACCGACGCCGAGACCGGAATCAGCGTGGGGCTGGAAAAGCTGCGCACGTACAACCGGCTTGCTGACGAAATAACCACTCACGATTCGTTGGAAGCCTAGAATTGAAAGTCAAAGGACTAGTTATCGATATGGACGGAACATTGACCAAGTTCAACCTTGATTACAAGGCCGCGCGGCGAAGAGCATTAGAGGAATTGGAGAAACTTGGGCTGCGGACACCCGATATGACTGATGAGATCAGCCTCTATATTTTACTCAACAAATTGAAAGAGAATCTAGAACCAGATAAATTCCTAAAGTTACGGACAACCTGCTACCGGTACTTCGAGGAAATGGAGGTCAAAGCCGCAAAGGAAGCCGTGCTCTATCCAGGCGCCGCCGACACCTTACACGAGTTGCGGTCGAGGAGGTTGAAACTTGGCCTCGTCACAAACAATAGCCGAGCCGGAACCATGCTGTCTCTCAACAGATTCAACCTTTCACCCATCTTCGACGCCATAGTTACCAGAGATGACTGCGAAGAGATGAAACCCGCCGCAGCGCCAATCTTGAAGGTTCTCGCTGAAATGACGGTTTCACCAGCTGCGACATTGATAGTGGGCGACGGCGTCATAGACATCCTAGCCGCAAAAGCCGCGGGTATACGTTCCGTCGCCGTAACACCCAGCCCATTCCCAATTCAACGAACGCTGAACGCCGAACCCGACTACCTTTTGGGATCGGTGAATGATCTTCCACTACTCCTCGACGAACTCGACAACTGACCTCGCAAGATTGATTGAAGATCTGTTCGGGCCGGAGGCAAATCTAACATGTTTCAGTATACCAGCGAAGCGGTGATTATCTAATGCCTCTGCACGACTTCCTGGACAGCAAAAGTTAGCTAGTTTCTGTCGAGGTCTACAGGTAGGGATAAAAGATGACCCCCCGTATGCCGTGGCGGCGCTCGGAAGAAATGAGTAAGCAGCCAAGGGTTCTCGGGAGGTTCACTGAGGTTTCAAAAGATCCCATCCGGAGAGGTGGCAAACTCCTGATGTTCTTCATGGGCGCCGAGTACTGCCCGTACTGTGCCGCAGAGCGGTGGGCCATAGTAAGGAGCCTCCAAAAATTCGGACAATGGGAAGGGTTGAAGCAGACCATAAGCGCGGCAAGGGATGAACCATACCTCAACCTCCCAACATACGATTTCACTAAGGCTACTTACACAAGCCCTCACATCGAATTTGTGGCTCGTGAAATCAAGGATCGTGAGTTTAGACCACTTCAGAAACTTCTCAAGACTGAAGAGAAGCTAGTTCGCAAATTTAACCCCAAGAAGGAGATTCCGTTTCTCCTAGTCGGAGGGAGGTTTGCCCAACTGGGCTCGGGATTTCCACCAAAGATCTTCATCGGCCACACCTTCAGACAAACCGAAACCGAACTTAAGAAAGCCGAATCCGACATCAGGAAGACAATCGACGAAGAAGCTAACATAATATCCGCACTGTTATGCCTCTCAGGTTTGCCGCCCGAACTCTGCAAAGAAACAGGAACGGCAGAGTTAGTCGCGCAGGCCAATGCCAAACTCGCTTAAACCAACGCCCTTAAGGGCCGTATTACCATTTGTTGACGAACTAAATTGACTGCTCAAATCCAAACCTACAATTTCTTCCTCAATGGCAAATGGACTGCCTCCCCTGAGACATTTGAATTGCTCAACCCCGCATCGGGCGAAGTAATTGGGAGAGTACCACGCGCCGGCAAGGAACATGTCAACGAAGCCGTAAAGGCTGCCCGAACAGCGTTTGAAACCGCAGCATGGCGCGAAATGGAACAAACCAAACGCGGGAAGATCTTGATGCAGGTTGCTGTTCTGTTACGCGAACATTTTGAGGAGATCAGCAAGCTTGAGACGTTGAACCAAGGAAAACCGCTTCGGGAAGCCAAAGCTGATGTTGCATGGACAATTCGCGCATTCGAGTACTGGGGAGGTGCAGCGGACAAGATACAAGGAGATACAATTCCCGTAACCGCAAACCGCTTGACCTACACTCTCCGCGAACCTCTCGGCGTAACCGCACACATAATCCCATGGAATTACCCACTGGCCCTAGCCACGAGAAGTTTAGCGCCGGCGCTGGCGGCAGGGAATACCGTCGTCGCAAAACCCGCAGAACTCACCCCTTTGACGTTACTTCGCGTCGCAGAGTTTGCACAGAAGTCCGGATTGCCCGACGGCGTCTTGAATGTGCTCACTGGTTCTGGAGCCACCGCGGGGAGAGCATTGGTCTCCAATTCAGATGTCGACGGACTAACATTCACCGGTTCAACCGAGACTGGTAAACAGATAATGGAGGTTGCTGCGAAGAACATTACACCAGTTCTATTAGAGTTAGGAGGCAAGAACCCGAACATAATCTTCCCCGACGCAGATCTCAAAAGAGCAGTCCAGATGGCGAAGTACGCGATCTTCACCAATGCCGGGCAAATGTGCTGGGCGGGATCCCGACTATTTCTACACGAAGAGATCTATGAGAAATTCCTGGGCGAGCTCAAGAAGCAGGCTGAAGAATTGAGGATAGGGCCAGGTCTAGACGAGAAGGTCGAACTGGGGCCATTGGTATCTAAGGAGCAACAAGAACGCGTGATGGAATACATCAAATCCGGTATCGAAGAAGGAGCGAAACTCATCACCGGCGGGAACCCGCCAGAAGATCCCGCTCTTCGAAACGGCTTCTTTCTAAAACCCACAATCTTCACGGAAGTTGAACCAGACATGAGGATTGGATCTGAGGAAATCTTCGGCCCTGTCCTAACGGTATTCCGTTTCTCCAAAGTCGAAGAGGTTGTGGAAATGGCGAACAGAACTCAATTTGGCCTCTACGCTGGCGTCTGGACAAACGACCTCAAACTTGCCCACAGAATCATTAGCGAGCTGGAATCGGGGGTTGTAGCCGTGAACGATTATCTGGTTGCCTACCCCCAGACACCATTCGGTGGGTACAAGGACAGCGGAATCGGATACGAGAGTGGCCTACAAGCTATAAACCACTACACAAGAATCAAGAGCGTCACCGTGAACTCATCGTAATGTACGCAATAGGACTTCTATGTTTCAGAACCTGCACCAGGCGGCCCGCAACCGTGTTCACACTCCCTGACGACTGTGAACACACTCCGCCGTAACTGTGTATACACTTACGGCCCGCCCTCGAATGGTTCCTTTCATGCGGGCGGTGTTGCGGCGATCTGTATCAGGTCGTTTCTTCGTTGTTCGAGGAAGCCATCTCTCAAACCACGCCTGATGTAGTATGCATTACGCTCTCGTTTCTTCTTGTTACATAGTTTGACGACGAATGGAAGTCCCGGCTTGACGGTTTCGATGGGAACCGATTCTATTGCTTTCGCCTTGACTGCGCTATCGTAAACTTTCTGTCCCAACTCTGAACGAACGATTACCGTGGTCCATCCATCCGCCGACCCAACGGCGCCGATCGAGATGTCTGCAAGTTCCGCTACGTAGTCAATGCAATAGCTACAGGGATGGCTCATGAATTGTTCCAGATCCTTCGTAGAGACATCAAGAACACAATCCGCCCCTATGTAGACCTTGAAGCGGTTTCGCTTGATGACGGTTCTCGTTATCTTTGTGGGATCGATTCCGTGTTGCTTCTGAAGGAACTCGGTCACGAGTTTTTCGTGGGTATAGACCTTTGAGCAGAATAGGCCGATTGTGAATACAGGCCTCCCGCCCCTGATCCACGATCCGCCAAACTTCACCGTTGCTTGCAGTGAGGTGTACATTCTCCAAAGACCTTGAAGTTCACAGGGTAACGCCACCAAGCCGATTCGCGCATCCGGGTAGGAGGTGGCTGCGTCGGAGAGGACACCGAGGACACCACCGTGGGTATATTTCGAACCCGCGGTGCGAAGTACATCTGCAGCAGTATCGCCGATTACGGGTACAGTTTTCAACGGTATTCCGCTCCCCAAGACAAAGACTGAGTTCGATTTCGTAAAGTCCGAAGTGGCGAAGCAGTTGATCAATCCGATCTGGAGGGCGTGCGTCATTAGAGCTATTGTGGTTCCGCCGTCTTGACCCGCATGCCAGATCTCGTCATCCAAAGCCCTTGCTGAATACACGTTCCGGTAAATTCCCAACGACTCTTCTTCGGGCTTTCTTGTTCTGCCGAAGAGGTAGTATTCTATCTCATCCAACGGCAACTCAAGCCGAGGACAACTGTAATAGCAGACTTGGCACGCCGCGCATGGGCCCTTAATCACTGGTTCCTCGTTCACATTCACATTAAGCACGTTTATGGGGCATGAGGCGACGCAGGCCGCGCACATCATACAATGGTTGGCACGAACGACCTCGTTGAAGAGATGCCCCCAAATTTTCGCGTTCTTTGGGGGAGACCAACCATCAGGCATCCATTCTCACGACCGGGGGCGATGCTTCGTTTACAGAAACGGGACTGTATTTGAATACTTAGGTGGGTGGTTTCGATGCGGTCGGGTTACTGCCCTTGTCTGTACGCCCGGCAAGAAACACCATCCCTACGAATGCTAGAACCATCAACCCAACCATATACGCTCCAATTAGTAAACCGGCCACCACCACGAAGAGGATTACCCCCAACGCCTCACTCATTGTCGTGGTTGCCAAGAAAGTGAACAACGCGAATAACGATCCTAGAATCAACAGCAAGACGAGCACTAGGTAGACGAAACCATTCTGAGCTAGGACTCGATATGACGGCGTCACTTGATTCATCCATACTGTAGCTCCGTTTACACCGATTAATGCCTTTTGAAAGAAGACCACCAAGGCGAACGTGCGTGGGTCCTACTTACTCTTCGGCTCACGCCTTTTGGATCCCGGAGCTTTAGGCCGAAAATCTCTCAATATTGGAGTCTAATACTGAACGACTCCTTCACCGGCCTTTATGGTAATGTTTGAAGTCAACCCTCCATCAATAACCAATACATGCCCTGTTACGTAATTCGCCAAATGTGATGCGAGGAAAAGCGCTCCCCCGGCTATCTCCTCTGGCTTCGCCATATATCCAGATGGAATTCTCTTCTCAAGCTCCTTCATCAATGCATCATTCAGGTAAGGAACAGTCATATCCGTCTCGACCCAGCCCGGCGCAATTGCATTCACGTTTATCTTGTGTTTTGAGAGCTCTACGGCCATACACTTCATCATCATGATGAGCGATGCTTTGCTGGACGAGTATGCAACAATTCCCTCTTCAGCTTCCAAACCGTCAACGGACGAAATGATGATGATTCTTCCGCCGGTTCCTTGTTTGATCATCTGTTTCGCTACTACCTGACAACAGTAGAATGCTCCCTTAATGTTGACGTCGAAATGCTCCTGCAGGTTCTTCTCGTCCATGTCGATGAGTGAACCTCCCTTCATTATCGCCGCGTTGTTGATGAAGACATCGAGATGGCCGAACCGTTCAATCGTCACGTTCAGCATATTCTCGACTTGGCTTCGATCACTAACGTCAAGTCTCATAACGAGCGCTTCCCCGCCTGCTCTGCGGATATCTTCCGCAAGGGCGTCGCATCTCTTCTGTCCATCCGGTCGCCTCATTCGGTCCGCTATGACTACTTTGCAGCCCATCCGCCCGAAAGCTCTGGCTATGGCTTCCCCAATGCCTCGAGCGGCACCGGTCACCACGACGACTTTACCAGAAAGTGAAAGATTCTTTACGAAATCCTGTTCCATTTCAATCGTCTCTAGTCTGACTATCTGATTCAGTGTTTAGAAATAAGATTTCGTCACGACATTTCGAGGGGCGGGAAACCAAACCGTTCTGGACGACTTGTTTTCCACGCGAAAGTAGGGGTTCCGAGCAGCTTCAGGCATACCGAGGAGTTGGTTGGTCCGTTGATTGCCTCCACGGCGTGGGAGCTTTCAATCAGTCTTATATACATAACAAGTTTTTCCATGTATGTTCGTAAGGGTCGAGAAATTGAATTCAAGATTTCGACTTGTAATCCTAGCTGTTCTGATTAATGTGACTCTGATCTCTGCAACTTTCCTGCCGGCGTACAGCCAAACCATTCAGCATGGCGGAACGTTGCATCTGGCTTTGCCTAATACCATCGACAATTTCTCCCAGTTCTTAACTACTTCATTTCAAGCTTGGTACTTCAACCAAATGGCCTATCCCGACCTGGGGGTTCCAACCGCCTTTGGTTTGATGCACGAGGCCGTGTCACAGTACTGGTCGAACCCCTCGGCGACGGTATGGTACTTCATGATTCGGCCGGGAATGACGTGGTCCGACGGTGTGCCTGTTAACGCAACGGACCTTGCGTACTCGATTCAATTGATGTTCTCAACTTACACTTGGGGTGCGGGGAGCATGTCGATTTACGCCCCCTACCTTGCCGGAACGATCCAGAACTCAGTGAAAGTCGACAATTCTACTGTGGTGGAGGTCGATCTTAACCAGCCATTCGGAACCATGGGCGACATACTGGGAGCCGAAAACACACCGAACCTATCCCCCTACCACATATGGAAGAATTACATAACGAATGGAACGGCGCCCGGTCCAAACTTCGGTACCCTAGTAGGTGCAGGGGCCTTCTATGTTTCGAATTACACGCAGGGTGACACCCAAGTTGTCCTTCTGCCGAACCCGTACGGCTCACCATTCGGAGGAGACCCAAGCCAGCATGGAATTCCTTACCTCAACCAGATAACCGTCTTACTTGTCCCCACAACTGCTTCCCTCTCGCTTATGCTCAAGGGAGGACAGATTGATGCGGCTCCAGTTTCTCCCAGTGACGTTGCTGGATTGACCTCATCTTCCAACTTCCAAGTGACCTACGGCCCGACTCCGGATACGTGGAACATAGAGTTCCCGATATGGAACTACCCGTACAACCAGCTCGCTTTCAGACAGGCATTGGCATATGCAATCAACCGAACGGATCTCGTTCAGACAGCCCTTGCCGGGTACGGTTCACCCGGCAACGAAGGGTACATCCCGCCGGAGAACGCACCAGAATTCAACAGCACTGTACCGGAGTACAGCTATAATCCGCAAATGGCTGAAAGCTTACTCCAGAGCCTAGGTTGGACCAAGCAAAGTGACGGGTTCTATCACACGCAGAACGGAACTCTCTTCCAGCCAACCCTGTATGTCCCAGCAGAGCTGCAGCCGGAAATCACCGCCGGCAACAGGATCGTTCAAGACCTTAGAGCGGTCGGAATAGACGCACAGTTGCAAAGCATCGCGACGCCTTCCATGGTTCAGATATGGGCGAAGGGAACCAACATGTACCTTCACGAGCAGAATTACGGATACCCGAACTCGGAACTCCTCTACGATTTCTCATTCGACGGGTTCGGAACAGGCCCGCCACTGACTGGCCCGGAATTCTCCCAAGACGTTGAAACCGTCTACAACCAAACTCTAACTCAACTCAACGCGGCGGGCAGCGCTGATGCAAGAGCGCAGTTCATGCAGAGGCTTCAGGGTATAGTGGCGACTAACCTCCCATCAATCACGTTGTACTACGTTGACTCCGTTTGGGTCTACAATACCGCCAACTTCGGAGGATGGCCCACACCCCCAAGCACAATGGATTGGCCAGGAGGAATGTTCAACATGACAGCCCTCGCAAGCATATACAGCCTTAGTGCTCAAACAGTCTCCTCGACCAGCACAACCACTGCCATGTCTAGCGGAGCCGGCATGACATACCTCGTCGGCGCCGTAGTCGTAGTGATAATTGTGATCGCAGCCGCAGTTCTTGTCAGGAGCCGCGGAGGCAAGAAGACGGAACCAAGCACAAAGTAAACAGGAAACCCAAGCAACCGGAGGCCTCCCAAGCCTTCTTTCCTTGGCTGAGCCACTTTGAGGATTAGCGGGCGGTACGTTCTCAGGCGTACGATTTACGCGGCCATCACTCTCTTCGCCGTAACATGCATTAATTTCGCAATTCCACGCTTGATGCCCGGGAATCCGATCACATATTTCGCTAATCCACACATCATCACCTCCCCAAGCGCGGTAGAAGCGCTCAAACAGAGATTCGGGCTAGACAAGTCGGTGTGGGTGCAATTCACACTATACTTCCAAAACCTACTCTCCTGGCCGCCGAACTTCGGCTTATCATATCTCTTCTACCCTACCCCAGTATTCACCGTGATCATGCAGTATCTACCCTGGACGCTTTTTCTGGTTGGCGTATCGACGGTCATAACAGCACTAATCGGCATCTTGGTTGGCATATGGACGGGGAGTAAGCCAGGAAGCAAGTCCGACACAATCGTCATCTCGATTTCCATGGTACTCTGGACCATGCCATTCTTCTGGCTTGGCATAATCCTGCTTCTGATATTCGGCCTATGGGCTCACCTATTCCCAATAGCCGGCGCGGCTACGAGAGGATTCTCCGCCACCAGCCCATTGGGCGTCGCAGATATTCCGGACATCTTATGGCATGCCTTCCTCCCAATGATAACGTTAGTGATCGCCGCGTACGCAGGCTACTCACTGATTATGAGGAACACGATGGTGAACGAACTAGCGCAGGACTACGTCCTCATGGCGAGAGCGAAGGGACTCAAAGAACGAGCCGTCCTCCTTCACCATGCAGCCAGAAACGCAATGTTACCAATGATCACTTTAATCGGCCTCAACTTAGGATATGTAGTCAGCGGAGCCCTTCTTGTAGAAATCGTGTTCGCCTACCCCGGCGTAGGATACTTAACGTACCGAGCAGTTCTAGCGCATGATTTTCCATTACTCCAAGGGCTATTCTTCATCGTTTCATTGGCCGTTGTCGCCGCGAACTACATCGCAGACTTGGCTTACGCGTTCTTCGATCCTAGAATCAAGTACTGATAGTGACCCAACATGCAATCCAAAGAAACCACAACATACGAAGTCGCCCAATCGAGAAATCTAGGAACACTCCATAGGATCAGCCGAGACAAAAGAGCCCTACTGGGCTTCGGAATCATTCTAATCTTTTCACTGCTTGCCCTGACGGCGCCGATCGTAGCTCCTTACTCCCCGTACGCGTTTCCCGCTCCAGGCCGACCATACAGTCCACCCGGAAGACAGTTTCTTCTCGGGACGGATTATCTTGGCGAAGACGTTCTCAGCGAAATAATCTACGGAGCCAGAGTTTCGATGCTTGTTGGAATTCTGGTCGCAATACTCTCGACAGGCTTCGGAACTCTGGTGGGAGTTCTAGCCGGATACTACGGAAAGATCGTTGACGAAGGCTTGATGAGGGGAACTGATATCGTTCTAATCTTGCCCCCCCTACCGCTCATGATCATTCTTGCAGCCTACCTAGGGCCAAGCCTTCAAACAGTAATTTTCGTGTTGACGGTGACCACCTGGCCCCTTGTGGCTCGAGTTGTTAGGTCTCAAACGCTCTCGCTAAAAGAACGGCCTTTCACTGATTCAGAGCGAGTTGCGGGCGCGAGCGATTTTCGAATCATAACGAAGGTCCTACTTCCTAACCTCGCCACGATAATTGCCGCCAACGCCGTTCTAATGGTGACCACCGCCATAGTCGGAGAAGCAAGCCTCGACTTCATAGGATTAGGTGACATTACGGTTGTAAGTTGGGGAACGATGCTTTACTGGGCGCAATCATACGCCATCTTCAACGGCGCATGGTGGTGGGTAATCGCTCCAGGAGTCTGCATCGTACTCGTCGGCCTAGGCTTCGTACTTATCAGCGTATCAATTGAAAGCATCTTCAATCCGAGGCTCAGAACATGACTCTCCAAGTGGACATGGGAGTACCGGATCATCGAACCCCTCTCCTTGAAGTAAGAAACCTGTCTGTTACGTACAAGTCGGCGGCGGGTCCAGTCAAAGCAGTGGACAACATTTCGTTCACAACTTACAAAGGCGAAGTCTTAGGATTAGCGGGAGAGTCGGGCTGTGGTAAAACCACGGTCGCATTATCGTTGATGCGCCTTCACGGCCCAAACACGCATGTTGAAGGCCAAATTCTCTTCGAGGGTCGAGACGTACTGAACATGTCGGAGGAGGAACTCCGCAGATACAGATGGGAAAATGTATCTATGATTCCGCAGGGCTCGATGAACTCTTTAGATCCCGTCATGACGATCCAAAATCAAATCATCGAAGCTATCCGAGCGCACCGACCCGGTAAAGACGCTGAGAAAAGCGTGAAGCGGCTCCTCACCTCAGTTTCAATAGCCCCATCCAGAGCGAGGGA
>Ga0187784_10004725_pt1 | contig 11023 bp, 10 predicted proteins | sample 1015_SJ02_MP15_2_FD_132964 | JGI IMG/M metagenome (GOLD analysis project Ga0187784, IMG submission 132964) | Tropical peat soil microbial communities from peatlands in Department of Meta, Colombia - 1015_SJ02_MP15_20_MG | ecosystem: Environmental > Terrestrial > Soil > Wetlands > Peat | place... | reverse complement strand
CGTCGGCTCGGCGAGCGTGCCGGCGTAAACGACGCGGTCGCCGAGCGGCGCCAGCGCGGCGCGCACCTCGTCGCGCGCCGGACCGTCGCCGATCACCTCAAGCGACCAGTCGAGATCAGTTAGCTGAGCTAGCGCCGCCCCGAGCACCCGATACGAAGCGAGCTTGTCGCCCAGCCGCATCATCGCGACCGTGATGAGACGCGGCGGGTTGCCCGACGCGTGGCGCGGGACCTCATAGCGCTTTGCATCGAGAAACGGCGGCAGCGTCGCAAAACGGTCGGGACGGGGGAGAAGCGGCAGGACACCGTCGCGGTCGGCGGTATTGAGGCCGATCACCAGATCGGCCCGGCGCAGCGCCGCCTCTACCGCCTGATGACCGATATCCCACGGGCCGCCGGCGCGCTTTGACGCGAACGACGCCTCGGCGACGAGATAGGGAATGCCGAGCGCCGCCGACACCGCGGGCCCGAGCCAATCCGGCGCCTTGTAGTAGAGGTGATAGGTGAACCAGAGGCCGGGCGCAGTGTCGGGTCGGGCGCGCCAGCGGGCGATCAGCCGCTCGGCGGCCTGCCGACCGTGCGCGGCGAGCTTTTTCTGGCGGAACGCGCGACCGACCGGATCAAAGCTGCGCAGATGCGAGGCGAGCGCCGGCTCGTGCCCGGCAAGGCGCAGCGCGTCGATCAAGAGGCGGGCGACCCGGCGGTCGCCGGATGGCGTCTCGTGGTCGGGCGGCTTCAGGGGCGCGTAGAACGCGATGCGCATGATCTATGGCGAACGGTCCGACCGTCCGTTACTCGGCGGCGCGGGCCGGCGCCACAAGCCCCAACCCGAACCACACGGCCAACGTGTCGAGACTCTCTGATGCGCTGAAGCCGTGACGGACACGCGCCTCCGCCGCGGCGCCGAGCGACGCGCGCAAATCCGGGGCGGCGATCAGCCGCGCCAGCGCCGCGGCCAGCGCCGGCGGGTCGCCGGGCGGCACCAAGCAGCCGGTCGCACCGTCTTCGACCAGCTCTTCGATACCGGGCAGACGGGTCGCGACGCAGGCGAGGCGCTGGCTCTGCGCCTCGACGAGCACATTGGGCAGGCCATCGCGGTCGCCGTCGGGCGCGACCTTGGCGGCCAGCACAAAGATATCGGCCTGGCGATATGCGGTCAGCACCTCGGGCTGCGGCCGAGCACCGCGCCACTCGATGCTGTCGGCGAGACCGAGCCGCGCCGCTTCCTCCTTGAGGCTTTTCGTCAGCGCGCCGCCGCCGATATGGACGAGCCGCCAGGCCAGCTCCTTCGGCAGCAGCGCCAGCGCGGCGAGCAAGTCGTCATAGCCTTTTTTCGGCACGGCGCGGCCAACCGAGAGCAGCATCACCGGGTTCGCGGGGTCGCTTCCGTCGGCACGTGAAGCGCCGCGCCGCGCCGGAGGGAAGCGGTCGAGATCGATGCCGTGGTAACTGAGCGCCAGCCGCTCGGGCTCGCGCGCCAACGCGGCGAGATGCGCGTGGCCGGAGGCGGTGCAGGTCACGGCCCAGTCGGCGTCGGCCAGCTTTTCGCGCTTCTCCCAGTCGGGTGTGGTCCAGATGTCCTTGGCGTGCGCCGAAAAGCTCCACGCGAGTGCGGTCATCAGCGCCGCGTAGCGCGTCACCGAGGCCGGGGTATGGAGAAAATGCGCGTGCAGCCGGTCGATATCGGGCGGAAGCTCGGCCGCGAGGACCAACGCCTGGCCGAAGCGGCGGATGCGGTTTGACGTCCGATCGCGCCACAGATCGGCGAGCCAGGCGCGCCGCGCGGCGCGATATCCGGGCAGGCGTCTTGCCTTGCGCCAGCCGCGCCACAACCGCAGCGGCTCCTGATAGAGGTATTCGGGCAGATAGAGCCGCTCGGCCACGATCTGGCGATGCACCGGATGGATCGCCTTGTCGGTCGGGTGGCGCAGCGAGACGATCAGAATGTCGAGACCGCGCTGCTCGAGGCCATGTATCTCCTCGGCGATAAAGGTTTCCGACAGCCGCGGATAACCCTTGAGGACAAAAGCAACCCGGCCGCGTTCGCCGCTGGATCTCATGCGTTGCGCCGCAACGGGGCCGGGAAACGCACGAGCCGGCCGCGATCGAGCCACTTGCGCGCCAGCTTGTTGACGTTGGGCATGCCGTCGAGCAGCCCGGGCACGACCACCGCCGACGGCGGCGCCTGTTGCGTCAGCTGCAGCAGCGCCGCAGCCATGCGCACTGGATCTCGTGCGCTTTCGTCGGACAGCATCGCGACGAGGCCAAGCTCGGCGGCGCGCTGCGCGCGGATAAACTGCTCGAGGCGCGGCACGGTGCGCGGCAGGATCAGCGCCGGCTTGTCGAACGACAGTATCTCGCAGAACGTGTTGTAGCCGCCCATCGCGACAACGCCCTTGGCGCGCGCCATCAGGGCTTCGAGGTGGGCGTCGAAGGTGATCGCCCGCACTTTCGCGAGGCGCGCGGCGCGGGCATCATAGGCGGCCTGGCGCTCGGGGAGCATGAAGGGCCCGTAGACGATCAGCGCCGGCGGCAGCGGGCCGGGATCGCGCTCGTAGGCGGCCAGCACCCAATCGATGAGGTCGTCACCGTCGCCGCCGCCGCCCGCGGTGACCAGCAGATAATCGCCATCGGCAAAGCCATGGGCTTCGTGCTTCGCCGTCGCCTCGCTCAGCTGACGGCGCAAATATCCGGTGTAGACCATGCGTCGGCGCACGCTCGCCGGCAGGTCGATGCCTTCGAGCGGGTCGCAAATCTGCGGCAGGCCATAGACCCACAGCTCGTCGTAATACTCGGCGAGGGCGGGCGCGACATTCTTGCGCTCCCATTCGGTTTCGAGGGCCATCGGCTCGTCCATCACGTCGCGCAGGCCGAGGATCAACGGCGTGCCGCGGTCCCGCAAAAGGTCGAGCGTCGGCCGCACCTCGCCGCGCAACCCCAATGGTTCCTTGTCGACGATGAAGAGATCGGGATCAAAGATATCGGCCGTGTGGTGGATGATCGAAGAGCGCATGGCCAGCGTCTCCTCGATGTCGATATGCAAGGAAAGCGAAACGTATTCGCCGTTGCGCAGCTTGATTACGCCGGGAATGCGTACAAAATCCACCCGCGAACGAAAATCGAAGCTGCCGATGATCGGCGATCCCGATAGGATCAAGACTGAAACCGAAGAGTCACTTTCGACAAGCGAATGGGCAATTGCACGACAACGCCGCAGATGACCAAGACCGAAACTGTCGTGGCTGTAGATCAGAACACGCTTGTGGTCGCGCCGTGGGGGCATACGGCGTCTCCTTTGCTGTCGACCGAGTGCACTATTACACTGGCGTGTAGTACATACGAAATGCTCTTTTTCGGCGAGGCTTGGCGATGACGGTCGCCGCTCCGGCAGACAACGCGGCCAAGCTGCGGCCTGTTCCCGATGCCGTAACGACGACGGGCGAGCCGCCGCTCAAGCCGGCACCGGACATCGACGATAACATCGAGCCGTCGGTCTACCGCTTCATCCTGCGGCATAGCCTTAAACAGCAGATCATTCTGCTGGTGCTTACGCTCGTGTCGTTTCCGTTTCTTTACTACTCGCTCGAGCTGCCAAAGACGATCGTCAACCGAGCGATCGGCGGCAAGCACTTCCCGCAGCCCTTCTTCGGGATGGAGCTCGACCAAATCCCCTACTTGATGACGCTGTGCGCGCTGTTCCTCGCACTCGTGTTCATCAACGGCGGGTTCAAGTACTACATCAACACCTTCAAGGGGCAACTCGGCGAGCGGATGCTGCGCCGCTTCCGCTATGCGCTCTATCTGCGGCTGCTGCGCTTCCCGCCCTCCTATTTCCAGAAGACGTCGTCGGCGCAGATCATTCCGATGATTACCACCGAGTGCGAGCCGCTCGGCGGCTTTATCGGGGATGCGTTCGTGCTGCCCTTATTTCAGGGCGGGCAGCTGCTGACGATGCTTTTCTTCATTCTCATGCAGGACTGGGTCCTTGGGTTGGCCGCGATCGCACTTTACCCCGTCCAGGGTTACATCATCCCGAAACTACAGCGGATCGTGAACCAGCTCGGCAAGCGCCGCATCCGCCAGGTGCGGGTGGTGGCCGACCAGGTTCAGGAGGCAGCCGCCGGTATCGCCGAAATCCAGGCGAACGATACGGTCAAGCTGCAGCTGAGCCGTTTCGCGCACCTGCTCGGCGCGATCTACGACATCCGTTTCGAGATTTACCAGCGCAAGTTTTTTGTCAAGTTTCTCAACAACTTCCTTGGGCAGCTGACGCCATTCTTCTTCTTTGCGATCGGCGGCTACCTGGTGATCAAGGGACCGCTTTCGTTCGGCGCACTGGTCGCGGTGCTCGCGGCGTACAAGGACTTGGCGTCACCGTGGAAGGAACTGCTCGACTTCTATCAGAACAATCAGAACTCGGTGCTGACCTACAATCAGATCGTCGAGCAGTTCGAACCGGCCAACATGGTCGATCCCGAGGTGCTGCTCGCGGAGCCGGAGACGATCCCGCACCTCACCGGCGATCTTGCCGTCACCAATTTGTCGCTCGCCGGCGACGACAAGCGGCGCACCGTCGACGCGGTCAACTTCACGGTGGCGCTCGACGAGCACGTCGCGGTGATCGGCCAGGCTGGTGGCGGCAAGGAGGATTTGGCGCTGCTGCTGTCGCGGCTGGCGCAGCCAAGCACCGGACGGATCACGATCGGCGGCGTCGATCTCGCGACCCTGCCGCTTGCCGTGGTCGGGCGCCGCATCGGCTATGTCAACGCGACGCCCTACATGTTCACCGGGACGCTGCGCGACAATTTGCTGCTCGGCCTGCGCCACTATCCCGTGCGGCCAGGGACTTACGGCGATGAATTGGCCAAGAAACGGGCCAAGGAACTGTTCGAGGCAAGGCGGGCCGGCAATATCGATTTGGACATCGATGCGGACTGGATTGATTACGCCAGCGCCGGCGTCGCTAACGGGGAGGAGCTGACACTGCGCATTACCCAGGTGCTGTCGCGGCTCGGCTTCGAGGAGGATGTTTACGGCATCGGCCTACGTGGGCGGGTCGATCCGACAGTCAATCCGAACCTCGCCGCCCGGCTGCTCGAGGCGCGCAAGGCGCTGTCGGAGCGGCTGGTGCGCGACGGCATCACCAACTTCGTCGAGACCTACGATCCCGAGCGCTACAACACCAACGCGACGGTCGCCGAAAACCTACTGTTCGGAACGCCGATCGGCCCCGTCTTCGACTTCGATGCGCTCGCCGACAATACTTATGTGCGCAGCGTGTTGGACAAGGTCGGGCTCACCGACGACCTGGTCGAGGCCGGCCGCGAGATCACGGCGAAGACTTTCGAGTTCGTCACCGAATTGCCCGCCGAGCTGTTCGAGGAATACAGCCTCATCGGGGTCGACGATCTGCCCGAGTTCAAGACGATTCTCACGGCTATCGATGGCCACGAGGTCAAGGACTTGACCGAGGAGCATCGTGGGAAGCTGCTGTCGTTGCCGCTGAAGCTCATCGTCGCCAAGCATCGCCTCGATGTCATCGACGAGCCCATGCAACAGCAGCTCCTCGCGGCGCGGCGGGTGTTTCGCGATGAGCTCCCGGAGAGAGCGCGCGACCAAATCGCGTTTTTCGATCCAGCCGAATACAACGCCGCCGCCTCGCTGCAGGACAATATCCTCTTCGGCAAGATCGCCCAGGGCGAAGCCGATGCGACGACGCGTGTACCTGCGGTGCTCGGCGAGCTGCTTGACGAATTGTCACTGCGCCCAACGGTCATCGATGTCGGGCTCGACTACAATGTCGGCACCGCCGGATCGCGGCTGTCGCTTGGCCAGCGCCAGCGCGCGGCGATCGCCCGCGCGGTGCTGAAGCGGCCGGACATGATGATCCTCAACGAGGCGACGACCGGGCTCGACGGCCCGGCGCAAGCCAAGGTGATGGAGGGCCTCTTCAAGGAGTTCGAGGGACGCTGCCTGGTGTGGGTCTTGCACCGCGCCAGCCTCGCACGCAACTTCGACCGAGTGCTGGTGATGAGCTCCGGCAAGCTCCAGGAACAAGGCCGCTTTGCCGAGCTCGACCACAAGGACTCACTCACTACCATGCTCATGGCGGCGGAATGAACAACAAGACGCCCTTAAGAACGGGAGGAACGAAGTGACCGTGCAACAGGAATTCGAGGTTCTCCGGCAGGTACCGTTCTTCGCCGAGATCGAACCACCCAAGCTGAAAGCGCTCGCCTATGTCAGCGAGCGGGTCGGGTTCGACGACGGCAAGATCGTTTGCCGCCAGGGCGACCCGGGCGACGCCGCCTATCTAATCATCGATGGCGAAGCTGACATTGTGCTCGAGGGCCCGGCAGGGCCGGTCACCGTCGCGACGCTCGGCGCCAACGACCTCGTCGGCGAGATGTCGATCCTGACGAGCCAGCCGCGCAACGCGACGGTGCGGGCGAAGGGCCGCCTCATCGCGCTGCGCATCGGCAAGGACCCGTTCATGCGCATGGTACGCGAATTTCCGTCGATGGCCGTATCGATCATGCAGGAGCTGGCGCATCGGGTGGACGACACCAATAACCAGCTGCGCGCCGCGCGCAGCGAGGTCAACCAGCTGCGCGCCCAAATCGCCGCCAACGCCGCCTGATCCTGGTCGCATGAGCGGCGCGTGAGCCGGCTCGACAGCTTTATCCGCCGGCTCGAGGCGCAGCGCGCGGTGCTCAACCGCGCCGCCGAACTGATCGCCGAGCTCGACGGGGTGGTGCTGGAGCTGGGACTGGGTAACGGCCGCACTTACGATCATCTGCGCGAGCTTTTTCCGCAGCGTGACATCTATGTCTGCGAGCGGCGGGTCGCGGCGCATCCCGACTGCATCCCGCCCGACGACCGGTTGCTGTTGGGCGACATGTTCGAGACGCTGCCGGCGGCGCGCGAGCGGCTCGGCGGCAAGGTGGCGCTCGCCCATTTCGACGCCGGCACCGGAGACGCGGTGGCGAACCTCAAGCTCGCCGCCGGACTGCGCCCGCTGATCCTGCCGCTGCTGTGCGCCGGCGGGGTGCTCGCTACCCAGCAGGTGATGGGTGGGCCGGACTTGGCGGCCCTGCCTCTGCCCGGTGGCGTCGCTGAGGGGCGATATTATCTCTACCGCCGGGTCTAGAGATCGAGCTCGATCATCACCGGGACATGGTCCGAGGTCTGCTCCCAGTCGCGGGTCTCGCGGAATACCCGATAGCTCTTAAGGGCGCCGACCAGCGCCGGCGTCACCCAGATATGGTCGAGCCGGCGGCCCCGGTCGGAGGCGGCCCAGTCGCGATTGCGATAGCTCCACCACGTGTAGAGTTTCTGGTCGGGCGGCACGAAATGCCTGACCGCGTCGACAAATCCGCCAGCCTCGCGCATGGCATTGAGCTTTTCGACCTCGATCGGCGTGTGGCTGACGATGCGCAAGAGCTGCTTGTGCGACCACACGTCGTTTTCGAGCGGCGCGATGTTAAGGTCGCCGACCGCGATCGCCTTGCGCCGCCGGTCATGCGTCTCGAACCACGCGGTCAGCTCGTCGAGAAACTGCAGCTTGTGCGCGAATTTCGGATTGATCGCGGGGTCCGGCTCATCGCCGCCGGCCGGAACGTAGATGTTGTGCAGCTCGATGCCGCCGGGCAGCTCGACGATCGCGTGCCGGCAGTCGCTGCGCTCGCACCAGGCGCGGGTCGCGACGCTGGGAAACGGCGCCTTGGCGAGCATCGCCACGCCGTTATAGCCCTTCATTCCGTGCATGTGGATGTGGGCGTAGCCGAGCGCCGCGAACGGCTCTCGGGGAAACAAATCGTCCGGGGTCTTGGTCTCCTGAAGGCAGAGAATGTCGGGCTGCGCCTCGGTAAGGATGCGGCAGACATTGTCGACCCGAATCCGCACCGAGTTGATGTTCCAGGTCATCAGACGCAGCGTCATCGCGTGAACGATTCCATCAACCTATTGGCGGGAAACGGAGCGAATAGACCATGCCGGTTCGGCGGCGCGCAATCGCTTGACAAACAAATAGCGCCCGGTGTGGGGGGAACACCGGGCGCCAGCTTGTCAGAAGCGCTTGGGGGAGAATCCGGACCCGCAGGGGAGACGAGCCCGGAGTTAAGAGGATTTTGCGTCCTCTCCGCTTCTGGACTCCCAAGTGGGGATCGTCCGGGTCGGGCCGAAATGCGAATCACGCATGCGTCAGCAGCGGAAAACGCATGGGGAACAGAGGAACCAAAAAGTCGTGTGGGCGTGCGCTAGGCGGCGCGCCGTTTTTGCGAGCCGCCGGCCGCCACGGCGCGACAGGCGTCGCCAAACGCGGCGAACAAAGCCGCCGAAACGGGGTTGTCGAGCGGCTTGTATTCGGGGTGCCACTGGACGCCGACGACAAACCGCGCGCCAGGCAGGCTCACCGCCTCGATCAGGCCGTCGGGCGCCACCGCCTCGACCACGAGACCCGGCGCCGGCTGGTCGATCCCCTGGCCGTGCAGCGAGTTGACCATGATCTCGGTCGTGCCGGCGAGTTCGGCGAAAAACCCGCCCGGGGTCAGCTGCACCGGGTGGCATGGGCCGTAACGCTCGTCCATGGTCATTTCCATGATCTTCTTGATCTCACGGCCGCGGCGATGCACCTCGCCGCCCGGCCGTTCGCCGATGCGCTGATGCAACGTGCCGCCGAGCGCCACGTTCAATTCCTGAATGCCGCGGCAGATCGCCAGCACCGGCAGATTGCGGCGCACCGCCTCGCGAATCAGCGGCAAGGTGGTGGCGTCGCGATCGGGGTCGTGCAACGTGCCTTCGCGGCTCGGCACGCCCTTGTAGTGATAAGGTTCGACATTGGACGGGCTGCCGGTGAGCATCAGACCGTGGATCGCGTCGAGCAGCGTGTCGCAGCACAATTTGTCGCCGATCGACGGGATCAGCATCGGCATGCAGCCGGCGGCGTCGACCACCGCGTGCGGATAGCGCACCACGGTCGTGTACATGAGCCGCTCGTTGTGTTCGCGGTAACAGGTCGGGATCGCCACCAGCGGCGCGCGCGAGGACATCACTGTGGGCTCAAGCTGTGGTTTGTCCGGTCATTTCTTCTTTGGCATTTCTTGCTCTGGCTCACGGGCGGCTAGTACGGCGCGTGATACTGGAACAGCTTGGGGTCGAGCGCCATGCCGTATTGCTGTTCCGAGAGCGACACGTTGGTCACCTTTCCCTGCTGATCGACCACGGTCCATTGCCGCAGCGCCAGCGGATTGTCTGAAAATACCATAGTCAGATTCCCCGCGTCCGCGTTCGCGGTCTCCACAACGGTGACCTGGACGGTATTCCCGCTATGCTCAAAACGCGTAACGGTGACGCCGTCGGTGAAGCTGATGGGGTCGCGAAGCAAAAACCAGGCCGGGGTCGATTTGAGCCCGACCTTGCTCATCTGCTTCAAATCGGGGTCCCAGGAATAAAGATAAAAGGCGTCGGCGAGGAGCAGAAGCTCGTTGGGCGGGTCGTACTGAAAGCGCATCTTGCCGGGCCGCGCCAGCCAGACCGAGCCGGTGGCGGCGCCGCCCCTGGCGGTCGCCTGCGCAAAATGCGCGGTCATCGTGTGGATGCCGTCGAGATAGGCGGCGATCTTTTGCAATTCGGCCGAATCCTGCGGCGTGAGCGCCGCCGGAACGGGCGGCGCGGCCTGTGCCGCGAGCGGCGCGGCGATGAGCAACAGCGCGGCGGCCGACGCACGGAAGATTTGTCCCAGCCGGTTCATCGCGCGCCTTTGGTTCATCGTGCGCCGCCTTCAGCCATTTGATCCAGAAGGGAAATGGCGCGCCAATTGTGGCGCGTCAATGGCGCGACGCGGCGCGCGGTGTCGCAGGTTGGCGCGGGTTACCCGGCGGCCGGCCGCGCAAGCGCCCAGGCGTACCAGTCAACGGGCGCGGCGTCGGGGCGCGGCGGCGGCTGGCCGCGAATGCGAGCCACACGCTCCGCGATGTTGGCGGCATAAGGCCGGCGCGACACGAGAACCGGGTCCTGCGCGATAAAAGCGGCGTCGGCGGAACGCAAAACCGGCGAATCGGCGAGGTCGGCCAGCGCCTTTGCCGCGGTGGTGAGCGGCCAGAGGCGCTCGATGCGCGCCGGGTCGATCTTGGCCGCTGCGAGCGCGGGGCGGATGACATCCCAGGCCGCCGCGCGCTCGCGCAATTCCTGGCGGCGGGCGATTGTCTTGCGCGAAACGGCGGTCAGGATCGCGAGGCGGCGCCAGATCGCCGCCCTAGCGGACGATCCCATTAACGCTTTCGAGCCGCTGGAGCCGCGCCTCGATCTCGCCCGCTTCGAGCGCGCGCAGAAAGGCGTCGATGACCTGCGCCAACTCGGCCGCCTCGGCGGTCGACAGCAAACCGCCGGCGACGGCGGCGGCGATCGCGGCGATCGCCGGCGCGGCATCGGCGGCGGTGACGAGCGGCGGCAGCGGGAAATCGCACGGCCGGGAGCGGCGCGGCGGGATGATGTTGCGAACCGCGATCCCCAGGGCGCCGACATTGCCCTCCAGCGACATCGTCACCGCCTTGGTGATGACCGCCTCGGCCGCGCCATCAAATAATTGCTCAGCCAGCAACGTCGCGCGGTTGCGCGAGCCCTTTTCGCGCCCCGCCGGATTGCCCGACTGCCCTCTGACAAACTGACCGTTTTCGTCGCGTTTCACCTGCATCTGCTGGGAATCTGCAGGCATGACGGTTTCCTTCCGCGGTTTTATGGGGTGATTTTCAGACGGCGAAGATTATCGCACGATTGCGATTTTGTCAAGAACAAAAGAGGAACTGCGCAACTAAGATATCCACCCCGGCGAAGGCCGGGGCCCATCCATCGAACGCTGGAGCGGCGGAAGCATGGGTCCCGACCTTCGTCGGGATGGGCTTTCAGCGCGAAAGTCGGGGTGGAGAATCAGGGCGTCAGGTTTCCGGAAAGATCGAGCCAGTGACGGTTTTCGCGCTCGATTAAATTGATCTTCCAATCGCGCCGCCATTCCTTGATCTGCTTTT
>Ga0187784_10004724_pt1 | contig 11023 bp, 12 predicted proteins | sample 1015_SJ02_MP15_2_FD_132964 | JGI IMG/M metagenome (GOLD analysis project Ga0187784, IMG submission 132964) | Tropical peat soil microbial communities from peatlands in Department of Meta, Colombia - 1015_SJ02_MP15_20_MG | ecosystem: Environmental > Terrestrial > Soil > Wetlands > Peat | place... | reverse complement strand
GCCTTGGAGCGTATCCAAAAACTTCTCAAACGGGAACCGGAGCAATCCATTCAAGTGGAGGATTTCATCCCCGGACGCGAGTTCGCACTGGAAGGCCTGGTCACCGATGGGCGGCTTCAAACCCTGGCTTTGTTCGAGAAACCCGATCCGCTCGACGGCCCGTTTTTCGAGGAGACGATTTACCTGACTCCATCGCGCGAGCCGGATGCCGTGCAGACGTCGATCATCGATGCGACCGGGCGCGCGGTCAACGCGCTCGGACTCGCTTTCGGCCCCGTGCATGCCGAGATACGCGTCAATTCTCGCGGCGTGTGGATGCTCGAAGTCGCCGCGCGCCCCATCGGAGGATTGTGCGGGCAGGTGCTGCGCTTCGACGGCGACGTATCTTTAGAGGAAATCATCCTTCGCCACGCCATGGGCGAGGACGTGTCGCGCGTAAAGCGGATGCCCGGCGCGCATGGCGTGATGATGATCCCGATCCCGCGCGCGGGTGTCTTCACGGGTGTCGAAGGAGTGGACGCCGCTCGCCGCGTCCCTGGCATTGAAGACGTCGTGATCACGGCCAAGGAAGGGCAAATGCTGCTTCCGTTGCCGGAAGGCGCAAGCTACGCGGGATTCATCTTCGCCCGCGGCGACTCGGCCGATTCGGCCGATCGCGCTTTGCGCGCTGCGCACGCGCAGTTGCATTTTCAACTGAGCACGTCCCTCCCCGTCGTAAGATAGAGAAAAATGAACGTGACCATCCTTGGAACCGGATACGTCGGATTGACCACCGGCGTGTGCCTCGCGTTTCTCGGGCACCAGGTGACCTGCGCGGATCCCGACGCGCGCAAGATCGCCAGGCTCGAAGCCGGCGAGGTTCCGTTTCACGAGCCTCATCTCGCCGACCTTATCGCGGAAGCGCGCTGCAATTTGAAATTTACTCTGGATTATGCGCAGGCCGTCCCCGGCGCGCAGGTGATCTTCATCGCGGTGGGAACGCCGCCGGGTTTGAACGGCTCACCCGATCTCCAATATCTGCAAGCCGCCGCGCGCGGCATCGGCGAGCATCTTTCGGAAGAGTTCACGGTGGTGGTCAACAAATCGACGGTTCCCATCGGCAGCGGCAACTGGGTGGAATCGCTGGTGCGCGAAGCCTACGAACAGAGCCACGGGCGCAAGTCGAATGGCGCCTTTGCCGTGGCCTCGAACCCCGAATTTCTGCGCGAAGGCTCCGCGCTGCACGACAGCCTGTATCCCGATCGCGTGGTGGTGGGCGCCGACGAATCGCAAACTGCGGAAGTTTTGTACACGCTGTATCGCCCGATTCTCGATCAGACGTTTCAGCCGCCGCCGTTCCTGCCGCGGCCCGAGGAATTGGGCGCGGTGCCACTGATTTCGACCGACCTCGCTTCGGCCGAGCTGATCAAGTACGCGGCCAATGCGTTTCTGGCGCTGAAAATCAGCTATATCAACGAAATCGGATTGTTGTCGGAAAAAGTGGGCGCCGATATCGCGCAAGTGGCGAAAGGCATCGGCCTCGACGCGAGAATCGGCACGCGATTTTTGCAGGCCGGCATCGGATGGGGAGGGTCGTGTTTCGGGAAGGACACGGCGGCGCTGGTCGCGACGGCTTCCGAATACGGGCTGGAAATGCAGATCGTCGAAGCGGCGCGCGACGTGAACCGGCGCCAGCGCGATCGGGTGGTCGATAAACTTCTGGGCGAGCTGCGCATTTTGAAAGGCCGGACCATCGGCCTGCTCGGTCTCGCCTTCAAGCCGAACACCGACGATTTGCGCGAAGCTCCCTCGCTCGACATCGCGCGCAAGCTGATCGAGCGCGGCGCGCGCGTCAAGGCACACGACCCGGTGGCTATGGCGGTGTTCCGCGAGCAATATCCCGATCTCGCGTCTATCTGCTGCCAATCGATCGAGGATGTCCTGCGCGATTCCGATGCCGTGGTTCTGGTGACCGAGTGGACTGAATATCGCGAAATGGATTGGGAGGGGCTGGCGCGCCTGATGCGCTCGGCCATCGTGCTCGACGGGCGCATGGCGCTCGATCGCGCGCGCATGACCCGCGCGGGTTACCGGTACCTCGGGTTAGCCTGTTAATAGAAGATATGATTTACCGCTGGAACGAAGTCGCGAAACAACAGCTTGATCCGCTGGTCACGCGCCAGGCGATTCACGGCGCCGCGATGACCGTCGCGCGATTTGAAATCGCGAAAGGCGGCGGCGTCCCGGCGCACAGTCATGTGAATGAGCAGATCTCGATGGTCGAGCGCGGCCGCGTGCGGTACCTGGTCGACGGCGAAGAATCCATTCTTGGCGCCGGCGCGGCAGTCCATATCCCGGCCAACGTTCCGCATTCCGCCGAGGTGCTGGAGGACGCCGTGGTGATCGACCTGTTTTCGCCGCCGCGAACCGATTGGATGAAGTAAGGCCGATTGGATGAAGAAGTAGTGCGATGTATTTGCAGCAATTGTTAGCAGCAGACGACGGCGCGGCGGGGAACCATGTCAAGGTCCGCCTGGACCTCGCGGCTCTCGAATTAGCCAGGATTCAATACCCGGAACTCGAAGACCAGCCGTTTCTTGATCGGCTCAATGAACTGGCGGCGCGCCTGGGCGACCGGCTCCGGAACTTCAACGACGGCCGCGATTTCGTGGAGACGGCCCAGCGTTATCTGTTCCAGGAGCTGGGATTTCACGGCAACGAGGAGGATTATCACAATCCTTTGAACAGTTGCCTGAACCAGGTGCTGGAGCGGCGCACCGGAATTCCGGTGACGTTATCGGTGATGTATATGGAGATCGCGCGGCGGCTGCATATGCCCGTGTTCGGCATCGGTTTGCCGCGGCATTTCATCCTACAGTTCGACGATGGCAATTACGCCACTTATATCGATCCGTTCCACGGCGGGCGGACGATCACCGCGCGCGAGTGTTTTCTGCTCGCCGGCGCGCAGGTGCCGGATCTCAACATGCTGCGGCGCGTCTCGAAAAAACAGATCGTCATGCGGATGCTTCAGTTTATGCGTGGGGCCTATTCGCGCCTGAAGGATTGGCCGCGGACGGTGGAAACGCTGGATATGCTGATCGCCGGATTTTCCTCCGCGCCGGCGGACCGCGTGGAACTGGCGCCGGCTCACAAACTTCGCGGATTGCTCCGGCTGGAGCTGAAGCGTTACCAGGCCGCGCGCGCCGATCTCGAACAATATCTCAACTTGCAGCCCGATGCGCCGGATCGCCCGGAAATCGTCAAGCAAATTGAGGGGATTCACCGGTGGCTCGCGCGGATGAATTGAACGCGTGAATGGAATCCTAACCGGATCGCGACAATGTGCTAATATTCAGAAGAATCTGGCCGATACGACCTTAGCGTATGCACGATTCTTTACCCGATAGCGACGCAGTGCTGGCGCAATTCAACCGCCTGATCCAGGAACTGCTGCGTGGCAATATGCATCGCAACACCTTCCGGCCGTGGGAGATCGAGTTGCTCCTGGATATCGAGAGCTGCAACCTGCGGGAGTCGTCCAAACGCGAGACTCTGCGCCGGTACCAGAAGGCTGTTCAGCGTCACATGGAGAAAGGGGCCAACCTTCCGCTGAAGCTTTCTGAATACCTGGAAGCGGTCAAGCTGAAGCGCGGCGTACAAACCCCGCTCGCGTCTTAATTTAAAGCCGCCTCCCGAATTTTCCGACCTGATATTCTTGAACTGAGAGGAGATTTGCCCATGGGCTGCGGTGGCGGCATGGTCGGACCCAAGGTCGACGAACCCAACAACAGCGGTCACAAGGTGTTTTGCGTGAAGTTTCAGCGCGAGATGCCGGGCCTCGACGAAGTTCCCTTCGATGCCCATCCGCTCGGCCAGCGGATCTATGAGAACGTCTCCAAGGAAGCCTGGAAGCTGTGGCTCGAACACATGAAGATGATCATGAACGAGTACCGGCTGAACCTCGGCACGCAGGAAGCGCAGGAATTTCTGTTGAAGCAAATGGAAGACTATTTCTTCGGCGAAGGTTCCGCTTTCCCGCCCGGCTATCAACCGCCGCGCGCCAAGAACTGAAATTTTCACCGGCCGGAGGGTTCTGCATGCGGCTCGCCATTGCATTTGCCCTGATACTGAGCGTCGCGGCGGCGCAACCGTTGCCCGACGCACAGACGCTGTTCGAACGCGCGCAACAAATCTCGAAAAGCTTCCACAGCCTGCAATTCGTCGCCGAGAATGTTACGGAGACTCCGTTTCCCGGCGCACCCATGAATGTGACCACCGAAACGCAATCCGCGTACTTGAACCCAGGCAAGACGCGAATGGAGGTCAAGGCCGCGGGCGTCACCTTCCTCGATGTATCGGACGGCGAGACCACCTGGGTCTACAACTCGATGGCGAAGCAGTACGTCAAAATCGCGGCGGCGCAAGGGCCCGAAGCGGTGATGGCCGCGATTGGCATCAAGCTTCCGGACCCGTCGTCGGTGAAGGTAACCTACAAGACCACCGGCGACCAGGCTATCGAAATCGATGGAGAGAAACACGACTGCTGGGTGGTGGAGGCGCAAATCGGCGAGATGACGCTTCCTTCGAGCGACAAGGCGCCTCCCAAAATGACGGGCGCGACGATGACCTACTGGATCGACAAGCAGATCGGCATCGATTTTCAAATGACCATGGCGATGAAGATGGCGATCGGCGGAAAAGAACTCGTGATGCATCAGAAAACGACCAAGAAGAGCGTGAAAATCGACCAGCCTCTTGCGGAATCGTTGTTCGTGTTCACGCCGCCGCCGGATGCCAAGGAAGTGAAGGAGTTATCGATATTCGGCACGCCGGCCGCGAAGCCGGACCTGGCGGGCAAGCCGGCGCCGGCGTTCGAAGTGAAATCGATCGAGGGCCGGACCTTCAGCCTGGCTGCGCTGAAGGGCAAGCCGGTGCTGCTGGATTTCTGGGCCACCTGGTGCGCGCCGTGCCGGAAAAGCATGCCGGTTCTCGACCAAATTTCGCGCGAAACGAAAAGCAGCGACCTGGTAATTCTCGGCGTAAATACCGGAGAAGATCGGGGAATTGTCGAGAAATTCCTGCAGAAAACCCCGCTTGAATATCCCGCGGTATTGAGCGGCGAATCGGGAATTCTGGAATCCTATCAGGTGACGGCGTATCCGACCTTCATCCTGATCGGCCGCGACGGCAGGATCATTACGAACGAAATCGGCTTCGGCGGCGAGGATCAACTACGCGAGCTGATCGGTAAAGCCGGGCTCGCTAAGACGCAATAGCGCCCGCCGCGGGACTGCTGGCGGCGGCGTACAATTTCTTCGGCATGCGACCCGAGAGATACGCATACCGGCCCGCTTCGGTGGCGAGCTTCATCGCGGTCGCCATCGCGACCGAATCCTCCGCAGCGGCGATCGCCGTGTTCATCAGCAACCCGTCGTAGCCGAGCTCCATCGCGATGGCCGCATCGGATGCCGTTCCCACTCCTGCATCGACAATCAGCGGAACTTCGGTAATCATCTCGCGCAGGATGCGAAGATTGGTCAGGTTCTGAATGCCCAGCCCGCTGCCGATGGGCGCGGCCAGGGGCATCACCGCCGCGGCGCCGGCCTGGATCAGGCGCCGCGCGTTCACCAGATCGTCGTTGGTATAAGGCAGGACGACGAAACCTTCTTTCACCAGCACGCGCGTGGCTTCGAGCAATCCTTGATTATCGGGGAACAGCGTGCGCTCATCGCCGATCACTTCGAGCTTCACCCAGTTCGACAGGCCGACCTCGCGCGCCAGGCGAGCGGTGCGAATCGCTTCGTCGGCGGTATAGCATCCGGCCGTATTCGGCAGCAGGAAAAATTTTTCGCGATCGATGTAATCGAGCAAAGATTCCTTCGAGCGGTCGGTCAGGTTCACGCGGCGCACGGCGACGGTGACCACCTCCGCGCCCGACGCTTCATGACATCGCGCCATTTCCGGAAAGCTCCGGTATTTCCCGGTACCGACGAACAGGCGCGAATGGAACGTTCGTCCTCCGATACTCAGAGCATCATTAAGCATGTCCATTTAACCATTTTAAGGCGGAACATCGATCTGTCGATTGAATGTTGCGAGTCCCTGTAGGAATTCAGGGGATTGACCGATGTAAATACGTGAGGGAATCCGGTCCGACATGAAAAAAAACAACTTGCTGAAGCTGCTGGGCATCGCATTCGTAGTCGCGATCGCCGCCACGGGCATTTTTTATGGCCTGTTCGTCAATAGGCTGAGCAGCAACACGGGCAGCGGCAAGATGCTCGTGGTTGCGGCCAAGCCGCTGAAGGCGGGCACGGTGTTGCAGGCCACGGACGTGAAACTGATCCCGTGGCCGGCCGACAAACTTCCCACCGGCGCCTACGGCGACCCGAACGCCGTGGCGGGAGCTACGGTATTCGATCCGGTGGCGGAGAACGAGCCCCTGCTGGCGTCGCATCTGGCGTCGGCGCAATCCGGCGCGGGCGCCGGCGTGCCGGCGGGAATGCGCGCGGTCTCAGTTCACGTCACCGACTCGACCGGCGTACTCACGCTGCTGCGCGCGGGGCAGAAGGTGGACGTGCAGGTAGTGATCAATCGCGGGGAAAAGAACGATACGGCGGTGCGCACCGCGCTCGAGGACCTGAAAGTCCTGTCGGTGATCGCGCAGCAGGAACAAAGCTCGCAGGGCCAGAACCTGCCGGTGGTGACGCTGCTGGCCAAACCCGCCGATGCCGACATTCTCGCGCTGGCCGATTCCGGCGCGCGTGTCCGGCTGACGCTGCGCAACCCGCTCGACGACGAAACGCGTTCGCGCTCCGCGCTATCGCTCGGAGCGGTGATGCATCCGGCGCCCGAAGCGCACGCGCCAACGCAGCACGCGGATCATTAAATAGGGCGGGCCGATGCTGATTCTTTCCATCCTCGCATTTTTTGCCGTCATTTTCCTTCTGGCGTCGATCACGGTGACCGTCGCCTGGATGGGATTTCTGAAGACGACGGCGGAGGAATCCGACGCGGCGCGGCGCGACCTCCAGGTCTCCGGCGAGACTTCCGGCGAGACTTCCGGCGACGATCGGCCGGCGCCGGGCTTCGACGAGTCGCCTCTGTTCCGCAATGAGCGTCTCAGTTCGCTGAACTTCTGGGACGCGGTGCTCACGCGGTTCGACTTCATCGAAATTTTGCGGGAGCGCATCGCGCAAGCCGAGCTGAACTGGTCGGTGGGCCGGGTTACGCTGGCCATGCTGCTGTCCGGCACCGTGGCGCTGTTGGTGCTCGCGAAGCTGGTGGCGCCCTGGGCCGCGCTCGCCGGCGCCGCGCTGGTGGCCTTCGCGCCTTACGGCTACGTGCTCCGAGCCCGGAACAAGCGGTTTCAGAAATTCTCCGAAAATTTTCCGGACGTGCTCGATTCGCTTTCGCGCGCGCTGCGAGCCGGCTATCCGCTTTCGGCGGCGATGGAAATGATCTCTACCGAAACGCTGCCGCCGGTTTCGACGGAGATGCGCAAGACCTCGGCAGAAGCGAATCTGGGAATGGGCTGGCCGCAAGCGCTCGATAATCTCAGCCGGCGGGTGCCGCTGCTCGAAGTGAATTTGTTCATCGCCGCGGTGCAGTTGCATGCCCGAACCGGCGGCAAGCTGAGCGAGGTGCTCGGCGGACTCGCCGAAAACATGCGCGAAGCGATCGCGCTGCAAGGGGAAGTCCGCTCGCTCGCCGCGCACGGAAAGCTGACCGGCGTGATCCTCACCATTCTGCCGATCGGCATCGCCATCATGATGATGATCGTCAGTCCGGGCTACATGCAGGTGCTGTTCCACTATCCCTACGGCAAGACGCTGATCACGGCCGCGGCGGTGTGTCTGGTGCTCGCGCACCTGGTGATTCGAAAGATCGTGGACATTAAAATATGACGGGCATTTTATGACAAGCGGGGAATTGCTGATCGGATTTTTTCTGTTCACCCTGGCCGCGGTGACCGCCGCCGGTTACGTGTTTGTGCTGCGCCCTTCCGCCGTCGAGGGCGGCGAGACCGAGACTCCCCTGACCAATCAACCCGACATGCCGATGGCGCAGGCCGCGGTGATCGATATTTTCCGGCAGATCGGCGACGCGCTGCCGGGCCTGGCGGCACAAGCCGTGGCCGCGCGGCGCCAGTTGATCCTGGCCGGGTATCGCTGGCCGTCGGCGGTGTCGACCTTCCTGGGGATCAAATGCGCCTCGGCACTGGCGTTGGGATTCACGGGCGTGTGGGCCGCGGTCACCTTCAGCTCCGACGCAACCCTCGCGTTTCTTCCGGCCATTTGCGGGCTCGGCTTCGGCTACATGCTGCCGGATCGGGTTCTCGAACGATTGGCGCAGCGCCGCGTGGAACGGCTGCGCCGCGGACTTCCCGCCGCGCTGGACCTGATGGTGCTCGGCGTCGAAGCGGGCCAGGGACTCGACGCCGCGATTCTCGAAACCAGCCGCGGACTGCGCAACTCGCATCCGGACCTGGCGGCCGAGTTCACGCAATTGCAACTGGAGCTGAAAGCCAACACGACGCGCGTCGATGCGCTGCGCAATTTCGCGCTGCGCAATCACGATCTGGAGCTGCGAAAATTCGCAAGCCTGTTGATCGACACGGACCGTTTCGGCACCAGCTTGGGCCCGGCGCTCAAAACCCACGCGCGTTATCTGCGCATCCGCTTCCGTCAGGTCGCACAGGAAAAGGCGCGCAAGGTGGGCGTCAAGCTGATTTTCCCGGTGTTCTTTCTGATCTTTCCGTCGGTAATTCTAGTTACGCTCGGCCCAGCCGTGATTCTCATCTTCACGCAGATGAAGAATCTGCTGGCGCAGTAACGCGAGCGCCGGCGCTTCTATCCACGGCTGTTCCCCGAAGCGGCTGCGCCTAGGCCTCCGCCGATCTGCCGCGACCGCAATCCCGCGACGGGCCGGCCGAGCAACTGCTCGGCGGCCTTAAGGAATCGAACCGTATGCGGCAACCGGGCGTGAACATCGAACGCCGCTTCGTCCACCCATTCGGAATGAATAGCGAAGACGAAGGGTTCGCTCAGGGACTCGAATGCCTGGATGCCGACGCATCCGGCCTCGGCTCGCGAGGGCTCGAGAACACGCAGCAGTTCTTCGCGAAACGCCGTTTCCGTCCCCGGCGGAGGCTCAAAGCGAACCACAAAGTGCATCGACAAGTGGACACCTCCCGACTTCGAGCCTAGCACCGGCATTCGTTTGGGTGCGACTCTTGGTACGATTTCGGATGCGCGCGTGTCATCCTAAGTGCATGAGCGCCCGCGGCACGGATCTCGAAACCACGCTCAAGGACGGAACCCGCGTGCGCATCCGTCCCATCCAGCCGGAAGACGATCACGCGCTGGTGGAGATTTTCTCGCGGCTGAGTCCGCAGGCCGTCTATCAACGATTTTTCACCGCGCTTCCGGAATTGACGCCGGGAATGGCGCGCTATCTTTCGCACGTGAATTATCACAGCCGCATGGCGGTGGTGGCCGAAGCCGCGGGCGAGTTGGTGGGCGTGGGCCGCTATGAGCGGACGCCCGACCCGGAGGTGGTGGAACTGGGGCTGGTGGTCGTGGACGATTGGCAGAATCGCGGCCTGGGCCGCATTCTGCTGCGCGAAACGATGCGGGCCGCACAGGAGAATGGCATTAATCGATTCCGCGCCGATGTGCTCTCGGACAACCGCCGCATGATCCACCTGCTCGCGACGGAGGCGGAGATCGTCAGCCGGAAGACCGAAGCCGGCGTGACGACGTTTCTGTTGAAATCGAACCAGATTTCTTGATGCGCATAACACCTAGCGGCGGCCGCGGAAGCTCAGGACCCGTTCGCGCTCGCATTCCTCCTGCAAATTTCTACTGCGCGCCTGCAACAGATCCTCGAGCGAAATGGTCCCGAGTTGTTTTCCGGTATCGCGGTCGGCGACCGGCATCCGCGTCAGTCCGGACGCCGCCATCCGGTACACCACCTCGCGCAGAGATTCGTCAGGATACGCCGCGGCGGATTCCTCGCCGGCCGCTGGCACCGCCAGCTGCATGACCTCCTTCACGAACGTCGTTTCGAGCGGATCGACCGAGTACTCCCGGCTCAGATGCAGACCGCGGCGGCTGATTTTCTCGGTGAGGATGGAACGGCGCAGCGTCAGGACCGTGAAGGCGTGCGCGGCGAAGCTCGCGATCAGCAGCGGCAACATTATATTGAAATCGTGCGTCAACTCCATCGCGAACAGGATCCCGGTGAAGGGCGATCGCATGGTTCCGCCGAGAATGGCGCCGAGACTCACCATCGGCCAGAATCCCACGCCGAGCGCGGCGTGGGGGAACCATCCCGCTTCCAGGCCGCCGAGCGCTCCGCCCATCATCAACAGCGGCGCAAGCACGCCGCCCGAGGTTCCCGATCCGAGCGAAACCGCCCAGATCACTGATTTCACCAGTAAAATTCCCAGGATGACCTTGCGCGGCACGTCGCCCTGAAGCAGAGCCCCGATGGTTTGGTAGCCGACGCCGAGCGCCTGCGGAAAAATCAATCCGCCGATGCCGACCACCAGCCCGCCGATCGCCGGCCACCACATCCAGTGAATCGGCACATGTTGAAACCCATCCTCCGACGCGTAGACGGCGAGCGTCAGCAGCGCCGATAATCCTCCCGCGAGCACGCCCGCGATCACGCACATCGCCAGCGGCCCCACTCCGGCGAACGCGGGATGCCCGGCGACCGGAAACAGCGCGCCACCGCCGATAATGTAGAAGCGCGCGATCGCGGCCGCGGCGCTCGCGAAGGCAACCGGAATCACGCTGCGCGGCTTCCATTCGAACAGCAGCAGCTCGACCGCGAGCATCAGCGCGGAAATGGGCGCGTTGAACGTCGCGGACATGCCGGCCGCGGCGCCCGCAACCAATAATGTCTTCCGCTCCGCGCCGGTCAGATGGAAAAATTGCGCAATCAGCGATCCAAACGCGCCGCCGGTCATGATGATGGGACCTTCGGCGCCGAATGGTCCGCCGGACCCGATCGAGATGGCGGAAGAAAGCGG
>Ga0187784_10004723_pt1 | contig 11023 bp, 8 predicted proteins | sample 1015_SJ02_MP15_2_FD_132964 | JGI IMG/M metagenome (GOLD analysis project Ga0187784, IMG submission 132964) | Tropical peat soil microbial communities from peatlands in Department of Meta, Colombia - 1015_SJ02_MP15_20_MG | ecosystem: Environmental > Terrestrial > Soil > Wetlands > Peat | place... | reverse complement strand
AGCCGAAGCCGCTGTCATGGCTTGGCTTGCCGCAACTTTTTGTTGGCAGTCGAACAGGAATCCCGGGACGGCAGATCCTTTGACATCGGATAGCTCGTACTGGCGCCGAACTTTCCGGGTATCGCGCCATCGCCCACATATCCGTTTTTTAGGTAGAAGCGGCGTGCGGTTGCGGTGCTGAGCAGCGTGCAGCGTGTGTTGCCGCGTTCGTGAGCCCGCTCTTCCAGCGCCCGCAGCATGGCGCGGCTGACGCCGCGAAACCGCGCCTCCGGCGCGACGTAATTGAGCGTGATCTCGCCGGCGTCCGTTACACCGCCGACGGCGAGAATCGTATCCCCGTCGACAGCGACTAAACCGAGCCGCCCGGTTGCAAAATCCAGGTCGCGAGTATTTCCGGGGTCTGATTAGCCAGCCATCTTTCCAGAATTGCCGGGTCGTTGCCGTGATCGGCGGCGCACAATTCGCTGATCGATCGGTGCAGCACCCAGCATGAGGCGGGAGCGTCTTCGGCGACGGCATCGCGGATGTGCATCGCTGCAGCGTAGGAGGGCGGATCGCTGCGGGCAATCCGATGGTCTTCGAGCTGGGATATCCAGCTAGATGGCGTGCGCTTTGGCTTTGACTTCGGCTTCGGCTTTGGCCACGGCGTTGGTCCACGTGTCGACGGCTTGGCGCGCCTGACGGACCGCCTCGGCGAAAGCCTCCTCCTTGTAGAGGTTGCGCCACTGGCCGCTCTCGTACAGCTTCACGAGATGACTCAACGCTTGGCGCGCGGTGAAAAGCTGCCGCTCGGCATGTTTCTGCTGCATCTCGGCAGTCAAGACCTTGGTCATTGGCTCAGTTTGACCGGAACTCGTAAAAAAACGTCAAAAATAGTTTAGGTTATTTGTCTCTATCACGGAGACAATGCCACCAAACGCCGATGCGCTAATAGGCGTCCTCGGTGAAAATCGGATCGACCGAGCCGTGCCATGGCCCGTTGAACTTCGCCAGCAGGTCTTGCGCGGGCGTGCTGCCGCGCAACAGCCGCTCCTCGATCACACCTAAATACCGCGTCTCGTCCTCTCCGGCGGCGTTGAGCCGCTTGCGGCCCACTAGTCCGGCGCGGGACAGCTTGAGAACTTCGGTGGCGATTTCAAATACGGTGCGACCGCGCACCTTGGCGGCAAGCGCGAGCTTGGGCACGTCGTCGCGGAGTTTTTGCCGCTCCTCGGCGGTCCAGTTCTTGACCAGGTCCCAGGCGGCATCAAGGGAACTGTCGTCGTAGAGAATGCCGACCCATAGTGCCGGGAGCGCCAGCAGGTCCGGCAGCGGTCCGGAATCGGCGCCGCGCATTTCCAGATAGCGCTTGAGCCGCACCTCGGGAAATATCGAGCTCAAGTGATTGGCCCAGTCGGAAACCGTGGCGCGGGCGCCGGGCATGCCGGGCAGTTTGCCGGCCATGAGGTCGCGAAATGATTGGCCGGCGACATCGACATATTCGTCGCCATGCTTGACAAAATACATCGGCACATCGAGCGCGTAATCTACCCAGCGCTCGAAACCCATGCCCGGTTCGAACGCCCATGGCAGCATGCCGGCGCGATCGTTGTCGGTGTCGCGCCAGATTTCCGAGCGGAACGACAAGAAGCCGTTGGGCTTTCCCTCTGTGAACGGCGAGTTGGCGAACAGCGCGGTCGCCACCGGCTGTAAGGCCAGCGAGACGCGCAGCTTTTTGACCATGTCGGCTTCCGAGGAGAAGTCGAGATTGGTCTGCACCGTGCAGGTGCGATACATCATGTCGAGGCCGAGGCTGCCGACCTTTGGCATGTAGGCCGTCATGATCTTGTAGCGGCCTTTGGGCATGCGCGGCATGTCGGCCCGGCGCCAGCTCGGCGCCATGCCGACGCCGAGAAAGCCGATATGAAGCGGCTGCGCCACCTCGCGTACCTGGGCGAGGTGCGCCATGATCTCGCTGGAAGTCTGGTGCACGGTTTCGACCTGCGCGCCCGACAATTCGAACTGGCCGCCCGGTTCGAGCGAGATGGCGCCGCCGCCGGTCACGTCGTACAGGCCGATCACGTTCGGCCCTTCCATGATCGGCTCCCAGCCGAGCAGGTGCTGCATGCCTTCGAGCAGGGCGCGGATGCCGCGCGGTCCCTCGTAGGGGACGGGGCGGTGCCCCTCGATCGTGAAACCAAATTTCTCGTGCTCGGTGCCGATGCGGAATTGCGACTTCGGCCGGACGCCTTGCGCCAGCCACGCGACGAGTTCGTCCCGCCGCTCGATCGGCGTCAGGTCGACTTGATCACGCGCCATAAACTGTCCCGGGAAAAATGGGCCGCGACCTTACACGCGGTACGCCGCAAAGGCCAATCTCGGTTCCGTAACGGCTAGGCCACCGCCTTGCGCTCGCTCGGTGGGAAGCGCCGGTAGAAGGCCTCACCCTTTTTCGCCATATCGGCCAAAAGTTTACACGGTTTGAAGCGGTCCCCATGGCGCTTTGCCAAACGGCTGCAAAGTGCGACAAAGGCCGCAACCCCCATGCCGTCAATGTAGGAAATAGTGCCGCCGGTAAAAGGTGCAAAGCCGAAGCCGAGGATCGAACCGATGTCGGCTTCGCGCATGTCGGTGACGACGCCCTCCTCGATGCAGCGGGCGGTTTCGAGCGCTTGGATGGCCAGGAGCCGGTGTTTGAGTTCCGCGACGTCGAGCGTGTCGGGATCGAGTTTGACCGGCTGCAGGTCGGCCAGCCCCGGCCACAGCCGCTTCGGCCCGTTCTGCGGATAATCGTAAAAACCCTTGCCGTTCTTGCGGCCGAGCCGGCCGCGCTTTTCCACCATCTCGGACAGCAGCGCCTTTTGCCGCGCGTCGACCTTGTCGGGGCCGAGATCGGTTTCGGTCGCCAGCAAAATCTTCCAGGCCAGATCGACCGCGACTTCATCGTTGAGCGCGAGCGGGCCGACCGGCATGCCCGCCATCCGGCCGACATTCTCGATCATGGCGGCCGGCACCCCGTCGCTGAGCAGCAGATGGCCTTCGCGCAAATAGGTACCGACCACGCGCGACGTGTAAAAGCCGCGCGAGTCGTTGACCACGATCGGGGTCTTGCGAATAGTCCGGACATAGTCGAGCGCGCCAGCGAGCGCCACGTCGCTGGTGTCCTTACCGAGGATGATCTCGACCAGGTTCATGCGCTCGACCGGCGAGAAGAAATGGATGCCGATAAAGCGCGCGCGGTCCTTGAATGCGGCCGCAAGCGAACTGATTGGCAGGGTCGAGGTGTTGGAGCCGAAGATTGTGTCCTCGCCAATCACGTTCTGCGCCCGGCCAATGACTTCTTCCTTGACCTTGCGATCTTCGAACACCGCTTCGATGATCAGGTCGCAATCCTTCAGCGTCACATAGTCGGCGGTCGGCTCGATGCGTTCTAAAAGCGCGTCGCGCTCGGCGGTGCTCGCGCGGCCGCGTTTGACCTGTTCGTCCATCAGCGCCTGCGAATGGGCTTTGCCCTTCGCGGCAGTTTCAGGGTCGCGATCGATCAGCACGACATCGAGACCGGCGAGCGCGCTCACATAGGCGATGCCACCGCCCATGAAGCCCGCGCCGAGCACGCCGATCTTCTTGAACGTCTTGCGCGGCACCGCCGGCGGCCGCCGGGCGCCCTTGTTGACCTCCTGCAACGAGACGAACAGCGAGCGGATCATCGCCGCCGCCTGCGGCGAGCGCAGGATGTGGGCGAAGTAACGCGACTCGACGCGCAACGCCTGGTCCATCGGGAGCTGCAAGCCCTCATAGACGACCTGCATGATGGCGCGCGCCGCCGGATAATTGTCGTAGGTCTCACGCCGGTAGAGTGCATTAGCCGGCGTGAATACCAGCATGCCGGCCTTGGAATGCACCGGCCCGCCTGGCAGCCTGAAGCCTTCGGTATCCCACGGGGCCGCCGCCGAGCCGCCCGACGCAATCCACGCCTTGGCAGCCTCGATCAGGTCGCTGGCGGGCACGACGGCATCCACGAGCTTCATCGCCTTCGCGCGCGCGACATCGATCTGGTCGCCCTTGAGCAGAAATTGCAGCGCGTCGGCCGGCTGCAGCATACGTGCGATCCGCTGCGTGCCGCCGGCGCCGGGAAACAGGCCGACCTTGACCTCGGGCAGCCCGAGTCGGGTCTTGGCATTGTCGGCGGCGATACGGTGATGGCAGGCGAGCGCCAGCTCGAAGCCGCCGCCGACCGCGGTGCCATTGAGCGCTGCGACCCAGGGCTTGCCGCAGGTTTCAATGCGGCGGCACAGCAGCGACCATTTGCGGCTGTCCTCGAAGAAGCGCGCGTTCGCGGCTTCCTCGCCTTGCGAGGCCGCGAGTTCTGCGAAGGCGCGGCTCAATGACTGCAGCACCGTGAGATCAGCGCCGGCGCAGAACGTGTCCTTGCCCGACGTGATGACGACGCCCTTCACGGTCGCGTCGGCCGCGGTCTGCTCGACGATCGCCGCAAGCTCCTCAGTCACGGTGTCGTCGATTACATTCATTGAGCGGCTAGGCGCGTTCCACGTCACGACCGCAATGCCGTTGGCCCCAGTATCGAGGGTAAAATTGGTGAAGCTCATCAGTACGGCTCGCCGTTCTTGTGGGTGTAGCGCCCGCCTTTTTCGTCGCGCACTACCATCAGATCGACATCCGGGTCCGAATAATGCGCGCGCTCGTATTTCGACCGGGTGCCGACTTCGAGATACACGGCGTCCCGATCGGACTTGTTGACGAGGTGATGACCTATCCCGCTGTTGGCCTTGAAGCCCGCGGCATCGCCCGGCTTGAGCACCGTCTCGCCGTCGTCCTCGATCAGAACGAGTTCGCCTTGGAGCACGAACACCAGCTCGTCTTCCTGTTCGTGCCAGTGGCGCAGCGCCGAGGCTGCGCCCGGCTTGAGCGTGGTCAGATTGACGCCGAACTGATCGAGCCCGACCGCATTGCCGAGCCGCTTGCGCTCACGGCCGACGACCACGCGATCGTACGGCGGCGGATAGCCGGTGCGAGTGTCAGTCGGCAACTTGGCGATGTCGATTTTCGGCATGATTGTCTACTCGCTGATCGGCGCGCCGGACTTGCGGAAGAACCGCCGGCCGTTATCGTCGCGCTCCATGACAAAATCCACGTCGGGATATTGCACGCGCTCGCTCTTGGCGCGCGTGCCGACTTCGAAATAAACCGCGTCGCGGTCGGTGCGGTTGATCAGGCAATGGGCAACGCCACTGCCCGCCTTGAAGCCGGCCGCGTCACCGGGCTTGAGCACCGTTTCGCCATCGTTCTCATGGAGCACGAGTTCGCCTTTGAGCATGTAGATGAACTCGTCCTCGTTTTCATGCGCGTGACGCAGCGCCGAGGCCGAATGCGCCATGATGCGCGTGATGTTGACGCCGAATTGGGTGAGGCCCGCGGCATCGCCGATGCGCTGCTTCTCTCGGCCGGAAATCACGGCGGCGAATTCCTTCGGATAGGACGCGATCGCCTGCGCGGGGACTTTCGTGATGTCGATCTTGGGCATGACGGACCGTGACCTAAACCCGCTCGATGATCGTCGCGGTGCCCATGCCGGCGCCGATGCACAGCGTGATCAGTGCGGTCGACAGCTGGCGCCGCTCCAGTTCGTCAAGCACGGTGCCGAGGATCATCGCGCCGGTGGCGCCAAGCGGATGACCCATAGCGATGGCGCCGCCGTTGACGTTGACTTTGGCGGGGTCGAGATCGAACGCTTGCAGGTAGCGCAGCACCACCGAAGCGAACGCCTCGTTGATCTCGATCAGGTCGATGTCCGCGAGCGTCATGCCGGATTTTTTCAGCACTTTCTCAGTCACATCGACCGGCCCGGTCAGCATCAGCGCCGGCTCCGAGCCGATATTGGCGAAGGCCTTGATCTTGGCGCGCGGTTTGAGGCCCGCGCGCTTGCCGGCGCGTGCATTGCCGACCAGCACCGCAGCGGCGCCGTCAACGATGCCCGACGAATTGCCGGCGTGGTGGACGTGATTGATGTACTCGACATCGGGATGCGCCTGAATGGCGACAGCGTCGAAGCCGCCTTTCTCGCCCATCTGCGCAAATGAAGGCTGCAGCGAAGCGAGCGACTGCATGGTCGTGCCCGGGCGCAGGTGCTCGTCCTTGTCGAGGATGGTGAGACCGTTCACGTCCCTCACCGTCATGACCGAACGGGAGAAGCGGCCCTCGCCCCACGCCTCCGCGGCGCGCTTCTGGCTCTCGACCGCATAGGCGTCGACATCGTCGCGCGAAAATCCGTATTTGGTGGCGATCAGATCGGCGGAAATTCCCTGCGGTAGGAAATAATGCGCGACCGCGATCGAGGGATCGACCGACCAGGCGCCGCCGGCCGCGCCGATGCCGACGCGGCTCATTGATTCGACGCCGCCGCCGATGGCCAGGTCCTGCTGCCCGGACATGATCTGCGCGGATGCGAAATTGACCGCGTCGAGCCCGGAGGCGCAGAAGCGGTTGATCTGCACGCCGGCGACGCTGTTGCCGAAACCAGCCACCAAAGCTGCGAGCCGTGCGATGTTGGCGCCGGCCTCGCCGATCGGATCGACGACGCCCATCACTACGTCATCGACCTGTGCGGTATCGAGCTGATTGCGGTCCCTAATGGCGCCGAGCGCCTGGCTCGCCAGATTGAGCGCGGTCACTTCGTGCAGCGCGCCGTCGACTTTGCCGCGGCCGCGCGGTGTACGCACGTGATCGTAAATGAAGGCGTCCGGCATGGCGTCTCCCCGGCGAGAATCCATTGTGCGCCGCACATACTAGCCACGGCCTGCCACTCGCACTAGCCTGAATGCCGGCGGACGGATCGGCGGCATCGCATGGGTCGCGTTGAGGGCAAGATTGCCCTGGTCACGGGCGGGGCATCGGGCATCGGCTTCGCCGCCGCGAGCTTGCTGCTCGACGAAGGCGCCAAAGTCGTTCTGACCGACCGTGAGCAAGGCCTCTCAGCTCCCGCGCTCGATCCGCTCAGACAACGCGCATCGATTCGCAGTCTCGACGTGACGCGTGAGGCGGATTGGATCGCAGCGACCGACGCGGTCGCTGCCGAATTCGGGCGCTTCGATATTGTAGTCAACTGTGCGGGTGTGGTGCTGTTGAAAGACTTCGAGGCGACGACGCTTGAGGAGTGGCGCGCGCTGATGGCGGTCAATCTCGACGGCACGTTTCTCGGCTGCAGGCACGCCGTGCGCGTCATGAAAGACCGCGGCGGCGGCTCGATCGTCAATATGTCGTCGGTTGCCGGAATTATCGGGTCAGGTAACCTCGCTGCCTACAGCGCCAGCAAAGGCGGCGTCCGCCTGCTGACGAAATCGGTGGCGCTGCATTGCGCCCGCAGAGGCTACAATATCCGCTGCAATTCGGTGCACCCGTCGTTTGTCGAGACGCCGATGCTGCGGTCGATGATTGCTTCGGCACGCGACCCGAAAAAACTGGAGGACAATTTTACGCATGCGGCGCCGCTCGGCCGGCTGGCGCAACCGGCCGAAATCGCGCGCACGATTCTGTTCTTGGCGAGCGACGAGTCCGCGTTTACGACCGGGGCGGAACTCGTGGTCGACGGCGGCCTGACCGCGGCGTGAGTGTCGGCTGTCTGCTCAGGACGAAAGCCGGTCTTCCAGCAGCGATTTGTAGAACGACGTGTAGATCTGGCGCAGCTCACCAAGCGCAAGTTCGATGCCGCGCTTTTGCCGTTCGAGCAGATTGATCTGCTCGAGGCATTTCTCGCGGGTGAGCTGTAGGCATCCGCTCGGTCCTTCGACCAGATCCTTGATCTCCGCCAGCGTGAAGCCAAGCCGTCGTCCGCTGAGGATGAGCGCGATCCGGTTGCGGTCGCCGCGGCGATAGAGTCGGAGCGCGCCGCTTCGTTGCGGTGCAATCAGGCGTTTGGCTTCGTAGAAGCGAAGCGCCCGCAACGTAATGCCGAATTCGCGGGCGACCTCCCCGATAGTCATCGGCTCATCGGGCCCCAGCGCAGTTCGTTTCGCCTCGGGTAGCGTGGCCAAGATGTACGCCGCGCCGATATTTGTGCCTTGCGGCATGGGGGCCCGCCGATCGAAGCAATCGCGTCAGCTAGCGTGGCACGCGGAATAGGCGTTTAGGAATGCTTTATACGTTACCGTAACTGTTACATGGGCGTCGATTGGCGGCTGAGAGCGAGGCACCAGCGCCGGCGCTGGAGTTCCGTGTCCGCAGAGCGAAAATCCGGCAAAGGCGCCTGTCTGGCACGCTACCCGTTAATTCTTAACCGCTTGTTTACCCTAATCCGGAAAAGTCGGGATGCGGGGAAAGTGGGCCGCGCCGTGCGCTCGTTTCGTCACTAGCGCCGGCCCGAGAGGGGGGCGCATACGGCCTCTTCTGATGTGGTCTGGGCGCGAGGATGAAATCTGGCGGTCCGTGGAATCTGAGAGGCGTCCGTCCGCAGGCGCGCGAGGTTGAGCGCGACGAGGCGCGGCGTGTCGATCTGTCGGTTGATGAGTGGCTCAACAGGGTGATCAAAAAGAGCGGCGGTGATGACCGCGCCGACCGGCGTCCAGTCCGCACGCCGATAGCTGAGCCGCAGCCGCCCGCAGGCAGCGGACGCCATGTCCGTCCGGCCAAATACGAACCGAGATACGACGTCAAATACGAAGGCCGTCCTTACCGCGAAAATCAGCGCGATGATCACGACGAGCGTCCGCGCGGAAGCGAACGGCAGCAAGGCGAGTCTCAGCGGCGCGATCGCGACGGCTTTCCTCGCCGTGAGTGGGATAACGATCGCCCGCACCGCAAATGGGACCGCGACGATGCGCGCGAACGCGGGCGCAATCAGCCGCGACGCGATACCGTAGCGCGCGATGCCGCGGCCCGCGAGGCCGAGGAAACGCGCCGTTTCGATGCCATTCGCGAGGCTGCCCGGCGGGCTGCGCGCGAAGAAGCACGCCGCGAAACGGCTGCCCGTGCCTCCGAAGAAGAGCGCCGCATTGAAGTTGCGCGTGAGGCTGCACGCGAAGAAGCACGCCGCGAAGCAGCTGCCCAGGCCGCCGAAGAGGAACGTCGCATTGATGTTGCGCGCGAGGCCGCGCGTGATGAGGCACGCCAAGAGGCCGCCGCGCGTGAGGCTGAAGAGGAGCGACGTCTTGAGGCCGCTCGTGAACAAGCCCGCCAGGAGGCCGCTGCGCATAAAGCTGAAGAAGAACGTCGTCTTGAAGCCGCGCGCGAAGAAGCGCGCCGCGAAGCCGCCGCGCGCGCCGCTGAGGAAACACGGGTCCGCGATGCGGCCGCCCGCGAGGCTGAAGAAGCGCGGCTGCTCGTGGTCGCCCGCGACGAGGCCCGCCGTGTGTCGGCGCCGGCGCGCCAGGGCATCGGCGAGATGCACGCGCGTCTCGATCAGCTGTCGCAGCAGATCGAGCGGCTGTCGCGCGCTGCGTCTTCCCGGACCGGAACTCCGCCGCAGATGCCGGCGGCACCTGCCGGGGAACCACAGCCGCGGCTGACCGGTGCGCCGTCACTACGGCGTCGCCCCAGACCTCAGTCGAACCTGTCGATCGACGATGCCGTCGCGGAGATCGCGGCACGGCAGCGTGCGCTCGATGGCAATGCTCAGGCGGTGCACGCCCTCTCTGTGCAACGTGAAACTCTTGCGACAGCAGAGGAGGTGATGGCGCTACCGCTGGCTCCCACGCGCGAGGTCCCGGCGCCGACCGACAAGCCAGCGGCAGCAGCCGTCGCCGTAAGCAGCACTCCTACGGTCGATTTTTCCAGCCTTGAACAGCAGCTGCGTCAGATTACGGCGCGCATCGAGGCGCTGCAGCCGTCGGGCGACATCGAAAAAGCTATCGCCTCGATCCGTTCCGACCTTTCCGACATCGGCCGCCAGCTTAATGAAGCGCTGCCGCGCCGCGCGGTGGAGTCGCTTGAAATTGAAATCAAGGCGCTGGGCGAGCGCATCGACCACAGCCGCCAATCGGGGGTCGATCCGAATGCACTCGCCGGACTGGAACGCGGATTGACGGAAATCCGCGAGATGCTGCGCGTGCTCACGCCCGCGGAAAACCTGGTCGGATTCGAGGAGGCGGTGAAGGCACTGTCGCAGAAAGTCGACATGATTCTCGCCAGGGACGATCCATCGGCGCTGCAGCAGCTCGAAGCCGCGATCGGCGGTCTGCGCGGAGTGGTTTCGCACGTCGCGTCGAACGATACGTTGTCGCGGGTCGCCGAAGAGGTGCGTACGCTCGCCGGCCAAGTCGACGCCATTGCCAACAACGCGGCGACCGGCCACGCGGTGTCGGCGCTGGAGCAGCGCATCGACACGCTTGCGGCGGCGTTGACATCGTCCGGCAGCGCCGGTCGGGATGTTTCGGGCCTTGAACAGCGCATCGATTCGCTGGCCGCGACGCTGACTGCATCGACAGAAACCGGGCATGGCGTTGCGGCGCTCGAACAGCGCATCGACTCGCTCACCGCCACGCTGACGGCGTCGGCGGGATCCAGCCACGAGGTTGCGGCGCTCGGGCAGCGCATCGATTCACTTGCGGCCGCGCTGACGGCGTCAAGCGAGGCCGGTCAAGCCGTGCCGCGCGATCTGGAAAAGCTGCTCGCCGGATTGATCGAAAAACTCGAGTGGGTTCAGCTCACCCATACCGACCACGCGGCGCTCGCGCATCTCGAAGACCGCATCGCTGCTCTGGTGCAGCGGTTCGACACCTCCGATGCGCGGCTCGGTCATCTGGAAGCGATCGAGCGCGGGCTTGCCGACCTCTTGGTGCATCTCAACGAGATGCGCGGCAGCGGTGCAGCCGTGGGCGCGCTTGGCGCGCCCGTAGGCTCGCATCAGCGGCCTGAAGAGCTCGTCTTCGAGGCGCTCGGCCTGCTGCTCGTCGAGAGCTTCGTGCGCGGCGCCCAGCGCCGAGATCGCGACCGCGAGCTGGTCGCTCGCCTGCGCGAGCCCGTCGAGCAGCTGCTGGCGAGCGTCGAGGTCTGTATAGGGCACGCTCGCAGGGTAGTGAAGGCCGCGGGCATT
>Ga0187784_10004722_pt1 | contig 11025 bp, 8 predicted proteins | sample 1015_SJ02_MP15_2_FD_132964 | JGI IMG/M metagenome (GOLD analysis project Ga0187784, IMG submission 132964) | Tropical peat soil microbial communities from peatlands in Department of Meta, Colombia - 1015_SJ02_MP15_20_MG | ecosystem: Environmental > Terrestrial > Soil > Wetlands > Peat | place... | reverse complement strand
GCTTTCGAACGCTTCTTTCCGCTGGTCGAGCTCGCCGACGATCACGATCGATGGGTCAAGCGGCTGCCAGCCTCCGCCGATTGGGCGCTCGCGGTGCAGACGCTGGGCGGAAAGCTGGCGTACAAGGAGATCCTGCGGATGGACGAGCCCAGGATGACTCCCATGCTCAGGGCCGCGATGGAGCAGGGACGCGAGGCGATGGCGAAGAGCCTCAAGCTGGCGCTCTCGACGCTGCTCGAACGGCCGCTGGCCAATGGACTCAAATTGCGCACCGCCTGCTGTTTCGGATACAGCAGCGAAGTCGCGGCGGAGCTTTACAAGGATCAGAGCCGGACCGTGATCGCGCTGTTCGATCTGAGAAGCCAGGGCGTGAGTCTGCGCCGCAGCACCGACTGCGAGGTCGATCTGTCCGAGACGGCGCGAAGCTTCGGCGGCGGCGGCCACGCCGCCGCCGCTGGTTTCATGCGCAACGATCTCGCGCAATCACCCGCTGAGAAGCTGGCCTCGATCCTCGGCGACCGGCTGGAAGCGCTATCGCCGGAAGATTTGTAGCGCCGCCTCCGTGTGTCGCGCCGGCAATTCTTTCAGAAGGATAGGAATCTTCAACATGAGCGACGTCATATTCGTTCTGATTCTCGGGTTGAGTGCCGGAATCCTCGGCGGATTCTTCGGCGTCGGCGGCGGAGTGCTGATCGTCCCGGCTCTGGTTCTGATGCTTCACATGTCACAGCACGAGGCGGTCGGGACTTCGCTTGGCGCGCTGCTGCCGCCGGTGGGCATACTCGGCGCCTGGGAATACTACCGCCACGGCAACCTGAACATCCCCTATGCGCTCTGCCTCGGTATTGGGCTCCTGATTGGGGCCTACTTCGGCGCGGTTGGCGCGGCCCATCTGTCGGGGCTCATGCTCCGGCGCGCGTTCGCGGTCTTCCTGATTTTCGTCGCGGTGCGGATGCTGATGCGCTAGTGCCGCGCGGCGCGGCTTGCCCTCATTCCGGTGCGGGACTAGATTCGCCTCCGATGGACGCCGCGCTCGCGCAAATCTTGAACCTGCTGCTCGAATCGGAGCGCGCCGGCGTAATCGCGCTGGACCATCTCGCACGCGAAGCCGGACACGATGAGCTACGCCGCTTTCTGCTCGCGGCGAAGCAAGACGAAGCGCGCAACGCGGCCCGAATCGAAGAGCTTATCAAGGCCGGGGGCAGCGCGCCGTCCGATCGGACCGGGCCGTTCGCCGCGAAGGTCGCAGCGCTCGGTTCGCTTCGCGAGCGGCTCGACCTGATGTCGCGCGGACAGGAATGGGTCGCGCGCAAGGTCGAAGAGGCGCTGGCGATCGCGCCCGACGGTCCGATTCGCGACTTCCTGAATCAGATGGCGAACCACCATCGGCACGAAGTAGAATGGGGCCGCGCCGAACTGATCAGATTGATGGGCGATCTGCCGTAGGAGTTCCGCGGCCACACCTCTCCCGCGTCGGCGGCTTGGCCGCCGGCGCAAGCCGGGAGAGGTCGTCGAGCGGATTGCACGAGCAAGCCGCTCGACGGGTGAGGGCGGCCGTCGCGCACTTGAGGCGATTGGCGCCACGCCTCACGGCCCGATCTCTTCGCGATAGATTGCCGCCTGGCCGGGTCCCTCGGCGACCGACACTTCGATCGCGACGATATTCTCGAGCGCCGATCGCGCGCGTAACGCCTCGCGCAACTCGCTGAAAATGAAGCGCGCCAGCTCTTCGGCGGAGCTGTGCACGATCGGCAGCGCGCAGATGTCCGCGGCCGGCAGCACGAACTCATCGTCTTCATAGCGGATTCTGATCCGATCGCCTTCGCGCTCGATCTTCAGGCAATCGCTGTTGAGCGGAACGATCGTCCGCTCGTCGATTCGATCGACGATCTCCTTGGTGAGCTTCTTGATCAGGCCGAAGTCGAGCACGTAGCCGGTGGCCGCGAGGCGTCCATCGACCCGCACGCCGACCTGGTAGTTGTGGCCGTGCAGCGGCTCGCGAAATCCGGGGTAGGCGATGAAATGCGCCGCCGAGAATTTCAGGTTCTCCTTGGCGACGTGAATTGAGAATCGGGATTCCATTGATCGAGCTGATACCGAATACCGATCCTTAGCCGAGCGGCGCGAAATTTAGAAGCGCGGCCGCGCGCGTGCTCATGCGCATCGCGTTCCTTGTGATACGGCGGCGGTTCTGTTAGCAGCACTTTCATGCGGGTACAGGCCGGCGACATCAAAATGTTCTTCGACGTCGAAGGCGCGAAGCTCAGGCCCGACGGCCCCGCGATGCGCGAGGTGCCGACGCTGCTCCTGCTTCACGGCGGCCCGGGTGGCGATCATTCGTCGTTCAAGCCGCACTACGCGGCGCTCACGGACATTGCGCAAGTCGTTTATTTGGACCATCGCGGACAGGGACGCAGCGATCGGAGCACGCCCGAGACGTGGAACCTCGCGCGATGGGCCGACGACCTCAAGGCGTTCTGCGACGCGATCGAGATCGAACGGCCGATCGTGCTGGGAGTCTCATTCGGCGGTTTCGTGGCAATTGCCTATGCGACGCGTTATCCGGACCATCCGGCGAAGCTCGTGCTGTGCAGCACCCGCGCGGGCCGGCCCGAGCCCGAGCGCGAAGCGATGGTCTTCGAACGCTTGGGCGGCAAGCCGGCCGGCGACGCCGCGCGCGGCTATCTGTGCGGCGAAGACCCTGACGCGAATGCGCTCCGCGAATACATCAAATTTTGCCGGCCGCTTTACTCGCGGGTGCCCTACGATCCGGACAAGGACGCGCGCCAGCAGTGGAAGTTCGACGTGCTGGGCGCTTTTCGCAAGGGCGAGGATTACTCCTTCGACTATCTGGACGACCTGAAGCGGATCAAGTGTCCCACGCTGGTGCTCGCCGGCGAAGACGACCCGATCACGCCGCCGTTCTACTCCGAGCAGATTGTGGCTGCGCTGCCGGATGGTCTGGTCCGCTTCGAGCGATTCCCAAACGCCGGCCACGGCATCTCGGCCGACGCCCCCGACCGGTTCTTCGCAGTGTTGAGAGATTTTATCGGGTCCTGAACTAGGCAAGTAAGGCGGCGAGACTTCGGTCCGCGATCGCGCCGGCCGTAAAACGCTCGCGATACTGCGCCGGATCGAGCGAGGTAGCCTCCGCGAAGCGCGCGCGCTCCAAATCAAGCGCCGCCGCGGCATGCCGCGCGACCTCGCGCCGCAACTTCGTGCCGGCGTGGATCCGGCTCGCCAGATCGGCGACTCCCAGGCCGTGCACGCCGCTTAAAATACATTCAACGAAGTATCCGATCTGACCTTCGCGATCGATTTCGAGACGATCGAGCGCGAGCGCTTCGCCCAGGCTCAGCAACCGGTCCATTGCGTATTCGTTCCGCCGTGAGCGAACCGACGGATCGCCGCTGCCATCGTAGCCCGATCCGATCGCGACGATCGCGACCCGGCCGTCGTCGAGCGGCAGAGGATGAAAGATGTATCCCGGCGAAGTGTACCCGAGCACATCGAACAGCGCGCGGCGATAGGCGGGCAGGTCAAAGCGCGTGCGGCGCGCGATCTCGAGCAGGTATGCGCCGAGCGGCATAGCGGCGCGATCGGCAAGCTCTATCAGCTCGGCGAATTTCTCGGCGCTGTACTCCTCGCGGCGCGCGATACGCGGTGCCCATTCGCGATCGAACACCAGGCCCAGCGCGCCAACTCCCGCGCCCTTGCGCCCGGTCCGCCCCGTGATAGGTTCCCCGGCCGCGACCGGTTCGAGATCCATCGCAAGGTAGTGGCCGTGGCTGGAAGGCTTTGCGAGCCCGCGCCGCGCGTTCGTGAGCGAGATCGGGAATGCCTCGCGCGCGACAAGCCGGCTTCCGCCGCCGCGCCGGCACGCGAGCATCCCGTAGCCTGAGAGCAGCGATCCGTAGGCGGCCAGCAGAAGCGTGTCGTTATGCATCGGCCGTCCCGCTCGACGCAGTAACCACAGCCCTCATAGCCACAACAGTACGCCTCTGGCCGGCTCGCCCGTGCTCTGCGTAATTGCCCGAATATATAGTGATAACTGGGCGCGATACTCATTCAGGCGCGGCGCAAGCTCGGCGTCGGTCTTGAAATCGACGACTACCCAACGGCGCTTCCCATTGGCGTGCTCCACGAACGCCAGGTCCGCGATTCCTTCCATCGTGACGCCGTCTTCGAGCCTGACCAGCAGCGGAACTTCCCGCCGGCAATCGCGCGCCGCGCTCGCCGCCTGGATCATGAGCGGAGAGCGCAGCGCGCACTCGACCGCGCCGGTCGCCGCATCGATTTCGTCCGCGGATGCGCCGAGCATCCGGGCCTGGAGCGCGGCGGCTGCCGTGATCGCGCCGCGATCCGCGTCGAATGGCACGCGCAGGAGCGTCGCATGCACCAGCGTGCCGAATCGTATCCCGTGCGGCCTGCCGGCTTGGCGCGGGAGTTCCTCGACTTCGATCTCGCCGGTGAAAATGGCGCTGGTGGCAGATTGCGCGGCCAGCTCGGTTGCGGTCGCAACCTTGATCGTCGGGATTATTCCTGACGCAATCGCCGCCTCGTGCTGCGCGCTCCAGCTTCGATGCTCCTCCTTGCCGCGCTGCGAAACCTGCCCGCTCTCGTCAGCTTGGAGGAGCTAGTGCTGCCGGAGCCCCATCGTTTCGCGCACGTCGAGTTCGAGCTTGAAGGGATCCCACCAGACTACGCGGTGCTTTCCCAGCTGTGGGCGATGCAGCCCCGGTGCGACCGCCTTGGTTTTGGCCGGCGCCTTGCCGGGGCGCTCGCGGACGCTGTCGTCGCCGAATTGGGGACATCCCGCCGGCTGCCGATCCAGCGGCGCGCGCCGCGCCTTGAAATCCGGATAGAGCGCCGGGTTGAGCTTGCCCAGCCATCCGTCCTGCGGCTCGTCGCCCACCGCCGGCACGACCAGCAGATCGCGTGCACGGGTCGCAGCGACGTATAGAAGACGCAACGCTTCCTCCTGGTCGCGGCGCAGCTCCTCGTCGCCGCGCTCGAGCAGCTCGCGCGGAGCGCATCCGCCAAGCCTGAGAGCGCAGAGCCTTCTTTCGGGATCGATAAAGCGCTGCGGCTCGCCGCGCGTCTCGTTGCAGGTGATATCGGCGAGAATCACGAGCGGGAACTCGAGCCCCTTCGCGCGATGGACGGTCATGATGCGCACGCCCTCGGTGCCTTCCTCGACGACCGGCGCCTCGCTCACCTCGACCCGCTCGGCGCGCGCCTCGAGCTCGTCGACAAAGCCCCGGAAAGAAGTCGCGCCGCTGCGCGCCTCGTAGCGGCGCGCGTGGTCCATCAGCCGCATGATATTGGCGAGCGCCTGCTCGCCGGTCGGCCAAATCGCGATCCCGGCGTGCGCGCGCGTTTGCGCCAGCAGGCGCGAAATCGTGTCCGCGATCGGCCGGCGATTGCGCCCGCGATGAAGGTCGCGCAGGACCGCGAGCGCGTTTCCCACGTCGGCCAGATTGGGCGGCAGCCCCTCGGGCAGCTTGCGAAACGGATGGAGACTGCCGAGGCGGTCTTTATCTTCACGGAACTCGAGCAGCGCCGCATCGGAGACCGCGAACAGCGGTCCCTTGAGCGTCGCGAACACCAGCAGCTCGTCATCGGGCCGCTCGATAGCGCCCAAGGCGTTGCGAATCGCTTCAACTTCCTCGCGCTCGTTGAACGAGCCGCCCCTCACCAGCACGTGCGCGATATGCCGGGCTTCGAGCGCGCGGATATACGGCCGGGTCACGTCACGGCCGTAAGCATTGAGGCGGCGGAACAGGATACAGATGTGGCGCGGCCGCAGCGCCGTGCGCTCTGCCGGACGATCGCGCTCGGTCACGGTCCAGCCGCTCTCCTCCACCAGCCATCGCACGAAGGCGGCGACGGCGTCGGGCAAGGATTCGTCGAGCTGCCACCTCACGATCCGGCCATATCGTCCGTACGGAGCGGGTACCGGCAGCACCACGATCGGCGGCTGCGATTCGAGATCGGGGCGAAATGGGTCGAGCGGCGCGTAGGCAGGCTGCGTGGGAGAGTCAGCCGCCATCAGCGGCGCGAACACCGCGTTCACCATTTTCTGAAGCTCCGGCACGGCGCGGAAGCTGACGGTGAGGTACGCGATCTCCGCGCCGCGTTCGAGCAGCCGGCGCTTGACGCTCTGGTAGAGCGAAACGTCGGCGCGCCGGAAGCGGTAGATCGATTGTTTCGGATCGCCGACGATAAACAGCTTGCCCGCAACCGGACGGACCCGCGTCCAGTCCGGCTCGGACCCGTCGTCGGCCGCCAGCAACATCAGGATCTCCGCCTGGAGCGGATCGGTGTCCTGGAATTCGTCGATGAACAAATGGCTGAAGCGGCGCTGCAGCTCTGCGCGCACGGCTGGATTGTCGCGCACCATGTTGCGCGCGATGAGGAGCAGATCGAGGAAATCGAGCAGGCCCGCGCGCCGCTTGAGGTCCTCGTAGCGGGCGACGACCGGCCACAGTTCCTCGCGCAGGAGCGGCGCAAGATTGGCGCCCGAGCGGTCGCGGAATCGTTCCAGCCGCTCGCGGAACTGGTCGCGGCGCGCGGCCACGCCGTCGCGCGCGAGCGGGCCGAAATCCTCGCCCCATCCGCGCCATCGCCATCGCCCACCCGGTCCGCGCAGCAGCCCGAGCAGCGTCGCTTCGAGCGCGTCGTGATCGCGGCCTCGCACCGGTTCGAGCCGAATCGCCTCGCCGGCCGCGCGGCCAATTTCGTCCAGCGCCTTCTGCAACGGATCGTCGTCGCTGGAAAGCTCGGCCAGCTCTCCCAGCTTCAGCGCCTCCGCCATCAGTAGATCGATCTCTGCGTCGCGATCAAAACTTTCCCGCGGCCAGGGAGCGTCGAAGTCACGCCATTGGAGCAGATCGTAAGCCGCGCTGCGCAGGATTGGCCGCGGCCCTTCGCGATCGTTCTGATCGCGACGGCAGAGCATCCGGCGCACTCCCTCGCCAGGCGCGGTGAGCGCGTCCTCGAACCATCCGTTGAACGCCGCATCGAACAGGCCGTCGGCGACTTCCTCGGGCGCGACTTCGAACATCGGATCGACGCCCGCCTCGACCGGACGCTCGCGCAGCAGATCGGCGCAGAAGGAATGGATCGTGCCGATGCGCGCTTCTTCGAGCTGCGGGAGCGCGCCGAGCAGGTTGCGCCGCGCCTCGTTCCCGAAGGCGGGATCCTGCCGGGCGCGTTCGATCTCCGTGCGGAGCCGGAGTTTTAGCTCACCGGCGGCTTTTTCGGTGAAAGTCACCGCGACGGTGCGGTCGAGCGTCGAGCGGCCCGAGGCGATAACCGCAACGACCCGATTGACCAGCTCGGTGGTTTTGCCGGTGCCCGCGGCGGCCTCGATTATCAGCGTCGTACCGAGGTCTTTGCGGATCCGGTCGCGCGAGGCCTGATCGGCCAGCGTCATCGAGTCTCCCGCAGGCGCATCAGGCTTTCGACCGGCGTTACGGGCTTTAAGCCCGAGCGCAGCTCTTCGTAGGGGCCGCATACCAGGCGATAGTCGCAATAGGTGCACTCGCCAGCGGCGGGAATCGCGGGCATGAAGCCCTCGGCGAGCCAACTGCCGATCGTTTGGGTGACGGTGTGGATTGCGCTCAGCGCCGCCTCGTCGATCTTGACCACCCGTTCCTCGTAACCGCCGGCGGCGGTGCAGTAATAGAGGCGCCCGGCGTCGACCGGCTCGCCGAGCAGCTTCTGCGCGGCAAGTGCGTAGAGAACCGGTTGCAGCGTCTTGCCGCCGCCGACAATCAGGCCCTTTTCGGCCCAGGCCTTGCCGGTCTTGTGATCGGTGGCCCTCAGCCGGCCCGATGGATTGCGCTCGACCAGATCGATTGAGCCGCGCAGATTGAGTCCCGCGACGGCGACCGGCTCGGGGCTGCTGGCGGGGTCGGCTTGATCGCGATCGGTCAATCCGAAGGCGAGCTCGAAGCGCTCGGGCCGCCATCGTTCGGCGTCGGCGGCGGCGCGCCGGAGCCACTCGCGCAAATCGGCGCGGATCGAGTTGATCCCGTCGTTCCATACGCGCTCGATCGCCGGTGCGAGTTCTTCCGCATATTTTTCAGCGACGCGCTTGAGCGCCGCATCGACGCGGGATTGTGCGCCGGCCAGATTCTCAGGCGTCACCGGAAGCAGGTTGTCGCCCCGAAGCTCGCTCAAGATCTCGAACTGCACTTCGTGAAACAGCGCGCCGCGGGTGAGCGGATCGATCACCTCGATCGCTTCCGCTTCCTCGCGCGGCTCGAGCCGATGAACCGCCTTGAGAAAAAAGCGATACGGGCAAGCAGCGAAATTCTGCAGGGCGGTGGGGGAATACGAGCGCGCACCGATCTGATGGCGTGCGAGGACCGCGCGCGCCGATTCCTCGGGCTCGACCAGGCCGTCGGCGGGGGTCCATCGCCGCAGCCAGCGGCGCGCCCGCACGCGCAGCGCTCGCGCCAGATGCGGATTCGCGTCCAGCAGGTAGTGCGCGGCGCCGATCGTGGTTTCGGGATCGGCATCGACCAGCTTGTCCAGCACCGCGAGGTCGAACTCGGCCGCATCGATAGCGTCGAGCGCATTGGCCGGCGCGGGCCATCCAAGCCGGATCCGTTGCTCGCACCAGGCGCGGCGGGCAAGCTCGTCGAAGCCGGGCAGATGGCCCTCCGCCGCGCGCAGGACCTCGAGCGCGTAGAACGAAGGCACGCGCGGCCGGCCCTGATCGAGGTCCACGCGCGGATACGAAAGCATCACGCTCTCGCGGGCAGCGCCGACCGCAATCCTGAGCGCAAGGCGTTCGTCGTCGGCGCGGTTTTTCTGGACCGAGAGCGTGGCGCTGACCCGATCGCGCGCGGCGTCGGCCAGGATCGGATCCTCGGTCAGCTTTTTCGGAAAGACGCGCTCGGCAAGTCCGGGCACCAGCACTACGTCAAATTTCATTCCGCGCGCGTAGCGGGCCGGAGCGACGAACACCGCGCCGTAGCGGCGCCGCGGCGGAGGAACTTCGAGCCTTCCCAGCCGCTCGGCCAGCACGAGACGCACTTCGTCGAGTCCGATCGGCCCGACCAGTCCCATCGGTTCGAGTTCGGCGAGTGCGCCGAGCACGTCGGTGCGATCGCGAATCGCCGCCGCGGCCAGCGCGCGCAACTCGGCCAGCCACTCGCTCCAGGTCCCCAGGCGGGGCAGCGCGGCCAGCGCGGAGATCAACGGTATCGCGACTTTCCTGAGATGGTGCAGGTCCAGCGAGCGCCGGGCCAGCGACGCCACCCGCGCCGGGTCGTCCTTTACTTCGCCGAGCTGTTTGGCAAACTCAGCCTCCAATCCGCCCAGGCGTTTTTCCCAGCGCTCCCGGCTGCCGATCACAGCCGCATCGACGATGATCCGCTCCCATCGCCACGGCGCGCGCAACGTCCCTTCGACCACGGGAGCCGGATCGGGCGCAGGTGGCTCGGCTTCAGCCGGCGGCGGGTTGGCTTCGAGGTCGGCGGCAAGCGCTCCCACGCCCAGCTCGAGGTCCGCTGCGACGAATTCCGCGCGCACGCTCGTATCGCTTGACGCATCGTCTGAGTCGGCTAGATCGGGAACTTGCGCGAGCGACAGATATTCCGCGAAGCGCCGCGCCGAAAGGTTCTCCGCCGCGCACGCCAGCAGGGCAAGCAGCGCGCGTCCGCCGGGCTCGGGCCGCGCCGTGCCGCGCGCGAAGTAGGCCGGCACCCCCGCGCGCCGCAGTGCTTCTTCCAGATACGGCGCGTAGCGTGTGGAGGCGTGGAGCAGCACCGCGATCCGATCGAACGGCACGCCGCGCTTGGCCTCGGCATGAATCCGCCGCGCGATCTCGACGCACTCCTGCATCTCGCCAGGCGCGGATCGTACCGCGGCGGTTGGGTCAAGCGGACGGGACGGCGGCATCACGTCGCCGAAGAGATATTCCTGCAATCGAACCAGCGAGGAGGCTTCGGCCGGGGTCGCAAGCGGCAGCGGATCAACCGGCTCGACGCCGAGCGCTTCTCCGATCAGGCGTTCGCTGCGTGCGTCGCCGCTTGGAACGGTAGCCAGAACCGACGGCGCACGCGAGGCGAGCGCGGAAACCAGATCGCGCTCACAGATGCTATCGATCGGAACGTCGAGTAAAAGCGCCGGAATCCCGGCGAAGCGCGGCGCCGGATCGCTGAGCGCAGCCTCGCTTGCGACTCCGAGAACTCCGGCGCGATCGATCAGCTTCGCGTCGGATAACTCAGCCTCGAACTGTTTCAGGATCGCGGCGAGCGGCGAGCCGATCACGCCGAGGCGATCCAGCTCCTGAGCCTCGATACGGTTGAGGCGCAACTCGCTGAGCGTGCGTGCGAGCGCGCCGGGAAATCCGGGCCGGGCCGCGACTGGCTCGAAGTATCCGAGGCGGCGCTCGGCGGCGAGCCGGAAGACCGCGCGCGCCGCGATCGCCTGCGCGGCGAGGCCGCTTGCCGGCGCCACCCCGGTTTCCGCCAGATGGCCGGACGCGAGCAGACCAGCGAGCCGGTTCAGAGTCAGGCGATGGATTCCGAACAGTGCGCCATGCGCATTCGCAGCCTCGCGCAGGAGATCGTCTGCGGCCTCCCAGTTGGGTGCGACGACCAGCGCCTCGACGCCGGGTGGGATTCGGTCGAGCCATGCTCGGGCGGCGGCGATCCGGTCGGCTGCGCGCGGCGAGCGGACGATTTGATGTGAAGGGGACATCTGCGGCAGCCCTCCAGTCTAGGGCGTACCGCGCGCGAGTGGAAACCCCGCGGCGGATTTCGAGACAGCAAGGGGAGAAGAAAAGAACCTAACCCCTGTGTGTGCGGTGTGCGCCTGGCGCAGACTGTGCGATCGTCCGGCTATTCTAGGGCCGATGCTGCAATCGAGCAAAGGCGCCGCGACGAAAACGCGCCCTGGGATTTATATCCGGGCAAGCTTGGTCAATACAGCGACATGATTTCAGCCCGTTGCTCATTGTCAAGGAAGGGACAGGAATTGACCGCCGTGTCGAGCGTCGCGCGCAGG
>Ga0187784_10004721_pt1 | contig 11025 bp, 13 predicted proteins | sample 1015_SJ02_MP15_2_FD_132964 | JGI IMG/M metagenome (GOLD analysis project Ga0187784, IMG submission 132964) | Tropical peat soil microbial communities from peatlands in Department of Meta, Colombia - 1015_SJ02_MP15_20_MG | ecosystem: Environmental > Terrestrial > Soil > Wetlands > Peat | place... | reverse complement strand
TAGAGCGGCGGCCTGACCTTGTCGTATCAGGGATCAACATTGGAGACAACGACACATTCCAAGACATCCTTGCGTCAGGAACCGTTGCGGCTGCACTGGAAGCCGCAATCGCTGGCATCCCCGCAATCGCCTATTCCATGATAGTGAACGAGGAGTCGATGTTCGCTTTGGAGTACAATCAACCCGACTTCTCGAAAGCTGCCGAAATCGCGGGCGAGATTGCGAGGGACGTGCTAGAGAATGGGATGCCTAATGGGGCGGAGGTCCTTAACGTAAACTTTCCCCGTGGAGTCGAACCCACTACGAAAATCTCCCTTACCAGTGTCGCCAGAAGGAAGTACACCGACAAGGTCTTGGTGCGAAAAGACCCTAGAGGGAGGCCATACTACTGGCTCTTCGGTGAAGTACTCCCGCGTTTTCCCGCGGACACTGACGCGGAAGCCGTGTTAATCAAACACAGGGTATCAATCACTCCGATCAGACTCGATTTCTCCGCGCCTCGAACTCAGAGCCTCGAGGCTCTTAGGCTAAGGGTCGAGAAGAGCCTGAAGATTTCGACATAGCACATGTGCGCGGAAAATTCGCTTCCGTGTTGCGAAGGCCTGTGAACCTCCTAGATTCCTCAGAACGCCTATAGAAATTCTATGTCATGTGCCTGCACTGCCCACTAGGACAAACTCTAGTGGCGGGTCTTCGTTACTCTGTTGGGATATACTTACAATCAATAATGTTAAATGTTAATCGGGTCTTATGTTGGAATAGAGTGTCGGAGGGTGAACTCAGGACCGAAGGGACGTCATCGCCTGCATACGACGCTCCTGCTCTGTTGGCGGAGGACGAGGTCATCTTTCCACAGACAGAAGTCACGATAACCGCTCGGGACAAGAGGAACACGACAGCACTGCTGCAAGCTGCTAAGGAACGTCAGCTCATCGTCTTCATGCCTAGTCGCGACTCAAAAGACGCTCCTGGTTCAATAGGCACTCTCGTGCTTGTCCGAAAGACTGCTTTGGCCAAGGGCGGCCTGGTTGCGTCGCTTAAGGGGCTGTGGAGAGTCCAAGTCGAGGAAGTCATTGAAGAGGGAGAATATTCGAGAGCCCGCTTTACAAAGGCGGAAGAAATCGAAGACGCCTCCGCTGGAAAGTCGAAAAACATGCATGCCGTGCTCGATCAAGTCAATGAATTTGTCAAGCTGATTCCGGGCATTCCGCCAGAGATAATCGAAGTTTTGAAGAACGCTGAAACGCCTGGCAAGCTCGCTGACCTGTGCTCCTACTCGCCGGGCTTCTCTCCCGATGAAAGGCTTGATCTGCTGAAGACGTTGAAGGCTGAGGATAGGCTTCTCAAGATCAACAAGCTCTTCGAGAGACACCTGTCCGCCTTGAAGGAGTTAGTCAAAGTCAAGCAGATTCCTGAATGCGAGACATGCGCAGAGCTTGCCGACAAGGCCCTCGAATCGGAGCCGATTCGTAGAGGAGAAATCGCGTTGGAATTCTTGAACCATGTCGTTCAGAAGCATCCTGACGAGCTTTTGGGGCTTCTTGCTGAAAGGTACGGTCCAGTCTTCTTGAGAAGGAGGGCTCTGAAATGAGATCCGAATCACTGTTCTCGCTTGGATTGAGAGATGTAGTACTCGCTATCAACTAACTACCTTCCTAATTGCATTTCGACGTTGTTCGATTGACTAGGCCTTTTCATTTCTGAAGGTGAGAATTCGGCCTATCCCGCACAAATGCATACCCTTCATGGCAAAGACTTATCGGGAGATGCCTCCGCCGGCCTTTTGGGGGTTAGCTGATGCTCATTCAGGCCTGGTTTCTCATAGAGATAATCACTCTAGCAATAACCTTGCCCGTGCTGGGGCTCGAGTACTATTGGCTGGTCCTACTCGGAACATCGACGAAGTACCCAAGAGACTTAGAGAGCAGCGATGTCAATTTGGAGAGCCACCCGATTGTCTCGATACTCATCGCCTCGTTCAATGAAAGATATGTTATAGAAAAGTCTCTGGAGGCCATGAAGAACCTTGAATATCCGAAGGACAAGCTCCAGGTCGTCGTAGCAGACGATTCCAACGACCAAACTGTCGACATAGTTGACGCGAAGGTTCGGGAACTCAACGAGAAAGGCATAACGACAATCGTCTCCAGGCGTCCGAGCCGGGAGCACTTCAAGTGCGGCGCCCTGAACAAGGCAATGGAGAGAGTTGTGGGCGAGTTCGTGCTCTTGCTCGACGCCGACTCGATTATTCCACCAGACATTCTGAGCAAGGGGATACACGCAATGCAGACCCATCCGCGCGCGTCGTTCGTCTCCTTCCGCTATGGGCACTACAACAGGAACTACAACTTGGTGACAAGGATGTTCGCTCTCTACCAAGACATCGGTGACACCTTATCGAAGATGGGAGCATACCGCATCGACGCTCCGTTCTCTTTTCAAGGTGGGTTCGCTCTCGTAAGAGCGAAGGACCTCAGAGGCGTGGGTCAGTGGTCCAACGAGCGGATAGCCGACGACGGTGACGTTTCAATAAAGATGTACCTCGCTGGAAAGAGAGGCATCTACCTAAGCAATGTCAAGATAATGAGTGAGGATCCCTCCACTTTGGAGGCTTGGAAGAAGCAAGTTGCTCGGACTTCGCAGGGGTGGTGGAGATGCATCGCAAAGTATTCAAGAAGTATCTTTACCGCGCCAGACGTCAGCCTGAAGACGAAGGCAGGGCTCTTGCTAATGCTCCTCGGCCCCTTCTCCGGGTTCAGTTGGATCATGGTCACCTTCCTCTCCGCGTTCGCAGTGGTATCGGGCGTCGTTCAGCCTGCGAATTCGATATTCAACAATTGGATCTATATAGGAATGGTTGCGGTCCCCTTCGCAATCTCTTTGGCATCCGGAGCCTGGGCCCTCTGGGTGCAGGGTCTGATGACGGCTCGCAACGTCATTCTGATCCCATTCCTAGGCTACGCTACAGGAGCGATGCTGAGTCTGGGGTCAGTGGCTTTCTTCTACGGAGTCTTCGATAGGAACGGGTTCTTTTCGTACAGGACGCCGCACGGCGGTTCTGGCGAAGTGACGAAGAAAGCGTATTTCAGGCACCTGACAAACGACAAGAACGCAATCATAGAGGGAGTTCTTGCCTTGGCCGCGATAGCTCTCGCACTGCTGGTGCTTCGAGACGGTGTGTGGTTCTTGTCCCTTTCGCTGGTCGGCTTCGGAATATTCACCTTGAAGTCAATGAACCTCAGCAGGCATCTCCAGACCGGGTCAACGGAGCAGTCTCCGCCCAGCAAGGCCCAAGGCCCAGAACCAGCGAATCCGACAAGCCTCGCATTCCAGCGAAGAGTTCAGTAACTCTAGGGTTTTAGTTCGTCAGCCTCAAGCGACGACCAATGGTGAGTGATTCATAGTCAATCCTTCTTGGCTCAGACACGGCGCAATGGGGTATGCTCATAAGTAGGGCCAATGACTAATGCCCAGGTTGGAGCCACAGTTGGTCGTCAGCTTCAGCCAAGTCGATTCTACGATTTCTTTCCTTAGCTCGATGGCAATAATCATTGGTGCGCTTTTCGTGGTCTTCGAGATCAGAGACAATCAGAAGATGATTCAGGCAGCAACCGACCAGGCAAAGGCAGCCGCGATACAGGCCCAGGCCAGCGCGGAGCAGACGAGACAGAACACCGAGATTGCCGACATGGACATCATCATGAGACTCTACGAATTCGCCAACACCCGCGAGGTGCAGACCGCTTGGCTGACCGTCTTCAACTCCAATCTCAGGTCATTCGATGAGTTCCAGAACCTTCCAAGGGAAGACCAGGTCTCGTTTTACCAGATAGCCTCTCTTTTCGAGTCCATTGGCGTGTTGCTCGACAGGGGAATCATAACCTTGCAGACTGTGGACGACATGTTTCTTCCCCAGATCGCCTGGCAGAAGCTGAAGCCCTTTCTCGACGGTCACAGAGCAATCTCAGGAGAGGAGGGATATCCATTCTTCGGAAAACTGAACCGGGATATGGGAATCATAAAGTCAAGCGCTGCGAAGAATTAATCTCGCGGCACAAAGGCGAGTAGGGACCACCATCAGCCCATACCATGACAATAATTCTGGCGTGGCGTCAATATTCAGTGTTCAGTGCGTCCAACGCAAGTTTCACCATCGACTTTGGGCAGACCGAAACATATTCACATGCGCGGCATTTGCCAACGCTTGTGCTTGAAGTCGGGTCCCGCTCGCTGGTCCAGTATCCCCGTTTACCTGCGACGTTCGCTTCTGCCACCCCTTTCTCGTGCGCAAGCAGGTGCACCTTCATTACTCCATTGAGACTCGTTTCGAGGTCCCCAACCTTGCCCTCGATTAGGGCGTCCGAGACCCTCTGAATCCATAGCGTTCTATCCTCCTCAGAGAGCTCACGGGCTTTCAGCCTGACAAGCGCTAGTTGGAGACTCGAGCAGTCGAACCCCATAGAATCCAGTAACAGGCCGTAGATCCTCACTTGAGCCTCCTGATCCTCCCATAGCGGATTCGGGTCTCCCTTAGTCGTTTTGAGCTCGACAAGCCAGAGCGGGCGCCCCTCTGACCAAATGACGTGGTCCGGCATTCCTACGAGCCGGATTCCCCATACGTTCCCCCAGACCCTCAGCACCCCGTAACTAGGTTTCTTCGCACTGACGAGCTTGACGAAGTTCTCCGGAGTGACCTCGACTCCCGGAATCAGCTCATCGTGGAGCTCTGTTCCGATCTCCTTTGCTTCAGTTGGTATCTCTCCTAGGGCAAACTCGTTCTCGACCTTGTACTCGCAATAGTATTGCCCAGCTAAGGCGGAGACTCCAACGAGTGCTAGGCCATGACGGAACTCAGGCTTAGCGGACGACAGGAATTCCTCCTCACGCTTCCAGAGGTCCTCCCAAAAATCGTCCAAGAAGACGGTTTGTTTGTGCTGAATATCTAACTGTTCTGATTTACAAGGTCCAGTGATGATGTAATCGACTTTCGGAAAGGTTCTAATGTCTGGACTGGTCCGACCAAGAGTCTTTGATTACTGGGTAGCCAATCTTTCATAGCCGCATTTGATTCGCGTGAGTTACTTGATATGAAACTGAAGGAATTCTCCATCGACAAATACGAAGCCGTATCTGAACTCTGGCGCCGCTCGGGATTCGAAGGTCGCCCGGGTGACAGCAAGGCAGAACTCAGAAAGAAGCTACGGCGGGATTCAGACTTTTTCCTAGTGGCGGAGGATGGCTCCAAGATTGTAGGCTCTGTAATCGGAGCTGGGATGGGAGAAGGGGTTGGCTCTACCACCTAGCGGTTGATCCAGGACACCGCCGAAAGGGAATTGCGAGCAAGATGCTCTTGGAGGTCGAGCGCCGAATGAGAAAGAAAGGCGCCCTGAAGGTGAACGCGATGGTCTACGTCTGGAACGCCCCCTCGTTGGATCTCTTCGAAAGTCTAGGGTCCAAAAAGCAGAGCGACATGGTTGTATTAGGCAAACTTCTCGATGATGGCAAGCATAAACGAGAACCCTAAGTCGGGGCCATCGGCGGCACCAACAGAAGCGCTCGGCTGAGCCTTCAATTATCAGAAGGTAAACTCATCCTCATTGCGTGTATTGCTTCCAAGCCTTCTTTGCAGCCTCCCAACGTTCGTTCCAAATCTCGATGGTCTTCTCGAAGTCTGCGGGTGTCCCCACCTTCATCTCGACATCCTGCTGTGCCAATAGGGAGATCTGTAACAAGAGTAGGATTAGAATGTGTGTTCCACGAGCATTCACCTGATTGCCGTTGATTGCCTGTCGTACTTGCAGTGCGAGGGATCTTGCCTCTTCTGTTGTGACCGGATGGTTACCTTTGCTTCCCTCGAGTTGTTTTAGCATGCGTTCGATTGCTTCGAAGTCACTTGCTAGTGACTCTTCGAAGCCAGATTGCTCAACGAGCGTCTCTTCACAAATTGACACGACTTTGGCGAATTCCTCTCTGACGGTGGTTGTCACTTTGTTACCTTCCCCTCAAATCACGTTCTTGCGGACCCTTCATAGATGCAAATGTCCTAACGCATTTCCCGTAAGCCTCGCCGACATTGTCTATGACAGTCGAGTCTGGGATTGCTCCGAACCCCCACGGTGGGAGGTAAGGATTGGGCTCGGGGCATCGGGGTTCTCTTTTTTGGACGTCTTCAAATGGCATGAACAAATCAGATGTCCGGAAACTTATTCTGCATTATGCATTCTTCGTACATATTGAACGTCTGTTTCCATTTCGGGACGAATTCTCACCTTCGCCACCAATGTTCTTCGCTCGTCGACGCGCGCTGATAGCCCATTATCTGGTGCTTTCGATAGTCCGCATTGAAATCCGAGGATGCGGTGAGATTGGTAAAAATCCGGGGGCGGCAATTCAGTACCGGGGAATCGTGGAGTCGACCAGTTCAGACCAGGACCTTATCCCGCCCTTGAGGTTCCTCACCCTTTTGAAGCCATTCATCTTCAAGAATTCCACCGCCCTTGCGCTTCTTACGCCCGTGTGGCAGTAGACTATGATGTCTCTGTCCTTGTCGAGTTCTCCGATCCTGTCAACCAGTTGACCGAGAGGGACGAGTCTTGCGTCCTGGAGGTGACAGAAATCGAATTCATAGGGCTCTCTCACGTCTATAAGGACGACGTCGGAACCACTGTCGAGGGATTTTTTCAGGCTAGGCGCGTCGACCTCCCCCGACTCCAATTGAGGCAAAGTCATCACCCCACAGAACATTTCATAGTCAATTAGCTTGACATCTCTAGGATTAATCCCACATACTTGGCAATCCTTGTTTCGTTTGATTCTTAGCTCGACAAATGTCGAGTCTTGACCATCGAACACGAGGAGCCTTCCCGCTAGCGTTCTCTCCTTTCCTAACATGATGTTGATTGCTTGGGCCGCCTGCAGTCCACCCATGATCCCAGTGACGACGCCCAGCACTCCTGCTTCTGAACACGACTGTACGGCACTTGGAGGAGGAGGAATCGGGTAGAGGCACCGATAACAAGGACCGTTCGGGGGGAAGAACACCGATGCCTGTCCCTCGAGGCGGAGGACGCTGGCATATACATCCGGCTTGCCCAACATGACGCACGCATCATTGATCAGATATCTGCTCGGAAAGTTGTCTGTGGCGTCGATCACGACGTCGTAGCCGCTTAGGACTTTCAGAGCGTTGGACGAATTGAGCCTCTCCCTGCAGGGGACCACTTCGACGTTCGGGTTGAGCCTAGCTAATCGTTCTCGAGCTACGTCTACCTTGCTCATGCCCAGATCCTCTGCCGAGTATAGAAACTGTCTATGGAGGTTTGGCAGCTCGATTGTGTCGCTGTCGACCAACCCTATCCTTCCTACTCCGGCGTTCGCCAGATGAACCATTGCCGGTATTCCCAGACCGCCTGCACCTACAACGATCGCCGACGATGCTTTCAGCTTCCTCTGTCCCACCGGTCCGATCTCTGACATTATGGTCTGTCTGCTATATCGTGCGACTTCCTCTTTAGAAAGGTCAGGGACCGGAGAGGAGTTCACTTCGTCCATCAAGAAGGTAGAAAGCCTCTCGGACATAAGGTTCTTTCGGCCAAGTCGTCGTAGTGGGCAAACCTTGACTGGAGTTTCCCACTCACGAATGTTTTATTATGTCGAGGGGCGTCATCCAGTTTCTCTTGTCCGGTCTACTCTCAGCCGGCAACGCCCTTCTAGACCGGAAAGGCAGGTTCGCGACAAAGCTCAGGGTCTCGGTCACTGACAGATGCAACTTCGCATGTCTCTTTTGCATGCCTGAGAAAGAAACCATCCGCTGGATTAAACAGAGTGAAATACTGGATTTCGACGAGATTGAAAGAGTCGTCAGAGTCCTCTCCATCCTAGGAATCCAAAGGGTCCGCGTCACGGGTGGCGAACCTCTTTTGCGCAAGGACGTAGAGCTTTTGGTCCAAAGGCTAACCAGAATCGATGGAATCCAATCGGTCGACATGACCACCAACGGTTGGTTCCTCGAAAAGAAGGCCAAGTTGCTGCAGGAATGTGGATTGAGGGGTGTCACCGTGAGCTTGCATAGCCTCAGGCAAGATAGGTTCGACAGAATCTCTGGGGTCGACGCATTGCGCAGAGTGCTCAGGGGAATAGACAAGGCAATCGAAGTTGGTCTCTACCCAATCAAGGTCAATTCAGTGGCCATCAAGGGGTACAACGACGACGAGATTCCGGACCTCGTCGGGTTCGCGCAGAGCAAGGGCATCTCTTTGAGGTTCATCGAATTCATGCCCCTGGATGGCAGGGACGTCTGGACTCCGGAGATGATGATGTCAGGAAAGGAAATTTTGGAGAGGATCTTGGAGACCCACCATTTGAGCCCGCTAGGCCGACGGAAGGGAGAAACATCCACTGCCTGGGGAATCGATGGAGGGGGCGAGCTTGGACTCATCACTCCGATGAGCGAGCCCTTCTGCGACGACTGCGACAGGATCAGGCTCACATCTGACGGGAAGCTACTTTCTTGTCTCTTCGATACGGAATATCATGACCTCAAACACTTCCTCCGCAATGGATCGGATGACAAGGAGCTTGTAGCGGCAATCCTCAAGGCTATATGGAAAAAGCCTGACGGCGTAGGATACATGCCATGGGTGAAGGACGGCTGGGAGAAACCGAGGAACATGAACGCCATCGGAGGATGATACTTGCGCCTCAAGATTCTATATTTCGCTTCGGCACGAGAGATAGCGGAGAGGAGAATGGAACTGCTCTCATTCGACGGGGAAATGACCGTTGGCGAATTGGCCACCAGGCTCCGAGAGATCCATCCAAGGCTCAAGGCCCTAGAGAAGGCGACCAGATACTCCGTGAACCTCGAAATTGTCGACGAAGACGAAGTTCTGCATGAAGGGGATGAGGTTGCTGTACTACCCGCCGTGACCGGTGGTTGAGGCAATATAGGCAAGAATATTCAAGCAGGTCGTAAGGAGTCCTAACTTGCCTTCAGGCCCTCATGCGTAGGAGAATCCTGGAACCAGGTTGACCTCGACCTGACTTCCACGACTCAGTTGTGTAATATGCTCAGGGACAACAACGTAGCCGGTAGCTTTGGTCAGAATAGTGATTGATTCTGTCTCTGCCAAAAGAGGCTCTGCTTTGAGTTCCGCGTTCTCCTCTACCAGACGCACATAGACCACCTTGGTGAAATTTTGGAAACGTCGTCTTGCCTTCCAACTGGCCGTGAGCTTTGCACCGACCCTGACGGTGCTGCTGCCTCCCCCCCGTAGCTTTTCGAGGATGGGGACTCCCAGCAGGAAGAACGCGTTCATCGCTCCCTGTATCGGTCCCGGGAGCATCAATAGGGGCTTCCGACGCACAAGGGCTACCCCGGCGACCCTTCCCCTGTCCATGCGCAGTCCGTGATAGAGAAGTTCGGGTCTGAAACTACGCACTACGTCGGTGACTAGATCGCGCCTACCAACTGATGTTCCACCCAAGGTCAATACCAGGTCTGATTTTGCCAGGGCGCTGCGGATTCTTTCCGATAGCACTCTCTTATTGTCTGGCGACGCTCCCACGTCTCTTGCAACACATCCTGCGGCACGTAACATGTTTGCGATTAGGGGACCGTGGGTGTTCCGTACCTTGCCAGGGGAAATGCGCCCAACATCGAAAAGCTCGCTACCGGTAGCCAGTACAGCCACGGTCGGAACCTCGAGAACATCAACCATTTCGAACCCCAGGGTCAGCAGCAATCCCACATCCTGCGCCCTGATTTTCTGGTTCTTCCGAAGAAGCAGATCCCCCTTGCGGAAGTCTGCGCCGACGGCGTAAACGAAGTCGCCCGGCCTGACTGCCGAGGTCACCATAATTTTTCCTGTTTCTTCTTTGGAATCTTCTTCGGGAATCACCGCATCCGCTCCATATGGGATTCGGGACCCCGTGCTCACTTTGACAGCCTCTCCATGACCGATTGTCAACGGGCTGCTACTTTCGGGCCTCGACTCGCCGATCAGTTTCAGCTTCACTTCTGCCCTGCGCGCTTGTTGCAAGTCTGACGCAATGACGGCGAATCCGTCCATGTGGGAAAGAGCGAAACTGGGCGAGTCGGAATCGGAGGTGATTCCGTCGACAATCACCCTGCCCAGAGCTGAAGTAGTCGGGACTCTCTCGGAATGTCTTAGTGGTTTGACTTCTGCGAGTACTTTGCTGAGAGCCTCCCGGACCCCGGTGTATGTCTCCATTCTGTTTCCCTGTCCAGTGCTCCTTCCCTGCTCTGGAATCGACGCCTCCACCTACTCGCCACAAGGTGGCTAACTGGACTTAATTAGATATGGCCACAGAGAATCAAGGCGTTGCTAAGAGCCCACCGACGCTCAGTCTCCATATCCGGGAGTCAATTCTCGGCACGCCATAGCTTCATAGATTACAGACATCTTCCTCCAGACCTGACCTGGTGGGAGAGACTCCCTCAATTTCCGACCTTGGCGTGAGTCTAGGTCCGCCGAGTTTCTATGCTTTCGACATCAGCGCAACGTCTCTTGCGGCCGAGGCCCTTTTCTCGTCCTCCGTCATATCTCGGAAGTGGCACGTCACTGTGACGAGGCCGTTGAGGTCTAATCTCATCCCCAGGTTTGGAAGCTTTACGCTCATTCCCTGAAGGTTGATGTCAAACTGAGAGTATTTGTTGGAAAGACCTTCTAGAATTCCTCCGAAGAGGGGTTTTTCAACTTCCGCCGCAGTCTTTGCTTGTACCATATTCGACCAATCCCACATTCGATATTTAGGCCTTAGTCGTTTAGATGCAAGTGGCTTCCCATGAGTCCTGATTCAGATGTCTATCTTTGTCCATGACAGCGACGAATCTCGATTGAACTCGAGGAGTAGAATTAACGCTCACGGGACTCCGAAGAACTCAGAATATGACCTTGCAAAGAGGACAGGGTTCGTCTGCGCTTCCTCACCAAGCTTTCTGAAGGGGACGTCGCCGTAGTCGTGGCCCGGATAAATAATAGTAGAAGGTGGCAGCTTGAGGAT
>Ga0187784_10004720_pt1 | contig 11025 bp, 13 predicted proteins | sample 1015_SJ02_MP15_2_FD_132964 | JGI IMG/M metagenome (GOLD analysis project Ga0187784, IMG submission 132964) | Tropical peat soil microbial communities from peatlands in Department of Meta, Colombia - 1015_SJ02_MP15_20_MG | ecosystem: Environmental > Terrestrial > Soil > Wetlands > Peat | place... | reverse complement strand
GCTTCCGCGGCAGGCTTGCTCGGCGGGTTGATTCGCCAGGTCATCCCGGATCGCGAAGATTTGTGGAGCTTCGGGCCGTTCACCTTCCTGAACATTCCGAAGGCCATCATGCGCATGGTGCGCGAGGCCGGAATCATGTGGGAGATGCTGCCGCTGCTGACCTGCGTGGGCCTGGAACTTGGCCGTGTGGCGCTGGTGATGGCCACAAAACCTAAATGGCTCTTTGCCATCGACCCGCACTGGAACTGGGTGCTATGCCTCGTGGTATTGGGCACGCTGATGAGCGTGGCGGCGCCCCTCAAAATCTGGAACAATACGCGCATCGAGATGAACCTGGAGCGCCACCAGCAACTCCTGCTACGCGCCAGGATGGATGCTCTCTCCAGCCAGATCAATCCGCATTTTCTTTTTAATACGCTCAACACCGTCTCCGCGCTGATCCGCATTGACCCGGACAGCGCCCGCGGCGTGGTCCTGAAGCTGAGCAACATTCTCCGGCGGCTGCTGCGCAAGCACGAAACCTTCGTGCCCCTCCGCGAGGAGCTCGCGTTCATTGACGATTATCTGGACATCGAGGTGGCGCGCTTTGGCCGGGACAACCTCGATATCGTGAAGGAGATCGGCGCCGATACCCTGGAGATCTTCATCCCCAGCATGCTGCTCCAGCCGGTGGTGGAGAACAGCCTCAAGCATGGGCTGGGACCTAAGTTGGAGGGCGGCAAAATCCATTTGCGCACCTCCAACCGCGACGGGCGCCTGCACATCGAAATCCAGGACAACGGTGTCGGCATCTCGGAAGAAAAGATGCCCGATGTCTACGTCGAAGGCATCGGCCTGAGCAATGTCCGCGAACGGCTTCGCGTGCTCTATGGGGACGACTTCCGCCTGGACATCCAAAGCCACGAAGGGCAGGGAACCATCATCCACATTGACGTGCCCGAGCTTGTGCCGGACATCCCCGAAGTGAGCGTAATTTAGACAGCCGTGATTCGAAACTCGTGCCCCGTGACTCCTAGTGCGGAGGGGAAGGATATCTACTCCCTAGCAGGTTGCGGAAAAGTACCGTTCCATCATTCCGAACAGACTCCGCGGAGTGAGGAATCCCTCTTTTCCTGGCATTCTGATCGAAGAGGGATTCCTCGCTTCGCCTGCCTGCCTCAGGCAGGCTCGGAATGACGGCGAAACGCATTGCTCAGGAGCCTGTTAGAGAATTTCAACCAAACAGGAAGGTGTGGAAAAAGGGGTTGACGGTGCCCTGTCTTTACAGTATATTCTGTTTATACTGAAATGAGCGACACTACCAAAACTCCTCTCACTCCCGTGGCTCAGAAATTCATTCTCCACTGGGGCGAAATGGGCACCAAATGGGGCATCAACCGCACCGTAGCCCAGGTGCATGCCTTGCTCTTCCTCTCGCCGCACCCGGTCCCCGCGGACGAGATTTCCACCACCCTTTCCGTGGCCCGCTCCAACGTCAGCACCAGCCTGCGCGAATTGCAGGGTTGGGGCATCGTGCGGGTGGTGCATGTCCTGGGCGACCGCCGCGACCACTTTGAGACCACCAAGGACGTCTGGGAGATATTCCGGACCGTTTCCGAAGAACGCAAGCGCCGCGAAATTGACCCGACTCTGCGCGTGTTGGCGGAGTGCGTCCAGGAGTTGAAGGCTGGCGCGCAGGGCGAATCGTATACGAGCGAGCGGCTGGAAAGCATGCTGGATTTTCTAACCATTATGACTGGACTGTTCGAGGAGGTTCTGCGGATGCCGGTGGGCGCGCTGAAGGGTGTCGGCAAGCTTCGCGGCAAGGTGATCACACTACTGGGAAGCGAGAAGAAGAAGGCCGGTTGAGCGAGTGATTCGTTGATTGTGAGTGCGGATCGGAAGATGGGCCAAAACATGATTTCACTGGCGAGCGAGTACACGGACGGAAAAGGGCGGCATGCCAAAGGCTGGCTGTTCTTTGATGCCGAGTGCAATTTCTGCACCCGGCTGGCCCGCTGGCTGGAGCCCATTTTGGAGCGCCGCGGCTTCGGGGTTGCGCCATTGCAGAACCCCCGCGTCGGCGCGCTGCTCGGAATGCCTCGCTCGGAATTGTTGCGCGAATTGCGATTTTTGCATTCGGATGGCCGCCACTTCGGCGGAGCGAACGCAGTTCTCGCCGTCGCGCGCGAGACATGGTGGGCGCGTCCTCTGGTCTGGCTGGCGGCAATCCCCGGGGTCATGCCACTCCTGCGCGCCAGCTACAGCTGGGTGGGCTCCCAGCGTAGCTGCGCCGCGGTGACCACCGAGTGCAATGGCCATACCCAGTAGCACCCTTGGCTTCTCCATTCTGCACTGAAGCGACAGGCAGGTCAGGGAGCGCCCATGCAGGAAGAGAATACGCGAGCGGAAACGGTCGTCATCACGGGTGCGTTTAGCTACACAGGCAAATACGCTACCAAGCTGCTGTTGAACCGTGGATACAAAGTCCGCACACTGACAGGCCATCCCGGGCGCGGGAATCCATTTGGCGACCGGGTGGAAGTATTTCCTTACGCCTTCGATCAGCCCGGACAACTAAGAAAGGCATTCCGCAGCACTTCAACGCTGATCAATACCTATTGGGTGCGGTTCCCTCGCGGTAAGGCTACTTTCGAGGCCGCAGTCCACAACACGCGCACTCTGATCGCTGCCGCGAAAGATGCCGGAGTCAGGCGCATTGTGCATGTCAGCATTGCCAACCCATCACTGCAATCGCCGCTGGGTTATTACCGCGGGAAAGCTCAATTGGAGCAAGCCGTTATTGAGTCGGGTCTTCCCTACGCTATTGTGCGCCCCACCGTTATTTATGGCCTCGAGGATATTCTCACCAACAACATCGCCTGGTTCGTTCGCCATTTCCCTGTGTTCGCTATTCCTGGCGATGGCCGCTACGGCGTCCGGCCAATCTTCGTAGAAGACATGGCTCGACTGATGGTCAATGCTGCCGGGCAGGAAGAGAACACCGTGTTCGATGCCGTTGGACCGGATACGTTCACATTTGAGGAGCTTGTAAGACTGATTGCAGCCAAAGTGGGCCGGCCGGTCCGCATCGCTCGTGTGCCGGCGCGTTTGGCGTATCTCTGTACGCGCTTAACGGGCCTTGTGATGCGGGACACTGTTCTCACGTGGGAAGAGTACAACGGGCTTATGAGCAACTTACTCGCCCCTCAAGGACGATGCACGAGGGAGACTCGCCTCAGTCACTGGCTCTCAGAAAACCACGAACCCATCGGCCGTCACTATGCTTCAGAGGTGGCGCGCCACTACGCAGTTCCAGCATAAAAATTGGAGCCTCAGACCGCGTTCACACGCGGGCCGCTAGCGAGCCCTCAAGGACCTGCTCGTAGTAGCGCTCGTACATGGGGATGACGTCGTTCGCGCAGTAGTTTTTCCTCGCATGGATGCGCGCGAGTTGCCCCATCTCCCGGCCGCGGTCAGCGCGCGACAGCAACTCAATCGCATAGCGCCCCGCCTGTTGCACATCGCCAGGTTCCACCAAATATCCATCCACGCCGTGCTCAATCACTTCCGGTATGCCGCCGGCATTGGTGGCAATCACGGGCACCTCGCATGCCATCGCTTCCAATGCCGCCAGGCCGAAGGACTCTAGCCTCGAGGGTAGCAGGAACAAGTCCGCTTGCCCCAGCTTTTCCCGGATGCCATTTTGTTTCCCCAGAAACAGGACGTCCTTTTCGACGCTGCGAGTGCGCGCGAGTTCCTCAGCTGGAACACGGTCGGGGCCGTCACCGATCATAACGAGTTTGGCAGGCATCTTTTCGCGCACGAGTGCGAAAATTTCAATGGCGTCGAGGATGCGTTTAACGGGGCGGAAATTCGAGAGGTGCATGAGGATGGGTTCGCCATCGGGCGCCCACTCCGCGCGCAGTTGCGAATTAGGGTGGCGGCAGTAGAGGTCACAATTGACGAAATTGGGAATGACTTCGATAGGGCGCTTGATGCCGAATTCCTCCACCGTGTGCCGGTGCAGATAATGCGAAATGGAGGTGACGCCATCGCTCTGCTCGATGGAATAGCGCGTGATCGGCAGAAAACTAGGGTTATTCCCCACCAGGGTAATGTCCGTACCGTGCAGCGTGGTGATGAAAGGCAAGCGTCGCGGCGCGGCCATCTGGCGGGCGAGCAGGGCGCTGACGGAGTGGGGGATGGCGTAATGGACATGCAGGAGGTCCAGGGATTCAGCTTCAAAAACTTCCAGCATCTTTACAGCGAGGGAAAGCGTGTACGGGGAATGGTCAAAGAGCGGATAGGAGACCACGGCCGCCTGATGGAAATGGACGCGCGGGTCGTTCGGGTTCATGCGGATGGGCGGAGCGTACGTGACGAAGTGCACGTCGTGCCCGCGGGCCGCCAGTTCTTGACCCAGCTCGGTGGCGACGACGCCCGATCCGCCGTAGGTTGGATAACAGGTAATGCCGATACGCATAGAACGCCTCGATGAAAAATCGCGCGCCAAGCGAAACACACCAGCTTGCTTGCGGGGTAGCAAGCCCAGATATTATAGTGGCGCACCGTTGGCGGAAGTGCCTGCCAGCGGAATGGTACACCGATTAGACGCAACAGCGGGGGAGAAGGTGACACGCTTGACGGCCAAAGTGACGCTGGTCACTCGGGGGCACGGGAATTGGCCGTGTTTCTCGCATCTGAGGAATTTTCCTGGATGACCGGCACGGCGATACCCTAGGAGGGGGGCATTCGGCGTAGTGAAAGGGCAGAGGCAGAAATGTCACGCAGACTGAGCAGGGAAGAGAAGATGGCGACCAAACTAGTCCGCCGCCGCGTGCGCGAGAGCAAAGCCACGGAACTCCTTGGATTCGACGTGGAGAGCGTTCACGATGGCCGCGCGATTTTCCGTCTTGACGTGCGCCCCAAGCACAAGCAGATCCATGGCGTCGTCCACGGCGGCATCCTCGCCGCTCTTGCGGATACCGCCGCTGCCATAGCCGCGTACACGGTGATCCCACGCGGAACGGAACTCGCCACACTGGAATTGAATATCAATTATCTGGAACCGGTGCCGGGTGGAAGAGTGAAGGCGGACGCACGGGTATTGCGGTCGGGCAGGAACTTCGTCGTCACCGAATGCGAAATTTTCAATGAAACTGGGTCGCTGGCGGCGAAGGCTCTGCTCACTTTTTCCGCCGCCTCGGGCCACATCCTGAAGAAATAGCGCTTACTCTTCGCCGCCCTGCGAGGAATCTTCGCCGTCCTTATAAACATACTTAATGAAGCGCTTGAATAGCATCAGATTTGGCGCCCCCTCGCGGGTCAATTTGATGCAGTCGCGGTCGTACCATTCAATGAAGCCGTGAAGCTCTTCACCTGAATCGAGCACCACGACCATGGGCGTGCGGCTCTGCATTTGCTTAACCCAGTAAAAGTTCTCGGCGTGCGTGAGCTCAGGAGGCGCGGGTTTCTTGCTGGGCAGGGGCCCGCTGTGCTGTGGGCGCGAGGAGGGCTGCTCCTTGGCGTCCGCAAAGCTGGGACGATACAAGCGGCGATTCACCATGGCTGCTCCTTGGAATGAAAGGGGTGTTTCAGTATATAAGATGCAAAGTCTGCCACCCGGGTTTCGTTCATTATCCCCTTTTTTGGGTGGCACCCGAACATCTATTTTTCTATCTTAGGTCTGGGGAGTCGCTCGCGGCGGGCGGGGCGAGCGAGGCGGCGAAGGCGTCCAATCCAAGCTGGCGGTTCAGATTCCGGCGCGATCCGGCGGCAAGCTCGTCCAGACTGGCGATCGCGCGCACGACCCACGAAGAAGACACATCCCGCGCCAGCGCGTCTAACCCCTGGGCAAGGTGTGGATTCCTCAGCAAAGGGGATTTCACGCCGGAGGTGAGTTCCAATAGGTCGGACAATAGGCCGTAAAACACGCCGGAGAGTTCTTCAAATGAGGACTCGCGATCCTTCGCCAGCGTATTGGTATCTGCGAAGAGTTGCGCGTAACCCTGTCCTCGCGCTGCGCGTTCCAAAACGCGCAACGCCATCTTGCGCTTCTCCGCCACCTCTTCCACATTCATTTCCAGGGCCAGGCCCGGGCTTCCTTCGGAAAGTTGCGCCGCCAGCTTTACTTGCGATGGGCTGCGCTGGCTATGCGTTCTCAGGATGCTTTCCACTTCCACCTGCGGCAGCGGCGCAAAATGAAATTGCATGCAGCGCGAGACGATTGTCGGCAGCAGATTGAACGGCGAAGGCGCTGTCAGGATCAGCGTTGCCGTCCCGGGCGGCTCCTCCAGAATCTTCAGGAAGACGTTGGCCACGTCCCAGCGCATGGTTTCGGCGGCGTCCAGAATGAACACACGCCGGCGCCCCACCGGTTGAAAGTACGCGGCCCTTTGCACCGCGCGCAGTTGCCCGATGCGCAGCACCGGCCGGGCCACCGGACTTTTCAGGCGAACCGGATCGGGCACCAGCGCCCACACGTCCGGATGCGTCTGCAAGATCAAGGGAATGCGCTCGACGGTGGCCGCGTCCGCGCTTTCACCGCGCTCAGCCAGGCCCTGCTCGATGAGTTTCTGCGGCTCGCCGAGCAGCGCAATGCGCTGGCACGTGGCGCATTCGCCGCAGAAATCGTCGGTAAGCCGCTCGCAATTGGCTGCCTGCGCGAACATGCGTGCCAGCGTGTATTTGCCTACGCCGCGCGGACCGGTGAAGAGCAGCGCGTGCGGCACCCGGCCGGAACACAGTGCTCCGCGCAACGCCGCCACGATCTTCTCATTGCCCAGAAAATGGGAAAAACCCATGACTCAGCCTTTACCGAGGTTGGCGAGGAGTGGTCTGACCGCCTGCATGGTCTCCGCCGCAATGTCTTCGGGAAGTCTCACACAATTGTTTTGCGCATCGAAGCACTGAATGGTGGCCCAGGGGCGGCTGCGGGAAAGCATGTCGTACATCTCCGCGGCGTCTTCCAGGTGGCGCAGATTTTTCTCCAGCAGGTCATGCTTTGCGCTGGTATACGCGCGCCCGGACTTGCGCGCCACAAGTTGCTGCGCCTGCGAGGGCGGTATGCGCATATAAAGGATGAGATTCTCGCGCGGCAGCCCGTAAATCGTATATTCCAAGTGCTCGATCCAGCGCAAAAACTCCGCGCGCTTCTCCGGCTTGGCCCGTGCCACTTGATGGGCCAGGTTCGAGCCGACGTAACGGTCCACCAGCACGACATTGCCCGCGTTCAACGCAGCTTCAATCCGCGCCTTCGCTTCATAGCGATCGCCGGCATAGAGCAGCGCGGTGAAACGCGGATCGACACTTTCGAGCGGCCCAAAATCGCCGTTCAGAAACTTCCCCACCATGTTCCCAAACCAGGAGTCGTACTGCGGGAAGCCCGTGGAATAAACGGGGATTCCCTCGGCCTTCAGCGAGAGTTCCAGAAGTCTTGCTTGCGTTTGTTTTCCGCTTCCGTCAATTCCTTCGATGGCAATCAGCAGTCCGCGCGTTGTCATGGCACCTATCAGTGGGAGGGGGAGGCTACCCGTGGCAGTCAGTTTAACTGCATAGTGAACCTCGCGCAACGTCTCAAGCATCGTTGAGGTAACCAGTCTGCCGGGATCGGCGAATTGCTGCGGCGCGTGTTACGATTTCTCCCGGGCATGTTCGGGAACCATCTTGGCCATTATCGCAGACAATCTGACGCGCCTGCACGAGCGGATCGCCGCCGCCGCCCGGCGCACGGGCCGCCCTGCGGAGGAAATCACGTTGATTGGCGTTTCCAAGACGCACCCGGCCGAAAAGATTCGCGAAGCCTTCCACGCAGGGTTGCGCCACTTCGGTGAAAACCGCGTGCAGGAGTGGGAGGGGAAGCGCGCAGCGTTGGCCGACCTTCCTGCAACATGGCATCTGGTCGGTCACCTCCAGAGCAACAAGGCTGCGCGGGCCGCCAGCGCGTTCACCGCCATCGATTCGCTGGACGATTGGGCGCTGGCGCAGCGCATTGACCGCGCCGCAGCGCATAAATTGTCCGCCGAACCAATGCGCGTACTAATTGAGGTGCATCTCGGCGGCGAAGAGACGAAAAGCGGGGTGGCCGAAGGCGATCTCCCAGTCCTGGCCGAAAAAGTCTTACAGCTCGAAAAATTACATCTCGCCGGACTGATGTGCATCCCTCCGTTTCTGGAGGACCCGGAGGAAGTGCGTCCGTATTTCGCGCGCCTGCGGCAATTGCGCGATGCCCTCGAAACGCGATTGGGCCGGCGCTTGCCCGTGCTTTCGATGGGGATGTCGCACGACTTCGAGGCCGCCATTCAGGAAGGCGCCACTGAGGTTCGCGTGGGCACCGCACTTTTTGGTACGCGGTCGTCACCGCAATCAGTCTAAGATACTCGTCCGGCATGAAAGGGCTTGGCAAGCGATGAGCCAACTGGAGCTTTCCGAGGATGCAGCTAGGGGCACGGTCAACTTCACTGTGCGCGTGCAGCCGCGCGCCAGCAGGGATGAAATCGCCGGCACCATCGAGGGCGCTCTAAAAATCCGCCTCCGCGCTCCGGCCGTCGAAAATCGCGCCAATGAAGCTCTGGTCATTTTCCTGGCAGAGCTTTTGAAAAGGCCAAAGTCGGCTGTTAGAATTCAAAGTGGCGAACACAGCCGCGCGAAGCGTGTCGAGATTCACGGGGTCACGCGCCAGCTGGTACTGGATCTTCTCTACGAGGAAGCCTGACCCACTGGCTTAAAGATGGTTACGGCGGGCTGCTGTTGAAGAGACCTGCAGCCGGATTACCCGCTGGGGGCAAGGATACCAATGAGCGCAAAAATTGCCGAAATTCAAAAAGATTTGCGTGCCGCCAGGCTTCACGGTTGGCTCTTCTACGATTTTCGCGGACGTGATCCCATCGCACACCGCGTCCTCGGCCTTCCGGAGGCCATGCGCACGCGCCGTTGGTTCTATTTCATCCCGGTCAAAGGTTCGCCGCGCAAGCTCGTGCACAAGATCGAGTCCGAATCCCTGGCCGTGTTGCCGGGCGAGACGCTTTATTACGCTAGTTTGAAGGAACTGCAGGCCGGCGTGAAAAAGTTGCTCGGCCGCGCGAAGACCGTTGCCATGCAATATTCGCCGAAAAACGCTATTCCCTACGTTTCCATGGTGGATGCAGGCACCATTGAAATGGTGCGCAGCGCCGGCGCGAAGGTGGTCACCTCCGCCGATCTGGTGCAGAAGTACGAAGCGTGCTGGAGCAAGGAGCAACTGGATTCCCACATGGCTGCGGGCATCGCGATTGACCGTATCGTGCGCGAAGCCTTTTTGCACGCGGCGCAATCCGTGCGCGAGAAAAGGTCTCTGACCGAGTACGACCTAAAGGAATGGATGCTCCAGAGATTTGCTGATGCGGGCATCGTAACGGAGGACGGCCCGGACGTGGCCGTCAACGCCAACGCCAGCGACCCGCACTATGCAGCGACGCGCGAGAAGGCCGCGCCCATTAGCGAGGGCGACCTCCTGCTGCTCGATGTTTGGGGTAAGCAGAAGGCCACGGGGAGTGTCTACTACGACGTCACCTGGGTCGGCTATCTTGGCGCGAAGGTTCCGGAAAAGTATGTGAAAATCTTTGAACTGGTTCGCGAGGCGCGGGATTGCGCTGTGGAGTTGATTCGCTCCAGCGTGAAAGCAGGCAAGCCTTTGCAAGGCTGGCAAGTGGATCAGGCGGCCCGCAATGTGATCGAGAAGGTCGGCTACGGTAAGTACTTCTTCCATCGCACCGGCCACAACATCGGCCAGTCGGTGCACGGCAACGGCGTGAATATGGACGGCCTGGAAACGCGCGATGAGCGCCACCTGATTCCGCGCACCTGCAACTCGATCGAGCCGGGCATCTATCTCCCCGAGTTTGGAATTCGCAGTGAAGTGGATGTATACGTGGACGAGAACGAAGCGCGCGTCACTGGCGCGGTGCAAACAGAGATTCTGGCCCTCCTCGCGTGAAACCACGACAAGGCAGGCAAATGGCCGACGAAGTCATACAACAAACTCCGCAGGTAACGCCAGCGCCGCCTCCCAATGGAGGCACACAGCGCAAACGCCTAGCTTGGGCGATTGGCATTGCCGGTTGGCTATTGCCCGGATTGGGTCAAGCGCTCCAGCGCATGTGGGCTCGCGCCGTGGTCGTGTTTCTCGCCGTTGGTTTGCTGGTTGTCGCGGGAGCGACCATGCGCGGCAATGTGTTCCGTTCGAATGCGGGCGATGCTTTTGACACACTCGGATATGTCGCCGATTTGGGCGCCGGCAGTTTCTACTTGGCGGCGCGTGCCTTGGAGCGCGACGGCGCCGATGTCTCCCATGCCGATGGAGATTACGGCACGCGTTTTCTGGCCACCGCCGGCGTGCTGAATTTATTGGCCGCTTTGCACGCCTTCGAAGCGGCGCGAGGACGCAAAGCGTGATCCCCGCGAACGGTTTTGCGTTGACGCATTTCCAGGCCTTCCTGCTGTTCGCCGCGGTCATTTCCATCGCCTTCGGTTTCCTGGGACGCCGCCGTCCAAAGGACCGCATCAAATACATTCTGTGGTCCTTTTTCCTGTTCCTGGCTGTGGGCATTGGCATCGCCTGGGCCATGTACCCATTTTCGCGCTGACCCTCTTTCTGGCAACATCGCGCGGCGAAGATGGCGCTTGCGGCGGCGCTGCGTCTTTCCGCGAAGGCCCAGAAGAGCAGGCCTCTAGGTACATCGCGCACGGTGCATTGGATGATGGGCAGAGCGAACTTGCGGATGAGCAGCCGCGCGCCGGCCGGCTCACCCCCCAGCCGGCCAGCTAGCTCCAATCGGCTCTTCTCAATCAAACACTTCAACCTCGCCAGGGGATACGATGTGACAGGCCTATTCCATTCACTGTGTTTTCTTGCGATTTTCGTTCGCAACCAGTAGACTCAGAGTTTCATAAAATACTCGAGGGACGCCCCTTAGATGCTCCTGAATCGCGATTATGTCGGCTACCTGGCCGCCGAAGTCATCAAGAAGCTTGTCGCCGACCAGCTTGTCGAAATCAAGGAAAAGG
>Ga0187784_10004719_pt1 | contig 11026 bp, 7 predicted proteins | sample 1015_SJ02_MP15_2_FD_132964 | JGI IMG/M metagenome (GOLD analysis project Ga0187784, IMG submission 132964) | Tropical peat soil microbial communities from peatlands in Department of Meta, Colombia - 1015_SJ02_MP15_20_MG | ecosystem: Environmental > Terrestrial > Soil > Wetlands > Peat | place... | reverse complement strand
TTGAAAAAGTCTTCACAGCCTGCTTCCCCCTCTGTAGTCTCCCCCGCAAGCGGGAGAGAACTAGCGGAAGGAAGCCAGCTTTCACGCAGGGTGTTGAAGCCGACCGTCGATGCGAAGCCATTGCGTAACCGTTTCTCAACACCCTGCTAAGGCCCTTGGCGGTAGCACAGCGCGATCGCCGCGGACCGTCAAAGGCGCGAATCGTTCGCCAGGTTAAATTTGCTTTTCGGCAGCGGCCGCCTGGCCCCGTACCGGCTCCGGTCGAGGCGTGACCAGCTTGCGCGCGACCGCTTCCATCTCGAAAGTTTCGATCACGTCGCTAGGCTTGACGTCGTTGAAATTCTCCAGGCCGACGCCGCACTCGTAACCGGCTAGCACTTCGCGCACGTCGTCTTTGAATCGCCGCAGCGAACCGATCTTGCCTTCCCAGACCACCCGGCTGTCGCGCACCAAGCGCGCCCGCGCGCCGCGGGTCAACTTGCCGTCGAGTACCATCGAACCCGCGATCGTGCCGCCCGAGATGTTGAAAGTCTGGCGCACTTCGGCCCTTCCCAGCGCCTTTTCGCGCAAGGTCGGAGCCAGCAGACCCTCCAGCGCCTCGCGGGCTTCGTTGATGGCCTCGTAGATGATCGTGTAGAGCCGGATATCGACGCCCTCGGCCTCCGCCAGCGCGGCCGCCTTGGGTTCGGGACGGACGTTGAAGCCGATGATTATCGCGCCCGAGGCGGACGCCAGGGTAACGTCGGTCTCGGAAATTCCACCCGCCGAAGCGTGGATCACCTCGAGCCTGGCTTCGTCGGCCGACAAGCGGCGCAAGGCGTCGGACAACGCTTCGACCGAGCCGTGCACGTCACCCTTGACGATCACCTTGAGCTCCTTGACCTCGCCGGCGCGCATCTTCTGGCTGAGCTCCTCGAGCGACACGCGGCTGGTCTTTTGCAACTCACCCTCGCGCTGCTTGGATTGACGGAACTCGGCGATCTGGCGCGCCTTGGATTCATCTCCTACCGCGACGAAAGCGGTACCCGGTTCAGGCACGCCCGAGAGACCGAAGATCTCGACCGGCGTGGCAGGTCCGGCGTCGGTCAGTTTCTGACCGCGATGGTCCAGCATCGCACGCACCCGGCCGTAGTAGATGCCGCACACGAACGGGTCGCCTTGATGGAGCGTGCCCTCCTGGATCAACACCGTAGCAACAGGGCCGCGCCCGCGATCGAGTTGGGACTCAATCACGGCTCCGCGTGCCGGACGGTCGACGTCCGCTTTGAGCTCGAGCACGTCGGCCTGGAGCAGAATCATCTCGAGCAGCCGATCGACGCCTTCGCCGGTGCGGGCCGAAACCGGCACGGTGATAGTATCGCCGCCGTAGTCTTCGGGAATCAGCCCTTGCTCTGATAATTGCTGCTTGACCCGTTCGACGTTCGCTTCGGGCCGGTCGATCTTGTTGATCGCCACCACGATCGGCACCTTGGCGGCACGCGCGTGGTTCAGCGCTTCGATCGTCTGCGGCATGATCCCCTCGTCGGCCGCAACCACCAGCACCACGATATCGGTCACCTTGGCGCCGCGCGCGCGCATCGCGGTGAACGCTTCGTGACCCGGAGTATCGACGAAGGTGATACTGCGCCCGTGGAGCGCAACGCTGTAAGCACCGATATGCTGAGTGATACCGCCATACTCGTCGGCGGTAACCTGGGTGTGGCGAATCGCGTCGAGCAGCGAGGTCTTGCCGTGGTCGACGTGCCCCATCACCGTGACCACCGGTGGACGCGGAGTCGGCTCACCACCCTGCTCCTCGGCTCCTTGCTCGATCACAGACTCGACGTTGAACGCGACATTCTCGACGTTGTAGCCGAACTCGTTGGCGATCAGGGCGGCGCTATCAGGGTCAAGCACCTGATTCATCGTCGACATCACGCCCATTTCCATCAGCTTGCGGATCACCTCGCCGGCCTTGACTCCCATGTTGCGGGCGAGGTCGCCGACGGTCACACCCTCAGAGATGCGCACCACGCGCTTGGAGGCCTTGGGTGTCGTAATCTCAGTCTTCTTCTGTTCCTTGCCGGGCAAGGCGCGCCGCTTCTTGGGGAAGCGCGCCCCTCGCATCTCGCGCTCGGCCAGCAGATCGACGCTGTCTTTCTTGACAACGCGCTTCTTCTTGATCGGCCGCGCGCCCGGCTTGAGCGATTCCGACGGCGGCAGCACAGGAGGCATCGCGGGCGCCGGGCCGGCACCCGGCCGCGCGAAGCGCGGTGCCGGCCGGCCAGGCGCTGCCGGCCGCGCCGGTGCTGCGGGACGAGTCGGCGGCGCTGCCGGTCGGGCCGGCGGCTTGCGCAGGTCGATCTTGCCCAGGACCTTGGGACTTTGTGCCGATTCCTCGAGCCGAGGAGCGGCGGCGTGGCCAGCGGACGTGAGGTTGATCACTCGTGCGGGAGCACCGGGGGAAGACGGTCGCGTGGCTGCCGACGGGATCTCTATCAGCGGCCTCGACGCCGGCTTGGCTGGCGGCATCTGAGCGGCCTCGGCCTGGAGCTGCGGCGCGGCCTTAAGACCTTCGACCGCCGGTGCGGCGCCGCCTATCGTTTCCTCTGCCGCAGGCTCCTCAACTATCGGTTGTGCTTGCGGTTCGTGAATCTCAAACTCTTCGCGCGCCTTGGCGACAGCCGGAGCAGCCTGCTCATGGACAGCTGCTTCGCCGTTAACGGCGGGCAGCTCGACTTCAAGCCCCACGGGCGTTTCTGGCTCAGGCAGCGGCAGCGGTTGATCAAGAAATGGCGCCGCTAAGCCCTCCTCGCTGCCCGTGTCGACCTGAAAGTGAAAAGGCTCGCCAGCCTGCGCTGCCCGCTCGACCGCCTGGCCGGGTTCGGGCTCGGCATGACGCCGGCGCATCACGGTCGCGTTCAGGCGCTTCTCCACCACTTTGCCGGCGGTGGTCTCGAGCACCGTCTCGCGGCGCAGGATAGCGGCGCGGTTGGCCTGCTGGTCGAGGTCGGCCTTGACCCGATCGGCTTCGTCGGGCGCCAGCAAACTCGAATCCGAGTGTGCGTGAGCTAGTTTGAGGCGCTCGCAGGTCGCGAGCACGTCCTCAACCGCGACCTTCCATTCATGCGCCAGTGTTTTGATCCGCTTTCGAGCCATCCTGACTATTCTAATCACGCGTAGCGCTGATGGCTAGCCTGCCGATAGCCTCGGCGAGCTGCTCTCGCGCGTCTCGATCGATTACGCGCTTCAACGAACGAAATTCCTTAACCTTGATGTTAACAAAGCGCTCCAGGCACTCGGAACGCCGATGGAGATAGGCGCCGCGTCCGCCGAGCAGCCCCTGCGGATCGAGAGTCACTCCCGCGCCGGTTGCGGCCACTCGCACCATCGCCGACTTCTGATCGGCACCGCGACAACCCAGGCAGGTGCGAATCGGCTTATGACTTGACTTCCGCATCGCCCCCCGTGTCGCCGCCTTCGCCGGCCGCCTCCTCCGATTCGGCACCGGCACTCTCCGCCGCAGCCTGCGCCTGCTTGAGCGCAGCCTCCTCCTGAAGTTTCTTCTTCTGGGCGACGTGGGCACGCGCCGCGGCGATCACCTGACGGGCCCGCTCGCGGCTGATACCCTCGACCTCGAAGGCTTGCTCGTCGGTCTCCGCCAGTTGCTCAGCCGAACGGAAGCCCCATTGGTAGAGCAGCTCGGCGTTGATATCGCCCACACCAGGGATCGCGTTGAGCGAAGCCCGCGCCGCACGCGCCTCCTCCTCCGCTTCCGCTTCGCTGCGGACGTCGAGCTTCCATCCGGTAAGACGATGCGCCAGGCGGACGTTCTGGCCGCGCTTGCCGATCGCCAGCGAGAGCTGGTCGTCCGGCACGATCACCTCCATCGCGTGCTCGTCCTCGTCGATTATGACTTTGGAGACCTTGGCCGGGGCCAGCGCGCGGCATACCAGCTCCGCCTGATCCTCAGTCCACGGGATGATATCGATCTTCTCGCCGCGCAATTCCTGCACCACCGATTGAACTCGCGTGCCCTTCATTCCCACGCAGGCGCCGACCGGGTCGACGTCGGAGTCATTGGAGTAGACCGCGACTTTGGCGCGGCCGCCGGGCTCGCGCGCGCATTGGCGAATCTCGACGATGCCCTCGTAGATTTCGGGTACCTCCTGCTCGAACAGCTTGCGCAGAAAATCGTTGGAGGTGCGCGACAGGATAATCGCAAGCCCCTTCTCTGATAGATCGACGTCCAGGATCAGGGCCCGGATTCGGTCGCCCTGACGATAGCGCTCGTGCGGAATCTGCTCCTTCTCGGGCAGGATCGCTTCGGTGCGTCCCAGATTAACGATCATGTTCTTGCGCTCGAAGCGCTGCACGATTCCCGAGACTACCTCGTTCTTGCGGTCTTTGAACTCGCTGTAGATCTGCTTTCGTTCGGCGTCGCGGATATGCTGGATAAGGTTCTGCTTGGCGGCCTGCGCGGCGATCCGGCCCATGGTAGCGGTGTCGAGCCGAATCAGGATTTCATCGCCGACCTGGGCCTCGGGATCGTACTTCGAGCGTGCCTCGGTCAAGGTGACCTCGGTCAGCGGGTTGGAAACTTGCTCGACCACGGTCTTGATCTCGAACAGCTCGATCTCGCCCAGGTCCTGGTTGAAGCGGGACTCAATCTTGTGGTCGGCGCCGAAGGTTCGTTTGGCGGCCGAATGCATCATCTCCTCGACCGCGTTAATGACGATTCCCTTGTCGATTCCTTTTTCTTTGCAAACCTGTTCGATTACTCGGTTCAGATCGACTTGCATCGGGCCCTCCCCGGGCGCTGCGCCGCAGTCGCGAGCCGGGCGTCTGTCCCGACCAGAGCGCCGCTCGCAGACAGATAGATTGCCACACCAGCGCGCTGCCGCTCGGGAAGCTCCGCCACCATCGCCATCTTGGTTCGTATCTTATTTGAACTCGTGCTCGTAATGCGCCTCTTTGATTTCGTTGAAGGTGATCGCTTGCCGGCGCTTGCTAATCTCGTCTTCTACTTCGACACCGCCGGGGTTCACCGCCGCTAGAATTCCGACGAAGGTTTTTTGCCCATCACGCGCCGCGTGAGTGCGCAGCCTGACCCGCCGGCCGCGAAACTGCTCGAAATGACTCCGCTTGACCAACGGACGGTTAATCCCGGGCGACGAAACCTCCAATGTGTAACGCCCCTCAACCGGGTCGTAAACGTCGAGCAGGTCGCCGACGGTCCGGCTAATCGCCTCCAAATCGTCGAGCGTAATCCCGCCTCCCGGGCGATCCGCGAACAACCGCAGCATCGCGGTGCCAGTTCCCTTCTTGTACTCGACCGAAACCAACTCGAATCCTTGCCGCTCGATATGCGGCGCCAGCAGTTCCATGACTCGCTTGGCAACCGGATCAAGCTCTAATACCGTCGCCGATTCCTGCATCACCCCGATCGCCTCGCCCACCGCGGCTCGCGCGTCGAGCTTCAGAGCCGCCGATAAAAGCAACAAAAAAGTGGGCATGGGCCCACTTGCTCGAAGGGTATCATCGAAGGCGCCGCGCCTTCAAGCCGGGGCGCCGGTCGCATGCGGCGTCGCCACGCCGGCGCATAGCTCGCGATACGGTGAGGGGGCGGGACGCCGGCCGGCGCGGCCGGGCTTCCCGCCCCCTCACCATCCTCCGCCGCAAAGCGTTGCACCAGCCCAAGCGGCGGCGCCCTTTTAAACCGCCTATGATCCACAAAATTAGGGCGAGCGCCGCCATCGGAATCAGAGGCCATCGGCGCTTCTCGCGAGGAGAGGCGGCAGGCAAGCTACGCAATTGTGCTGGCACGGCCCCGCCCCCCTGCGCCGCAGAGCTTTGATACGCGATTGCCACACGTCGACAGCGAGTAGAGTGCCGTATTGCAGAAACTCGCTAGCGCGCGGGGACTCTATAAGGCGCCATGCGGCTGAACAACCGATCCCGCAGGATCAGCGTGTGAAACAGAACAGCTCCAAAATGGGCGATGAACGCGAGGAATAAGAGGTAGGCGAGAACCGTGTGCGCCTTGCGCAATGCCGCGTACAATATCACGCTATGCGGAAGGATGGGGAAAAGATGCAGCGGCCCATACAGTACGATCACATAGCGCGCCGCGGACAACATCCCCCAGCCGACCAGAGGCTGCACAAACAGCAATGTGTACAGCAACATTTCCGACGCGTGTGCAATGAAGCGCTCCTGAGACGACATCGTCGCAGGAAAAGCAGGCAGGGTGCTGAAGCGCCGGTTCACGAACCGGATCACCACTAAAATCAGGATCAGGATCCCCACCGGGCGATGGATTGATACTAGCCGATGGTAGTCGGCGAGCGACGCGACCATGGCAACACCAATGCCGAGCATGGTCAGCACCATCGCGGCCATCAACCAGTGAAGAAACCGCATGGAAACCGGGAATTGCTGCGGGTCCGTCGTCATCCTGACGCTCACTTTCGCACGTCCGAAGGCGTGATCGCGCTCGGCTCCTTCTTCTCGCCCGCTCGTCTTGTAAACGATTGCGAATAAACTGCCGATCGAGCGCTGAGCAAAGGATCGTCGGACGGTGCAATGCCGACCGGCAACGCCAACGGATCGAAGTTGATGTCGCGACAGTTTCCAGGCGCCTCGGACTCAACTTCGTCGAGGCTCAGCGTACCGGCATCGACGTGCTCCCGATCTTCCGGCCATGGGATCGTCGCATCGTCGGTAGGGTCGCCGGGTTGCCCAACCGTGAGGATCAGCCGCCACTGCACGGGCGCACTATGAATCCGCGCGATGAAATCGTCGAAGAGGTAATTCTTGTCGGGATTGGCGGATTGAGCCGTGTCTTCAGGCTTAAACGCATTCACCGGCACCATCGACCATCGAACCGGCGTCGAGACGTCGGCCGCGTTGATGAAACGGAACGCATTGAGGCCGTTGAAAGTGCTGTTGTCGAAACCGGACGACACTTGATGGCTTTGGATGATTTTTGCCGCCCGCACAAATTCGGGATGGCTGGCCACGAATGCCGCCATTTTTTCCGGATCGGGTTTACGCGTGTTGGGGTCGGGTTGCGAAGCAATCAAGTTGTCATAAAAGGCCCGCGGGGTGTTGAACGGAAGTACCGGACGATTGATCATCGCCGTCCGCCACTCTTCGCCATCGCGCAACCGAAACAGAAGTCCTAGGCCACGGATCGCGTCGGGAGTATCGCCAACATAGGGATTGCCGCCGCTGAGCGAGAAGCGGCCGATCACCGGCATGCGGCCGGTCCGGAACAGAACGGCCTTCGAGAGGCGCGTTCCCTGGCCATTGCTATCGAAAAACCCTCTGACGCACACGCCTTTGGCATGATTGCGACGGAAACCGGAGTGGATTCCGTAGACCTTTTCAAAACCGTTGATGAACCGCGCAGGTGTTAGTTCATGCGGATTGAACCAGCCTCCCAAATAGAGAAAGCCTCCGACGACCCATAGGATGACAACGCCGATGCCCGCCAATCGCGCCAGTGTGCTGAATATGCTCAGGGGAGCTGGTTGATTTTCCGCCGATGCGGTCGCGTCACTTGGCATTGCCGCCCCTCCAATACCTGCTTACCTAAGCAACGATCCACATATTACAAACCGCCCCGGACGACCTTAGCCGGAATTTCCGTTTTATGTAGATGGGTAGAGATGACAGACCATCACGTACACCAGTGCACCGGCGGGCGCTCTACTCTTCTCCTTCGCGCAGCTTGGCCAACACTGAAAGGTCTTCGAGGGTAGTGACGTCACCCAAAGTCTGATCGCGGGCCGCAATCTGCCGCAGCAGCCGGCGCATTATCTTGCCGCTTCGGGTCTTGGGCAGGGCGTCGGTGAAGCGGAGATCGTCGGGACGCGCCAGCGCTCCGATCTCCTTGACCACGTGGCCGCGGAGCGCTTCGCGCAACTGCTCGTCTCCGGTTCGTCCGCCCTCCAGCGTCACGAATGCAACGATCGCCTGGCCCTTGATATCGTCAGGGCGGCCGACTACGGCCGCCTCGGCCACGGCCGGATGGGAGACCAAAGCGCTTTCGACCTCCATCGTGCCCAGGCGATGGCCGGCGACGTTGAGCACGTCGTCAACCCGACCCATGATCCAAAAGTAACCGTCCTCGTCCTGCCGCGCGCCGTCGCCGGTGAAATATACGTTGGGAATATGGCTGAAATACTGCGTGCGGTATCGCTCGGGATCGCGGAAGATCGTCCGCAGCATCGCCGGCCAGGGTTTCTTTATCACCAGCAAGCCGCCCTGATTTCTCGCCGCCGGATGGCCGTCGCGGGTCACGACCTCGGCGGCGATCCCTGGCAGCGGCCGGGTCGCGGAACCAGGCTTGGTCGGCGTAGCTCCCGGCATCGGGGCGATCATGATCGCGCCGGTTTCGGTCTGCCACCAGGTATCCACGATCGGACAGCGCTCTCGCCCGATCACCTGGTGATACCAGATCCAGGCCTCGGGGTTGATCGGCTCGCCGACCGTGCCTAGCAAGCGCAGGCTCGACAGGTCATGTTTTTTGACCCACTCGTCGCCCCATTTGATGAAAGTGCGAATCGCGGTCGGCGCGGTGTAAAACGTGTTGACCCGATACTTCTCGATAATCTGCCAGAAACGATCGTTGTGCGGGAAATTCGGCGCCCCCTCGTACATCACCACCGTGGCGCCAGCCGCGAGCGGCCCATACACGGTATAGCTATGTCCGGTGACCCAGCCGATATCGGCGGTGCACCAGTAGATATCCTCTTCCTTGAGATCGAATACCCACTTCATGGTCATCAGGCCCTGCACGAGGTACCCGGCGGTGGAATGGACCACGCCCTTGGGTTTGCCGGTCGTGCCCGAAGTATAAAGGGTAAACAGCGGATGCTCGGAATCGAGCGCCGCGGCCTCGCAATCTGCGCTTTGCGACGATACCGCCTCATCCCACCAAACGTCCCGCCCCGCGCGCATCTCGACCGGATTGCCGACGCGGCGCAGCACCAGACATTTTTCGATCGACGGCGTCTGGGCCAGCGCCTCGTCGGCGCTGCGCTTGAGCTCGATCACCTGGCCTCTGCGCCAACCGCCGTCGGCCGTGATGCACACCTTGGCTTCGGCGTCGTTGATTCGGTCGCGCAACGCGTCGGCCGCGAAGCCGCCGAACACCACTGAATGGGTGGCGCCGATTCGCGCGCAAGCCAGCATCGCAATCACCGCCTCGGGCACCATCGGCATGTAGATCGCCACCCGGTCGCCGGGCTTAACGCCCAGCCGTTTCAGAGCGTTGGCGCAGCGCCCGACGTGGGTCGCCAGCATCTGATAGGTCAACACTCGCGAGTCGCCGGGCTCACCCTCCCAGATAAGCGCCGCCTTGTTACGCCTGGCCGTGCTCAGATGGCGGTCGATACAATTGTACGAGGCGTTGAGCTCCCCGCCGACGAACCACTTGGCGAAGGGAAAGTCCCATTCCAAGACCTTGCCGAACGGCTTGAACCATGTTAGCTCGCGCGCGCATTCACTCCAGAAGGCTTCCGGATCCTCGTCCGCGCGCCGATAGAGCGCCTCATACTCGGCGAGGTTCTTGACCGCGGCCTCGTGGCTGAAGGCGGCCGGCGGATCGAAGCGCCGCCCTTCGCGAAGGACGGACAGGATGTCGCTTGGCGGGTCAGTGGACGACATACTGCTAAACCCTCCCGCGCGCCTCGCGCGTCTTGACGCTCAGATAAAGCGTGGCGGCGTCGCCGACCTCGCGGCGATTGGAATGGATCCGCCGCAGACGTTCAAGCAGCTCGTTCTCGATGCCCGGGGCGAATTCGGCCGCGAGCTCGACCACCCGCGCCGCCCATCGCAGCGCGACACGGCCTTCCAGTCCGCCGAAATCGTCGAAGAACCAGGCGCAACTGGTTAGGGTCGCCTGGGCCGCGCGCTCCATCTCGAACAAGCGCAGCAATTGCGATTGGCTGGTTTCGCTGAAGACCTGATAGCGGCGAAAAAAATCCTCGCGCGTCGCCGGATTGGCGTCGATCAGCAGCCGGATCGATTCCTTGAGCGCCGTCAGCGGCTCTCCTACCAACTGCGGCGCAAAGCGATCGTAAACCTGCTCGGCGTGGTTCTTGACGAAATCCATCGCCTCGCGCAGCGGCGCGCGCCACTCCTGGCTGGTGCCCTGGGTGAAACGACAGCCGCAGTCCGACCGCCAGCGCTCGACTCCGTGGAAGCAACTCCAGGCGCTGGGGTAATGGATTTCGAAGCTACCGGCCGGCGGCAGCATAGCGTGATACTGAGCGCAGTTGACCACCGCCAGGTCTTCGCGCTTCTCCAAGCACTCGAATGCGCGGGCCAACTCCGCGGCACCGCTCTTCTTGTGATGGCCGAAAGTTTCGCCGTCGGTGGCGATGAGAACGGCTCCGCCTGGAGGCAGCCTGAGCGCCCGCTCGATAACCAGCTCCGCCAGCCGAGCGCCGTCCCGCAACACGTCGCCGAAGGAGATCTGACCGGCCAGATCGCGATCGAAGCGGAACACCGCCACTCTCAAGTCACCGTGCCGCCACAAGAATGGTCCCGCGCTGCCGGTGTCGTCCTGCCCGGGAGCCATTCTGAACTCGCCTTGCCACGGGGAAAGAATCGTGAAATCGATGCCGGCTTCGGCCACCGCGATCAGGGTCGCCTCGTCGACGCCGCACTCCGGCAGCCAGATGCCCTCGGGCCGCCGGCCGAAACGAAACTTGAAGTCCTCGATTCCCCACGCGATCTGGATCTCCTTGTCGCGCGCCGAAAGGGTCGGGAGAATCGAATGGCTATAGGACTGGGCTATCGCGTTCCCGTGACCGTCGCAACGCTCCACGCTCAGCGCGTCGCCGCGCCTGATAGCACGGTAGGCCGCGGGGCCGTGACGCGCCATCCAGTTGATCAGCGTGGGGCCGAAGTCGGCGTTGAGCATCTCGTAGTTGTTGCGGATATGGACGACGCGGCCGTCCATCGTATGAGCATGGCCGTTAGCGGCGTAGCACTCGCTCAGAATCCGCTCATTCCAGTTGGCAAACGGCGCCGC
>Ga0187784_10004718_pt1 | contig 11029 bp, 7 predicted proteins | sample 1015_SJ02_MP15_2_FD_132964 | JGI IMG/M metagenome (GOLD analysis project Ga0187784, IMG submission 132964) | Tropical peat soil microbial communities from peatlands in Department of Meta, Colombia - 1015_SJ02_MP15_20_MG | ecosystem: Environmental > Terrestrial > Soil > Wetlands > Peat | place... | reverse complement strand
GGAACGGGCTTTGTAACAAGGGCACGGCGGGGTACCCTCTGGGTCCCGGGCCGCAAATGCCGCCAAATCAGCGTGGGGCTTCAGCCCTGCTGCGCTCATTTTCCCGCTCTCGCCACTTGTTCGTGGTTTTTCAGCAGCCTGTTTAGCCCCTGCGAGAGTGCGTCGATGAGTTTTTCAACAGGTTCCAAAAACCGTCTCGTTGGCAGGTACCGCCGGCCTCCTGGCTGGCCGTCGTGCGGGAGCCTGCCCTGGGCGGAGTCGAAGGGTCCTCGCCCGCTCAAATTCGAATCTACTTCCCCGCCACAGCCTCTTGCGCGCGGCCCGCATGCATGCGCCGCGCCAGCTCCGGAACTCCCAGCGCCACGGACAGCACGATCGAAGTTGCCATCAGATCGTTGCGGTAGAACGGCACGGCCGCCCAATAGCACGCCCCTAGCCCGGCGAGCGTGTGCGGATACATGCCGCTGCCCGCCCAAACAGCGTAGTTGGACACGATAAAGAACGAGGTTGGCCCGAGAATCGCGCTCACGGTGCCGCGAGCGAAGGTCGTCTTGGCGTGAAGCAAGATCTGGCCAAGTGCGATGGCCATGGCGTACCACGCCCAGGTGATCACATAAGCCGTCCATTGGAACGGGTAGTGATACACGAACGTCGTCAGATAGTAGTCGGTAGCCATCAGAACCGCCACCGGAACCAGCATCTCGCGCCACGGACGCCGCGCGCCGAAAACCAGCAAGCCGCCGGTCACAGCGGTAAAGTTCCACCACCCCGCATGGGGCAGCACGCGAGAGAGCACAGCGACCAAAATCAGCAGATATGCCAGCATGACCACCTCTCCTTTGAGGCTACCGCAAAATGGCGGGATCGAGCCGCGGTCCTCTGAGCCAAGCCACTCCTTTCATTCTGCGGTGCCCGCTCCCTGCGGTCAACCGGGAAGTTCAACAACGAGGAAAGATACCCCATGAGAGACAGTGCGGACGTCGATCGGATTGAACCTGCGTAAGCCGGCGCTACGGCGTACAGACCTGCACCGATAGCAACCATTCGGCGCGCTTCGTGGGGCGACGCTGGAAAAATCCACAGAAATAGTCCTTGACGTCTACTGTACCATGCGTTATAGTACACATGTGATTCCGTTCCGAGTCGCGTTCCGGCCGGGCATTTCGCTCTTCGAACAGATTGTCTACGCCTCCAAGAAGGCCATGGTCTCCGGCCAATTGCGGCCCGGCGACCCGTTCCCTTCGGTTCGCGCCTTGAGCAAGGAACTCAAGATCAATCCCAACACCGCCCACAAGATCGTTGCCCACTTGGTGAGCGAGGGGCTTCTCGAGACGCGGCCCGGCATCGGCACTGTGGTGGCGGAGCCGCCCGATTCAAGCAAAAGGGACCGGGCGCAGCTACTGGGGCATGAGATCGAGGAGCTGGTTGTGGAAGCCAAGCGGCTGGGAATCGGGCGCGAGGAAATTCTGCAGTCGATTGATACGCACTGGCAGCGGCTCTCCGGCGACGACGCTGCGCGCGGTGCGGGCAAAACAGGAAAGCACAGCGATGGAGGGCGCGACCAACGATGAACTCCGCCATACATACTCAGAATCTCTCGAAAAGATTCGGTCAAACCACCGCCGTGGACAGGATGAACCTGGATGTTTCGGAGGGAGCGATCTACGCGCTGGTTGGGCCGAACGGTTCGGGGAAGACGACCACCATCAAACTGCTGATGAACATTCTTCGCCCGACGGCGGGACGGGCAGCGGTTTTAAGCATCGATTCGAGGAGCTTTGCCGGCAAGGCCTTCGAGCGCGTGGGCTACGTCTCTGAGAACCAGGAGATACCGGAGTGGATGACGGTTGCGGCGTTGCTGAATTATTGCCGGGGCTTCTATCCGCGCTGGGACCGGCAGCTTGCTGAGCAACTCGTGCGCCAGCTCGATCTCCCCCTCGGCCGCAAGCTCAAGCACCTGTCGCGCGGCATGAGGATGAAGGCGTCGTTCGCCAGCTCGCTGGCCTACCGGCCCTCGCTCATTGTGCTCGATGAGCCGTTCACCGGGCTCGATCCGCTGGTGCGCGACGAACTGATCGAGGGGCTGCTGAAGCGCGCATCCGAGGCGACGATTTTTATCTCCTCGCACGATCTGGCCGAGATCGAGACCTTCGCCAGCCACGTCGGATTCCTGGAGAACGGACGCCTGCTGTTCTCGGAAGAGATGACGGCGCTGAGCAACCGCTTCCGCGAGGTGACGGTGACCCTGGACCGTCCCGCCGCACTGGCTCAAGAACTCCCGCGCAGTTGGCTGCGGCCGCAGTCGGCAGATTGCGTGGTGCGATTTATTCATAGCCAGTTCGACGGCGAGGCGTCGCGGCGCGAAATTGCCGCCGTCTTTCCCGCCGCCCGCGACATCTCGCTCGACGCCATGTCGCTGCGGTCGATCTTCTTGGCCGTCGCGAAATCGAACCGCGGAAATGCGTCGAGTGCGCAGAACCAGGCCGGGACCGGGAGGACCGCAGCATGAAGCAGATTGTGCATATCTTCCTGAAAGACGTTCGCCATTTCTGGGTGGAGATTTCGATCGCCCTGGCTGCGGTGATTGCGCAATTCTGGCTGCCGCCGTTCGCTTGGGCCTACAAGGGGCCGGCAAACGGAGCTGTGTCGTTGAGCCCTCTCGCTACCGCGACGCTTCTGCTGACTCCGCTGATGTTGATCGCGTGGCTTTTGCTGATCGTACGCAGCGTGCAAGACGAGCGGCTGGTCGGCGATCGGCAATTTTGGCTCACTCGGCCCTACGATTGGAAGAAACTGCTGGCCGCCAAACTGCTTTTCTTCGCGGCGTTCATAGGTCTTCCGTTCTTTGTGTTGCAGTGCGTCATGCTGGCAAGGGCGGGGTTTTCGCCGCTGCCGTGGACTCCGAGGATTTTGCTGGACCTGGTATTGATCGGCGCGGCAATGATTCTGCCTCTCGCCGCCATCGCCAGCGTGACGGCGAGTTTTGGCCGCATGATGCTGGTCCTGGTCGGCGTCCTTCTGTACTTGCTGATCGGACTGGTGGTCTCTGTCGTCGTGAACGGGCTGACCCGAGAGTTAGAAACCTTACCGGTGCAGATCGAAGCCTACCTCGCCGATCTGCTGTTCCTGCTGGCGTGCGCAGCGGCGCTCATCCTGCAATACAAGAGGCATCGTATTGTGCTTTCGCGCTTATTACTGATCGGCGTGTTTGTGGCTGCGGGCGCGCTCGATTTGATTGCGCCGGACCGTCTTTTGATAAATCGCAACTATCCCGCCGTAAGCAGCCAGAGCATCGCTCCTCTCGCCGTTTCGCTCATCGACTATGGAGAAACGGGGCCCGTGTCCTCGTACGCCTCACACGACAAGTCGGTTGATGTGGACCTCGCCCTGGATATCGCTGGAGTCGAGGTGGGGTCCGCGGTAAGAGTCGATGCGGTGAAGGCCGCCTTCGAGACGCCCGATGGATTCCAGTGGGCATCCGGCTGGCAGTTCCAGGAGGACTGGATCACCAAAGATCCGGGCAGGACAGTGGGGGGAATATCCCTGCTGATGCCGGAACGGGTTTATGCGAGGCTGAAGAATGTCTCGAGCAGCCTGAAACTCACTGTGGCGCTCACTCAGTTGAAGACCGGCAACGAAATTGAAATCCCCCTGCCCAGGCCGAACCAGGAGTTCTCGGTTCCGGGGTTCGGAATTTGCACGCCGCTGGGGGGGATTGGCGATGATGCGCCGGCGCTTGCCTGCCGTTTTCCCTTCCAGGCTCCGCTGACGCTCGTGAGCGCGCGGTGGTTCGACCGGCCTTGCGCGCAATCTCGCGGTGACCCTGGAACACCGGGATCCGGTTGGGTGGGATCGCTCAGTCACGACGCTCCGCGGTTTGCGCTTATCCCCGTGCAGGAGCCGGCGTTTCCGCTCTCAAACAGCGTGCGCACGACGCCAAACGGCTGGGCGCCGAGGAATCTTTGCCTCGGCACGCCGGTTACGTTCACACGATATGAGTTGATGCGACGTGAACGGGTGACCATGGCGGCGGACAGCTTTCGCCTCCGGGAGAATTCTAACCCGGCGGATTCAAATCGGGCGATCGAGGTTCCGCGCGGGAGCGCTCCGCAACCGGTGAATTAGCACTACAGTTGTTGTTTGCTTGACTTTCTCAAAACTGCGGGTGCCCCACCCTCGCCGCGCCTTTGTTTTTGCGGCTAGGGTGGGACGGTGCTACCCTCAATCTGCCCCCAAAAAACAGCAACTACAACTGTAGTATTAGAGCAGAGCTCGGGTTGGTGTATCCCGGCCATGGCTTTGTAACAAGGGCACGGCTTTCAGCCGGGCTATAAAATCGCCCACGAACTCGCTGGGCTTTAGTAACTGCGTGAGAACTGGCAATTTGCGCGAGATGCTGTGTTTATCAACTCGGTTCCGCACAATTCGTTGCATAGAACCCGAGTTCTCACGCAGTCACATTAGAGCAAAACCAGAGTTGCTGTATCCCGGTAGAAGCTTTGTAACAAGGGCACGGCTTTCAGCCGGGCCGATCGGCGCGGCGAAATGAAAGGGGGGTTTAGCCCTTGAGGGAAGTGTCTCGGCGTATTGTTACCCTCACCCCCAGGCTGTTAGCGCTGCTCGCGGCCGCTCATGACCTCGCCTGCCTCGTCGCGGCCATCGACGATGTAAACCCAACCCGCAAGAGGCGCACGGCGCGTCGAATTGCCGGTGGGCGTGAAGGCGTAATCGAAGCGCAGGTCGGTGAACTCGACGGTGGTCCAGGCGCGGCCGGGCGGAAGGTTCGGCGGATCGATGCCGGCAATAGGCTCCTGGCCCACGTCGCGAACCACCGCCCAGGTTCCCCAGTCGAGATAAACCTGACCCAGCGGCGTGCGCTTGGCCGCCTCGACGGCCGGCGTCTCCGCCGGCTTGTACATCCGGTCGCGGGCGGGGTCGCTTTCGATGGCTCCCGTGCGTGTATCGATCTCGGCCGTCTGGTAGAAATCGGCGGTCTCGAAAATGGCGTGCCAGCGGAAGGGATTGATGGGGTAGGGCTCAATCGCCATGCGCCTAACCGGCTCCGATGTGAGCTGAACGTTGCCGGCCATCGTCTCCGCGCGGCCGTGCTCCGCCCAGCGCCAGCAACCGAGCGCCGTCATTCCGGCCAAGGCGAAGATGGCCCAGCCGCGCCCGCGATAGCGCTGCCTTCGCGCGCCAATCTCGCGGTCGGCGAGCCCCAAAACCCAGGGCATGAAGAACGCCAGGCAAAACAGCGCCCAAATTACCGGTTCGGCGATGAATACGAAGCTGCCTGCGTACCAGCGCGGATTGAACGGGAAGAAAGGACGCAGACCGTAGTTGTTGCTCCAGTCGAGCAGAAGATGCGTGAGCGCGGCGATGAAGGCGGTGAGATAGAGCCAGCCCCAGTGCACATTCGCCCCGTTTGTCATCCTGAGCGAAGGCCGCGAAGCGGCCGAAGCCGAAGGATCTGCGGTTGTCTCAACTGCATTCGCGTTGCCGCGCTGGCGCGACTGGCGCCAACAATGAAGCAACCCGATCGCCCCCACCACAACGCCGGCAACCACCGGCGCGGCCCAGAATGTGTGCGTAATGCCGCGATGGTGCTTGAGTCCTTCGACCGGCCCTGCGAATCCCCAGAAGATGTCGAGATCGGCCCCTTCGGCGGCGAGCACGCCGGCCAGCGTGGCGTAGGCCGTCTTGCGATTCAATCCGGCGCGGCCAATGCATGCGCCGGTCAAAAAATGCGTGATTGGCTCCATCGTGTGGGCTTGCTTAGTCGCCGGGATTAGCGAACAGCGAAAGGTTTTGCTGCCGTATCGAGGCGCGCGCCCTGGGAGCCTCTTTGAAGGTCACAGAGCGCGCGAAGCGAGGGTAATCGGGCTGGCGGCCGTCGAGGAGATCCTGAATGGTGAGAATCTGCATCTTCGGGTACCTAGACCCATCGGGCGCATCATAGAAACCGGCCTCCGCAGCTTCACGCGTCATCGGTTTGGTGGGTTCTTCGAAGCAAACGAAGACGCCGATCTCGGCCTTCTCGCGCTCGACGGCTCCGCGCAAGCTTCTCACCTGCGCCACGTCAACCTTTCCGCTCTTCACCTCGAGAAGGATTTGCTTCGTCCTGCCGCCCGGCTCGTCGTGGAAGTACAGGCGGCCGTCGATACCCCGGTCTGCGCCTTTTTTCAGCTCCTTCGGTCGCGCCCCCACAAGTCCGAGCGCCCAGCTTTGGAACTGGTATTTGTCGGGGTGTGCGGCCAGGTCGCGTGCGCCCTCCAGATCGGTAGGCTCTCCGATCACCTCATATGTCTTGCGGACCTCGGCGCCAAAGGCATCGGAGAGCCGTTTGCGGATTAGCCCGACGGCCAAGTGTGTAATGTCGATGCCGATCCAGCGGCGACCCAGACGCTGAGCTACTTGAACTGTAGTGCCGCAACCGCAGAACGGGTCGAGAACGAGATCGCCCTTGTTGGAGCTGGCGGCGACGATGCGTTCTAAGAGCGCTTCGGGCTTTTGTGTCTGATAGCCAAGACGCTCGTCCATCCACGAGCGCAGCGATTCGACATCTGCCCAAATGTCCTGAGCTGGCATCCCCTTGCTTTCGTCGAGGTAGCGTTTTATACGCGGGACGCGATTTCGTGTATAGAATATGCGGCCTTCGCGGTCGAGGCGCTGCATGGTTTTTAGCGGCACTCTCCACACGCGCTTCACACCCTTCCATTCGTATTCGTAACCACCCCCTTGCAGACCTGCCGCGCCCAAATCGCCGGACATGAATCGGCGGCCGTCTTTGTCTTTGTAGCGGTAGTAAGAATCGACATAATCCTCATCGTAGGCCTGGTATTGCGCATTCCATACCGGCGCTGCGCCCTTGGAAAAAAACAGAATCGTGTCGTGAACGGAACCATATCTCTTTGCGTCCGCATGAGCGCTCTGGCGCTTCCAAATGATTTCGTTCTTGAAAAATTGGGGTCCAAAGACCGCATCCATCAGCATTTTCAGATAATGGCTGGCCGTGGGGTCGCAGTGCAGGTAGATCGACCCCGTCTCTTTCAGGACACGCTTGAGCTCGATGAGCCGCGGAGCCATCATGGCGAGATAAGCGAGCATGTCGCTGCCGCCAAGAAATGTGCGAAAGGCCACCATGGCTTGCGCCACGCGGCCGCCCTGCGCGATGGTCTCCTCGTAGGCTCGTTCGGCTTCGATGTTCCATTCCCAGGTGTCTTCGAAGGCGCGGATTTGCGAGCTCGACTGCGAGCCGTCTTTCTCCGCGAACAGCACGTTGTAATCCTGGCGGGAATTGAATGGCGGGTCGAGGTAGACGAGATCGACCGACTCCTCGCGCAGGGTGCGCCTAAGCACTTCGAGGTTGTCGCCGTAGTAAAGCTGGTTCTTCCACGCGGACATCTGTCGAGAAAGGTACCACAAATTTCCGGCGATCGTAAGTTCCACACGCGGTTCCTGGCCTGGCGCTTGTCTACAGATCGCTGGTGTAGTGCGTCACAGATTTCTATGGTTAGGTACGAAGCCCGCGAAGCGGGCGCAAGACGGTAGCCCCAGGCGTGAGCCTGGGGTAGGCGATTGCATTGAGCAGGCCAAGCCCGCTTAAGCGGGCGGAAGAGGAAGATGCAATTGCCCCGACGGTGCAAAGATAATCTGCAATCTGCCTGACGCACTACGCTATGCCCACTCGCCCTTGCGCATCAGCGGCTCGGCGGCGCCGGAGGCGGTGATGCCGTCGATATCGAGTTCCGCGGACCCGATCATCCAATCGACGTGGATGAGGCTTGAATTGGCGCCCCTGGCCGCGAGTTGCTCAGGCGAAAGCTTGTCGCCGTCGCGCAGGCAGGATGAGTAGGCCTGACCCAGCGCAATGTGCGAGGCCGCATTTTCGTCGAACAGCGTATTGAGGAAGACGAGGCCGCTGCGCGCGATGGGCGAAGACTGCGGAACCAGCGCCACTTCGCCCAGGCGGCGCGCGCCTTCGTCGGTGTCGATGAGCTTCTCAAGCACTTCCTGCCCGCGCGTGGCGCGCGCGTCCACGATGCGGCCCTGCTCGAAGCGAACCCGGATGTTTTCGATCATCGTGCCCTGGTGCGAGAGCGGCTTGGTTGCGGTGATCGTGCCGTCGGCGCGGTCCTTATGCGGCGCAGAAAAGACTTCTTCGGTCGGCATATTGGGGATGCAGTAGTTCCCGTTGCCCGCGGTGGTGCCGCCGCCGAGCCAAAGGTGATCGTCCGCCAGCCCAAGACGGAAATCGGTGCCAGGGCCGCGATAGTGCAGCGCGAGATATCGCTTCTCGTTGAGAAACGCGGCGCGCTTGTGAAGTTCGGCGTCGTGCGCCTTCCATGCGCCCACTGGATCGGCGGTGTCGATGCGCGTCGTCGCGAAGATCGCCTCCCAGAGCCTGGCCAGAGCCCTGTCGGGCGCATCATCGGGGAACATGGCCGCAGCCCAGGCGGGCGTCGCGCTGGCCACGATGGTCCAATTGATGTCATGGCGGGTGATGATCTCTAGGGCTGGGCGGTAGGCCTGCGAGACGGCGCGATTCGCCCGCCCCACTTTGCCCGGATCCTCATTCGAAAGCAAGGCTGGATTCGCGCCCGCAATGGCCAGCCGTGCAGCGCCGCTCTTGAAGGCCGCGGCCATGCCTTCGTAGAGCCAGGCAGCGGCGCGGTCGAAGCTCGGGTCCGGCGCGCAGCGGTAACGCAGCAGCGTGGACTCGTCGTCGGCAAAAAGCGGGGTCACCAGCGATGCGCCGGCGCGGTACGCGTGCTCGGTAATGCGGCGGGCCAACGGCAAGGCATCGATCGATGCGGTCATGACCAGTTCCTGGCCGGGCCTGAGGCCGAGGCCGACGTGGACGGCGACCTCGGCGAGAAGATCGAGGTTCCGGGCGTGCGTGCGCGTTTCAGCGACCATCGCGGTGGGCGTCATTTGCTGTTCCTTTTTGCCTGCTTGCAATCGGCGGCCCCTCTCGCGCGAATTCCGCGATCGGCAGAATCAGGCCGTGTCTCTTCATTCTAGGTCTCTGCCCGCATGAAAAAGTACCGCTTGCCAACATCCGTCCCGGAGGGACGGACGAAAATAGCCCAGGGTGAAACCCTGGGATGAGGCCGCCGATTAGCACTGCAAGCCCCGTAGGGGCGGCCGAAAAGTGGTCCCTATTTCATGCGGCCAGTGGCCTGAAGCAGTCGAACCAGGCAAGCCGGAGAAGCAGCCGGGGATTTGCAAAGAGGGCGCCAATCGTGAGGTGCATGCGGCCCGGCTCGTTCCGTCCGCTCGAACCGCCTACAATCGTCTCAGTAGGTAGATCGAATGAATTTTCTAAGAACCTGTTGAAAAACTCGGGCGGAGGGCGGAAACGTGTCAGGGCACGGCAGGGTGCCCTCTGGGCCTCGTGCCGCAGGTGCCGTAAAAACGGCCGGGGCTTTAGCGCCTGTGCGACGTGCGCACGCTTTTTTCAAGAAGGTTTTAAGGGGGATGGATCGGCATGAAGGATCGAACATCGAAGTGGATAAAGAGAATCGTCTTGACCACAGGAAGCTCAATCGCTCTCGCCGTCGCAGCCAATGCCGCTGCGCAAACACAGCCGCAGACCTCCGGCGCGGCATTCGGGCCGGCGAACCCTTTCTATGCGCCGAGCACGCTGCCCTTTGGAGCGCCGCCGTTCGACAAGATCAAGGACAGCGACTATCAGCCCGCGATCGATGCGGGCATGGCGCAGCAGCTTGAAGAAGTGGAAAAGATCACCAACAATCCCGAGCCGCCGACGTTTGAAAACACAATTTTGGCCTACGAGCGATCCGGCCGCTTGCTCGATCGGGTATGGAACGCGTTCGATTGTGTGACCAGCGCCAACATCGACGACGATCTGCAGAAGCTGCAGGAATACGAGGAGCCGCGCCATGCCGCGCACCAGGATGCCATCAAATTGAATTCGAAATTCTTCGCGCGCATGCAGACGATCTACGAGCAGCGCCATTCGCTCGGCCTCGATGCCGAATCGCTGCGGCTGGTTGAATACGATTACCAGCAGTTTGTGAAGGCGGGCGCGAATCTATCCGGCGAGGACAAGGCCAAGCTGATGAAGTTGAACGAAGAGGAAGCGACGCTGGAGACGGCGTTCACGAACAAGCTTCTGGCGGCTGCCAAGGCGGGAGCGTTCTCCACGGCAAACAAGGCGGCGCTAGCCGGGTTAAGCGACGTGCAGATGTCGGCGGCGGCCCTTGCCGCCAAGGAACGCAAGCAGGACGATTGGGTGATCCCGCTTCAGAACACGACACAACAACCACATCTCAAGTTTCTGAGCGATCGCGCCACGCGCCAGGCAATCTTCGCGAACTCGTGGAACCGCGCCGAGCGGGGCGACGCCAACGACACGCGCGCAACCATCGCGCGGCTGGCGCAGCTTCGCGCGCAGAAGGCGGCGCTGCTGGGCTATCCCAACTTCGCCGCGTGGAACTTGACCGACCAGATGGCTAAAACGCCCGAGGCGGCGATCCAATTTATCGATGCTCTTGTCCCGGCGTCGACTGCGCGCGCCAACCGGGAAGCCAAAGACATCCAGGCGCTCATCGACGCCCAGCACGGAGGGTTTGCGCTCGAGCCCTGGGACTGGGAGTTCTATGCCGAGCAAGTGCGCAAAGCCAAATACGATTTGAATGAATCGCAGGTCAAGCCCTATTTCGAGCTCAACAACGTGCTCGTCAACGGCGTGTTCTATGCGGCCAACCGGCTTTACGGCATCACGTTCAAGGAGCGCAAGGACATCCCCGTCTGGCAGCCCGATGTGCGCGTGTTCGAAGTAACCGATTTCAACGGCAAGACGCTGGGGCTGATCTATTTCGATTATTTCAAACGCGACAACAAGTCGGGCGGCGCCTGGATGAGCAATCTGGTGGAACAGTCCCACCTCCTGGGCAATCAGCCGGTGATTTATAACGTAGGCAACTTCACCAAGCCCGCGCCAGGCCAACCCGCGCTCTTAAGCTTCGATGACGTCACCACCATGTTCCACGAATTCGGTCAT
>Ga0187784_10004717_pt1 | contig 11032 bp, 12 predicted proteins | sample 1015_SJ02_MP15_2_FD_132964 | JGI IMG/M metagenome (GOLD analysis project Ga0187784, IMG submission 132964) | Tropical peat soil microbial communities from peatlands in Department of Meta, Colombia - 1015_SJ02_MP15_20_MG | ecosystem: Environmental > Terrestrial > Soil > Wetlands > Peat | place... | reverse complement strand
GAGCGTGGCGGCGCCGCTCACCACCGCTTCCCAATCCGCCTCCGATTTGGGGGACAGGTCATGCTCGCCTTTTTCGTCGATCACGACGGCGTTGACCCGCCAGACGATAGTCGCCGCCGGCGTGAGCACATGTTCCATGAAGGTTTGCATGTCGACATAGGCCTGGAAAGGCGGCGTTGCATCGGCGGTTTCGCACATCGAAGGCGATGCCACGAAGCAGGCGACGAATAAGCCAGCAAAGAACCGGACCCCGATCATCTCAGCCGACCTTCATGGTAAAGCCAATCCAGCGCCCGCACGCGACCACGCAAACCCACAACAGGATCGAGAGCCCTCCCGCCAGCCGCGCCGGCAGCGGCAGCCGGGCTTCGCTCTCCCACCGCGACAGGTCTTTGCCGCTTATGCCGTGAAAAATCACCATGTTGAGTCCCGCGGCGGCGATCAGGAAAATCTTGGCGATGAAATAGCCGTTTTCCAGATACTTGGTTGCGTTGGAAATGAACATGAGGCCGCCCGAGGCGACGGCAACGACAAATGCGCACCAGGTGAGCGGCAGAATTCCGCGCATGACGCGGCGCAGCGGCCGCTGAATAGAGGCAAGTCCAAGCAGTCTCAGATCGACGGCAAGAATGGAGCCGACCACCAGGCAGATCGCGAGCACGTGCACCGACTCGATGAGCGGAAACAGCACGTCGTTCTCGCGAATGTTGTCCGCGAGACCGCTGCTCTCGAGATATGCAATCAAGTGCTGAAGCTGCGGCATCATCCCGACTGCGTGTAGGCGATCCAGCGTCCGGCAAAGAGAACGCCGCACCACAGCAGGACGGAGACCGTCGCCACCAGCCGTCCCGCCATCCGCCGCCCCCGGTCCTTGTCCCAAAATTCCGGAGCCGCCGACAACGACCACTGCAATCCGCCGGTCAACAGCAGGGCGACGGCCAACAGCGCCATCTTGAAATAAAAGGTGAAGTTGAGCAGCGAACGTCGCGGCTCGCCGACGATCAGCAGGCCTCCCGTTATCAGGAGTATCAGCAAAACCGGCCAGATCGTCGGCAGAAATCGCCGCGCGACGTCCGGCAACGGCGCATCGCGCTGCAGCAGCCGCCAGATTCGCAGATCAACGAGAATCGCGGAGGTAAAAATCACGGCCACGCCGAGAATATGAATTATCTGAAGGGTTGGAATGACCCAGCCGGCGGTCTGAATCGTATGACTCAGCGCAGTAGCCGCGAGCCACTTGGAGAGGTCTCCGAGAGCGGCGTCGACCATGACATCATTGATCGGGAGGATTGAGGCTGTAAGTCAGCTCCTGGCCGTTCGGCAGGGTGACTTTCAGCAAAAATCCGCCGGAACTGCCGTCGCGCAACGGCGCGTAGCGGAACGCCGCGTGATCTCCGGGCTGCAGCGAGCGTTTCGTCCAACCCGAGCGAGTCAAAACGCCGGGGCTCGAGACTTCGAATACCCAGGTGCGCGCCGGTTCGCCGTTCTTGGCATCGGCCTCGACGACGAAGGTGATGTGCGGGTTGGTCCAGTTGACGGTCTTGACGGTGCCTTCGAGGGTTTGCAGGTGCTCGAGATCGTACGCCGCATTCGAGTGATGCGCCGCCGCCCCGCCGGCCAAACCCAGGGTCACGCCGGCGGCAATAAGAGCAATTTTGCAAAACACTTTCATATTGTCCTTATTTCATGCGGACTGACCCGTCCGGATTTTGCGCGCCATAGGGAACGAATATGTCGTTGCCGAATTTATCCTTGGCTGGGACGAGGTCTTCCTGCACGCATTCCCCTTCCGTGATCTCGTAGTGACGATCCGGAAAGCGCAAGAAGATGCGCGTCGTTTTCCAGGTCGTGGTCAGAACCTTGGGCGCCGTGATTTCAAGATCGTCGTGGAGCTCGTTCGGCTTCACCAGATGCAGGCGCTCGACCACATGCATGTCGCCGTCATTGGGAATGCCGACCGCTTCGCTGATCGCAATATAAGCCTGCGGGGCGACGGCGGTGGTGTCGACGACCAGGACGTCGCCCTCCCAGTGCCCGATCGAATGGCCGTGCAGCGTCGGATCGGCGTCCTCCGGATGCGGACGGCCGTCCATGTAGATTCGCCGCATGCGGTTGCCGTCGACCTCGCCCAGCATGGTGACGCGGCCGGGCGTCGTCAGCAGTTCAAACGCATTGTGCGTGATCAGCATCCAGCTCGGCATGCCGTGCGGCAAGCAATGGCTGAGCACGAGGAAAGGTCGGCCCGCTTTTTCTTCGTCAACCAGGCGCTGAAACTGCGGCAGGATTTCCGGCTTCCACGGCGGAATATTTTGCGTTTCCTGACGCTTCTGGTCTTTGACGTCCGGAAGCCACACGCCGGTTAAATCCGGCGGCTCGGCTGCGGCCCGAGAAACGACAGATAGTCCGGTCAACGCAACGACAACAAAAAGCGTCGCTGATTTCTTCACAACCGCATTCACGCCGACCAGCCCGTTTTTCCTGCCCTCGCTGCACAGTATTCTGATCGGCATGTTATGTGAAGTCGCCGGAACAACGCAGCGCGTTATCAACAGGTTGCGACGCGCCTTTTCCCGCAACCACAAGATGATTAGCGCTGCTGGTTGCAGCGAATTGCAACTTAGGAGTTGTATTGTCTGAAGGACGGTCGATGCGTCTATCGAATATCTGCCATACGTTCCCGCCGGGGACGGCCGCGCAACCCCGCTCCACTCAATCTCGGTACGTTTATATCTTCGCTTTTGTTGTGCCCGGCGCTTGCGCTCGCAACGCGCGCTCCGCGCGCTTGAGTTTTGCCAGCGCCTTGCCGCGGACTTTGGGAAAATCGGGCTTGAGACTTTCCAGCGCGGCGACGATCGCCTCGGCGACGACCAGCCAGGCGACGCGCTTGTGATCGGCCGGAACGACGTACCATGGCGCGTGCGGCGTCGACGTCGCGCGGATCATGTCCTCGAACGCGTCCATGTACGCGTTCCACCGCGCGCGTTCCGCAATATCGGCGGTCGAGAATTTCCAGCGCTTGCCCGGATGGTCGAGCCGCGCCAGGAAGCGCTTGCGCTGCTCCTCCCTGGAAATGCGCAGATGGAATTTCAGCACCAGGATGCCGTTGTCGATCAGGTAGCGCTCGAAGGCGCAGATTTCCTCGAACCGATGCCTCCAGAGGTCCTTCCCGGTCGGCTCCGGCGGCAGCCTTTCCTGCGCCAGCAGCTCAGGATGCACGCGCACCACGAGAACTTCTTCATAGTAGGAGCGGTTGAAAATGCCGATGCGGCCCCGTCCCGGCAGCCGCAAGGACGCGCGCCAGAAGAAATCGTGCTGCAACTCCTCTTCGCTCGGCGTCTTGAAGCCATGCACCTCGCAGCCCTGCGGGTTGATGCCGGACATCACGTGCTTGATAACGCTATCCTTGCCGGCGGCATCCATGCCTTGCAGAATGATGAGGACCGCCCAGCGATCCTGCGCGTAGAGCCGCTCATGCAGGGCGGCGAGCCGAGCGACGCCGTCGGCAAGCAGCGCTTTCATACGATCCGCATCGATATCGAGGCCGAAGCTCGCGGCGGGATCGTAATCGGCAAGCCGAAAGCGGCGCGGTTTATCGACCCGGCAACGCTTGAGCACCTTCGCGATCTTCATGTCCGCCTCGCAGGACCGACCGTGCGGTTCAGCGCCAGACCTTTGCAAGAAAGGCGACGAGAAACCGCGGCATGCGCGGATCGAGATCGGCTCCTCCGCGCACGACGCGAATGTCCGCGAACTCCGGCTGCGCCTGGCCGGCGAGGTGACGCAGGACGCGATCGCGAAGCTCAAGCGCATTCTCGCGCGCCGTGAGCCGCCTCATCAAGGCAAGAAAGCCGCGGTCGTGCACCAGGCTCCAGCCCGGTTCGGCTGCAAAATCTGCGATACCGAGGCCGGTTTCCTCGAAAAGTTCGCGGCCGAGACTGCCGTCAAGATCGAGCATGCCGGTGTCGTCGATGTCGTCGAGGTCCGGCGTGCCGCAGGGGAAATAGAGCTGCCCGGCGCCCGCCGTCGACGGCGCCATTTCGCCGACGAGATAGGCACCGTCGGCGCTGCGCAACGCCGCGGAAGCAAAGATGTTGAAGACCGCCGCATCGGGGAAATTCCAATCGCGCCAGGCCAGAAAGCTCGCGTAGTCGGTCTCGAAGCAGGCGCCCCGCAGCACGCCGTCAGCGACGGCGTAGCGGTTGACGAGAAGAACGCGGCCGTTCCACAGCGTCGGCCGCTGGCGTTGCCGGCGCGCAAAGTGTCGATCGATCTCTGCGCGCCGCCGGACCGCAAACTCCCAAGACCACGGCTCGACGACGATCTCCACCCGGTCGATCCGAACAACCTCCGGTGCGCCGGGCGTCACCACAAGCGGCCTTGCATTGATCAATCAGTTCCTGCTGCGATCCACCAGCGCGCGCTGCTTGATCCACGGCATCATGGCGCGGAGCTTGGCGCCGACGTCCTCGATCGGATGGGCGGCGCACTTGGCGCGCATGGCCTTGAACGACGTCTGGTTGACCTTGTTCTCAAGCATCCAGTCCTTGACGAACTTGCCGGACTGGATGTCGCCGAGGATGCGCTTCATCTCCGCGCGCGTGCGGTCGTCGACCACGCGCGGGCCGGAAACGTATTCGCCGTATTCGGCCGTATTGGAGACCGAGTAATTCATGGTGGCGATGCCGCCCTCATAGATGAGGTCGACGATCAGCTTCACCTCATGCACGCACTCGAAATACGCCATCTCGGGCGCGTAGCCGGCTTCCACCAGCGTCTCATAACCGGCCTTCATCAGCTCGACGAGGCCGCCGCAGAGCACCGATTGCTCGCCGAACAGGTCGGTTTCGCATTCTTCGCGGAACGTCGTCTCGATGATGCCGGCGCGGCCGCCGCCGATGGCGGCGCCGTAGGACAGGCAGAGGTCGTGCGCATTGCCGGAAACATCGCGGTGGATCGCGAGCAGGCACGGTACCCCGGCGCCGCGCTGATATTCCGAGCGCACGGTGTGGCCGGGCCCCTTGGGCGCGATCATCATCACGTCGAGATCGGCGCGCGGCTCGATCAAGCTGAAATGGATGTTGAGGCCGTGGGCGAACATGAGCGCGGCGCCTTCCTTCATGTTCGCATGCAGGTGATTGTTATAGATGTCGGCCTGCAGCTCGTCGGGCGTGAGCATCATCATCACGTCGGCCCATTTGGCGGCTTCCGCCACTTCCATAACCTTGAGCTTCTCGGTTTCCGCCTTCTTCACCCCTTGCGAACCCTTGCGCAGCGCCACGGCGACGTCCTTGACGCCGGAATCGCGCAGATTGAGCGCGTGCGCGTGACCCTGGCTGCCGTAGCCGATGATGGCGATCTTCCTGCCCTTGATCAGGTTCAGATCGGCGTCGCGGTCGTAGTAAACGCGCATTGTTCTTAACCCCTACCGAGGCCACCAGTGGCCGTTTGTTGCCGTGCTGCTTCTAGGTTCTGCGCGCGGTTTGGACAAGGCCGCGTGCCTTCTTTCCCTGCCCGTCCAGCCGCGCCTCATGCGCACGCAGCGGCGGCTTGCCACTGGCCTGGCAATGGCTGTCGAATGTTTCGCGGGCACGCGCGATTTTCGGCTGGTTGCGGATCGCCCAGGCTCCGAGCGCCGAGACCGGGCCGAGCAGATCGCGACCGAGCGCGGTCAACGCATAATCGACCCGCGGCGGCACGGTCGGAAACACCGTGCGCGTGATCAAGCCGTCGCGTTCAAGTCCGCGCAATGTCAGCGTCAGCATCCGTTGCGAGATGCCGCCGATCGAGCGCCGCAGCTCGTTGAAGCGCAACGGCCCGTCGCCGAGCCGGGACACGACGAGCACGGACCATTTGTCGCCGACGCGGGCCAGCACGTCGGAAACCGCCCGGCAATCCTCGGGCAAATGCATGTGGCTTGGTTTCATCGCTGTGCCTTCTTGCGCGTTTTCCTCACAGGCACCTATTTAGCGTCAGTTATCAATTTTAACCAGAGGACCGGCAACCATGACCAAGCCGCATCTCGCCATCATCGTCGGCAGCAACCGACGCGAATCGATCAACCGCAGGCTCGCGCAAGCGCTCGCCAGGCTCGGCGCCGACCGGTTCGACGCCGGCATCGTGCGCATCGACGACCTGCCGATGTTAACCAGGACCTCGAAGGCAATCTGCCGGCCGAGGTGGCGCGCTTCAAAAGCGAGCTTGCCCGCGCCGACGGCATCCTCATCGTCACGCCGGAGCACGACCGGTCCATTCCGGCGGTGCTGAAAAACGCCATCGACTGGGGCGCGCGGCCCTACGGCAAGAATTCCTGGGTCGGCAAGCCCGCCTTCATCACCGGTACCTCGCCGGGCGCGATCGGCAGCGCCATCGCCCAGCAGCATCTGCGCTCGGTGATGATCAGCCTCGGCGTCATCATGCTCGGCGGCGAGGCCTACATCACCTTCAAGCCGGATCTTATCGACGCCCACGGCGATATCGGCGAGCAAAGCACGCGAAAGTTCTTGCATGGTTTCCTCGATCAATTCGCTTCGCTGGTCACGCGACTTGCCGTCAGAGAACGCGCCGCGGCGTAAGAGTTCCCCGTCACCCTGAGGCACTCGGCGCCGTGCGCCGAGCCTCGAAGGGCGACGGCCCGGAGCGCTTGAGCCGCGTCCTTCGAGGCCCGCGCTACCGCGCGGGCACCTCAGGATGACGGGTCGGTAGTCACATCCCCTCCGGTCCGCGCGAGATGGCGACGACGCCGGTGCGCGAGACCTCGACCAGGCCGAGCGGCACCATCAGATTGACGAAGCTCTCGATCTTGTCGGAGGCGCCGGTGATCTCGAACACGAAGCTTTCGTTGGTGGCGTCGATGACGCGGGCGCGGAAGGCGTCGGCAAGCCGCAGGGCCTCCATGCGGTGCTCGCCCCTGCCGCGCACCTTGACCATGGCGAGCTCGCGTTCAAGCGCCGGGCCGCCGCCGGTCAAATCGACGACGCGGTGCACCGGCACCAGCCGCTCGAGCTGATTTTTGATCTGTTCGATCACCATCGGCGTGCCGCGGGTGACGATGGTGATGCGTGACAGGTGTTTCTCGTGCTCGGTCTCCGAGACGGTGAGCGAATCGATGTTGTAGCCGCGGCCGGAGAACAGGCCGATGACGCGCGCGAGCACGCCGGGCTCGTTGTCGACCAGCACGCAGAGCGTGCGGCTTTCCTCGCCCTGGCTGGCGGGAGCGGCCGGGTAGTGAGTAGTTGCTGTCGAATTCACGTCGCTCACTCCTGAATTCCCTTTCCCCTTGCGGGAGAGGATGGTCCGAGCAGCGCGCAGCGATGCGAGGACCGGGTGAGGGGTAGCAACCTGCGAATTCGAACCCCTCACCCGGCTCGCTTCGCTCGCCACCCTCTCCCGCAAGGGGAGAGGGTGATTCAAACCATCACCTTGCCTTCCTCGGTAATCGCATCCTCGACGCGGGTGGCCGCGTCGCCGAGCAGCATCTCGTTGTGGGCGCGACCGGAGGGAATCATCGGGAAGCAATTCTCCGCCGGATCGACCACGCAATCGAACAACACCGGCTTCTTCACCTCGAGCATTTCGCGGATCTTCTCGTCGAGCTCGCCCGGGCGCTCGCAGCGGATGCCGTGCGCATGATAGGCCTCCGCGAGTTTCACGAAATCGGGCAACGCCTCGGTATAGGAATGAGCGTAGCGCTTGCCGTGCAGCAGTTCCTGCCACTGACGCACCATGCCCATGTACTGGTTGTTGACGATGAAGATCTTGATCGGCAGGTCGTGCTGCACCGCCGTCGACATTTCCTGCATGGTCATCAGCACCGAGGCCTCGCCGGCGATGTCGATCACGAGCGAATTCGGATGCGCGAGCTGCACGCCGATCGACGCCGGCAATCCATAGCCCATGGTGCCGAGGCCGCCCGAGGTCATCCAGCGGTTCGGCTCCTGAAAGCGATAGAACTGTGCCGCCCACATCTGGTGCTGGCCGACTTCGGTGGTGATGTAGGTGTCGCGATCCTTGGTCAGTTCGTAAAGGCGCTGGATCGCATGTTGCGGCTTGATGATCTCGTTCGAATTGCGGAAGGCGAGCGAATTCTTCGCCCGCCATCTTCCGATCTGCTCCCACCAGGCATGCAGCGCCTTCTTGTCGGGAATGATGGCGCTGGCGCGCCACAGCCGCACCATGTCTTCGAGCACGTGCGCGCAATCGCCGACGATGGCGAGATCGACCTTGACGTTCTTGTTGATCGACGACGGATCGATGTCGATGTGGATTTTCTTCGAGCCCGGAGAAAAGGCGTCGAGCCGGCCGGTGATGCGATCGTCGAAGCGCGCGCCGACCGCGATCATGAGATCGCAATCGTGCATCGACCAATTGGCCTCCCAGGTGCCGTGCATGCCGAGCATGCCGAGCCACTGCTTGTCCGCGGCCGGATAGGCGCCGAGCCCCATCAGCGTCGAGGTGATGGGAAAGCCGGTGAGCTTGACCAGCTCGCGCAGGAGGTCGCTCGCGGCGCGGCCGGAATTGATCACGCCGCCGCCGGTGTAGAACAGCGGCCGTTTGGCGCTCGCCATCATGTCGATCGCGGTTTTGATCTTGTCGAGTTCGCCCTTGACCTTCGGCCGATAGCCGCGGTGCGGGAATTCCTTAGGCTTGAAATAAGTGCCTTTGGCGAACTGGATGTCCTTGGGCACGTCGACCACGACCGGCCCCGGCCGCCCGCTGGCGGCGATGTGGAACGCCTCGTGCAGCGCGCGCGGCAGGTCGGCGATGTTTTTGACCAGGTAATTATATTTGGTGCAGGGCCGCGTGATGCCGACGGTGTCGCATTCCTGGAACGCGTCGTTGCCGATGAGGTGGGTCGGCACCTGCCCGGTGATGACCACGATCGGGATCGAGTCGCACAGGGCATCAGTCAAGCCGGTGACGGCGTTGGTGGCGCCGGGCCCGGAGGTGACCAGCACGGCGCCGACCTTCCCGGTCGAGCGCGCATAGCCCTCGGCGGCATGCACGGCGCCTTGTTCGTGGCGCACCAGAATGTGGTTGACTTTGTCCTGGTGAAACAAAGCATCGTAGATCGGCAGCACGGCGCCGCCGGGATAGCCGAAAATGTGTTCAACGCCTTGATCGGCAAGCGCCGCGATCACCATTTCCGCGCCGGTCATTTCCGTCATGGCTTGCCCTGTTCTCTTGCAACCGCCTTCGCGTGTTTCGGGGTTAGGAAATAAAAAAGGGGCTCGAGAGCCCCCTGGATTCGCGCACCGCCACGTCTCGCGGGTGGATCATCCACCCCCGGCGGTGCGCCTCGATACGAGAATGAGCGACGTCGGAATACGCACGGATGTACCCTCGTGTGCCCTCGCTGCTTCGCCGGTTGTTTATAGCATTGCGGCGGCTCGGGTCAAGTAAAATGCGGCAGGATTCGGGCTTTTCAGACCTGCCGGCTTATTCAAACCAGCGTTTGAAATCGGATTGGCGCGGCAAAGCGCAAATCTTTAACCATCGTCGGGCGTCACACCGCGGCCGCGATTTCGCGCGGTCCCGGCCTTTAAATTTCCCAGCACTGTTGCACAATTATCGCAGGGGAATGCGCGCGTTCCGAAATATCTCCGATCGCGCGCGGCGGTTCTTTCTCTCCGCCGGAGGGGGACATGATCGCAGCACTTGGGAGACGTGAAGGAACTGGAGCAAGCCGACGCGGTGCCGCCGTCGGTCTTCTCGCCTTCCTCGCTCTCATGACCGCGCTCGTTACGCCGGCGGCCGCCGCGGTGCCGCGGCCGAGCGCGGCGCTCAATTCGACCGACGCGATGCTCCGCTGGATCAACGCCTATCGCGGCAAGCCCGAACCGGAGGGCCTGCCCGCGCTGGTGCGCGGCTTAAGCGATCTGCAAGCGTTCAAGGATGCCGAAACCTGCGGCGCCTATATCGGCTTCATCGCCGGCGTGATCGGCGCCAACCCGCAACGGGCCGAGGCGCTGGTCGGCAAAATGCTGACCATCGCGCCGGCCGATCAATGGGTGCTGGTGCGCGCCGTCGCCTATTCCGGCCTGCCGAATTGGAAGACGCTGCTGGCGGACTTTGCCGACCGCCTGCCGACGCGGCGCGCCATGATCGACAAATATCTCGACGGCCAACTGCCGACGCTCGATCAGATCGCCTATGAGAACCCCAAGCCCGGTATGCTCGACAAGATCAAGGCGGTGCTCAAGATCGACGGCGACCGTGGTAAGACGGCGGCGATCGAGCCGAGTCCGGAGCTGATCGACGTGCTCTGGGGCTATTATCTCGCCACCGGCTCCTACCGGCCGATCGGGCGCATCATCAAGCTGCTGCCGCTCGCCAACGACAAGGACAACGTCGACAATCTGACGACCGGAAGCGCCGCCAAGTTCACGCTCGCCAGCAATGCCGTGCGCGACCTGCACCTGCTCGCCATGCTCAAGCGCGCGCTCAAGGGACAACCCGAAGACGTCGCCAAGATCCTCAACGACGTGATCGATACCGCCGAGAACGTCGATACTGCGCGCATGCGCAAGGAATCGCTTGCCGCGATCGAGGAGCTCAAGCAGAAGGGTCCGAATTCGAAACGCGAGCTCACCGGGCTCGGCCAGATCGGCCAAGGCGCGCTGTCGATGGGTTGCGTGGTCGCCGCCGCCACCGGGCAGATCGAATTGGGCATTCCCTGCGTGATCGGCGGCGCGGCCTACTCGGCCGGGCTGCAATACATTTCGCACTAGCTCGCACCAGGTCTCAGCGGTTACTTAGCCAGCGCGCGCAACTGCGCCTCGATGGCGTCGCGCGCGTTTTGCGGCTCGACCCAGACGAAATCGGGAAGCTGGTTGCGAAACCACGTGGCCTGCCGCTTGGTGTATTGGCGGGTGTCGCGCTTACCGCCCTCGACCGCCTCGGCGAGCGCGATCTGCCCGTCGAGATGGCGCCTGAGCCAAGGCACGCCGTGCGCCTTCATCGCCGGCAGATTGGGGTCGAGGTTTCGCGCCGCGAGCGCGCGCACCTCGTCAAGGGCGCCGGCGGCGATCATGTC
>Ga0187784_10004716_pt1 | contig 11032 bp, 4 predicted proteins | sample 1015_SJ02_MP15_2_FD_132964 | JGI IMG/M metagenome (GOLD analysis project Ga0187784, IMG submission 132964) | Tropical peat soil microbial communities from peatlands in Department of Meta, Colombia - 1015_SJ02_MP15_20_MG | ecosystem: Environmental > Terrestrial > Soil > Wetlands > Peat | place... | reverse complement strand
TCACGCCGCCAAAACGGCTCAACTTCTCCCATTCCTCCAGCGCCCAACGGGCTAACCATCTCGTAGGGCCCGAGTTTGCTTCCGGGATTCAGTGGCATTGGGCCGTCATTATCGGAAATCCCCTTTTTGCTCCAAAAACCGCGCCAATCATACACGCGTCCCGTTCTTCGCTGCCAGTGTGAAACAGTTTTCATAGTCCGGAGGAACTCTCTTCCTCTTCTCGGTTGCGGCGCCCGTCCTGATCCTCCGCGCGACCCTGGCCCTCGCCGCAGTGGCCCTTGGAGGGTAGAAAATGCCTACCAAGACGGGGAACGTCGTTTATAGGGCTTCTTAGCGCAGAGTTTTTTCGAGTGGCTTCCGGAGACCGACTTTTTCAACAGCCGCAGGCGTTTGCACTTATTGATCTCGTTGCAGCGGTGAGGCGCACTACCGTGAAAGCGCATAAATGAAAAATCCGAGCGTCCCAAGCGAGAACATCACCGCGACGTACCACCACCTTGCAGCGCGGCTCGCGGCTATGAAAGAGAGAACGACTGCCAGCAGCCCGCCCCTAGGACCACCCGATATTCGTTTCGGAATCCAGCCAGGTTATCGACGATGCGGTCGGCCCTGCCTGCGTCGAGCAGAGATATCCAGAGCAGCATCGTCAGCAGCATCGAGGTCGTGCCTGCGAGGTGGGCGAAGCCGCGTGACATCCCATAAATGTACAGCAAGGTCTCTTTGCGGCGTTGGCCCAGTTTACTCCCGGTCTGGCTGCCGGATTGGTATGGGCGGCCATGATGCCGAGTTATGGTGTTGGCGGCCAGATGCCGCGATTCCAGGTACATGCGATAGCGAACAACAACGATCCTTTTGAAGGCCAGCCGGGGTGGAGTTGTGCGTGCACGCCGATGGAGCGTGGACAGCCAAGGTCTGTTTGCACTCTGGATGAAGTGAGGCCGTTTTTGAGTGCGGGGGCATGCTCGGGAGCGATTCACATCGCATGCCGAGCATGCCTCTAAAGCTACTTTCCAGTACCTGACAGACTCAGGACCTGCTTCTGGCCGCTGGCATTGTCGTAAATGTTCAGCTGCGCTGTGAGTGTTCCCGACGTGGCTGGAGTGAACGTGATCGAGATGGTGCAACTGTCTCCGGCACCTAACCTTGTTGGTGCAAAGGGACAGGTGGTGGTGCCGCTGAAGGAACTGTAATCTGTCCCCGCAAAGTCCATGGTCCAGATCGCGAGTGCACCACCTCCGGTATTTTTCAAAGTCACCTCTTGTGCCGCGCTCTTTACTCCCACTGCGGTGCTGGGGAATGTCAAACTCGTGGAGCTTAACGTGACTTTTCCAATCGCGGAAGCCCACGCATTGACCAGGTTGGTGGCGTTGACGGAACCGAGCCCGGTAGCGAGGTCGTATCCCTTGTTCGTGCCATAGCCGCTTACCACGCCAAGCTCCTGCGTGTCCGAAGTGGTTACACAATTGGCGGTGGGGCCGTAGCAGACCTGATTGTTGTTTCCCTTCGTAATATCGTAAAAGACGCAACTACTTCCATTGCCCACGGTGCTTGAATTGCAAGTGGTCAAATTCTCCTTGGCTGCAAGCTCATAGAGAACCGGATTGGCCAGCCCTTGAATGGCGCCGGTCTTTTGCAACACCAGCGCCATGATTCCGGCCATGGCTGGAGAGGAAACCGATGTGCCACCGACCTGTTGGTAATAGGCGTCGTCCCCGCTATAATCGCAGGTTTTCGTCGGCGACTGTGACGCCATGCAGATCAGGTAAGCGCTGCCTGGGAGTACGTCGAAGTAACCGCCACCCGCGAACAGCGATACGTCGGGAAGGTCCCGTTTGCCGTCGCTGGGCACGCCTGTACCCTTTTGCCAGCCAGGCTTCGCATAACCTCCGGAGCAACTGGCCGGAGTGGTTCCAGTCGGTGTCGTACATGCGCTCACGCCGCCGCTTCCGCCCAATACCCTGACGAGAACATCAAGAGGAGGCGTAATCCCAATGTCGTTGCAGAAGGCTTCCGCGGTAGGAAACCCGGATATCGATACAAGGAAGTCACTGGCACAGGTGGGATTCCATGGGATTTCAGGAATGTATCCCTTTGCGTTGCCGCTATAGGCATTGTTCGAGGTGTTCCAATAGGTGGTAGGGTTACCCTGCCAGAGAAAGTCGGTTCCTCCCACAGCAGTCACAAAGGGGCTCGAAGCCATGCCATTAACCTGGAGGCCGCGTATGGCGACGGCTGGTGGTGCAAGATCGGAATTATCGCAACCCGTGGATCCCTGATCTCCAGCGGATTCAAAGATGCTGATGCCTTCCGCAGCGCCCTGCTGCCAGATCTTGTTGTACATGGAGTTGCCGGCTGATCCCAGGAACAACTCACATTCTCCGTAACTGGCGCTCATGACTGGAGCTACTCCCTCGTCAACAATGTAGATATCGGATCGTTCAGGTCCTGACATCGTCGTCGAGGGGCCGGTCACAACCAGTACGATGGTCGCGTCTGGAGCGGTGGCACCGGACCACTCGACGTCCAAGGTATTTTCCTCTTGAGCCCCAGTGAAGCCGGGATCAGCCTCGTTGTGGATCACCTTCACCGGGTTGGCAGGTAACCCGAAGGTTGAGCGGAAGATGGCAACGTCGCTTGCCTCGATATCGCTTGCGGCCGAAATTGCGATGGTCTCTCCCTTACCCGTAATTCCTGCCTTCCACAGCGGGAGAAGGTTGTAGATGGTGGCGAAATCGAAAGGGGTGATGTCCTCTTGTACGACGCCAGACGGATCCGTAAAGACGAACTGCGGAGCCGGGTTTCCTTGAGCTGAATGAAGCGGTGTGATCTGGCCGGTCTTCTTGTTTCTCTTGACCACGTCTCCAAGAACCGAAAGAGGCTTGGGGAAGAAGTTGTGCAGCGACGCGACTCCCGCGACCACGGGCGCGAGCGCCTCGGGGATTTGCGGATCGCGATCGTTGGCGATGTGTTCGACGCCCTCGACCAGATAGCGGTGCATCTCCACGTGAAAAGCTTGCTCGACTTCATTCGCTGTGCCAGAAAACTCGATGAACGTCCGGCCCTTGCCGATTTTGTCCACGCGGAAACCCCATGTCTGCAACCAGGCAGTCACCGTGGCCAGGTCCGCGTCTGAAGGTCCATATTTCTGTCCGAACTCCCGCGCGGTCAGCCAACGATGGAAATTCCCTGAGTCGGGGTTGTACTCCTCAGCCATGAATCGATCGAGGGCCGCATCCTGTTCCGGACTGCGCTGCAACACCAGCAGCATGTGCTCCATGGGCAGGCCCGGATCAACCCGGCCCACTTCATCCTCCTGCCTCGCCAGAGGATGCGTGTTTCCGGTGAGTCGAACCAGCTTTGCATCGTCGATGGACTGGAGAACCCGGGAGGGTGTCTCCTCGACTTCGCTCGCTTGAGCCTTTGCCGAATTCTGCTCACTGATTCCAAGCGCAAACACACAGCAGAGGGCGACCTTTGAAATGCCTGCCGCTCGGATCAGAAAGAGCGTTTGGATTGAACTTTGTATTTCGCGAAACAACCTGTTGGGTCGCATAGTAAGTTCTCCTTGTTTACGGTGTGGCAGTTCAAACGTCCGTATGGGCGAACTGCCCAGCAGATCGTTTCAACTTGCACCTAACATCGCGGAATTCGCGCAAGGAAAAGCTCACGCCCACGAAAAAATTTCTGTGGAACCCGAACTCCAGACCGAGTGGGTCACGGCGAGATTGCGAGGGATTATAGCTTATCTGCGTGTCGCCTGGTAGGTTGGCGCCGTCGCCGAAGGCGAGCGAGGCTTCGTCGAACAAGGCAGCCTAAACGCTTCAGCATGAACAGGTTACGTCCCGTTCTGAATTTTCTCATCCTTTGCAAGACATTTTTTCTTGACGCATGAGCCAATCCGCTCCCCGTTTCCGCGATGAATAGTTGAACATGCAAATTCGATCCAACAGGAGTGACACCATGCTTCGACAAATGATGATTTCGGCGTTCCTGATCGGTGGTTTGTTCATAGCCGCACTGCCGCTGCAAGCTTCCTCCAGCCTGACCAATAATGATGTGGTGGCGCTGGCTAAGGCCGGCCTTGGGGAAGAGACCATCATCGCCGCGATCCAGGCACAGGACGCCAGTTTTGACATCTCGGTGCCGGCGCTTTTGAAACTGAAGCAAGATGGCGTCACTCCCAACGTTCTCCGGGCGATGATCACGGAAATGAGCAAGAACGGAGCCGCAGCATCGACGCGTAAGTCCGCGGCTTCCGTTGCCAACATTCAGCGGGGAGAGAACGCGCCGGAAGAACTCACCGATCTCGATCCCGCCACTTTTCAGGCTCCGTCCTCCTCGGCGGGCAAGAAATCATGGTTGAAGGCCGTCGCCAGTGCAGCTCAGAAAGCTATGTCCTCGGCGGGAGCCAATATTGCGGATGGCACTGGCCGGGTTGGAAGCTCGTTCAAGAACAGCTTCATGTCCGTCCTCTCGAATGGTGGAAACCAATCCAATGCGTACGTCGCTGAAACTTCGTATCAGGATGGACCAGGCGGTAATGCCAACGCTATGTCCCCTCAGGGTCAGGCGAGTAATTACTATGTGCCCGCTTACGGCGGCGGGATGGCGATGGGAAATCCGGCGCAAGCCTCCTGGGGATCCATGCAGCCCGCACGTTTTGGGATGCCTGATGCACAGTATGGGAACCAAGGTCAGGTGGCGTTCGTCCCGTGGCGTGATCCGCGTGAGGGAGCATTCACCATGAACGTTCCTCAGGGATGGAAGATTGCCGGTGGCACTGCCCGCACTTCGGCAATGGATCCGCACCCGTTCGTTCTGGCGGTTTCGCCAGACCGCAAGATCCAGCTGTTCTACGGCGATCCCAATCTGACTGCTCGCGAAGTACCAAACCGGCTGACGGCGATGGCCAGAATGCGCGAGGGTCAGATGATCCGGGCTTCGTGGGGAGGACCCATCATGCTGGCTCGTTATCAGACAGGGGACCAGTTCACTCGTGACTACGTCGCAGCACAGCTCTGCCGCACGCCCCAGATCACAAGCTCTGGCATACTGCAAGACGCTTCACGCCGGCTTACCATGGCAGCTATCGCCTACGGCCGCGCTCAGGGCGCGCCCGCTCAGGCATCGGTCGGAGAGACGAACTTCCGCTGCGGTGCGCAGGCGGGCTACGTTCGCGCTTCTACCGTCCTGGCTGGATCGGCGACCGGACAAGGCATCGGGATTTGGGTTGCCATCGAAGTGACTGGTTTCCTGGCCGATCCTTCCGAAGCCGCCATGGCCCGCTATGTTCTGAACACAATGGCCGGCAGCTTCCAGCTCGATCCACAGTGGGAAGCCCGCCAGGCCCAAACCACCCGCGACGTCACCGGCGCAGTTACCCGCGCGCAGCACCAGATGGCTGCCGTCATCGCTCAAAATGCACGCCAGCAGACGCAATCCAACCAGATCGACGTCATGTCGGGATGGGAAAACAGGAGAAAGGTGATGGACGGTGTGATGCAGCGAGACAGCGACGCCAGGCTGGGCATTACCACTGTGACCGATGACGCTGGCGGCAGCCACACGGTCTCAAACGACTACAACTACTACTGGACTCGTCCCGACGGGACGATTCAGGGCACTAACACCTACACTCCTCCCGATTACAGCGGCGGCTGGCAGCCGATGGCCAACAACCAGTAATCGAGTCGAGATGAAGTGCAGGTAAGGCTGGATTGGAAGGGCGTGGAGACCAGAAGATCTTCGCGCCTTTTTGGCTTCTCGCTTTCCGTGGACTACGGCTTGGCCGATTTGCTTTTGTGCAGCTTTGTACTTCGCCAGATTCCTTTCCAGTCTTCGCCGTAGGGGCGAAGGTGGGTTTACCGCTGGCAGCAAACTGAGCGCCTTACGTTCTGTCGCCACAGCATCGTCAGGATCATGATTTTGAAAATAGGCATCCGCCAAAATGTCGAGATTCTCACTGTCAGTGCCTCCCGACTTGGCAACGGATGCTTTGGCGAAGCGCAAGGCCGTCGCCGGATCACGCAAGTCGGCAGGTTCACACGTTAGAAAGGTCTCGGCATATTCGCTGAGTTCATCTGGTGTAGCGTCCTCGCGCTTTGCCAGGTCCCTCGTGATGGCCAGCCCGCGGGATGTGACCGCGCGTGCCTCACTGATTTTGCTCATCTCCGCCAGCGTCTGGCCAATGAAGATCCGCATCACGGAGTCGCGTCCCTGCACCATCACATTGTCGGGTTCAGCCGCCACCAACCGATCGAGGATTTCCACGGCCTGCTGATACTTCGCCAACGCCCCGCCGCGATTGTTCATCTTGTACAGCAAATCGCCCAGATAGCGAAGCGAGACGACATAGTTCATGCTGGCGAGCGCATTGGTTGGATCCGCGCGCATCAGTTCTTGTCGCGTGACCGCCGCGTTGTCATAGTTCTTGAGCGCTTCCTTGAGGTCGCCCAAATCCTCAAGCGCGCTTCCAACTTTCTGGTAAGCGGTGGCGAGCAGCCGGCGCGCTTCGGCGTTCGTCGGATCGGAAGCGGCGAGATCCTGTATCACGGGCAAGGCGGCGCGATAGTCGTTCATCGCGCCGTTCAGATCATCGCGCACCAACAGGTCGCCGGTGCGAATCTGCAGCACAGCGACGCCACGGCGTGCCACGTTGTTGCTCGGCTCGCCAGCCAGTAGCGCCTGATACAGGTCGAGCGACTTGCGATAGCTCTCCAGGGCCGCCGCGCGATCATTGAGGTTCGACCGCCCGCTGTGGCCTTGCAAGTCGCCCAGAGACTGATAACAACCGGCCAATTCTTGCCGGATCTCCACGTGGTCGGGCTCGGCAGCCGTCAGCGCCGCAAAAGAATCGCACGCCCGTCGCAGGTCGGCGAGGCCCTCCGTCGGCTCGCCGAGGACCGGCAATACCTCTCCGAGCGACTTGTAGCTTCGCGCCAAATACTCGCGCCCTGCCCAATCTGGCGCGTTACCCTGCGTCAGAGTCTGGCTGATTTCGAGGGCCCGGTTATAACTCTGCTCGGCGCCGCGAGCATCGCCCAGGTTGGCACTGTATGGATTCCCCTGGACATCACCCACTTTGAGATAGGCCTCGGCCAGATCACGCTGCAGGCTGGCATCGCCGCGCGCCTGCTCGGCCAGTTTGTTCAGATATTCCAGCGCCCGCTGCACCATGAGTTTGCGCGCCGGAGTTGATCCCGGCAGATCCTGAATCGCGCTATGAAACTCGAACAACAGGGACGTCGTCAGGCGGCGAACATCGTTGAACTGCTCCTCGGCTTTCGCGCGCTCCCGGCGCGCGACCCGGGCTTGCCACGTGGTGGCCAGGACTCCGCCCACCAGAGAAATCAGCAGCAAAGCTGCGGCGGCGACTCCTGCTCTGTGCCTGCCGACGAACTTGCGGCTGCGATAGCTCCAGCTATCGCTGTGCGCAATGACGGGAAGCCCCTCAAGATGACGGCGCAAGTCTTCCGAGAACTGCTCGGCTGAGACATAACGTCGAGAGGGCTCCTTTCGCAGAGCCTTCAGCACGATGGTGTCGAGATCCCCGCGCAGCTGCCGCTTAAGTTTCTCCGGAACTGTGCCGCGCATCTGCGCCCGGCTCTCCGGAGTTAAATTCTTCTTTGCGCCCGCGCCTTCCATCCGGGTGATGGCCGTGCTGGGCTTGGATGGCTCCTGGTCACACACAGCACGCAGGATTTCCGCTGGAGAATCCGTCTTGACCTGATACGGTCGCAGCGCGGTCAAAAGCTCGTAAAGGATTACGCCCAGCGAATATACGTCGCTGGCGGTCGTTACCGGTTCGCCGCGCACCTGCTCGGGACTCGCGTATCCGGGCGTCATGAGCCGGAATTCGACGCGTGTCGCGTCGAGGATGTTCGTGAACAACTCAGGTTTCATCAGCTTGGCAATGCCGAAATCGAGCAGCTTGGGTACTCCTTCGGCCGTGACGAGAATGTTGCCCGGCTTCAGGTCGCGATGCACCACCAGGTTCTGATGAACGTATTGCACCCCAGAGCAGACATCGCGGAACAGTTTCAGTCGCTCGCGCACCGACAACTTGTGTGTGTCGGAGTATTCGTCGATACGAGTGCCCTCGACGTAGTCCATAACAAAGTAGGGCAATCCTTGTGCCGTAGTTCCCCCGTCGAGCAATTTCGCGATGTTGGGATGATCGAGCGCCGCCAGAATCTGCCGCTCGTGGCGAAAACGATTCAGCATCTCCTGCGTGTCTATCCCCGCCTGGACAAGTTTGATGGCAACCCGCTTGTTGTATTCGTCGTCGGCCCGCACCGCCAGATAGACCGCGCCCATACCACCCGATCCAATCTGGCGGATTACACGGTAGTGGCCGACGGTTTGTCCGGCAAAAGCCGACGCCTTTGAATCAATCGCCGGCGGAGATTCCGCAGCCAAGCTCTGGTTTGAGTCGAAAGAGCCGAGCAGGGATTCGATCTCGGAGCGAAGCTCCTGGTCATCGCCGCAGGCGGCCCGCAGAAATGCACTCCGGGCGACGGGCTCTTGTTCGAGCGCAGATCCGAATAGCTCCTTGATCTGCGCCCATTTCTCGGGGTTCACGAGAGCTTTGCCTTGTTGATCTCCCGCATCAGCCACGCCTTGGCCAGGTTCCAATCGCGTTTGACGGTTGCCGGAGAAATTCCCAGGACTTCAGCCGTTTGCTCGATGGTTAGACCGGCGAAGACTCGCAACTCGACGGTTTTGCTTTGTTGCAGGTCGGTGGCGGCCAGCCGGGTCAGGCTTTCATCGAGGGCCAGCAGTTCAGCTGGCCGCTCGCGTGACATCGCTATGGCTTCGTTCAGCGCTACCTTGGGAAGGCCGCTGCCGCGCTTATCCGCTAAGTGGCTGCGGGCATGATCCACCAGAATGCGCCGCATGAGTCGCGCCGTGACCCCGAAAAAATGGCTCTTATCCTGCCACTGGACATTCTTCTGCTCGGCCAGGCGCAGATAAACCTCGTGCACCAGGGCGGTGGGCTGCAGGGTGTGGTCATTGCGCTCGCGCCGCAGGTGAGAAGCTGCGAGCTTGCGCAATTCGTCGTACACCAGAGGCATGAGCGCTTCCCTGGCTTCTGGGTCGCCTTTGTTCCAGTCCGCGAGTAGCTCGGAGACCTGCTTGGAGAGCTCTGGGCCCACACCCACCCCCCAGCCGGAGGCTGGCAATCCTGGTTGCCGGGGACTAACGATAATCGCACCCGGATTGGAAGTCAACGTGGTGCCGCTTTGCCTCCACGCCGGCTGGGGGGCGGGTGCGGAATGCGGCCCAGGGCGGCGCCCGGGTTAACTAATCCGGCGTTGACCCGGCGTCGACAGGCGGTGGAATCGCGGGAAACCCGCGTAGAACTGGTGCGCCCTGAGAGATTCGAACTTGAGGCGCCAAGGAGGCGTGAGCGGAGGGAGCCTCCTGCCGAAATCCTGAGCGGAGCGAAGGATCTCCTCCGACACTGCACTTGGATGGGAAACTGGTGCGCCCTGAGAGATTCGAACTCCCGACCTTCTGGTTCGTAGCCAGACGCTCTATCCAACTGAGCTAAGGGCGCCAATGCAGGTCGCAGCAAAACTGCTCACGATTATAGCGAAAGTTCTCTTCTGCTCAAAGCTGCCGTCGCCACTGCTAACCCGGCCAGGTGGTCCCGGCGTGGCCAACACCACACTCCCCTTACCAGATGCGCACCCGCTCCTCCCGAGCCAGGTAGAGTTTGTCGCCCGGCTGGACGTTGAACAGGCCATACCAGGCGTCGATGTTGCGAACCGTAGCGGCGCGGAACTGGCCGGGGGCGTGGGGGTCGGTCAACACCTGCTGCCGGAGCGCACCTTCCCGCGTTTTTTCCCCCCAGTTCTGGGCGAAGGCTACGAAGAATTGCTGATCGCCGGAAAACCCGTCCTGCATGGGCGCGGTCTGGCCGCCGGAAGAAGCGCGGTAGCCATCGTACGCGGCGGAAATGCCGGCGACGTCGGCGATGTTTTCGCCCAGCGTCTGCTTGCCGTTTACTGCCAGATCGGGGAAAGGTTTGTAAGCGTCATATTGCGCGGCGAGCTTGGCCGTGGCCGCTTCAAAATGGGCGAGATCGGCGGACGTCCACCAGTTGCGTACCCGTCCCTTGGAATCGAAAGCCGCGCCTTCGCTGTCAAAGGTATGGCTGATTTCGTGGCCGATGACGGAACCGATAGCGCCATAGTTCGCGGCAGCCGGGGCCAGGGGATCGAAGAACGGCGGCTGCAAAATGGCTGCGGGAAAATTTAGCCCATTGTGCAACGGCAGATTCACTGCATTGACCGTCTGCGGCGTCATGCACCATTCCTTGCGGTCGGTGGGTGATCCCAGGCGCGCGACAGAGTAGTGGTAGTCAAAAAGCAGGCCACGCCAGACGTTGCCAAAAGCGTCGTCGGCTTTGACTTCGTAACCGGAGTAATCACGCCAGGTCTCGGGATAGCCGATGCCCACGTAGAGCGTGTTGAGCTTGGCCTGAGCTTCGGCTTTGGTGGTCGCGTCCATCCAGGAGAGCGCGTCAATGCGCCGCCGGAACGCGGCCATGATGTTGGCCACCATCGCCTGGGCCTGGGCCTTGGCTTCCGGAGGAAAATAGCGCTGGGCGTAAATCTGGCCGACCGCGTCGCCGAGCTGGTTGCTGACCAGCGCCACGCCGAGCTTCCAGCGGGCCTGCTGTTCGGGAACACCGGAAAGGGTTTTGCCGAAGAAACCAAAGCGCTCGTCGACAAAGGTTTTGGGCAGCACGCCGGCGTAGGCTTCAATCAGGTGGAACGCCAGCCAATCTTTCCAGGTGTCGAGGGGAGTTGAGGCCACCAGTGCCGATTCTCCGATGAAAGCGCCGGGTTGCCACACGATGAAGCTCTCTTGCTTCTCGAGTCCGGCGGCGCGGAAGTACTCGGCCCAATCCAGACCGGGAGCCTTGGCGGCGAATTCAGACTGCTTCCAGTAATTGTTGGCCTTATGGATGTCTTCGCAGTCGGCCAGGCTGAGATGCGTTTCCGCGATGGCGTGTTCCAGCGCG
>Ga0187784_10004715_pt1 | contig 11032 bp, 12 predicted proteins | sample 1015_SJ02_MP15_2_FD_132964 | JGI IMG/M metagenome (GOLD analysis project Ga0187784, IMG submission 132964) | Tropical peat soil microbial communities from peatlands in Department of Meta, Colombia - 1015_SJ02_MP15_20_MG | ecosystem: Environmental > Terrestrial > Soil > Wetlands > Peat | place... | reverse complement strand
TCCAGCAGGACGGCTCGGATGTCGACGGCTGGGTGCGGCTGGTTCGCTCCTATAACGTGCTCGGCGACGCCGACAAGGCACGCGGCGCCGCCGCCGACGCGCGGACGGCGCTGGCCGGCGACCCGGGCAAACTCGAACAGCTGGACGCGGCGCTCAAACAACTCGCCGCCAACGCCGCCGCGGCTCTTGTTCCCCCATCCAATTCGAGCGCGGCGCCGATGGAGCCGAGCGACGCGCGCTCCGACCACCAGGGCGCGACCATGCAACAGATGATCGAGCGGCTTGCCGTGCGTCTGAGCGCGTCGGGGTCGGATCCCGAAGGCTGGCTAATGCTGGTGCGCTCCTATCAGGCCCTTGGCGACAAGGACAAGGTGACGGCGGCCGTCGGCGACGCTCGACGTGCGCTCGCCGGCGATAGCGACAAGCTCGAACGGTTCAACGCGGCGATCAGGAATTTCAAGATCGGCGAATAATAGAGGACAACGCGGCGGGCACGCGCCAGAGCGCGGATGCGCGAGCCCCCGCGGATGCAATGAAAGTGCAGAAAAATGAAAGTGCAGAAATAAGGCGCCGCCGCTAATCGTCGAGATGCAACGGCGTCGCGGTCAATTGTTCTTGGCTCCCTGGAAAATCCAGCTCCACACGATCGAGCGAAGACAGCCGGGCAGCGCCTTATGTCCGAACGGCATTCTCATTTTTGCGCGGCCCTCGATGAGGACGATGAGATTGCTGCTGTCGGGCTGGCCGGCAATCACCATCGGTCCGAACTTGGTCCCCTTCATCAACCCATCGTAACTCGTTAGATCGAGCCCGCTGGCACTGTAACCTTCGCCGCCTGGCTGATGGCACGAAACGCAATATCCCTTGAGGATCGGCGCAACATCTTCGGCGAAGCTCATCTTGCCTTGCTGGGCGCATGCGTTGTGAACGGGCGCCAAAACCATTGCCGCTGCCAATGCAAGTCCGCCGATAGCGACGCTGACGAGCGTGAGCCTTGGCTGCTTCATGGATATCTGCGGCATTGTCGACCCTCGATTTGTGAATATAGGATTCGTCTTTCTTAGCCCATTTGGCAAGAAAAAAGGCTGACACTTATGCGACCGCCGCCTCGCCCAGAAAGGATCGGATCGCGTTGGCGACAAGGGAGGGAAACTCCTCATGGATTGCAAGTTTGCCCGTCGGCAATTCACAGGATTGTACGCCCGGGAGCTTTGCCAACGCCTTCATCTCCGCTTTCGAGCGTCTCGGCGCGGCGCCGTACATCGGTAGCATGGGATCGTTGACGTGTTGGGCGACCGCAAGAAAACTCTCGCGCGTCAGCATTGGGTCCAGCGCGCCGGCGACAGAGCGGAATGAAGCGTGGCGGGTGTCGCGCGCACTTGTCACCGCCGGTTTCCGGCCAAGCCTGTCCGCGATCGCGCCAACTGAGATCGGCGTGAACGTGACGGCGGGCCCTCACCCGGATCATCGGCGCATTCACGTTCAGCCGGCAAAGGACCGACGAACGCTGGGAGCAATCGGTCTTGCGACTTGCGCGCCCGCCAAAGCTAAGGATTCGACCTATGTCAAATGGAGGCTGCAGGGTCGTTTCATTCGTCGAACCAGAAACCATCGCCCCGATGAACAGAAAACATAGCTGTTTCGTGGTGGGCCCGGGAGGACTCGAACCTCCAACCAAGCGGTTATGAGCCGCTAGCTCTGACCATTGAGCTACGGGCCCGTGCCCCGTCGCGCGTGGACGGTGACGGCGGGTGTCTTATACCGTCACTTCGCCGCGGCGGCGATGTGATCCTGCGAAATTCACGGCAGGCCGTCGTGCGCCAAAGCCCGCGACCGAGGCCGCCCGACGGCCAGTTTACCTCCGCCGGCTGAGCAGAAAGACCGCCTGCTCGCCGAACAGGTTCCAGAACCACCACGGCATCTTCAGCCGCATGCGCCGCCCCCAGGCGTTGAGCGCCACCGCCCGCTCCATCTTGGCGCCGGCGACGTCGCAGAGCTGGCGAAAATCCTTGATGCTGCAGAAATGAATGTTGGGCGTTTCATACCAGGCATAGGGCAAGTTGTCGGTGTGCGGCATGTGGCCGCCGAGCGCGATTTGCAGCCGGATCCGCCAGTGGCCGAAATTGGGGAACGACACGATGGCGTGGCGGCCGATGCGCAGCATGTGTTCGAGCACGACGCGCGGCCGGCGCGTGGCCTGCAGCGTCTGCGACAGAATGACGAAGTCGAAGCTGTCGTCGGGATAATCTTCGAGGTCGGTATCGGCGTCGCCTTGCACCACGGCGAGACCCTTGGCCACGCATTCGTTCACGCCCTCGCGCGACAGCTCGATGCCGCGGCCGTCGACGCCGCGCGTCTCCAACAGACGCAGCAGGTCGCCGTCGCCGCAGCCGACGTCAAGCACCCGCGCACCGGGCTCCACCATGTCGGCGACGACCAGCAGATCGACGCGCGCGCCGCCGGGACCGCGCGCGGCTTCGGCCATGGTGAGGTCATGCGTAAGCCGCGTCAACATCGTCACCTCCGCGCCGGCGCCAACCCGCGCGCCGCCGCCGCACCTTCGAGAAACCCGCGCACGATCGTAAACAATTCCGGCTCGTCGAGCAGGAAGGCGTCGTGGCCCTTGTCGGTGGTGATCTCGGCGAAGGAAACGCGCGCGCCGGCGGCGTTGAGCGCATGCACGATGGCGCGCGATTCGACCGTCGGGAACAGCCAGTCGCTTGTGAAAGAGATGACACAGAACCGTGTCGGCGTGCCGCGGAACGCATTGGCGACGGCGCCGTCGTAATCGGCAGCAAGATCGAAATAGTCCATGGCGCGGGTGAGGTAGAGGTAGGAATTGGCGTCGAAGCGTTCGACGAAGGTGATGCCCTGATGCCGCAGGTAGGACTCGACCTGAAAATCGGCGTCGAAGGAGAATGTCGGGTTCTCGCGGTCCTGGAAACGGCGGCCGAATTTCCGGTGCAGCGCCGCATCGGACAAATACGTGACGTGCGCGGCCATGCGCGCGACCGCGAGCCCGCGCCGCGGATTGGTGCCTTCGGCAAAATAGCGGCCGCCGCGCCAGTCCGGATCGGCCATCACCGCCTGCCGGCCGACCTCGTGGAAAGCGATGTTCTGTGCCGAGTGCCGCATCGACGCCGCGATCGGCAGCGCCGCGAAGACGCGCTGCGGGTAGCTCGCCGCCCATTGTAGCACTTGCATGCCGCCCATCGAGCCGCCTGTCACAGCAAACAAAGACTCGATGCCGAGATAGTTGAACAGCATCGCCTGCGCGCGCACCATGTCGCGCACGGTGATGACGGGAAAATCGAGGCCCCACGGCGCGCCGGTCGCCGGATTGGTCGACGCTGGCCCCGACGAGCCCATGCAACCGCCCAGCACATTGGAGCAGATCACGAAATAGCGTTCGGTGTCGATCGGTTGACCGGGTCCGACCATGGTCTCCCACCAACCCGGCTTGCCGGTCACCGGATGAGTATTGAAGACGTGTTGGTCCGCGGTGAGCGCGTGACAGACCAAAACGGCGTTGCTGCGTTCGGCGTTGAGCGTGCCGTAGGTCTGATAGGCGATCTGCAACGGACTGAAATCGATACCGGCGTCAAACCGCAGCCGTTCATTCGCGGGAAAGCGCACCACCAGCGAATGCGGATGGTCCGCTTCGCGCGCGCGGTCGGCAAGATCGAGCGTCGCGCTGGCCTCTGCCATGACTGGTCCCGGTACGGCAGCCGCCCGCGGGGGCGGTCAAAAGGGCGTAGATAGGCCGCCGCCCGGTGAAGTCAATGTTTTCCTTGATTGTTATTTGATTTTTCTTTGCTTTCAGCCGCCGCCCCACTTATCAATCCCGGCAAAAGCCGGGACTGAACATGAAACCGCCGCGCCGCAAGCAGCCGTCGCTCACCGACCTGCGCCGCGAGATCGATCGCATCGATGAAGCCATGCATGCGCTTCTGATCGAGCGCAGCGAAATCATCGAGCGCCTGACCGCGGTGAAGAAGACCGAAGAGTCCGGTTCGGCGTTCCGCCCGGCGCGCGAAGCCGACATGATGCGCCGCCTGGTGCAGCGCCATCACGGCAGCCTTCCGCTCGACACCGTCGAAAGCATCTGGCGCGTCATCATCGCGACCTTCACCTACGTGCAGGCGCCGTTCCGCGTGCATGCCGACCTTTCCGCCGGCGACGCGCTGATGCGCGATTCCGCGCGATTCCACTTCGGCTTCACGGTGCCGTTCGTGCCACATATGGGCGCGGCGAGCGTCGTCGAGGCGGTCACCGAGTCCAAGGGCGATCTTGGCCTCGTGCCCGCTTTCGCCATTGCCGGCGGCGGTCCGTGGTGGACGGCGCTCGAGTTCGATACCGCGCCGAAAATCATCGCGCGGCTGCCGTTCGTCGAGCGCGCCGACCATCCGGCCGGCCTGCCGGTCTTCGTGATCTCGCGGGTGGCGGCGGACGCCATGGTGACCGAAACCGAGGTATGGAGCGTGCGCGTCTCCGGCTGGAACGCCGCCTTCGTCGAGGTGCTGGGCGGGCTTGCTGACGCCATCGCGGTCCCCGACCGGGCCTATGACGGCGCCGCTTTGCTGATTTCGGTCGCGCGCGGCGGCATCGGCGACGTGGTCGAGACGCTGCTCGGCACCGGCGCGTCCATCCGCTCGAGGGCCCTCGTCGGCAGCCATGCAACCCGCTATACGATGCCGGCGAAATAGTATTCTCCGCCGCCGACGGCGGAGACGAAAGAACGAGCGATGAGCGTGTATCCGCAACCTCGGCCCGGCGTGCTCGACATCGAGCCCTACGTGCCCGGCAAGAGCAGCGCGCCGGGCGTGGCCAAGGTCTTCAAGCTGTCGTCGAACGAGACGCCGCTGGGGCCGAGCCCGCGCGCGATTGCGGCCTATCAGGCGGTCGCCGCCCACCTGGAAGATTATCCCGACGGCTCGGCGTCGGAGCTTCGCGAAGCGATCGGGCGCGCCTTCGGCCTCGATCCGGACCGCATCGTTTGTGGCGCCGGCTCCGACGATTTGTTGAACCTGCTGGCGCGCGCCTACCTTGCCGACGGCGACGAAGCGATCCACACCACGCACGGGTTCCTGGTCTATCCGATCGCGACGCTCGGCACCGGCGCCAAGCCGGTCGTCGCGCCGGAGACGAATTACACCGCCAGCGCTGATGCGATCCTCGCCGCGGTGACGAGGAGGACGAAGATCGTCTTCCTCGCCAATCCGAACAACCCGACCGGCACCTACATCTCCTTCGACGAGATCAAGCGGCTGCATCGCAACCTGCCGCCGCAGGTGCTGCTCGTGCTCGACGCCGCTTATGCCGAATATGTTCGGCGCAACGACTATGAATCCGGCATCGAACTCGTCGCCACCAGCGACAACGTGGTGATGACCCGCACCTTCTCCAAGATTCACGGGCTTGCCGCGCTGCGGCTCGGCTGGATGTTCGGCCCCGCCCACGTCGTCGCCGCAGTCAACCGCATTCGCGGCCCGTTCAACGTCAACGCGCCGGCGATTGCCGCCGGTATCGCGGCGATCGAGGATCACGCGCATCAGGAGATCGCGCGCGAACACAATACGCGCTGGCTCGCCTTCCTCACGCAGGAGATCGAAAAGCTCGGCCTGAAGGTGACGCCGAGCGTCGCCAATTTCCTGCTCATCCATTTTCCGAACACGAAAGGGCGCACCGCCAAGGAAGCCGACGCTTTTCTCACCGCGCGCGGGCTCATCCTGCGCCAGGTCGGCGCCTATAAGCTGCCGAATGCGCTGCGCATGAGTGTGGGAACGGAAGAGGCCAATCGCCTCGTCGTTGCCGCACTCGAAGAATTCCTGGCGAAAGCGGCGTGACGCCGTGAGCAAGCCCGCACCGCTGTTTCACCGCCTCGCCTTGATCGGCACCGGCCTCATCGGCTCGTCGATCGCGCGAGCCGCACGCACGCAAGGCGTGGCGCGCGAGATCGTGGCCACCGACCGAACGGCGGCCACGCGGCGGCGCGTCGCCGAGCTTGGCCTTGCCGATCAAGTGGTCGAGAGCAACGCGGCAGCCGTCGCCGGCGCCGATCTCGTCATCGTCTGCGTTCCGGTCGGCGCCTGCGGCGCGGTCGCCGCCGAGATCGGTCCGCACTTAGCGCCGGGCGCGACGGTTTCCGACGTCGGCTCGGTGAAAGGCGCAGTGTTGCGCGAGATGGCCCCGCATCTGCCCGCCGGCGTGCATTTCGTGCCGGCGCATCCGGTCGCCGGCACGGAAAATTCCGGACCCGACGCCGGCTTTGCCGCCTTGTTCGTCGGCCGCTGGTGCATCCTGACGCCGCCCGCAGGGGCCGATGCCGCGGCGGTGGAAAAGCTCGCCGCGTTCTGGCGCATGCTCGGCGCCAACGTCGAAACCATGCCGGCGGCGCACCATGACCTCGTGCTGGCGATCACCAGCCACCTGCCGCATCTGATCGCCTACACCATCGTCGGCACCGCCGACGAACTCGCCGAAGTAACGCGCACGGAAGTGCTCAAATTCTCCGCCGGCGGCTTTCGCGACTTCACCCGCATCGCCGCATCCGATCCGACGATGTGGCGGGACGTGTTCCTCACCAACAAAGACGCCGTGCTGGAGATGCTCGGCACTTTCAATGAAGACTTGTCGCAGCTCACCCGCGCCATCCGCCGCGGCGACGGCGACGCTCTGTTCGCGCATTTTACCCGCACCCGCGCGATCCGCCGCGGCATCGTGCAGATCGGCCAGGATTCGCCGGAGCCTGATTTCGGCCGTTCACACGCGGATCTGCCGGTCGAGCCGCTGCCGCGGCCCTATGCGATCTCGGACGACAGCTAAGGAACGCGGCTTTCAGTTCCGCGCCCGCATCGTCAGCGCTTCATTGACGGCGGCGCGCAGCGCGGCGACCGAGAACGGTTTCGCAAGCACGTCGTGGATGATGGCGTCGAGGCCATGAGCGCGCTCGCGCTGATCGGCATATCCGGTCATCAAAAGGATAGTGAGATCGGGATAGTCGCGCGCGGCGGCGAGCGCCAGCGCAATGCCGTCCATGATCGGCATGCGGATGTCGGTCAATAGCAGGTCGAAACGCCCCTGCTCGCGCGCGAGCATGTCGAGCGCATCGCCGCCGTCGCAGGCGGCCTTGACCTCGTGGCCGTCGTTGGCAAGCGCGCGCGCGCACAGCGCGCGCAATGCTTCTTCGTCCTCGGCAATGAGAATATGCGCCATCGGCGTCAATGTGCTCCGGCGATGATGTCGCGACGGTTAACGAAGCGAAGGACGATGTCGCGCGCGTCGGGCGGCGGCGAGGCAAGGCGCGTGCGGAAGGACATCCCTGCTCCCGCCGGCAGCATGGTGCGCGACGGCACGGCGGTCCAAGAATAAATTTCCTGATGCGCGGCGTTGCGCACCACGAATTTGAGCCGCGGCACATCTTCGGCCTTGCGGGTATCATTGACGATATTGCCCTCGATCACGAGGATCGGCACGCCTTCGTGCTGCTCCGTGCTCGTGACGACATCATCGAAGGTGAGCCCGCGCAGGTTCACAGGCAATCCCATCAGCGCGTAGAACGAGGCGGTTTGCGGCAATACGCGTACGACGTCGTGGCGCCAGCCGACAAGAATAGCGTCGACAAAGGCCAACGCCAGAATGCCGGTCTGCAACAGCGATAGCGGCCAACGCATCGATTGACGCTTGGCGCTGCGCCGTCGCCGCGCCGCGTAGCTCTCTATGTCCTCGGCCACTCCGGCGTGATGATCGGTCACCTCGTCAGCCGCGACCTCGATCGGCGGCCGGCTGTCATCGCGATCGACCGGCACGATCGACGGCGCTTCTACGTCGATGGACTGGCCGTCCGCATCGACCGAGCCCTCGTCTACGGGAGCGGTCACATCGGTATCGTGCTCGTCGGTTAGCGCCGCCAATCCCTCGTCCGCCGGCCGCCCATCGCCGGCCGTTTCGAACGACGAAGCCTCGCCCGCCGTTTCCGCAGCGGGCCCGGCCGCTAGCGCGGCGGCCGCGGCGCCGAAAGGATCAGCCGCCTGCTCGGCGCCGCCGGCGTCGGGGGCAATCGCCGCGGCGGCGGCAAGGAGCTTGTCGGCACGGCTCGGTTCCGCGTACCAAACCGTACGACAGCGCGCGCAGCGCACCTGACGCCCGTTCGGGGATAGGCTTGCCAGCTGCACGTCGTAGGGGGTAGCGCAGGTCGGGCAGACGATCAGCATCGGGGAATCAGCAGCGCGTCACCTCAGAGGGGGGCGACCTTAACATCCGATCCGTTAACGAATTGGAAACCATGCCCGGCTTGCCCTGGGCGTCATGGTATTAGGCTCAAAAGGCCGCGAATCAGCCACGGACGGTTCCTACTGCGTCTGCAGGCGTGCGGAGGACCGCTTGATCCGGTTCGAGAATGTCGGCTTGCGTTACGGGCTCGGTCCCGAGGTGTTGCGCGACCTCAACTTCGGGATCGACGGGCAATCCTTCCAGTTCCTGACCGGCCCTTCCGGCGCCGGCAAGACCTCGCTGTTGCGTCTGATGCTGCTGTCGCTGCGGCCGACGCGCGGGCTGATCAGCATGTTCGGCCATGACACCGCGACGCTGAGCAAGGACGGCCGCGCCAATTTACGGCGCCGGATCGGCATTGTGTTCCAGGATTTTCGGCTTCTCGACCATATGAGCACCTACGAGAACGTGGCGTTGCCGCTGCGCGTTCTCGGCAAGGAGGAGGCCGATTACCGGGCGGAGGTGGTCGAGTTGCTGCAATGGGTGGGGCTTGGCGAGCGCATGGGCGCGCTGCCGCCGGTGCTCTCCGGCGGTGAAAAACAGCGGGCTGCCATCGCCCGCGCCGTGATCGCGCGGCCGCAGCTCCTGCTCGCCGATGAGCCGACCGGCAACGTCGATCCCAATCTCGGGCAACGGCTGCTGCGGCTGTTCATCGAACTCAATAAGACGGGAACCGCGGTCATCATCGCGACCCACGACATCGCGCTGATGGATGAATACGACGCGCGCCGCCTGGTCCTGCACGAGGGACGGTTGCATGTCTACGACTGAACCGCTCGAGACCATGGTGGAGCCGTGGGACGACTTTGCCGCGTCCCCGTCGCTGCTTCGCTCGCTGCCGGCGGCAGCGCCGATTGTCCCCAAAAACTCGATCGCCGGGCGCGCGCTCACCGCCGTGGTCGCGATCATGACTTTCCTTGGCTCGCTCACGATCGGCGCCGCGATGCTGGTGGTGAACGCCGCGAGCAATTGGCAATCGGATGTCGGCCGGGAGGTCACGATCCAGGTGCGACCCGCCCCGGGGCGCAACGTCGAGGCCGACGTGCGTAACGCGGTCGAGATCGCGCGCGCCGCCGCCGGCATCGCCGACGTGCGCGCCTATACGAAGGAGGAATCGCAGCGGCTGGTCGAGCCCTGGCTCGGCGCCGGTCTCGCGCTGGACGACCTGCCGATTCCGCGCCTGATCGTGGTCAAGCTCGGTGCCGGCGCAAGGCCCGATTTCGCTTCGTTGCGGCAAGCGCTCGCGGCAAGAGTTCCCACCGCCAGCATCGACGACCATCGCCGCTGGATCGACAGCATGCGGACGATGGCGGGAACGGCGGCAGCGGCGGGCGTCGCCGTGCTGGCGCTCGTGCTCGTGGCGACGGTGCTTTCCGTCACTTTTGCCACGCGCGGGACCATAGAAACCAACCGCCCGATCGTCGAAGTGCTGCACTACGTCGGCGCAACCGACAACTTCGTCGCCGGGCAATTTCAACGTCATTTCCTCCTGCTCGGCTTTAAGGGCGGCGCCATCGGCGGCGGAGCGGCGATCCTTTTGTTCGGCTTCGTCGAGGCGGCGAACGGCTGGCTCGTGGGCACCCCGGCGGGCGACGAGATCGCCGGCCTGTTTGGAAATTTTTCCATCGGCATTTCCGGTTATCTGGCCATCGTGCTGCAAATCTTCTTCATGGCGCTGGTGACGGCATTCGCCTCGCGCCACACCGTCAACCGCACGCTGGCGACCATCGACTGAAGGGACCGCAACGGCGATGTTCAGCCTCAAAACCGCCGTCAGAACGCGACGCATCCGATTTCTTGCCGTGCGGCTTGCCGTCCTCGCCGGCATCGGCCTCGTCGTCGGCTTCGTTGCTTTCCTCTGGCTGCTGCCGCGAGAGGAGGTCGTGCTTGATCGCAGCGCCGACGGCATCGTCGTGCTGACCGGCGGCACGTCGCGCGTCACCGACGGGCTCGAGCTTCTCGCCGCCGGTCGCGGCAAGCGCCTGCTCATCACCGGCGTCAATCCCGGTACGACAACGAGCGACATCGCGCGCCAAGTCGCTAATTACGGCCAAATCCTCGCCTGCTGCGTCGATCTCGACTATTCGGCACTCAACACGCTCGGCAACGCGGTGGAAACCCGCCGCTGGGCGGTCGACCGCGGCTTCCGTTCGCTGATCATCGTCACCTCGGCCTACCACATGCCGCGGGCGCTCGCCGAGATCGCGCACCAGCTCCCCGACGTTACGCTGCTCCCGTTCCCGGTGGTTTCCGATCGGTTGCGCCTCGAACCCTGGTGGTCGAACGGCGCGACCACCCGACTGGTGCTCTCGGAATATTTCAAATACCTATTCGCCCAGATTCGCATGCGCCTGGAATTCGTCATGGCGGAACTCGGGCGCAATCGCGCAGCCGACGCATCGTCACCCCAGCGACTGGCTTGAACCGAGCCTGCCTTGACGTCTTCCTTTGCCCTTCTCGCCCGCTCGCTCGTTTTCGACGCGCTGTTTTACGTCAACATCGCCGTTCGCATGATCGTGGCGCTGCCGACGATCGCGCTCCCTTATGCGTTTTTGCACGGCGTTTTGCGCGCTTATGCGCGCAGCAGCCTGTGGCTGCTGCGCGTCGTCTGCGGCGTCACCGTGGAGTGGCGCGGGCGCGAGAAGCTTCCCAAGGGCGCCTATATCGTCGCCTGCAAGCACCAGTCGGCATGGGAAACCTTCGCGCTGTTCCTGCTGCTTCCCGATCCGACCTACGTGCTCAAGCGCGAATTGATGTGGAT
>Ga0187784_10004714_pt1 | contig 11032 bp, 10 predicted proteins | sample 1015_SJ02_MP15_2_FD_132964 | JGI IMG/M metagenome (GOLD analysis project Ga0187784, IMG submission 132964) | Tropical peat soil microbial communities from peatlands in Department of Meta, Colombia - 1015_SJ02_MP15_20_MG | ecosystem: Environmental > Terrestrial > Soil > Wetlands > Peat | place... | reverse complement strand
GCGAGATCGTTGGGCGACCGGCATGGCTGAACATGAGGACACCTCGGGAAAGGGAATTGAGGCTCGCGGGCGAAGCGAGCGACATTTGCCGCGTCAGATTGCACACGGCGTTATCTCCTGGGCAGAAATTGCTGCCAGGGTAACCCCCCCCGTGGCTTGTCAAGAGACAATATGGCCGAACACATTGTTTTTTTGGTGCAGGAGATTAGGAGACAAAATGTCCAGGCTAGCCGTCAGGGGGCTTTCAGGCGCACTGACGTGTGACCCGCCGCGCCGGAAGGGGCACAAGAGGTCGGGGTTCAGGACGCTGCCGCGCGCACCGCGGCGATTGGAGATTTCAGATTCCGGATTTCAGATCAAGGACAGATTCCAGATTGCAGAGCAAGGACACTGACGACGAGCGGGAAAAGCGGCCGAGCATTTTGGGGGACTTGGGGCGGCGCGCGCCCCGTGGCGACTAGAGATTTCAAATTCCAGATCAAGGATAGATTCCAGCGCAGATCAAGGACAGTGAAGATTGCAGACTTCGGACTCCGAATCTCAGATCGGCGAAGGACTCCCGATTTGAGATCGAGGGGAGATTTAAAGACAGCAGAGTTTCTGGGTAGCGAGACTATTTGCGGAACGTCTCGAGCTTGTTGCTTACCTTCCTCATTTTGACGCCCGACTCCAGACCCCCGACGCTGAGGCCTGACCCCAGACCCTGTTGAGCCCAGTCTCCTGTCCCACGTTATTGTTGACAACGAGCACGTTGGCGGGAACTCCCTCACCCGGCCCGCCTCCCGATGAAGTACATCGGGACGGCGGTCCACCCTCTCCCCCAAGGGTCCGTGTGGTAACCCTGCCCCTGCTGTCATTCGGAGCGTAGCGAGGAATCTCGCTCTGGGTATTTTCAAGGCAGTGCAAGCTTCCTCGTCGCCTGCGGCTCCTCGGAATGACGTGCCAACCGGGGTTTTCACACAGACTCCCAGGGGGAGAGGGGTTATTGTCAGGAATTAAATGGGACGGCACAGTAGTGCTGGGGAGACCCTGCCGCGAGGAAGGCGGGGTTGGCAGAGCAATGCTCCGCGCTTTGGCGCGTGACGGCGCCAGCGAGAACCGCCGGGCCAGACGTGCCACAGTCGGAGGGGCCGCGGACCAAAAAACCTGAGCTCTGAGCTACCCCGTTGGTGTTGAGGGCCCTGTGGCGCCACCGGCGCGCAAAACATGCTGTACGAAGTCGCTTACAGGGAGTAAGATAGGCGACTGCGCGTGAGCCATCGAGTAACGGAGAAGCGTACACCATGCGAAACGTTGTAATCATGGGTTCGGGATGCGCGGGATTGACTGCCGCTATTTATGCTGCCCGCGCCAATTTGAAGCCCCTGGTTATCCGGGGGCTGGAAGCCGGTGGACAATTGACCTTGACGACATTGGTGGAAAACTTCCCCGGCTTTCCCAAGGGCGTGCAAGGCCCGGAGCTGATCGAACGGATGCAGAACCAAGCGGCCGAATTTGGGGCCGAGTTCAAGGAAGGCCATGTTACTGCCGCTGAGCTTTCCCGCCGCCCTTTTGCGATTCACCTGGAGAGCGAGACGGTCGAGACGCGCACCCTGATCGTTGCTTCCGGCGCTTCGGCAAAATTGTTGGGGCTGGAATCGGAGCGCCAACTGCTGGGCCATGGAGTTTCGACTTGTGCGACCTGCGATGGATATTTCTATCGTGGCAAAGAAGTGGTGGTCGTGGGAGGCGGCGATACGGCTGCGGAAGAGGCGATGTTCCTCACCCGCTATGCTACGCAAGTGAGTATCATTCACCGCCGCGACCAGTTGCGCGCCTCCAAAATCATGCAGGACCGCCTTCTCCATAACGAGAAGATCAACTTCATCTGGGATTCGCGGGTGGTGGACGTCCTGGATGTGGACCGAGGCGAAGTCACGGGAGTCAAGCTGAAGAATATCAAGACCGGCGACGAAACCTTCAAGAGCTGTGACGGAGTGTTCATGGGAATCGGCCATTCGCCCAATACCTCCTTGTTCCGCGGGCAGCTCGAGATGAACGAAGTGGGCTACTTGATTACGCACGATGGAAGCAAGACCAATGTGCCTGGCGTCTTTGCCGCGGGCGACGTCCAGGACCACATTTATCGGCAGGCGATCACCGCCGCCGGCTCCGGCTGCATGGCGGCCATCGATGCCGAGAGATTTCTGGAAGCGGAAGAGCAGGGAACAGGGAATAGGGAACAGGGAACAGGGAATAGGTAACAGGGGAGAGGCAGCAGCGAGCACGAGACATGGGAAAGAGCGTGACGACCATTCAGTCTCACCGGGATCTCATTGTATGGCTACCCCGTGTTCCCTGTCCCCTGTTCCCTTCAACCTGTTCCCTGTAACCTGTTCCCTGTAACCTGATACCTGGGACCCGTACTTATGCTCCGCCCTTTTCTCATCTATCTTTCACAGAAACAGACTCCCAAAAAGATTCTCACAGGCCACGCTTTGGGCCGCCGCATGGCGGCGCGGTTTATTGCCGGCGAAGAGTTGGAAGACGCGCTCGAAGTGATCCGACGGTTGAACGCCGAAGGGTTCATGGTGACCCTCGACCTCCTGGGTGAAAGCGTGCAGGAGACCGCGGAAGCCGAAGCGGCTTGCCAAGCATACGTTCAGCTTCTCGACCGGCTGGCAGTGGAACGCTTGAATTCCCACGTTTCCCTCAAGCTCACTCAACTGGGCTTGGCGATTGAGGAAGGGTTGGCGTGCCGTCATCTGAATTTGGTCTGCGAGTGTGCCGCCCGGCACGACAACTTTGTGCGCGTGGATATGGAGGGTTCGGCCTTCACGGAAGCGACGCTGCGGGTTTTCCGCACCGTGAATGCGCCGCGCCATGTGGCGGGCATCGCCATCCAATCCTATCTTTACCGCAGCGACAAGGACGTGGAAGAGCTGCTGAAGTGCGGGGCCCGCATCCGGCTAGTGAAGGGCGCTTACGACGAGCCTCCCACGATCGCCTATCGGCGCAAGCGGGATGTCGACCACAGTTTTTCGAGGTTGATGGAGAGGATGCTTTCCAGCGGGATCTATCACGCCATCGCCACGCATGACGAGCGCCTAATTACCGCGGCGCAGGAGTACGCCCGGGCGCACGACATCTCCCCCAATCAGTACGAATTTCAATTGTTGTACGGGATCCGCCGCCGCTTGGCGCGCGACCTGCTCCGCCAGGGCGAGCGCGTGCGTGTTTACGTTCCCTATGGGCGTCAATGGTATTCCTACTTCATGCGGCGTCTGGCCGAAAGACCGGCAAACCTGTTTTTCCTGCTTCGCAATCTCTTCCGCGCGTGAGACAGGGAATAGGGAATAGGGAATAGGGAACAGGGAATAGGGAACAGGGAATAGGGAACAGGGAATAGGGAACAGGGAACAGGGAACAGGGAATAGGGAATAGGGAATAGGGAATAGGGAACAGGCAAGAGGCAGCAGGGGACTGCCGAAGGCTTACAGGATGAAGGGCATGACGACCGTTCAGTCTCACCGGGATCTCATCGTATGGCAGAAGGCGATGGACCTTGCAGAGGTCGTTTACAGATTAGCAGCCAAGTTTCCTTCGAATGAGACGTATCGCCTGGGTTCGCAGATCACTCGAGCCGGAGCTTCTGTACCTGCCAATATCGCGGAAGGAAACGCGCGAGGGACGAGGCGGGACTACGCCAACTTCCTCTCCGTGGCGAAAGGGTCCCTGATGGAAACTGAAACCTTTCTCATGCTCGCCGTGCGACTGAAGTGTATTACCCAGGCCGAAGCGTCGACAGCCTTTGCCTTGGTGACGGAAGTAAGCAAGATGCTAACGTCGCTTCGGAGCAGGTTGAAAGAGGACAGCGACCAAGGGTAGCGTACCCCACCCTGCGTTCTTGCCTGTTCGCTATTCCCTGTTCCCTGTTCCCTATTCCCTGTTCCCTATTCCCTGTTCCCTATTCCCTGTTCCCTATTCCCTGTTCCCTGTTCCCTATTCCCTGTTCCCTATTCCCTAGGAAGTCCGAGCTGTTTCTTGGCCGCCTCGCTCAGGCGGCTGATATTCCAGGGCGGATCCCAGACCACCTGCACTTGGGCGGACTTTACTCCTGGGATTTCGGCAACCCGTTGCCGCACTTGCTCGCTGATGAAGCTGTGAGCAGGGCAGCCCCTTGCCGTCAGGGTCATGACCACGTTCACCTGGTCGTCCACCACATGGACCTCGTAAATCAAGCCCAGGTCCACCAGATTGACGGGAATTTCCGGGTCGTAGCAGTTGCGTAAGACGTCGTAAACTTGCTCATTCGTTACCATAGGTAGCCTCGTCGAGGGCCTTCGGCCCTGCTCGGATTGTAACCTCGAAATCTCTTACCTCAAATCAATTTCTTTCGCCGCCGGCCTGGAATTGCTTGCATTTACAAGCAAAGGAGATTAGAGTTGCAACCTAGAAAAAAGTTGACAAGGCTTGGTAGCGCGATGAAAACGAGGGCTGCGGTTCTTATTCTCCGGACGGGTTGTTTATTGACCTTACTCCTGATGCCGGCGGCGCGCGCCAGCGCCCAGAGTCGGGTTGTCGCGATCGCAGATTCGCACGGCGCCTATCCCGAGTTTATCGTCCTTTTGCAGCGAGTCGGTTTGATCGATAGCAACCGTCAATGGACCGGCGGGTCGACCGTGTTCGTACAGCTCGGCGATGTCATCGATCGGGGGAAGGGATCTCGCGCCTGCCTTGACCTCCTGATGGACTTAGAGCGGCAGGCGCCCAAACAGAACGGACGGTTGATTCCTCTATTGGGCAATCATGAAGTAATGAACCTGATGGGTGACTGGCGCTACGTCGTGCCCGAGGATTTTCAAGCCTTCGCCACGGACCAGTCGGAGAAGAGGCGTGAGGAGGCTTACCGCGATTACAAGAATTTTCTCGCAAGCCACATCGGTCATCGTCATACGCTCTATTCCGACGACGAGGCTGGGCGCCAGAAATGGATGGCCGACCATCCCCCGGGCTTCTTTGAGCGTCATGACGCCTTCGAGGCGCAAGGGCTTTATGGGGGCTGGCTCCGCAGTCACGACGCGGTGGCGCAAGTGGGTGAAGCGGTGTTTCTGCACGGGGGCCTGAATCCCGCCATGCACTATAAAAGCATCAAGGAATTGAACGAGCGCGTTCACTCCGAGATTGCTCGCTTCGATTTGCTTTGGCAGTCGCTGTGTGCCAGGAAGATTATTTGGCGCTACATGAAGCTGGAAGAAGCGATTCGGCAGATCCAGGAGGAGTGGGCCTCGATTCAGACGCGCGGTGAGGTGCAGGACCGTGTAGGCGCGCAGCAAATGCAGGACTTGGCCGGCTTTCAGAATTGGCTGATTGTTTCTCCCGATGGCCCGCTCTGGTACCGCGGCTTGGCTCTGGAGCCGGAGGAAAAGCTGAAGGGCCCTGTGGAAGCGATGCTGGCACGGCTGAATGTGCATTACCTCGTGGCCGGCCATACGGTGCGGCCCAAGTTCGATGTTTTTCCTCGCTTCGACAATCATGTCTTCCTGATTGATACGGGAATGCTGAAAGAAGTTTACGGCGGCCGAGGTTCGGCGTTGGAGTTCCGCGAGGGAACCGTGACCGCCTATTACTCAGACGGAGAGCCGCAGCTCCTGGTGGGGTCCGCGGGCGGAGCGACCGCCCCAGCGTCCAGCCAGGATAAGAGTGGCGGCAAGCCAGAATCATGATCTCCCACGTGCAAAGAATGTTCACTATGCGCCGCGACGAAGTCACCCGGGCGTCGCTCCTATTCTTCTACCTGTTCCTGATCATTGGCGCCTACATGATGGGGCAAGCGGTGGGTAACGCCCTGTTTTTGAAGGTATTTCCCAAGCATCTGCCTTACGCGATGATCGCCTCGGCGTTAACCATCGGCGTCTTTGTCTCAGCTTACATACGGCTTTCCCGCCACTTGGGGCTGGAGGTGCAAGTCATCGCCACTCTGCTCTTCTTCGCGCTCTCCTTCGCTTGCTTCTGGTGGTTGACGTACTTCAAGGCCCCCTGGGTTTACTTGCTGGTTTTTGTTTGGGTCTATGCGTTGGGGGCGATGGGTCCGATGATGGGCTGGACACTGGCGAACTACGTGCTGACCACACGTGAGGCGCGGAGGGTTTTCGCATTTATCGGGGCGGGTGGAATCCTGGGTGGAACATTCATGAGCTTTTTTACGGCCGACGTGCTAAGCCGCGGCCACATGCAGGCGGAAACCATGTTTCCAGCCATCGCCATCATCCTCATGGTGTGTGCGCTGCTGGTGAGACTGTTGTTTCGGGGCACGCGGCAGCGCGTGGCGGCGGGAAGTCTGACCCCTGTCGCCGGCCACTCCGCCCCAAAGAGTTTCGCCGGGAGCTTCAAGGTGATCCGCGGCTCCCGCTATTTGTTGTTGGTCACGGCCCTGATCGCCATCGGATGCCTCACCACCAGCATTATGACGTATCAATTCCTGCTAATTGCCAAGTCCACTTATGCCGGCCCCGCCGTGAGGCTCGCCGCCTTCTTTGCCCGCTTCTTCGGCTATATGGGACTGGCCTCGCTGGTGGTTCAAATGGCTCTCACCGGGCCGCTGCTGCGCGCTTTCGGTATTCGCGTCTCGCTATTCGTGCTGCCAGTGGCACTAATGGGCGGCACCCTCGGCGTGCTCATTGCCCCCACACTGCTTACGGTGGGCTTCCTGAGAGGAAGCCACTATATCCTGCGTTACTCGCTGGATAAGTCTTCCACCGAACTGCTCTATTTGCCGGTGTCGCCGGAGGTGAAGAGCCAAGTCAAGTCCTTCATCGACAGTTTCGTATGGCGTTCGGCGGACGGCATTGCGGGCCTTACGCTATTGCTTTTTGCTAACGTGTTGAAATTCTCCCCTAGCCAAGTGGGTCTGGTTAACGTGTTTTTTCTCGCGGCTTGGATTGCCGTTGCCTATGGCGCCCGCCGCGAGTATCTGAACGTCCTGCGCTTGGCTATTGAACGCCGCACCCTGGACCCGGAACGTACCGCTGCTTCCGTGCTGGATTCGACCACAACGGAGGTTCTGGCGCACGCGGTGGAGGGGGGTGGGGAGCAGCAACTTCTCTACGGTCTCAGCCTCTTCGAGATGGGAGGCGAAACGCGCTTTCATCCCGTGTTGCGCCGCCTGCTGGAGCACCCCGCCCCAGCCGTGCGGCAGCGGGCCCTGCGCCTGCTTAACGACGCCGGCGACCTGAAGATTCTGCCTCAGGTCGAAAAGCTGTTGGCCGACGAAAGCCTGGATGTCCGCACTGAGGCGCTCCAATACCTGGTAGTTCATACCGGGCGCGACCCCCTCACACTGCTCAGCGCCGAGGTCGATATCCCCGATTACGGACTTCAGGGTGCGGTGGTGGGTTTCTTGGCGCGCACTGGAGAACCGGATAAATTGGCGGCGGCGGGGTTCCTCCTCCAAGACATGCTTGGGCGCGCTGGCCCTGAAGCCGAGCACTCGCGCGCCGAAGCAGCGAGGGTGCTGGGTGTAATTCCCCCACCCTGCGAGTTGCACGCTGAACTGTCAAAGCTGTTGCTGGATGACGATTTTGAGGTATTGGAGCAAGCGCTGCTCAGTGCGGGCAAAATCCGGGGCAGCGAGTTCCTCCCACAAGTCATTGAGAAGCTGGGCGAGCGGCGCCTGGAGGGGACGGCGCGCGCCGCCTTGGTGCAGTACGGCCCCCAGGCGGTGCCCACGCTCCGGGACTACTTGAATGACGCCGCGGTGCCGCGGGCCATCCGCAAGCAGATACCGAAAGTGCTGGCCCGCATCCCCAACTCCGATTCCGCCGCCGCATTGGCCGAAAGCCTGATCCAAAGCGATCCGGGAATGCGCTTTGACGTGCTGAAGGCGTTGAACAAACTGCGTTCCAGAGATCCCGACCTCGTGCCGCCACGTTCCGAAGTCCAAGACATGCTGGACATTGAGCTGATGGGCTACTATCGTTCTTTCCAGATTCTCGCCGCGATTGACCCGAGCGCCGGCGCGGTGATTCCCGGACCGAGCTCACTGGGCGGCGAGTCGGTGCTGGCGCGAGCCTTGCGCGAACGCATGGCTTACGAACTCGAGCGCATCTTCCGCCTCCTGGCTTTGCTCTATCCGCCCCGCGACATTCACAATGCTTTCCTCGGCTTGACCACGGGTACAGGCCAACGCCAGGCCAACGCCCAGGAAGTGTTGGAACACCTTCTCCAGCCGGATCTCTACCGGCGGCTGGTCAAAGGGCTGGACGCGGAGGTTGCCTTGCCCGAGAAAGTGAACTTCGCCTCCCGCCTCTGTGGTTCTAGCGTGAAATCGAGGAACGAAGCCCTGCGCATTCTGCTGCATTCAGAGGACAGTTGGCTGTCTGCCTGCGCTCTTCATGCGGTGGGCGAAGAGCGCCTCACGGAATTGAACGACGAGTTGAGCCACGTGCCCCACGCCGCCGACCCTCTCTTGGAGGAGACCTGGCAGTGGGCCAGTGCGCGTTTGAAAGCCGCGCCCGCGGTTTAGGATCTTATATGCTTACAGTGATGGAAAAAGTTGCCCGCCTTCAGACGGTGGAGGCCTTTCAGGCTGTCCCCACCCAAAGCCTGGCCCGCGTTGCGGCCATCGCCCAGGAAGTCGATTTCGAGGCGCGTCAAGCGCTCTACAACAATAACGAGGCCGCTGACAGCATGTTTGTTCTGTTGGAGGGTGAGGTCAGCCTGCTGTGCCCGGGCCAGGAAGGGAAAAAACTGGGGCCCGGGCAGGTGGCGGGTCTTCTGGCGTTTCTGGCCGGCGATGCCGAGCCTGATTCGGCCGTGGCCACGCAGCCGGTGCGCGCACTGCGCCTCGACCAGGAAGACTTTTACGACGCGATGGCGGAGGACTTCAACCTGACACGCGGCATCCTCCGGGCAGTGGTAAAAGGGGCGGCCGCTTCACGATGACCGATAGCGCAAGTCTCGGCCCGTCAGTATAAAACCGCGGCTTCACCCTTCTGGGCTACGAGCTTCTGGAAGAGGTCAACGATTTTGTCCCGCCGTTGCAACACCGCTTTGACTTCTCCCTTGTTCAGATGTGGCTTGGTCCTCGCCAAGACGTCGTCAAAATTCAGGTCCTTTAGTTTCTGAAGTAATTGCCGGTCGCACATCAACAGGCCCTTGGGGTCGAGCAAAGAGTTATTCAGTCGAAAGGCGCGGGTAAAGTCGATTCGCCAAATCTTCCAATCTTCGGTGATGAGCACATTGGTGAGGTTGGGGTCGGTGTCATAAACAAGATTGTCGAGCACCCGGATTTTGTACATCTGTTTGTCCCAAGCATCTATGTTGGTCGGATGCACCCGCTGTTGTTGTCGCATACCCTCATCCCACTTCCACGGAATCCACCAGCTTAAGGAGCCAATTAGGCCACTCCATTTCCGCTCGACATAGACCGGAACCATGTCGTCAATTCCCAGCATTCGAGACAGTTCATAGGCTGCAATATTGTAGTGGTAGGAATCGACGAAGTTGTATTCGGTGTGGCCGTCGGAGAATTCCATCTTCATCTTGTGTTCGTTCACGGGCTGAAAGGAAGCATCATGGGTAATGGTTCCGTCGGTCAGGGTTAACTTATATGGGTTGGTGATGCCTTTGCCGCCTTGCTTGCTGGCAATTACCTTGGCATTGAGCAGAAAATCTCTCTTCTGCTCCTGCGTGAGGTTGGGCTCACTGTTAGGACTGGACTGCCCGGAGGCGGGAATCCCACCTGACAGGCAGAGACAGACTAACGCCACGAAAGCCGACGAGCGAATTTTTTGCAGCATAAAACACCTTCTTTCGATCCTTGTTTTTTCCGCAGATCGATGTTCCCTTTGCGGAGGTCCTTCGTGAATCTGTCCATGTTGGTCTTTTTGAGGACACATCTGGGCTGGCACGCTCTTGGCCTGATCACTATCCTCGTTGGTGATTCTACTTGTACGGGCGGAGTATAGAATCATTCATTACGGAAGTAAAGCACTTTTTGGTCGGCGGGTCAGTCGGATGCTACGAGATCAAACCCGTCACGGGATTCCAGGCGCACACTTCCACTCCCATCCCAGTTTCCAAAGTCTGCAACCGGGAAGTCAGAGCCGCCGCCTGCTCCAAAACATTTTCCGAACTGATCAGCCGGCACTCGGGTTCTGGGAGATCATCTGGGCATCGCTCAGGTCTTCGTGACCAGCCAGGCCATCAAAGCCGAAGAGCGAACTTTTCGCGGGATAAAGCGCCTTCCTTCGTCCCTCACCGTCTACGCAGATCGATCCGCGTGGCGTTCATCACCACGCTCCCGCTTTCGTAGGTACCGAGGCAGATCACAATCATGCCTTCCTTGAACTCGCTCATGTCGAGGGCCTTGGTGCCCTCGGTCCACTTTGTCGAGCTGTCGTAGTGGATCGTCTTTACAATGGTCTGCTTGCGGACGTCGATCGTGGATTTTTCCTTGTTGATGTTGATGATGGTGCCGTGCCAACGGCTTTCTTTCGGGGCCGCGGCCGCTTTCTCCTGCGCATAGGCAAGAGCGGCAAGTCCTACCACCGCAAACACCGCGAACAGCAGAATGACGATAGCTTTTCTCATGATATTCTCCTTTAGTTGCGCGTCCGGCTGGCGCGCTTTTGCTCTGCTGAGTATCCTCGTCGTTGATACTGGCAGTACGGGCGGAGTATAGAATCACTCCTTTCGGAAGTAAAGCACTTTTTGAGCAGCGGGTCAGCTCTCTGTCCATCAATATAGAACTGCCGCTTCACCCTTTTGGGCTACGAGCTTCTGGAAGGCGTCAACGATTTTGTCCCGCCGTTGCATTACCGCTTTGACTTCTCCCTTGTTCAGATGCGGCTGGGTCTTCGCCAAGACGTCGTCGTAATTCAGATCCTTGAGTTTCTGAAGCAATTGCCGGTCGCACATCACCAGATCTTTGGGGTCGACTAGAGCGTTGTAGCGTCGAAAGGCGCGAGTAAAGTCGATTCGCCAGATTTTCCAATCTTCGGTGATGAGCACATTGGTGAGGTTGGGGTCGGTGTCATAAACAAGATTGTCG
>Ga0187784_10004713_pt1 | contig 11032 bp, 8 predicted proteins | sample 1015_SJ02_MP15_2_FD_132964 | JGI IMG/M metagenome (GOLD analysis project Ga0187784, IMG submission 132964) | Tropical peat soil microbial communities from peatlands in Department of Meta, Colombia - 1015_SJ02_MP15_20_MG | ecosystem: Environmental > Terrestrial > Soil > Wetlands > Peat | place... | reverse complement strand
GTCTCCTTTGCGCCACGGTGTAAGCCATCACGCCGTAGAGTCCGATGGTGGCAAGCAGCGTCGCCAAAAAACCAAAGACTGTAGACAAGCTCCCGATCATGCGTTCGGTGACGAGCAAGTCACTGATCTGCGCCTCCGTGGTGCGAACCTCGTAGATAGGTAAGGTCGAATCCAGTTCCCGAACTCTGGCCCCCACGCTGCTCATCACTTGCTTCGGGTCGAAGGCCGTCCGCAGGTATACCGTCATGTCGGTGGCGAAGTGACTCCCGAGATACGGCCCATAGGCTTGCTCCGGGATCTCCTCGCGGAGATTCGCATACCTGATATCCTTCACCACCCCGATGATCTCCATGTCGGTCGGGGTTCCAGGGTCGGTTCCGAATCCGAGATGGCGGCCGATGGGGTTTTGCCCGGGGAAATAGCGGCGCGCGAACTTTTCGTTGATGATCACCACCGTGGGCGCCCAGTCTTCAGGCCGGGGACTGTGCTTGACCTCGCGGTTGTCCTTGGCGGTAAACCCCCGCCCGGCCACGATGGGCACGCCAAGAGTGGCGAAATAGTTGGGGCTGATCCAGGTCATGTACGGCGTCGCCTTAGCCTCCGGTGTGGCGGGCGTGTAGCCCTCCACCGTCATCTCGTTCCACGAGTAGTCGTCTTGGAGAATGCGCATGTTGGCCAGGCCAACGGACTGGACGCCCGGAATTGAGTTAAGCTTCTCCGTCAACTGCTGGAAGAAAATCTGCGCCCGCTCGGGTGTATAGCCGCTCAGCGACGGGTCGATGTTGAAGCCCACCAGCCGCGCCACGGGGAAACCCGGGCCCAGGCTGCCCAGGTTCTTGAGAGTGCGAAGGAAAAGCCCGGCCCCGATCAGCAGGAGCAGCGAAAGGGACACTTGGGCCACTACCAGCGTCTTCCGCAGCCGCCCGTGCCCACCCGCCACCGCGCCTGCCTGATCTTTTAACGTTCGCCCGATATCCGGCTTGGTCGTTTCGACCGCCGGCACGAGCCCAAAAATCAGTCCGGTCGCAATGGTCACCGCCAGGGTGAAAAGAAGAATGCGAGTGTCGGGGACCGTGGAAATGCTCAAGCCTCCGGAATCCGCCGGCAGATAGAGGGCCATCAGTGCTTTGTCGGCCCAGAACGCGAAGGCAAGACCGGCAAGTCCGCCCAGGACGGAAAGGCAGAGGGTTTCAATCAAAAGCTGGCGAATGATGCGTCCTCGGCTCGCGCCAACCGCCAGCCGCACGGCGATCTCCTTCTGCCTGCCCGTGGCCCGGGCGAGCAAGAGGTTGGCCAGGTTGGCGCAAGCGATCAGCAGCACCACGCCGGTAATGGCCATCAACACCCAAAGCGGTGTCGAAAGCTCGGATCGGAAATATGACCAGCCCTGCGAGCCGGGCAGAACATCGATCCAGCACTTGAGGAATTGCTCCCGGTCATAGGCGGAGGCATGACTGAACGCCGCTTCGCGAACCTCCATTTCCAGCATCGAGTGCATGAAGGGAGCGAGTGAGGCCTTCGCCTGTGTCCGCGTCACACCTGGCTTCAACCGCCCGAAGGCATGCACCCAGCGGGTGCGCCGGTCTTTGAGCATATCGGTCCATCGGACTATCAAAACCTGCGGCTGCATCATGATCGGAATGAACAGTTTTGGAGAACGTCCCAGTTCCACGCCGTCAAAACCGGCTTGCGCCACGCCGATGACGGTCATGTTGTGCTTGTTCACGGTGAGTGTTTTTCCCAGGATCATCGGATCGCCGCCAAAGTGCTGCTTCCAGTAGTTGTAACTCAGCACCACCACCGGATGCCCGTTGGGAACGCGGTCGTCGTCGGGCGTGAAGGTGCGCCCAAGAGCCGCGTTAACACCGAGAACGCCGAAGTAGGTTCCCGATACGAGTTCCGCATCCACGCGCTCCGCCTGGCCCCCGAACGTAAGGCTCACTGAAGTCGGGAAGCGGCAGAACATGCCGGAGAAGGCTTCATTGTGATCCTGGAAGTCCCGGTACATCGGATACGAGATCGTGTTCCAGCCCCAGATGCTGCCGTAATGGCGGCCGCGCATGTTGAGCTGCACCAGTTGCTGCGGGTTCTTTACCGGCAAGAGGCGCAGCAGAATCTGGTCCAGCAGTGTGAAAATCGCCGTATTGGCGCCAATGCCCAGCGCCAAGGTCAGCACCGCCACCGCCGTGAAGGCGGGATTCTTCGCCAAAACGCGTGCGGCGTATCGAACATCTCCAGCAATATTGGCCATTGACGTCACCTTCTCGTGGAAGCTCTTTGTTTTTAGACGAAAAGGCGAGCGAAAGGTTTTGTCGCTACTGCGCCGAAGCGTGGTAAAGAGTCCGGGCTAATGGCCTGATGCCGGGATGATGGGCAGTATCACGTGCGAGGGGTGCTCGCGGTCGTGATAGACCGTGTTGGTGGCAACGGATAGCCGTCGGTTCGCATTCAGCGCTTCCCCGGTGTTTGGGTTGACATCGAAGCGTGGGAAATTGCTGCTGGAAATGTCCAGCCGTATGCGATGACCTTTGGTGAACAGATTCGAGGTCGGGTAGAGATGGATTGTCAGGGCATAAACTCGCCCGGGTGGCATGAGCTCGGCGTGCTCGAGCGAATCGCGGAAACGCGCGCGAAGGATGCCATCCTCGAGGTTCATATCCATTCCGTCCGGTAAATCGGGGCTGGGAGGATGCACGTCGATGAGCTTGGCGGTGAAATCGGTGTCAGGCGCCGATGACGTTACCCACAGCTTCACATCGACGGGGCCCGTCACTTCCACATCCTGTTCGAGGGGTGGCGTCATGAACACCAGCACATCACGGCGCGCGGAAAGCGGCAGATGGTTGTTGCAGTTCCACACCGCTTCGCTACAGCGCTGATCCCAGGCGCCCTGAAGCAAGATACCGCCGCCGGAAGAAATGTTCCCGCCGATGGTGGGGACGGGGTCGCGCGGATCGAAATCGTAGCTCGAGCTGCTTTGGGTCTCGGTCGGTACTTCCGTCGAGAATGTGCCGTCGGCGTGGATATAGTAAGGAGTCCAGCGCGTGCGCGCAAGCGGCCATTCCTGCTCATCGCGCCACACGCCTCCGTGCAGGTGAAAGCCCTCCGCGGTCTTACGTTCGCTGCCACCACCCATTACGAATATCTTCACCGGCGCTGCGCGCTCGACGCCGTTATCCGCTCCTTTGAGCCAGTGGTCGTACCACCGCAAGTGAAACGCCTCGCTGTCAATGGCTGCATCAGCGCCGAAGTCCGTCTGCCCGTGCACGTGAAGCATGTGCTGGCCGTGGATCCAGGGTCCCATGATGATCTTCACCGGCCCGCGCTTGGCGCGCGCGAGAGCCATGTAGTTCATGGTCGATGGTAGCGCCCAGGAATCGTACCAGCCGCCGATGAGGTAAACGGGAACGTCCTTGTATCGGTCCGTCTGATCGACGACGTCAAAGCCCGGCTGCTTCCAAGCGCTGTCGTTCTCGCCGTGACCCATGGCGAACACCAGCCAGTCCTCATATTCGGGTGCGAGCTTGAGCGGAGTCGTACCCCTGCGCAAGGGGAGCTTGGTAAGGTATTCGCGCACATGCTTGGCTGCCTCTTCAAGCGCCGCGCGCGTGGTGGGGTCGCGAGCTTCGCGACTGCCTCGCGGCGCGCCCAAAGTGAAGATCCAATTCAAGAAGCGCAACTCGAATGCTCCTCCGTTGCGCATGCCAAAGTAGCCGGCATTCGACACCGCGTCCACCGGAATCAGGGCCTTCAACCCGGGCGGATTGCTTTCGGCCATCGCGTGCTGCGTTCCGCCCACGTAGGATGTGCCAAACATTGCAAACCCGCCGTCGCTCCAAGGCTGATGCACTAGCCATTGGGCCGTGTCGTATCCGTCGTTCACATCGTCGGTCATCATGTGCCAGACGCCTTCCGAGGCATAGCGGCCGCGCGTGTCCTGCGCGACGACCACATAGCCGTGCTCAATGAAAAGGAGGAGTCGCCCCATGGACTCATCCTTGTTGTAGGGAGTGCGCTCCAAAATGGCGGGGAATTTGCCCTCCAGGCGCGCCCCATCCTTGGCCGGGAAATAGATGTCTGTCGCCAGCCGCACGCCGTCGCGCATAGGCACCATCACATTCTTGGCGACGACATAGGATGGTCCGTCGGTCGCCCGCGCGCGCTGCCCTGATACGAGGATGAGCGCCAGGCAACCGAGCAGGCACACCAGGAATAGCTTACGGCCGCGAATTGTCGAGAGCTTCATACGGAACCTCAGAGAGTTTTCATTTGCATTGCATCACAGGTTATCAGGTTTTTGCCCTCTCCCCAAGGGAGAGGGCTAAGGCTTCGAGTTCTGCGCCCGCGTCCAGCCGAAGGTGTGGGCAAAGATCAGCTCAGCGGAGAGGGGGGATCAACGCCTCAACTACTCAACCACCACGACACGATGGACGTCGACCAGCGAAACGTTGGCCGACACCCACCCATCTCGGTAGGGAGCCCTGCCCTATTGCCTTCCTCGCGTTCGCCGCCCCTGTCCTCTTTGCCGCCGCTGCCATCTCCAGAATCCCGTGGATTCTTTCAAGCTCTCCACCACCTCGTACACAATGGGACACGTCGGTATGCGTTCCAGCACTAAACGACGGCTTTACCTCCCGACAGCAATTGGCGCAGGCTGTGCAGTCAATCCCGGCCCAGACGCGCCGAGTGGTCTCAATTACTTGCTTATCGATCTGGTCCGGCTTCAAATCGCATTGCCCCTTCAGGAACTGGCGGAACCTCCAGTTCTCGTCCGCTCTACTGCGGCTCAACTCGCGTATTTGGATAAGATCGATGGCTATACCATCCAAGAATGTAGCTTCCAGTCCACAGATGCAAGGGGTAAACATAGTAGCTTGACCATCGCCCAATCTTTCGGGCGGCTGATCCAACCGGCCCTCACCCGGGGGTTGGCGCAGACTCCGTAGTTTGGAGTCTGCGATTTCCCGGAGGGACCAGAGAGGTGGGCGGGGCATCTCCTCACAACCCTCGGCGAAACGTACCTTCGGCAGATCGCAGACGTTGGAAAACAACGTCTGCGCCAGCCCGCCGCGGTCGAAGAACCTGGGTCGCCACAGTTCGCCGTCGGTGCCCCGGCGCACGGCGATAAAGAAAGCGGAAAGAAAAGGACGCCGGAATGAGGAAGCTAGTGTCCCGTCCCGCGCTATTGTTAACAACGGACAGCTTGGCGGGGACCCCCTTACCCGGCCCGCCCCGGCTGAAGAGAACGCTGGCGGCGGGCCACCCTCTCGCCCAAAGGGGAGAGGGCCAGGGGAGTGGAGCGTGACTTTCGGCCAAGCGAGGAGGGAATAGGGGACAGGGAAGTGATGTGTGTCGGTTACGACGTTCTCTCTTTTGCCCGAGATTGCTGCTTGGCCTGTTCGAGTAGCTGGGGCGCGCAGCGAAAACTAGTGGCCCGAAGACGCGCAAACGCCACATCTATATCGACAAGGCCGTACTGCGCTGCTTGCACCAGGACGCCGAGCGTGCCGATAACTGTTAGACCAAACCGCCGCGCCAAACGCGTCCCCAGTTTCTCATCCATGAGGAGCAGGTCTGCGTGCTCCTCCATCGCGAGCTGGATCGCTTCCCTCGCGCCGGGGTCGAGCCCGGAAAGCGTCAGGTGGGGGACCAACCGGACTTGCCGAACGGCAATCCACTGGGGCATCTCGTCCAGAAAAGCTCGCACCACAGCAGGCGCGCCGGCGTGATCCAGTTCCTTGACTACCGCAACCGGAACGAAAACCCGCTCAAACAGAACAGGCAGTAAGTGTTGGCACTCGATCTGAATAAGGTAGTTGAGAGGAGAGGAATCGGCTACGACGACGATCATGGCCGGCCCAACTGGCCTCTCGCTTCAAGTTGCCGCAGGGTTTCCAGATCCTGCTCCAGATCCTCGGCGTCATAGGCGTGGTCGAAGATGTTACGGGCCTTCAGTAAACCGTCGAACTCGAAACGCGACAACCCGAGCAACTGGCTGGCTTGGTAATGCGTCAGCGCTCCCGACCGATAGCCCTCGAGGGCGAGCGCTTCGAGGGCCTCGCGACCTGGATCGGGGTGGCGCGCGATATCATCGGGCAGTTCCACTGTAATCTGCATAAAGCCAGCATACCAGATTTTCGATTCCGGGTCACACCGGACAGCACGGCTGAGCAGATAAGCTTGACTTTGGGGGTTGCCTGGCATACCTTTCACGTGATAATCGGAAGTGCATTTCGCTCTCAAACAGGGTGATTGTGTCGCATGTGGTGAAACTATGGGAAACCCGACAAGCAAGAAATGGTACAGCTACTTTGTTTCGGTAGAGCAGCCCGGTGAAAGCAAGGGCGAACAGGAGGGGTCAGCGGAGGGCGAGGCGGCGTCTGGAGCGCCGCGCAGCGCGGCTCAAACTGTCGCCGAAATCGCTTCCGGTGTGAGCGTGGAGCCCAAGTTCACCGGTGCGGAAGCCCATCCGATGTCCTTTGAAGAGATCTACGGCGCGGCGGAGATCACAGCGCCCGCACATGGATATACCATTCTGAAGATCATTGATCTGCTGCACAGCGAGCATATACGCAACCAATCCCGCGAGGTGAAAAGGAGCTCACTCCTGCTGGCCCTGGAAGCTTCGGGCGTGAAGCCCGAAGAAGTTGTGCAAGACGCGGTGCGGCGCGACAAAGCTCTAGACACCTACGAGCACGTGCAACAAAACGCGCTCCAGGACTTGGAGGCGCGCAAGACCAAAGAAAGCCAGGAACTCCAGGCGGAGATCGAGCGGCGGATCAACGAGCTACAGACTCGGGTCCAGGCCAACAACGACGAAGTGACGAAAGCGAAAGAACAATTCTACGGCTGGCAGCTCAAGAAGCAGCAAGAGGAGCAGAAGATCGCCGACGCGGTCTCGTATTTCACGTCGGAAAAGCCCGTCACCCCCGCGGGCCAAGCCGGCGCGCCGGCGAGTCCGGCAGGCAAGAAACCGTAGGCAGTGAAAAGGAGGAAGTATGTGGAGACGCTTGCAACGCATGGTGCGCTCGTTCTTCGGTTTTTTCATCTCTGTGGCCGAAGATCCGGAGCTGATCCTGGAACAGAACATTCGCGACATGAACGACCAGGTGCCACACATGAACGAGAGCATCGCCATGGTGAAAGCGAACGTGACGCTGCTGGAGAAGGAAGAAGCGAAGTACAAGAACGACTTGAACGATTTGACAGCCAAAGTGAAGGCCTCTATCCAGGCCGGCCGCGACGACTTGGCAGGCAGCTTTGCCACGCAGTTGGAGCAACTGCGCGGTGCGCTGGCCCGCACGCAGGGTCAGTTGACCACGGCGCGGGCGGCCTTTGACAAGGCCATGATGGTCAAGCAGGCCTTCCTGCGCGAGAAGGAGCGCAAGACGCAAGAGGCCCTCAATGCCATCCGCGACTACCGACGCGCCCAATGGCAGAAGAAGGTGGCCGACGCCATGGAACAGTTCGAGGTGGCGGGCATCAGCCAGACTCACGACGAAATGGTGCGCAAGATCGAAGAGATGACCGCCGTCAACGAAGCGCGGATGGAGATGGCCTTAGGCAACGTGGACGAGCAGAAGGTGAAGGTCGAAGAAGAAGCGGAAAAATTGCGGGCCAACGAATTAGTGAAGCAATTCAAAGTGGAGATGGGGTTACTGGCTCCGGAGCCTTCAACGGCGGTGGCGGAAAAAACCATTGGCGTCAAAGAGGGGCAGAAGACTTCCTGAAATGGGTTTGCGCCTGCCGGCCGCACGCAAGACCCCATCTCAATCCGACATCGACAACTGGAACGGTCCGGAGGGAAACATGGGTTCGAGAATGGTTGTGCGAGTGTGGAGCCTGATCTACGCATTGGTCCTTTGCCTGGGCAGCGGCGCCGCGTCCGGGGCGTGGGCGGCGGAGACCAACTCGGTCAGGGTTCGGGTTAACATCTGGGTGGGCTGCGTGGGAGGGTTGGTCGCCAATGGTGGTCTGGACACGGCTCCAGATTCCATTTACGGCAAGAAGGGTTTGGCAGTTTCCTTCAAGATCATCGACGACTGGACGGAAGGCGCGGCAGCCCTGGCCACCAACAACGTTGATGTGATGCTGACGACGGCGGATGTGTGGGCCAAAGACTACGCTCAATTCAAGGCCAAGGGCTTTGGCGCACGCGCCTTCTTCCTGGTGGATTGGTCTCACGGCGCGGATGGCGTCATCGCCGCCCAAGGCATCAACGGCTTGAAAGATCTGCCTGGAAGAAAGGTGGCTTTCGCGCCCTACACTCCTTCCCACTTCCTTTTGTGGACGGGATTGAAAGAGTCGGGCCTGGGCGCTGACCAACGTAACGATATCTTCTCCAATGCCATTCACACCAAGGATGGCATCGAGCCGGCTACGCTCTTCGCACAGCAGAAGGTGGATGCCGCGGTGGCCTGGGATCCGGACATGAGCGATGCGGTGGCCAAGCGCCCCGGGTCGAGAAAGGTCTACGACACCCGCCAGGCGAGCAGGCTGATTGCCGATATCCTGGTGGTCAGCGACCGCTATGCAGCACAGAATCCGCAGACCCTCATCAAGTTCGCCGAGGGCTGGTTGGAAGGGGTGGAGTTTATTAAGGCTCAGCCCAGCCGCGCTTACGCGCTGATTGGGGACATCAAGGATTTCAACATCCCCGCCGACTTGGCCAAGACCATGCTCGGTGGGGTTGTGTTGGCTGACGCCGCGGCACATAAGGCCTTCTTCGCCACAACCGGCGCGCCTTCCGACTACGCCCGAATCTTCAAATCTGCCCAGGAGATGTATCGCGAGGCGGGCGTGCTTAAGGGGGCCGCCTCTGATCCCGAGGCCAGCGTGGACCGGAAGACGGTGGTGGCGATCCGATGAGACAGAGAGAGGCAATTCCGAAGTTCAGTAGCCAGGATCAAGAAAGATGCTTCTGGGCTGGCCGCGACTCCAGCTCCTACATCGATTGGAGTAGAGGTAAGCGTGTCCGCTTAGCCAAACTGAAACCCTCGACGGCGCAAGTTCGCGGGACCGTGTTTTGCCCCGGAGGTACTGATCTCCGTGTTCTCTACGGCCGAGAAAAGACCAAACATAGAGGGCACTGAGACCCTCCGCGTTGTCTGTGTCGAGGCTTTAGAGGCACAGAGGGCGCGGAGAAGTTCATTTTGGTTACGGCCAATGGCCGCGCTGTCAGGACTATCTCCTCGTCGTGGGGCGGAGCCTCCGTGGGCCTTTGGCCCCCCCCCGAGGAAATAAAAACCTTTCTCGTCACCCCCGCGCAAGCGGGGGTCCACATCCCTGAGGAAGTGGATTCCCGCTTTCGCGGGAATGACGTGGTTGGGGTGATTTTCAGGAGATCCCGGTTAAGCAGGGAGCCGTAGATCTGGAGGACTTATGGCGGTAAAGATTGAAAAGGGTGGCTGGGTTCTTATTTTCCTCATTGGGTTGGCGCTCGTCGGTTACAGTCTGAACAGGTATGGCGTTCTGGACATCAGCAAGTGGTTCGGTTCGCGCGCTGGACAGCCCGCGGCCGGTGCGGTAGATACTTCGAAGCCCTTGGTGCTGCCCACCTCGACCACGACGCAGTCGAACGAGGTTCGCGTTCGGGTCAACATCTGGGTTGGCTGTGCGGGTGGATTGGTGGCGAACGGCGGACTGGATACTGCACCTGACTCCATTTACGACAAGAAGGGGCTCAAGGTCTCCTTCAAGATCATTGATGACTGGACGGAGGGCGCGGCCGCTCTGGCCACCAACAACGTGGATGTGATGCTGACCACCACGGACGTTTGGGCGAAGGATTTCGGCCAGTTTCAAGACAAGGGCTTTGGGGCGCACGCCTTTTACATGGTGGACTGGTCGCGCGGCGCGGACGGCCTGATCGGGCGGCAGGGCATCAACAGCCTCGAGGATCTGAGCGGGCAGGTGGTGGCCTTCGCTCCTTATACTCCCTCGCACTTCCTGCTGTGGAACGGGCTGAAAGGCTCGGGCCTGAGCACCGAACAGCAGAATGAGATTTTTGCCAAAGCCGTGCATACCAAGGATGGCATCGAGCCGGCCACGCTGTTCGCGCAGCAGAAAGTCGATGCGGCGGTGGCGTGGGACCCGGACATGAGCGATGCGGTGGGCAAGCGCGCCGGGGCCAAGAAGATTTATGACACGCGCGTGGCCAACCGATTGATCGCGGACATCCTGGTAGTCAGCGACCGCTTCGCGGCACAGAATCCGCAGACGGTCATCAAGTTTGCCGAGGGCTGGCTGGAAGGCGTGGAGTTCATCAAGGAGCAGCCCACGCGCGCGTACACACTGATCGGCACCATCAAGGATTTCAACATTCCCACCGACTTGGCGAAGACCATGCTGGGCGGGGTGAGGTTGTCCGACTACGCCGACAACGTGGCTTTCTTTGGTACGCCGAGCGCCGAGTCCGACTATGCCAACATCTTCAAGATGGCGCAGGAAATGTATCGGGAGGAGCGGTTGATCAAGCATATTGCGGAGCCCGAAGCTTCCGTCGACCGGCGTTACATTGCGGCCCTGAGCGGGAAATTCTCAACCACTTCCACCGAAGCGCCCATCGAGTACAAGGCGCCGGCCAAAGGCGCTATACCTATTGCTACCCAGCACCGCTCTATCTACTTCGAAACCAATTCGGCGAACATGAGTCTGGATTCACGCGCCGTGGTGGATGAGATTGCCGGCTTCATGCGCGCCTACGAGAACACGGTTGTAGACATCGAAGGCAACACTGATTCCACCGGGTCGAGGGAATACAACATGCAACTCTCCAGGGAACGTGCTGAAGCCGTGAAGCGCTATCTGATGGAGAAGTACGGCTATCCCGCGAGCCGCATGCGCACCGCCGGGAATGGCCCCGACCACCCCATGGATACTAACGCTTCACCGGAAGGCCGGGAGAAGAATCGCCGCACGGACATCAAGGTTTATCCCAACCCTGGGGCATGAGGCGAAGCAGCAGCTGGTATGAGCAATCTTTTCAAAATCCGTTCGGAGATCTCGCCCCGCATGCAATTGGCGCTGGCTT
>Ga0187784_10004711_pt1 | contig 11034 bp, 10 predicted proteins | sample 1015_SJ02_MP15_2_FD_132964 | JGI IMG/M metagenome (GOLD analysis project Ga0187784, IMG submission 132964) | Tropical peat soil microbial communities from peatlands in Department of Meta, Colombia - 1015_SJ02_MP15_20_MG | ecosystem: Environmental > Terrestrial > Soil > Wetlands > Peat | place... | reverse complement strand
CTGCGCTGCAACGAAGACGAGAATTACGGCAAGAAAGAAAACGGGGCAGAAGCAACGCCTGGGCATCGGAAAGACTCCGTTTCGTCGTGGGTGAGTGATCTCGAGGAGGCGAGCCGTCTCAAAATTCGGCGGCACAGTCTTTGTACACGATCAAGCCGTCGACACGGAGGATGGCACCGGTGATGTAATCGGCGTCGTCGGAGCAGAGGAAGGCTGCCGCCCGACCCACGTCTTCGATCGTGCCGATGCGGCCCCAGGGGAGCTTGTGCCCCTCGGTGCGAATCACCTCTTCGCCAAAGACGGCTCGCTCGCCCGGAGTATCGATCCAGCCCGGTTCGATCGCGTTGACGTTGATGCGGTGGCGCGCGAGCTCGACCGCGATGGTGCGGCACAGGTGATTCAGCCCGGCTTTGCCGGCGTTGTACGCTGCATTCCGCGCATAGGGAACTGGGGCGTGGACGCTGGAGATAAAGAGGATTTTCCCACCGGCTCCTCGCTCGACCAAATGCCGCGCGACCAACTGGCTCACGTGGAACGCGCTGATCAGCACGCCGCGAATGATTCGCTCGAATTCGTCCGGATCATAATCGAGGAAGTCGCTGCGATTGTTGTACGCCGGATTGCTCACCAGGATATCGATCCGGCCGGCCGCGGCCAGCGCTGAGGCGACCAGCCGCTCGCACTCGCTTCGGCTGAAGACGTCGGCTTCGATTTGCGTGCACGAACGGCCCAGAGCGCGAATCTCGGCGGCCGTGTTAGATAGATCGGGGCTGCCTGGTCGATCGTTTATCAGCAGGTCGGCGCCGCTGTGCGCCAGCTCGAGGGCGCAGCCCTTCCCAATTCCACGCCCGGCGCCTGTGACGAGGGCAATCTTCCCGGCATGCCGCATCGGAGTGATCCGCGCTCTTGGGTCGCAACAGGAAAGTCGAGGCGCCGCACACGGGGCGCGCGAGTGAAAGTCTGGCAGGCGAATGCGAGTTTACAGGGGTGCAGTCCGCTCGCAAAGTAACGGCGTGCAACGTGCGGGATCTTGCGAAAGTGCTTGCTGCACGCTCCGCCAACCGATAGGCTGGAAATCCCCGACGTCTTCAGACGTCTTTCTCTCCCGCAGCGAGCCCTCAGCTACTCCCGAAAGTCCTTCCGATGACGACCGCGCCCGCCTCTGCGCCGAAGCCCCGCCTGGCTTCGCTCGACCAGTTTCGCGGCTACACCGTGGCCGGAATGTTTCTGGTGAACTATCTGTCCGGCTTCATTGCCGCCCCCTTCGTGTGCCATCATCACAACACGTACTGCAGCTACGCCGACACGATCATGCCGCAGTTCTTCTTCGCGGTCGGCTTTTCGATGCGGTTGAGCTTTGGCCGCCGCGTCTTGCAGCAAGGGGCCGCAGCCGCCTATTGGCACATGGTCAAGCGGCTGATCGGACTGGCACTCGTGGCAATTTTCATCACGTATCAGGCGGGACCGCGCTGGCCCGAGCACTCGGATCACAACTGGGAAACGCTGCAAGGGATCGGCTGGTGGCACGTCTTCTGGCCCGAAGCGATGAAGCACACCTGGTTTCAGACGCTGATGCACATTGCCGTCACCTCGCTGTGGATCCTGCCGGTGATCCGCGCAAGCGCGATGTGGCGAGTGCTGTGGCTCATCCTCTCGGCCGCGCTGCATCTGGGGCTGTCCTGGAAATTCAACTTCCTGTGGGTTAACGGGGTCGGAGATTACGAACCCAGCGGTATCGACGGCGGGCCATTGGGGTTCTTGAGCTGGACGATTCCGACGTTGGTGGGGACCCTGGCCTGCGACATCGCGCTGCGGGAAACCGCCTCGGGCGGCGGCAAGTTTTTCCGCCTCTTGATCTGGGGCGTCCTGCTGATGGCTCTGGGTTACGGCGCGTCATGCATGACGCGGATGTACGACGTCCCCGATCACAAGGTCACCAAAAAAGAGGACCAGTTCGCACAACACCCGGTCCTGCCGACGAAAGAGCAGTTTCAAACCTGGCTGGACAATCTGAAGCAGAAGAACTGGTCCAAGGCCCTGGCCGAACCGCCGCTCGTGCCACCGCCGCGCAGCCAGGTGGAGGTCACCGACCCGAAAAAGAAAAAGGAAGATAAATACGAAGATCGCAGCTTCGAGTTGCGCGAATGGAATTACTGGATGATGAGCCAGCGCGCCGGCTCGATCTCGTATTTGACATTCGCGGCGGGGCTCTCGCTCGTGCTGTACGGGCTGTTCTTTGTGCTGGCCGACATGATCGGCTTGAAAATCGGCGTCTTCCGGACCTTGGGCGTCAACGCACTCGTGGGCTACATCCTGCACGACATGACGGGCGACGCGGTCAAACACTACCTGCCCAAGGATTCGCCCGCGATCGCGATCTGGATCGGCTTTGCGATCTTCTTCTTTGTCACCTGGCTCTTCCTACGGTCGCTCGAGAAGCAGAAGGTCTACATCAAACTGTAGAGGCTGGGCGGGTTCAGTTGTGCAGACTTTGCCGGCTTTGCGGATTGGATCGTCCGGCCGGCTCCAAATCTGTGACGCGGGACTTGAGCCAAACCGGCCCGGATGCCGCAAGCGGGGACTGGGTGCGAGGCGGACTTAGCGGTCGTTCGAGGGATGGCGTGCAGAGCTGACAGCCGGGTTGTGACGAGCCGATATTCTGTGCATGCTCGATTATGTCGCCGAAGAGCTTTCCGCCATCACCGGCTGGCGGCGGGTGCTGGAGGCTTACGCAACTCTTGCTGTTGACCCGGCAGCGAACGGGCCGGCTGAGACGCCCGAATCCTCAGGCTGGGCTCCGCGCCTCGCGCGCCTGGATGGGGTCGAGCCCGAGCGGCTTTCCGCGCTGCACGGCAAGCTGATCGCGCTGGGACTGCTGAGTTTTGAAGTCTCGGGCAAGTCGGGAATGCAGTATCAGCTCAGCCCGCTCGGACGCCGCACACTGAGTCGCGGCCTGGGCCTCGAGGAGCCTCTGTTGGAAGAAGCGGGCGAGTCGCAAAGCGATGCTGCCGAGGAGCTGTGAGTGCCCGGAGAGCTCCGCGAGCTAGTCCTCGGCACCCGACATGATTTTGAGATAGCTGGCGTAACGGACGGGCGAGATCAGGTCGTGATCGACGGCACGCTTAACCGCGCATCCCGCTTCGTGCTCGTGCGAGCAGTCCGGAAAACGACAGCCCGGCACGAAGGGCCGGAACTCCGGGAAAAAGCCCTCCACTTCCTCGGGGCGCACTGCCCACAGCTCCATTTGGCGAATCCCCGGCGTGTCGACGACCCACCCCCCAAAGTCGAGTGGATGCAGGACGGCCGTCCGCGTGGTGTGACGCCCCTTCTGTGACCAGTCGCTGACGGTGCCCGTTTCGAGTCGCAATCCCGGTTGCAGCGCGTTGAGCAGCGACGATTTGCCGACTCCGCTCTGGCCGGCCGCGACCGTTTCTTGTCCCCGCAGCATGTGCTTGAGTTCGTCGATTCCGATCTGTGCTGTGGCGCTTGTCAGCAGGATTTCGTAGCCCAGGCGCGCGTAGGTGCCGACGATCGGCTGCAAACGAACCGGATCGACCAGGTCGCACTTGTTGATGCAAATGATCGGCTTTGCTCCCCCCTTGTGCGCGCTGATCAGCAGTCGATCGACCAGGTTGGTCTTGAGAGCCGGATTGGCCGCCGACACCAGAATGAGTGCCTGGCTGATGTTGGCGGCAATCAGCTGCTCCTTGCCTTTGATGCTGCGAGCCAGCACCGTGCGGCGCGGGTTAATGCGCTCGATAACACCGTGCTCACGATCGATCGCCTGGAACACGACGCTGTCGCCCGCGACAACCGCCCCCCGCTGGTCGCGGCTCATGGTCCGCACGACGCGCCGGACCGTGCACTCGTAGAGACGACCGCCGGCCGCGTCCGATACGATGCAATTGAGTCCGCTTGCTGACAGCACCCGCCCGGTGCGACAGTTCACCTCGTCAACCGCGCGCAACGCGCCGGCGCCAGCATCTTGATCGTCGGCCAGGATCGTGCGATGTCGAGTCAGATCGCCTTTGCCGCTGATCCGTTCGACTGAGGGGAGGTCGACGGTCTTGTCGTCCTCCTTGCGGACTTTGCGCGTGACGTCACCCAGGCGCGCACGTCGCTGGCGGTTTTTTCGGAAAGCGATCCGCATTTTGCGGGGTTTTTTGCGCGCCAAGACGAGAGCCCCCGCAAAGCCGGGCGCCGCCCGGTCGCTATTTGTCGAGCCAGATCAGCTTGTCGTCGTCAAGCTCTTCGTCGTCATCGTCGACGCGGCGGGCGTTGCCCGTATCGAGCGAGTGTCGAGGCGCGCTCTCGCGGCGCGCGTCGGGGGATGACTTTGAGAGCCGTGCGGCATCAGGATTGCCGCGGCGGCTCAGGCCGGCCTTTTCCAGCAGGCTCATCGACAAAGGATCGGGTTCGGCCTCGACCGGCGGAGCCTCGCCGCTGGGGCTGTAATTGACCTCGTAGCGGTGCTTGGAAACCGAGATCACGTCGCCGGGCATCAGCCAGTGGGCGTCGCAACGGATTCCGTTGACCTTGATTCCGTTGCGGCTACCCAGGTCGCGCACGTGCCAGTAGCCGTTCATCAACCGCAGTTCACAGTGGCGGGACGAAACGTTGGGAAACCGCAGCGTGATATCGCAACTTGGCTGGCGGCCAACAACTAGCCACTGTTTTTGCAGCGGAATCGGGTCACCACCGCCGCAAGGATTTAATTCACCAAACATGTAGCGGAACTTTCAGCCCATTTTCAGGTTTTGCGGCCGGAAATGACCCGCTTTCGGGCGAAAACCAGGGAACTCGACGGGGCGAATGCCCGTCGCAGTGGTCTCGATTCAATGTATCGACGGTTACCGGACCCGTCAATTCGCGAAAACTGTGTCCGGGGCAAGACTAAGTGATCGGGAACAAAAACCGGACCAATTGCAAAAAAGTCGATGGACCGAAGGCCAAAATCCAAAGCTCGAACCCGGACTTTGGACTTTGGACCTTGGACTTTGGACAATCAAAATCAGACCGAAGTGGGCCAGGCGGCCGCTGCGAGGCCCGTAAATCTCTCGATTTCACAGGCCTCGGAGAGGAAAGTCCGGGCTCCACAGGACACGGTGGTGGGTAACGCCCACCGTCCGCAAGGACCGGGAAAGTGCAACAGAAAGCAAACCGCCCGGCGACGGACAGGCGACTTGTTCGCCGGGACGCCGCCGAGTAAGGGTGAAACGGTGCGGTAAGAGCGCACCAGCAGGCCGGGCGACCGGCCTGGCTCGGCAAACCCCACCGGGAGCAAGACCGCGCAGGAAGAACGACGGGCAACCGTCACGGGCTGGTCCGGCCCGTAAATCCTTCCGGGTAGGTCGCTTGAGGCAGCGGGCAACCGCTGCCCTAGAGAAATGGCCGCTCTCGACAGAACCCGGCTTATCGGCCCGCTTCGGTCTTCTTTCTCGCGACGCAGGTCCCGTCTTTTCCGGTCGGCCAATTCGTGATATCAATCCCCCCTCTTTGGCGTTCCGCGAGCACCGGCAATCCAGGAAGCGGTGCCGAATGCGTCCGTTGCTGGGCTTCTGTCTTTTGGCGGCCGTTGGGCTGGTGTGCGGTTGCGCGTCCACGCCGCGCCCCCAGCCCATGGTCCGGACAACACCGACGGAAAAGGGCCGCACTTCGGCGACCTCGGATACGCCCGGCGCGACTGTCAGCGTCGACCAGGCAAACGAGACCAGCTCAACAACCAGCCTCTCTTCCCGATTCACGAAGCTCTTCAGTCGCCAGGATTCCAGCGATCGAATGCCTCTGCCGCACAGCGACCAATCGCTTGAGAATGGCTCTGGCGGCAGCGCCTCGCAGCAGGATCTCGGGCGCGATTTCTGACGCTTCAGCTCATACTGTCTCGATCGGGGTGGTCGCAGTAACGGCCCCCTTGCCACGCCGCCGGTCACGCCTGCCACGCAGGGCATTGCTAGCAAACCGATTTCTGGCGAATTAAAATGCGGCGCTGCGGGGAAGGTCGGCCGGTCGGCCGGGCTTCGTCGTTGACGGTCAATTCCGGCCCACTACAATCTGGACCTTCGGATTGCCAGCCGATTCCAAAAAGCCTGCCAAGGGCCACTCGGGGCCGAGCCAGAAACCCTCCGTCGGTAAGGAGTCTGCGTCGGTGCAAGTCGCCATCACGTGCCGCCATGGGTCGATCCCTGACGACGTCCGTGACTACCTTTCCCGCAAATCCGAAAAGCTGCTGACTTATTTCGAGCGCGTGACGGCCATTGGCGTCACCGTCATTTTTGCGCCAGAGCAGATCAAAGGCCGGATTCGCGTCGAGATTCTGCTCGACGCAGAACACAAGCACAACTTCGTCGCTACCGACGACGGAGACGAAGTCCTCTCGACGTTTGATCGAGCCTTGACCAAGATGGAGCAACAGCTCAGGAAGTACAAGGCGAAGATTCAGGACCATCGCCGCGGCCTGAACGACCAGTCCGAGGGGAGCCGATCGGTGGGATCGGAATGACTCGGAGTCGCTTTCAGACACTGCGGGCGGTCAAGGACACAAACACTGCCAGACGACGAGACCGGTCGCGGGCCCACCTCCACCTGAGCGCCCCTTCGGTCCTGAACGCGACAGACGGCGGACCCGAGTCTTCGCTCGACGGCGACTCTCGCGGGTGGATTCGGGGTGGGTGATTCAATCGTTCACGTCCCACACGCGGCCGGCGCTCCCTCAAATTCAGAGTACGCCAGATCGATGATGAAGACAGGGGAACAGCTGATGAAGATGACTGATTTTGTCGTCAAAGAGGCAATTGTGCCCGACTTGCAGGCGACCACCAAGGAGGCTGCAATTCGGGCGCTGGTCGACAGCCTCAGAAAAGCGGGAAGCATCCGCACCGAAGACGAGCAAAGCATCGTCGCAGCCATCCTCAAGCGCGAGGAGTTGGGCTCGACTGGAATCGGCATGCGCGTGGCCGTCCCGCACACCAAGCATCCGTCCGTCGACCGCTTGATCGCGACCATCGCCCTGTCGCAAGCGGGGGTCGATTTTGCAAGCCTCGATGGCGAGGACGTCAATATCCTCTTCCTTCTGGTGTCTCCTCCCGATCGCCCCGGCGATCACTTGCGGGGGCTGGAAAACATTTCGCGTCATTTGCGCAATCAAAACTTCTGCAAGTTTCTGCGCCAGTCCACGAGCCAGGATGCTATCTGGGATCTCCTCCGCGAAGCGGACAACAACGAGCTTTAGAGCGCGGCCGTTTTGCAAAATCGCCGCCGAGCGCCGCACCAAGGCCGCGCGCAGCCACCTGGACCGGAATAGGACGTCCGGCCAACAGGCTCGACTCCCCGCAACCCTATGGCTGAAGACACTCAATTTCGTCGTACAGTCACCGTGAATCTGAAGGACGGGCTCCATTTACGGCCTATCTCTCAGATCGTAGAGACGGTGCGTCGCTACGGCTCGCCCGTGCGGATCTCAAAAGGCGACCTGTCTGCCGACGCCGGCAATGTCCTCGATTTGATTCCGCTCAAAATCGAGTACGGCAGCACGCTGATTCTGGAAGCGACTGGCGACAATGCGGCCGAAACGCTGGACGCTTTGGTCGCGCTCTTCGAGTCGAATTTCGAGGACGTCGCGTCACCCGATGAGTGAGTCCATGCGCGCACGAGATCGAAAGAGAACATCCGCACGAGGTCAGACGGTGAATGCACGGACCCGTCGCACTCCGCCATGGCTGACTCGCGATCCCTCCCCGCCGAATCACATCCATCGCGCCCCAGCTCACCCGGATCATCCATGTTGACCAAGCGCGGCATCCCGGTCTCGCCCGGAGTGGTCTGCGGACCAGCGCTGGTGCTCGGCGTGGAGGATTTCCGAATTCCGCAGCGCTACGTCGGCGTCGACGCGGTCGAGGCGGAAGTTGCCCGCTTTCGGACCGCACTGGCCGCAGTCTGCGACGAGATCGCCGAAAACGAGAGCCTGGCGACTAGTACGCTCGGCAAGCAGTACGGTGCGATTTTCGCGGCCCACCTGCAGATGGTGCAGGATCCCAAGCTGGTTGACGAGATCGTCAAGCTGATCCACGAGAGACACTTTTCCCCCGAGTTCGCCTCCAGCCGCGTCTTTCGTCGCTATGCCAAGATGTTCCAGAACCTGGGGAACCGCTATCTGGCGGACCGGGCCGACGACATCTTCGACCTCGAAAAACGGCTCCTTCGCCATCTGTTGGGCGAGCGACGCGAGGAGCTGGCACACCTCACCGAGCCGGTGGTGATTCTGGCCAACAATCTCACGCCGGGCGAGACAGCCACGCTGCCAAAACAGTTTGTCCTCGGGTTTGCCACTCAGCTGGGCGGCCGGACGAGCCACACCGCAATTCTGGCCGGCGCCCTCGAGATTCCCGCCGTCGTCGGGCTGGGAGATTTTCTCTCGGACGTCTCGGCCGGGGAGTTGGTGATCATCGATGGGACGCGGGGCGAAATCATCATCGACCCGGACGAAGAGACGCTCTCGAAATACCGTGACTCTCAAGCGCGGGCCAAGTCGGTTGTCGAGCGGCTCGAATCCTTGCGGCAAGAGCCGTCGGAGACGCGCGACAAGGTGCGAATCTTCCTGCTCGGCAATATCGAATTCCCCGAGGAGGTCGAGCACTGCACGCAGCGCGGGGCCGACGGCATCGGCCTGTATCGCACCGAATTCCTTTACTTGCGCGGCGGCCCCGAGCCGACCGAAGACGACCAGATCGACGCTTACCGCAAGGTCGTCGGCGCGTTCGACGGCAAACAGGTAGTGATTCGCACGCTCGATCTGGGGGCCGACAAGTTTCCCGGCGCCCATAAGAGCCTCACGTTGACCGCCAGCACGTCGGCGCTGGGACTGCGCAGCATCCGGCTGGCCCTGCAGAATCTGACATTGTTCAAAACCCAGTTACGCGCTATTCTCCGAGCGGCTGCATCGGGCAACGCTGCCATCATGTTCCCGCTGGTGGCGTCGCTCCTGGAGCTGCGGCAAGCCAAGATGATCCTCGAGGACGTCAAGGAGGACTTGGAAGACGAAGGGGTCGCGTTTAAAAGGGACGTCCCCGTCGGTATGATGGTCGAGGTTCCTTCCGCGGCCCTGCTCGCGGACGAGTTCGCGCGGGAGGTCGACTTTTTCTCGATCGGCACCAACGACCTGATCCAGTACACTCTGGCAGCCGACCGTTCCGATCCCGAGGTTGCGAACCTCTACAGTTCCGGCGATCCTTCGATCCTGCGGCTGATCCGCCGCGTCGTGGAAGCCGGTCGGAAGCGCAACATCCCCGTGTCGGTCTGCGGCCAGATGAGTTCTGATCCCAAATACATTCCGCTCTTGATCGGAATGGGGATCGACCGCCTGAGCGTGACACCAAATTTAATCCCCGAGGTCAAGGCAGTCGTGCGTTCGATCGACATGTCCCAGGCCCAGGAGATCGCGGGCCGCGCCATGGCGCTCGAATTGGCCCGAGACGTCGAGAATTATTTGCGAGGTGAATTGAAAAAGGTCTGCCCGGATCTCGCTCAGTAAATCCTGAACGGGCGATTCGGGCGGCTGGAGGAGCGATCCGCTCTTCCCCGTTTGTGGACCGCCGCAATTGTGAGGTCGCGGCGGCGATAGATCGATCACAATCAGTTTTCGGGTGCGCATTCGTTAGATGATTGCCGGTCGTATGTGGGCCGACCAGGAGGCCCCGGTTCTCCGCTGGTCAAATTCCCCCGAGAGACAAGCTCGGGCTGCGCGCCAGAGCGGGACGACCCTGGAGAGCCGGCTACCGCCGGGTGGATGGGAAGGCGCGAGCGACCGCTCGTGCAGCGAGATCCCCTGGACCGCATGGGCCGCCGAGCCCTTTTTCGACGTGCAACCGTGCGAGGCGGCGGACGCTGAGCCTTTCAACAAAGTTCTCAGCCCTGGTGCGCCGCGCCTTGCCTGTCGGCCGGGTCCGGCTCGAAAGCCGCGAAGTTTCAACCGGCAAGCTCTCGGCCGCCGTGTTGGAACGGCAGAAGCCTCGGTAGCGCCGGCCCGGGAGGCGGGAGCCTCGTGGGTAGCTGCTTCACGAGATGTTTCCGCGGTCCTCTCCCACCGGCAATACTCCGAATCGCGCGCCCTTGTCCGCCACTTGCGACGAAGGGCATTGAATGAAAAAGGAAATGCTGATCAACGTCCTCCAGTCCGAAGAAAGCCGGATCGCCATCCTCGAGGACGGCGTGCTGGAGGAGCTTTATGTCGAGCGGAGCAGCATCGAGAACTGCGTCGGGAACATCTATAAAGGGCGCGTCGTCAATATCGAGCCCAGCATCCAGGCGGTCTTCGTCGATTTCGGCGTGGGCCGCAACGGATTCCTGCACGTCAGCGACGTCGAGCACCAGTACTACAAGCACCTGCTCCCCAACGGCGGCAAAGCCGACGACGAAGAGGATCCCCGCTACCAGCGCGGCCGCCGCCGCTTCAACGAGCGCAGCGTCCGCAACAAGCCGCCGATTCAGGAGATCTTCCGCCGCGGCAGCGAGGTTCTCGTCCAGGTCATCAAGGAAGGGATCGGCACCAAGGGCCCGACCCTCTCGACCTATATCAGCATCCCCGGGCGTTATCTCGTCTTGATGCCCGGACTGCAGCGAGTCGGCGTGAGCCGCAAGATCGCCGACGACGACACGCGTCGCAAACTTCGCCAGGCGCTCTTGGAACTCAATCCGCCGCCGGGGCTGGGATTCATCATTCGTACCGCCGGCACCGATCGGGCGAAGCGCGATCTGCACCGGGACCTCAACTATCTTTTGCGGCTCTGGCGGACGATCGTGCGCCGCATCCGCAAGACGTCGGGGCCGGTCGGGATCTACGAAGAAAGCGACATGATCATCCGCACGATCCGCGACATCTACAACAGCGAGATCGACAACGTTTTGATCGACGAGCCACAGGCCTTCGAGCGGGCCCGCGAATTCATGAAGATCGTCATGCCCCGGAACGTCAACCGCATCAAGCTCTACGAGGGCAAGGAGGCCCTGTTCCACAAGTATCACATCGAAGAGGAAATCGCG
>Ga0187784_10004710_pt1 | contig 11035 bp, 11 predicted proteins | sample 1015_SJ02_MP15_2_FD_132964 | JGI IMG/M metagenome (GOLD analysis project Ga0187784, IMG submission 132964) | Tropical peat soil microbial communities from peatlands in Department of Meta, Colombia - 1015_SJ02_MP15_20_MG | ecosystem: Environmental > Terrestrial > Soil > Wetlands > Peat | place... | reverse complement strand
TGACGAGCTAGGCTACTCCCGCCGCCTTGTCCACAAAACCCTAGCGGATGGCGACTCTGGCCGCGTTGCAACCAAAGCGGGTTAGCACTTACATCGAACCCGTCTACAAAACAGATGTTTTCGTGCTATCCACAGGCCCGTATAATCTTCGGCAAACGACTAAAGCAACTCAGGCTTGCGCGCCGTCTGTCGCAGGAGAAGCAGGCGGAACTAGCAGGACCTACATCGAAATCATGTGGGCGGCGTCAGCGTTAACAGTTCGTGCTTTTTGCGTAGTGAAAAGAGGGCGGTTGATGCCGCTTAGCGATTGAAAGGAACTTCGGAAATCCAGTGGAACCCGCGGCTGACGAGGATGAAGCTGTTGTGGTCCACAAGTTTGAGTTGAAGATGTGTTTTGTGGCCGTCCATATCGCCGTCGAGATTAAGTTCGTCCTGCGTCGGCCGTTGCAATGAGAAAGTGGCCTTCCAGTTTTTGTCGGTGGCGCTTGTTAGAGTCAGAGTTTTGGTGCTGAGGTTTATATCGCTGTTATAGCGGGCGAAGGAATCGTCAATGCGCTGGAAAGCCATGCGCTCCGGAAGATCGAAAACCACGCGGCGCCACCGGCCGAAATCGGTGATTAGCGGGGCGCGCACTTGGCCGTCGACGAGTTGCTGCTGGACTTCCCAAATACCGTAAAGCACTGACTTCGGATGGCCACCGCCATATTTAAACCAACTTAAACGCGCGCTATACGCATTCATTCCGATTAGCCAAATACTAAAAAGAAGCTGCGCATAGAAGGCGATGCGATTCGCGCGAGGGGTAGCAAAAATCGGGAACTGCGTCGAAGGCGCGGCGGTGCGATTCAGGAAGAAAAAATCGATGACGCGGCGCAAATCGGGAACGACGAGGAAAAAAGCGAGAAGGAAGAGGTGAAAGGAAAGCAGTTTGACGGGGACGTCGTAAGTCATGTTGAGCATGAAGACCTGGGTCATGTCGGCCATGCAAACGAGCGCGCCGAAAGTGGTGGTGCGAGGAAAGAGCAGGAGGAGTCCACCGAACAATTCCGCGCTGCCGGCAAACATCTCGTAGGCAGGAGAGGCTCCAATCGAAGACCACAAGACACCCATGGGAGAAAAAGTGCCATATGGTGTGAGCAAACGAGTGAGATAAGGAAAGGGCATTTGCACGGGAACCACTTTGGAGAGCCCGTAGACGATCATCTGGCCAGCCAGACAAAATCGGAGAGCGAGACGAAACCATTTGTGCAGGGTCACGTAATTGGGGCGCTGGCGATCGAGCGAAGACCAGATGATGGCAGCAATCGCAGCGATCATCAGGAGGCAAAAGGCTAGCACCCAATCAAAGGTTCGGTCGCCGCTACCGGTATCCACGGAGGCAGGTGGCTGAGCAGTGTGAAAAATGTGGAGCGCGGTCCAGATGACAATTGGACGCATGGGAAAGAAAGAGGAAAGGTCGGGGATGTCGATGTTCGGTAGCGGCAACAGGCTGGTCAAAATTTGGGTAAAAACACAGTAGAGGGCGAAGTAGAGAAAGCAGAATCGGAAGGCGAGGCGTATGGCGCTGCTCCAGTGTGAAATTTGTACCTGTTGCTGAATGGGATTGATCTCAGTTGCGGTTGCCATCGGTGTCTCCATGAGGAGTTAGCTACGCCGTGAGCGTCAAAAGACTTTGTGGACTGCCTAGAGTGAAAATGGTTCCGAAAAACGGGGCCCGGCCGAATGAAGTGAGCGAATCATAACAAGATTTGAAGGAAGCGGCTAGCGGGCGAGCAGCTCGCAATCAGATTCTTGAAGTCGGTGCCGAACGGGACGAATCCCACCTCCTGCTGCTCGCTGTTGACGAAAGTCGAGCGATGCATGGTTGAGGATGATATGAACGACTGAACGACGCGGGCCCGGCACACAAAAACGCGTTTCAACGGCAAACCCAGAAAACTGGGTCAGCTTTAGGGAGCATTGTTGTTCACCCCCTCAATCGAATGACGGGGTATTACGCATTGAGGGAAATTTGCTACACCCCTGAACGGTTGGGCGGAGTGTGGGCTAGCACGAACTTTTCCGGGAAGCGCGTTAATCAGGAGCCAAGCGAGTAGTTTCGGATTGCCGACCAACCGCCCAGATTCAGGACTATTCCTGCAACTTCGTCCGGTCTGAATTGTGCGCTTCCACACTTGATGCGCTGTTGTCGGGCCAAATCGAACGCCTTAACCCAAGGAACGAAGCTTTCATTTTGTTGCTTGTTGGAGCAACCGTGCAGCAGAAGGGCGGACTGCTAGAGGCCTCAGTCCAACATTCTATTGAACTTCACATAATATAGTGACATTCCTGAGTTTCTTTGTTACTGTCCCGACATGGGAAATTCATTAGGAGTTCGTCGCGACTTCATGGCTTTAGAGCAGCGCCGTCGTGAGGGGGCCGAACTATTGCGCCAGGGTGTTCATCCAGCGGAAGTCGCCCGCCGGGTGGGAGTGCACCGGCAATCGGTCGGCCGCTGGGCGAAACAACTGCAGCAAGGCGGGATGAGAGCGCTAAGGTGGGTGGGTCGAGCAGGGCGTAAAGCGCGCTTGCGCCGAGAAGACTTGCGGCGTATCGAGCGCAGGCTGAAGCGGGGGCCAGAAGCGCTGGGCTACGAAAGTGGTCTGTGGACATCGGCACGAGTGGCGCACCTCATCGAGGACGAATGCGGGGTTCAGTACCATCCAGGACATGCGTGGCGGATTCTGCGGCAACTGGGATGGAGCTGCCAACGGCCCACGGGCCGGGCACGGGAGCGGGATGAAGCCGCGATTGGGCGCTGGAAACAGAAGCGTTGGCCGGAGATTAAAAAAAAGCCCACAGCGAGAAGCGGACGATCGTCTTCATCGACGAAAGCGGATTGAGCCAGAGGCCGCACCGCTGCCGAACTTGGGCACCGAAGGGACAGACGCCGGTGCTGCAGTATCACTTCAACTGGAAGACGCTCTCCGCAATGGCGGGGGTGACGTGGTGGAACTTCTACTTTCGGTTGTTTCCCGGCACGATCCGTGGCCCGCAGGTGATCGAGTTCCTCATTCATTTGCTGCGCCATCTACCCGGCAAGCTGGTGATTGTTTGGGACGGTCTGCGCAGCCACCGTAGCCGCCTGGTGAGGGAGTTCGTGCGCCAGCAGCGCGGACGCCTATGGCTGGAGTTCCTTCCGGCGTATGCGCCAGAGCTGAATCCGGTGGAATATCTATGGGCGCACTGGAAGCAACATGAGCTACCCAACTTCTGCCCCGACAGCTACGGAGAACTAAGCTACCACGCCCGTCGCGCACTGCACCTCATGCGCCGCCGACCGACGCTAGTCTGTGCATTCTGGGAGCAGGCCGACCTCTTTCCACATTAGGTAGTTGGGAATCGGTAGGAAGAAAGATGACTCCAGCAGAATTCTCCTCGCTCTTTGACGACGCACACGCCATTACGTGCAAAGCTGTGCGACAGGTACCGGAAACGCTCCGCGATTTTCGTCCCGCGCATGAGATGATGAGTGCCTTTGATCTTATCTTCCATATGTTCTCCCAAGAACGAGCGATGCTGGTCGGAGCTACCACTGGAGAGCTACTATTGGTAGAGTTTGCGACAGTCGAGCAGGATAAGAAAGCCCTTGCAACAATTGAGGATTTAGCGCGTTATGGTGAGCAGGTACATGGTCAAACTCGGGACTGGCTCTCCGGGGTGCCGGAAGATCAGTTTCGAAAGCCCACCAAGACTTTTGTTGGCCTAAGTACCCCGGAAAGGCTTCTGCATAATGCACTGGTCCACATGTGTCATCATCGCGGCCAGCTGTATGTTTATCTTCGACTGATGGGGATCGAACCGGTTTTTGTCTGGACCGGTGAGCCCATGGACATAGTGCGAGCCCGAATGCGGCGTCCAAAGGCACAGTAACAAGCCTTTAGGAACCCTTGCTGTCACTATATTATGTGATTCTCAATAATACGCCATCCTATGCGAGTTCCAGCCTTTGGCGCGATACAGTCATTTCCCTAGTACATCAGTTCGTCGTCGAAACGCTTCTGGACTCGAATCGAATCGGCATAATTTTCCAACCGAGTCGGCGCGGTGCCGGCCGCTTCCTCTTCCCACTCGAATCTCGCTTCGATTGTCTCAGGCACTGCCATCGGTCTGGGGATTTTCCGATTGTCATCGCCCGTTCACATATCCGGACGTGCCGCGGATATCAATCTCGGACCGTTCTCCTATAAAATAGAACCGTTGCCGTCCAACGGTGCAAGGATGGGAGTTCGCTAGTTTGCGGTTTCCCGGGTTTATCTGCTCTTTTGGCCGCCTGGCCACGCTCTGTTGCGTTGGCAGCTGTCTGTCTGTTTCGACCCTCTGCCTGAGGCCCGCGCGCGCCGATAATCCTCCCGCTCCTGATGCGGTCGGCGCAATTGAAGGTGACGCCATCTCCGTGCAAGGGCCGATGAGCGTTGATACCGCCAACGGCCAAATCAAAACCATTCTGCGCAGCGGCAGCGATGTGCGCGTGAAGTCCGGCACCGCGCACATCGAGCTGATCGAAGGCGGCAACATCAGCATTTGCGGGCCTTCCCATTTCTCCGTCCTGAAGTCGGGTAACGCGCTGACCATTGCGCTGGACATCGGCACGATTCATGCCCGCATCGAGGGCCAAGTGACTCTCACGGTGTACACCCCGCAGATTCAAGCGCACACAATTTCCATCGGCAATGGCCCGGAGGATGCCCTGGTTGGCTTGGACGCTTCCGGCACGATGTGCATTCGGCCCAGCCAGGGCGCGGTTCGCATCGAGCAGCAATTGACTGGGCAAAGCCTGCTGATTCCGCAAAACGGCGACGTTTCCCTGGTCAACGGCCAATTGGAAACCCTGCGCACCACCGCAGGCCAGTGCGTTTGCGAGCTTCAGCTCAGCGATAAGAGCGGAATTTCCACGCAGGTCAGCGGCATCGCGACTACCAACGAGCCCGCCAAACAAAACGTTGCCGCGCCAAAGCCCGCCGACCCTCTGCAGTCCGACCCGCCAGCGGCCCCAAAGGAAGAGCCGGTCTATCAGGTGTTCATGCCGCCGCTGCGTTATGACGCGAACACGAAAACTCAGCCGGAGTATGACCCCAACCTGATTATTCTGGTTCGCCGCGCTCGTGTGCGCCCCACATTAATTTTCCAAGGCAAGGTGGAAGGCGATCCAGTGGTGGCTCAGGAGAATCCAGCGCTCAGCGGGCCGGGCATGCAGCGAAATATGGCGGAGAAAAAAGCAACTGAGGATTCGGCCTGGACGCGTGTCCGCACGTTCTTCCACAAACTCTGGGCGCCCAGCTCGTAGCATGTGAAGAATCGAACGGCACGGTGTGCGCGGCGCTTCGTGCTCCAGGCCTGGCCTGCTAACTACATCCCTTCGTAGTTCGGCCCACCGCCGCCCTCCGGAACGGTCCAATCGATGATCTGGTAGGGATCGGCAATGTCGCAGGTCTTACAGTGCACACAGTTCGCAAAATTGATCTTCAGCTTCAAATGTTCGCCTTCGCGATTCATCTCATACACCGCCGCGGGGCAGAAATACTGACAGGGATTGCCATATTCTTCCGCGCACCTTGTGGCGCAAATGTTCAGGTCCAAAACTTTCAGGTGGCAGGGCTGATCTTCGTCGTGCCGCGTTCCCGAGTGGTAGACATCCGTCAAGCGATCAAAGGTCAGCTGGCCATCGCCCTTGAATCGCTCCGGCGCCGGCCTGCCGTGGATCTGGTTATACGCCTCGTAGCCCGGCTGCGAATGCATGGGATCAATGATGCCGCGTCCGCCGGATATTTCCTGCAATGCCGTAAGCACCAAGCCATCGAACGGGCCGTTATGGAACGCTTGATGGAAGTTGCGCACTCTCCACAGTTCTTCGCGGATGTAGCTCTGATCGATTTTCTGTTTGTACAGGCTTAGGGCTTTAGCCGACGTGTCGCCGCTCTTCAGCGCCTCCAGGATCGTTTCCGCGGCCAGCATCCCGCTCTTCATCGCCAGATGCACGCCTTTGAGCCGCTGCGAATTCAGGAACCCGCCGGAATCGCCAACGATCAGGCCCCCATCCACATAATTGCGGGGCATCGCGTACCAGCCGCCGTAGGGAAGCGATTTCGCACCGTAGCGCACCAGCTTTCCGCCATCCAGCAAATCGCGCACAAAGGGATGCGTTTTCCAGGTCTGGAATGCCGCGTGTGGATCGAAGCGCGGGTCGTGGTATTCCAATGCGACCACCAGTCCCAGCGAAACGCGGTTGTTCGACAACCCGTAGATCCAGCCTCCGCCATACATGCTGGTCGGCAGGGGCCAGCCCATCGTGTGCGCCACATATCCCGGTTTGATCTTGCCCGGTTGCACGTCCCACAATTCTTTGATCCCAATACCGTAGGTCTGCGGGTTGGTGTTCTCCAGCTTTTGCTTGGCCACCAATTGTTTGGTGAGCGAACCGCGTGGGCCCTCCGCCAGCACCGTCACTTTGGCCCGCAGCTCGTATCCCGGCGTGTAATTGGCCTTGGGTTTGCCATTTTTATCGAGCCCTTTGTCCTCGGTGATCACTCCGGCGATTCCGCTGCCTTCGTAAATCAGCTCGGCGCCGCCGAACTCCTTGAACACGTTCACGCCAGTCGCTTCCACCAATCCGCCCATCCATTTCACCAGGCGGCTCAGCGAAATAACGAAATTTCCGTTGTTCTTGAAGGGCGGAGGCGTAATCGGGGCACGATAAGAGGATTTATGCGTAAACAGCAGTAGCGCCGAATCGGTTACCGGGGTGTCCAGCGGCGCGCTCTTCTCAAAATCGGCCACCAGCTCCGCCAGCGCCTTGGGATTCAGGATCGCGCCCGACAATTGGTGCGCACCGATCTCCCGGCCCTTCTCCAATACATAAATGTTTTCGGTGGAAAGTTCCGGCTTGGCGCCGCTGGCGTTGTGTTTCTTGATGAGATTGGCTAGGTGCAGAGCGCACGCCAGTCCCGCGGGCCCTGCGCCCACAATCAGTACGTCCGCTTCCAGTTGTTCCCGTTGCACCGCCATGATCGCTCGTCTTTCTAGCCCCTGGCCTTCTGCAATTCTTCTGTCAGCACCGGCATGAGCTCGAAAATGTCGCCGACAATGCCGTAATCCGCAATCTCGAAAATCGGCGCGTTTTGATCTTTGTTCACCGCCACAATGGTGCGCGACGCCTTCATCCCCACGACGTGCTGGATGGCTCCGCTGATTCCCAACGCCAGATACAATTTCGGCGCTACCGTTTGCCCCGAGCTGCCGATTTGCCGTTCCATCGGTAACCAGCCTTCGTCGCAAATCGGCCGTGACGCCGCAATCTCCGCGCCCAACGCCTTGGCTACCGCTTCGGCTTGCGCGATATTCTCCGGAGCTTTGATACCGCGTCCAATCGCGACAATCAAGGGCGCTTGCGTCAGGTCCACCGCGGACTTCGCTTCCTTGAACAATTCCAGCGGCTTGGTTCGAATCTCTTCCGCTTTTAGCTCAACCTTCGCCACACTTACGGGTGCCTTTCCCCCGGCGCGCGCTTCCAACAAGTCCGAGCGGAACGCCCCCGACTGAAACGACGCAAACCACGGCGGCGTTCCCACGAAGGTTACGTCCGCGGCCGTCTTCCCCTGAAACATTTGCCGGACAAATACCAGCTTGTCGCCTTCTTTGCGGAAGCCCACGCAGTCGCCGATCATACCTTTGCCTTGCATGGCCGCCAGTTTCGGCGCAAAGTCGCGCACCTGGTAGGTGTGCGGAAACAAAACCAAATCCGGTTTGCTCGACTCGATGACTTGTTGCAGCGCTTTGCAGTATGCGTCGGGCGTGTAGTTCTCCAGCAACTCATGTTCAACCACCAGCACTTCCGTTACGTTCTTGCCAGCCAATTCCTCGGCCAGCACGCCCACGCTTTTCCCTACCACGGCGGCCGTAACCGTGCCAGACGCCGCCGCAGCAATCTGTTGCGCGGCCACCAGCGTCTCGAAGCTGGTGTTGTTCCATTTCCCCTGACGCTGTTCCGTAGCCACCAAAATTTTCATAGCTCGCCTCTTTCCAACGCCATAAACCCAAAAGCCGTCATCTTGAGAACAACCCTAAATCACCCGTGCCTCGAATTTCAGTTTCTCCACTAATTTCGCCGCGGCTTCTTTCGGCGTACCGGTCAAGAATTCGGTCTTCTTTGTCTTCGTGGGCACGTAAATCTTCTCGATCTTCTCGGTCGGTTCCAGCGCCACGCCCAGCGATTCCCGCGTGATGGTGACGATTTCCTTCTTTTTCGCCGCCATGATGCCCTTCAACGTAGCGTAGCGCACTTTATTAATCCCCGACTGAATGGAAAGCACCGCGGGCAGAGGGCACTCGATCCACTGGAACCACCCCGCTTCCAGCTCGCGTTTCAGTTTCATCTTGCCATCCTGCACATCGATTTGCATGATGATGGTGGCGTGCGGCAGTTTCAGAAGCGCCGCCAACAGCACGCCGGTCTGTCCGAATCCGTGATCGTCGCTCTGCAATCCAGTCAGCACCAGGTCGCATTTCTCCTTGCCAATCGCGGCGGCCAGCACGTTCGCCGCTCCTAACGGGTCCAGTTGCGCGAATTGGTCGTCCGCCACATGAATGCCGCGGTCCGCCCCTTTTGCCAACGCTTCCTTGATGGTCTGCTTAACGCGTTCCGGCCCCAGCGACAGCACCACCACTTCGCCGCCGTGCTTCTCTTTCAGCCGCAACGCTTCTTCCAGCGCGTAGCTGTCCGGTTCGTTCATTTCGAATCCGATATCGGATTCTTTGATCCAGTTTCCTGCCATCGACAGCGGTGCATCCTTGGCGGGCACCTGCTTAATGCAAACGATGATGTTCACGGGAATTTCCTTCCAATTCGCAACTGCCTGATTCCGAGGGTATGTGGCCTTGCTGGAGCGAAACTTGGAGTGCCAGAGCCGCGCTTTAGCTGCCTTTCGCTTTCGCGGTTGGCGACCCTAAAGCGGCGGCAATCCGCACTCCAAAAATCTACTTGCCCGTCCAACGCTTGAAGATCAAGGCCGCATTCGTTCCGCCAAAGCCAAACGAATTCGACAGCGCATAGTCCACTGTAGCCTTTCGCGCTACGTTCGGCACATAATCCAAGTCGCACTCCGGGTCGGGTGATTCCTGATTGACGGTCGGCGGCAGAATTTGGTCGCGCAACGCCAGCACGCTGATGCCCGCCTCCAAACCGCCCGCGCCACCCAGCAAATGCCCAGTCATCGATTTCGTCGAACTCACCGGCAATTTCTTGCTGGCAGCACGCTCGCCAAACAAGCGCTTCATCGCACGCGTTTCAATCACATCGCCAATCGGTGTGGAAGTTCCATGCGCGTTGATGTAGCTGATGTCCTCCGGGCCGATCTTGGCATCTTTTAGCGCCGCTTTCATCACCCGGAACGCGCCGTCGCCATTTTCCGCCGGTTGCGTGATGTGGTAAGCGTCGCCACTCATTCCATAGCCCGCAATTTCCGCCAAAATCGGAGCATTGCGCTTCTGGGCATGTTCCAGCGACTCCAGGATCAAGATGCCTGAGCCCTCTCCCACCACAAAGCCGTCGCGCGCCGCATCGAACGGCCGGCTGGCCTTTTGCGGTTCGTCGTTGCGGGTGGACAGCGCGCGCATCGAAGCGAATCCGCCAATACCCATGGGCGTAACCGTAGCTTCAGTTCCGCCACAAATCATCATCTCCGCCGCGCCTCGCTCGATAATCTTGAACGAATCGCCGATGGAATGCGCCGAAGCGGAGCAAGCCGTGGCTGTGGCGGAATTCGGCCCGCGCGCGCCGTAGCGAATCGAGATGTGCCCGGAAGCCAGATTCACAATCGCCGACGGAATGAAAAAGGGAGAAATTTTGCCCGGGCCGCCCTGCATCAATTTGATGTGTTCGCGCTCGATGATGTCGAACCCGCCGATGCCCGAGGCCACGTACACGCCAACTTCGTCCAGGTCCGACTGCTCCGGTTTCCACTCTGCCAGCTTCACCGCAAAATCCGCCGCCGCCAGCGCGATCTGGATGAAGCGACCCATTTTTTTCAGTTCTTTTTTCTCGATCCACAGGAAGGGATCGAAATTCTTCACTTCGCCAGCAATCTTGCAATCGAATTCCTGAGTATCAAAATGAGTGATCCGGCTTATGCCGCTCTGCCCGGCGACCAAGTTCTTCCAGCTTTCCTCGGTCCCAATGCCCAGAGCACAAACCAATCCAACGCCCGTTACGACGACACGGCGAGTCAATTCTCGCGCTCCTTATCCAGGGATTCTCCCGCGCTACTTGCCCTTCGAGTGCTTATCGATGTAATCGATAGCATCCTTCACCGTGGTCATCTTCTCTGCGTCCTCGTCCGGCACCTCGATGCCAAAGGCCTCTTCGAAGGCCATTACTAATTCCACCTGGTCGAGCGAATCCGCGCCCAGGTCGTCCACAAACGATGCCGTGGGCGTCACTTCCGCCTCATCCACTCCCAGTTGCTCGACGATAATTTGCTTTACCCGTTCTTCTACACTGGCCATTCCAGTTCCTCCGCGACCGGCTGTCGCACCTTTCTCGTTCGCTACTCCACACTTAACCCGGCTTTGCGGCCGGCCTACAAATCCCTCTGCACTTGCCTGGGTAACCTTGCCAGTCTACTTTCCCGGACTGACCTAGGTCAACTTACGGCTACCATTTAGGCTCTTCCTTCTGTGCCATCTGTGAACTCGGTATTGCTACGCCAAATACATCCCGCCATTCACATCCAGAACATGCCCGGTGATGTAGGCTGCTTCATCGCTGGCCAGAAACACGATCGCCGCGGCCACGTCTCGTGGCGTTCCCATGCGTCCCAACGGAATCCGCGTCTTCAGTTCCTCCTTCACTTTGTCGGACAGCACGTCGGTCATCGGCGACTCAATGAACCCCGGCGCTACCGCATTCACGGTAATGTTCCTTTGCGCCATTTCCACGGCGATTGCCTTGGTCAACCCGATAAGCCCGGCCTTCGCCGCCACATAATTGGCCTGCCCGGGG
>Ga0187784_10004709_pt1 | contig 11035 bp, 12 predicted proteins | sample 1015_SJ02_MP15_2_FD_132964 | JGI IMG/M metagenome (GOLD analysis project Ga0187784, IMG submission 132964) | Tropical peat soil microbial communities from peatlands in Department of Meta, Colombia - 1015_SJ02_MP15_20_MG | ecosystem: Environmental > Terrestrial > Soil > Wetlands > Peat | place... | reverse complement strand
GAGCCGCTGCCCGCGGGAGGCTGTGTTGCCCGCCTGGCAGCACGGTGCGAAATGTGGCAACTGAAGAGGGCGGCCACAAGGCACGCCCCTACAACATCATACTTTGGAGTGCTTGACGCGCACCGCGGGCATGCCATCGGGTTCGGCGACGACTTCGACATCGCGAAAAATGTTGGGGCTTTCTTGTTTGAGGAGGCGGCAAACCTCGACTGCCAGCAGGCGAATCTCAGCATCGGCGTGCGGGCTGCCGCGCAATTCCATGAAGTGGCGCCAAGCGCGGCTGTTGCCGGTGACGAAAATCTTGGTTTCACAGGCATTGGGAAGAATCGACCTCGCTGCCTGGCGAGCCGACTTGCGGCGGTCGCCCGGGGCCATCTCCGGATGCTTCTGCTGGACGTATTGGACGGTGGCTTCACCCAGCTCGAGGTAGGCTTTGCGGATAACCTCGATGGTCTCCTGCCATTTCTGGCGCAAGTCTTCGTTCTCCTGATAAAGCGGCGGGACCACATAGCTGGCATCGCTCTCATCCACATACCGCTGTGAAAGTTGCGAGTAGCTGAAACCCGCCCGGTGGCGAACCAGTTCATGAGTGAGAGCACGGCTCACGCCGGTAATCAGCAGGCACCACACGGCGTGCTCAAGTACGCTGCCGTGTTTGGAAGCCAGGATGTTCTCCACGTACTCCTGGTTGGATTTTCGCCCTTTGCCGAACGACATGTAACAGGTGCGCCCGGCGATTTCTGTGAGCATCTCGGCCGGGGCCGGCGCGTCGGTGGTGAACAGCAGGCCTTCGTCCTGGAGGAATCGAGCCACTTCCTCGGGCACGACGGTTTGGCGCCCGACGACGTAGACTTTCGGCTTGGTGATGTAAGCATGAGGCATCGTGTGGGGTCCGAGGTTTACCCTGGGCTGCGCAGGTTACGGGGAGCACGGCTTCCCGACCTTGAAGTTCGTGCCTCTGCCGAGGGGCCCAAAAAAACCGCGGACCCCAAAACCGGGGGTCCGCGCTACCTAGTTCGAGGCGACACAGCGAGACTAGGATGTCCTACTTGCTCGGCGCCGCCGCTTTCGCTTCAGCGGGGGCGGCAGCCTTCTTGAAGTCCGCGTACTTGCGCTGGAAGCGTTCCACGCGGCCCGCACTATCCAGAATCTTCTGTTTGCCGGTAAAAAAGGGATGGCATTTGGAACAAATCTCCAGGTGCAGCACGTCGCTCTTATAGGTGGAACGTGTCTTGAAGGTGTGCCCGCAGGCGCAGACCACGGTCACAGGGTGATAGTTAGGGTGAATAGCGTTTTTCATGAAACTCCTTCGCAGCAAGTGCAAACTCTCATTATACGGGCTCCTGGCGGACTTTTCAAACCGAAATGAACGCGGGTGGCTAACTCGCAGCGCTGGCCCTTAGGCCAGCGGTTGCCGACCCGAAGGGCGGCGCTACGTCGAGCCTAGCACCGGAACCACGACGGAGCGCACGGACCGCGCGTCGTCGCTCAGGAGAAAGTGGACAACGCGGGCTACCTCTTCCGTCTTCACCCACTTGGAGAAGTCCGCCTTGGGCATGGCGAGACGATTGGCCTCCGTATCCATTGTCCCCGGCAGGATGCAGTGCACGTGAATATCGTAGGCCTTCAGCTCATCCGCCAGGATTTTACTAAGCTGGCGGACCGCCCCCTTCGAGACGGCGTAGGCAGCGATGCCAGCGCCGCCGCCACGTAGGATCGACCCGCTCGAGACCGTCACGATTCTGCCGAAGTTCTGCCGAATCATGACCGGGACGACAGAGCGTAAACAGGATATGAGGGATCGCAGGTTCAAGTTGAGCATGTGATCCCAGGTCTTGTCATCAGTCTCGAAGCTCTTGCCGGCCGCAAAGCCACCCGCCACCGCCACCAGGAAATCGACGCGCTGCCAATCCGCCAAAATGCTTGCTGCCAGGCGTTCCACATCCTGGGCCCGCTCCAAGTCCACTTGCGCGCCAGCGAGGTTTGGACGGAGTTCACCTGCCCGGGCTTCGAGGGCAGCCCATTCTTTGTCAGATCGATAAGTAACTACAACACGGGCGCCGAATTTAAGCAAATCTAGAGCTACTGAACTGCCCAGAGCCCCTGTTCCGCCCGTTACAAGGGCCACACGGTGCTGAAATTCCATAGGACCTCCCGGCGTGGATTGATGCCCCAACGTAAGAGATCATATCAGATTGCCGGGAAGGGCGGAGTCCTGGGGGGAATTGGGCGGCTTTCGAAACGCCAGAGTCCAACCTGGCAACGTGGGTGGAGGAGTTAGTTCTTGTGGAGAAGTTTGCGCTTAATATCGGGCCAGAATTCTTTGATCTCGTAAGAGAGCGCGTCGCCCCAAAGCTGTGTCAGCCAGACGTTGGCAGCATTCGCGGCAGTCCGGTCCTGCACTGGATGATAGGTGACGGAGAGGGCTGCAGCCACTGAGCTGCCTACCCACTCGGAATAGTTGAACTGGGTCTTCCCTGAGTCGGTGCGCGTGACAATCATTCGCATTGCCGCGTAACCAGCGCGGTGCCAGAATCCACCTTTACCGGATTGGAAGTAGCGCGGGTCTGCGTGGATCAGGGATGGGACAACTGCGCCTACCATAAAGTTCTCAATCGTGGTGTCGGCAAAGGCGGCCCCGTAGCGTTTTGCATAGCCCTTAAGACCCTGTCCGTAGCTGGGATCGGCGTTCTCGGCCTGGTCGATGCCGGCGAGAACTCCCACGTATGGGAACTCGACGGGATCAAACGTTCCCAGGGCCACCAACTTGAATTTCTGCCCGGTAGTAAGCGGCGGGATCTTACCGGCGTTCTCGACGGTCAGGTAGTTCGGCAAGACAAAGAAAAGGCGGTCATTCTCCGGCTTTGGGCTCTGCTGGACCTCGATCACAGGGTCTTTGCTCTCACTTTTCTCGTTCGGCTTGGACTGGCCTTGGGGAGTCGTATCGGTGGAAGGAGGGTTCTGCTGTTGCGCCAACAGCGGGAAAGCAAAAAACAACGTGGCAATGATCGTCGCGCGCAGCACAACGGCCTGGGCCCACAATTTTCGTATGACCATAGACGCTTGTCCAGCCGGAACTCGAGGACCCGGGCAGCAATTTACCTGTTCAGTTCCGAGTGTACCCTTTTAATTGGACGATTGCGACGCGAAGAACGTTACCGGCCACCCGTTTGGCGAACGCCGCCTCCGCCTCGCTTGGCGGCGATGCACAATCTGCCTTGGGTTTGGGAGGCAGGTGGGGTAAACCTATGACAACACAGGGCCCCGGTTCGTGATCGAGGGCTAGTCGCTCTCGCCCTTGCCGACTGATATACGTACTAATTTGATTACCGTCTTACCTCCCTGGGTTTCAATCTCCACTACCCTATCCAAGTCCTGGTGTTTGATTTCGAATGAGCTCTTTCCGATTGAGCCCCGTTCGGTGAATTTGGTGACCGCGGTGCCCAGGTGCTCCTTGTAAAACGACTTGACAGCCTCCAGAGAATCCCTGGTTTCGAATCTGGCTGCCACGATGTGCACACCCGCTTCGCCACCAAAACCGAAGTCCACCGTAGCGGAATCCTTGTCTTTTATTCGGATCGCGCCCGGATAAATGGGCAAATCCAAGTTGTCCGCGCTCACGTTCTTATGAACTTGCATGGAACCGACCGGCGTGTTGATTGCGAGATCCGTTTGGCTTCCTCCCTTCTCCTTAACCTGCACACTGAGACTGTGGGAGAGAAACCTCAAGCCGGTCCAAACTGCGATGCCGCTAACTAAAACGATTAGTGCCAGAACCAACAGGGCAATCGCAACGATGTTGCTGCCTGACCGCGGAGGCTGGGGCGCCACCGGGGGAGGCGGAGCTTGCGGTGGAACGGGAGGGCGCGGGGGCTGGGGGCTTGTACTCATTGGACTATCCTCCATAGATTTCTAACAGAGAATACGCAAACGCACATGGGCGAGTTCCTGCCCGCGGATTCCGTTACGGCCTTCGACGAGACGGCCCTTCTGGGCGCACCGGGGCGACCGCAAGGGCTACCCCGGCAGGCGGAAAACCGCGAACTCCAAACCCTGGTCGGCGCTACGCACTTGGGGACAACCGGCCTGAGTAAACGCACGGGACGCCATGGCCCAGTGCTTGAGCGGAATCTACCCCCAATGATACCTTAGTTTGAGTGTCTCGGCTTTTAAATCATGGAGGACAGCTCAATGCGTTATCGAAATCTCGGGCACAGCTCCCTCAGCGTCTCTGCTATCGGTCTGGGATGCATGGGGATGTCGGAGTTCTATGGGCCGCGGAATGAAGAGGAATCCGTGGCGACGATCCACTTGGCGCTCGACCGGGGCGTGAACTTCCTGGATACCGCGGATATGTATGGCTCCGGCCATAACGAGGAACTGCTAGGGAGAGCCATCCAAGGCCGCCGAAACGCCATCGTGCTCGCCACCAAGTTTGGAAATGTGCGCGGGCCTGACGGCAGCTTCCTGGGGATTAACGGCCGGCCCGAATACGTGCGCACGGCCTGCGAAGCAAGCTTGCGGCGCTTGAACATCGAGACTATTGACCTCTATTACCAGCACCGTGTTGATGCCAGTGTGCCCATCGAAGAGACTGTGGGGGCCATGGGGCGGTTGGTCGAAGAGGGAAAGGTGCGGTTTCTGGGACTGTCCGAAGCTGCTCCTGCCACCCTGCGTCGCGCCCACCGCATTCACCCCATCACCGCTTTGCAAACGGAATACTCACTCTGGAGCCATGAGCCGGAGGACGAGATTCTTCCCACCTGCCGCGAGCTTGGTATCTCCTTTGTAGCCTATAGCCCGCTGGGCCGGGGCTTTTTGACCGGCCGTTTCAAAAACACGGAAGATCTGGCGCCGGAGGATTTTCGTCGCAATCACCCACGCTTTCAAGGCGAAAATCTCACCCGCAACCTCGAACTGGTTCGCCGCGTCGAGCAGCTCGCTTCGACAAAGGGCTGCAAGGCTTCGCAGTTGGCTCTGGCCTGGGTGCTGGCTCAAGGGGAAGAGACCGTCCCCATTCCCGGCACCACGCGGCGTGCGCACCTGGAGGACAACCTCGCGGCCCTGGAGGTGTAGCTCACAACTGAAGACCTCGCGCGCCTTAACGAGGCTGCGCCCAAAGGAGCAACCGCCGGGGACCGATATCCGGAACGAGCGATGAAGGTTGTTAATCTCTGATCAAGTGCTGTCCCACCACCCCTTAATCCCCTCCTCAGAGAGGAGGAGAGACTTACTCCCTCCAGCGTTCAGGAGGGGCCGGGGTGGTCGTCGGAATTGTCAGATGCTTTCGGATTGCCTGCAGCACGTCGTCAGGGTGCTGGAACACGGCACGGTTCCTTCCTCAAAGGGCGGGACTTTCACAGAAATAGGCTACTATGCCGGTAGCGTTTTGTCAAGAGATAACGTCACATCTCTAGGCCAGTCGTGAAAGCGCGTCGATATGGGGCGGTGCGGACCTCTGCCTCGGAGATCTGCGTTTCAGGGATGGGCTGAGCGCCCGACCCGGCGGGAAAACTAAGAATCGCAGACCCTCAAAGATCCTCCGCGTCTCCGTGCCTCAGTGGTACAGATTCACTTGACGGGACGGGGCTTGGGCCGTTATCATGGTAGGTTGGCTTTTCCTCAAAACTGCTCACTGTGGGGCACTGGGCGATGATCGAGCGGATTACGGTTCGTGGCGCGCGCCAGCACAACCTGAAGAACATCGACGTGGAGATTCCCCGCCTTGCTCTGACGGTAGTCACGGGTTTGAGCGGCTCGGGCAAGTCCAGCCTGGCCTTCGACGTGATTTATGCCGAAGGGCAGCGCCGGTACGTGCAGACCCTCTCGGCCTACGCGCGACAATTCCTGGACCAGACGGAGCGGCCGGACGTGGATACGGTGGAGGGTTTGAGTCCAGCTATCTCCATCGAGCAAAAAACCACCAGCCGCAGCCCCCGCTCCACGGTGGGGACGATCACTGAGATTTACGATTATCTTCGCTTGCTTTATGCCTCCATCGGCGAGCCGCATTGCCACCAGTGCGGCCGTGCCATTTCCCGCCAGACTACGGAGCAGATTGTTTCTTCCATCATGGCCCAGCACCAACTGGACCGTCCGGGAGGAAACGGCGACGGGCAGCGCATCATGATTCTGGCGCCCGTGGTGCGCGGGCGGAAAGGAGAGTTTCGCAAACTCTTCGAGCAGCTTGGGCAGCAGGGGTTCGTGCGGGTGCGCGTGGATAAGCAATTGCGCCAGGTGGATGAAGAAATCCGCCTTGACCGGCGGCGCAACCACACCATTGAAGTGGTGGTGGACCGTCTGCTGCTGAAGCCGGGAATCGAAAGCCGGCTGGGGCAATCCATCGACACGGCGATGAAGCTGGCGAAGGGGATTGTGCAGATCGCCGTGGTGAACGGCGACGAGCAGCTCTATTCGCAGGAGTGGGCATGTGCGGACTGCGGGATCAGCATCCCGTCGCTCGAGCCCCGATCGTTTTCCTTCAACAGCGTCTACGGCGCCTGTCCCGCCTGCCGGGGCTTGGGCAGCCTGTATGCGTTCGATCCCGCCAAAGTCATCGCCGATTGGTCGCGGCCGCTGCTCGAGGGCGGGCTGGGGCCGGGTGCCGGGTCGTCCGTCATCCAGCGCGGGTTGATGCGCGCCGCTGAGCACTACGGGTTCGATCTCAAAACTCCCTTCGAGCGTCTTCCGGTGAAAATCCAGAACCTGGTGCTGTATGGGCGCAACCCGGAGCAGCCCAAGGCGGGCTCAGTCTTTCCGGGCGTGTTGACTCTGCTGGAGCGCTGGTATGGAGAAAGCACTTCCGAAAACTATCGCGAGTGGTACGGCCAGTACATGTCCGCAGTCCCTTGCCCGAAGTGCCGGGGCAAGCGCTTGCGGCCGGAGAGCCTGGCGGTGACGGTGATGAACCTTTCCATCGCTGACCTCACGGCTCTTCCAGTTAGCCGGGCGCAAACCGTTCTGAAAGAACTTCGCATGACGGAACGCCAGGCGTTCATTGCGCAGCGCATTCTGAACGCCATTTTCGAGCGGCTCGAGTTCCTGGAAGCCGTGGGGCTGGGCTACCTGAGCCTGGACCGCTCCGCCGCCACGCTCTCGAGCGGCGAGAGCCAGCGAATTCGCCTCGCCACGCAAATCGGGTCGAAGCTGCGCGGCGTGCTCTATGTGCTCGACGAGCCGAGCATCGGCCTGCACCCGCGCGACAACCTGCGACTGCTCGAGACCTTGGAGCGATTACGTGACTTGCAAAATACTGTCCTGGTGGTCGAGCACGACGAGGAAACCATCCGGCGGGCGGACTACGTGGTTGACCTGGGGCCAGGGGCAGGGAAGCAGGGCGGATTCGTGGTGGCCGCCGGGCCGCCCAAGCAGATCGAAACCGCCCCGAATTCTCTAACCGGACAATACCTTTCGGGCGAACTGCGCATTCCCGTTCCGGCACGGCGACGCGCGCCGAACGGCAAATCCCTCTCCGTGATCGGCGCGCGCGCCAACAACTTGAAGAACATCGATGTGCATTTTCCGTTGGGCTTGCTCACGGTGGTTACGGGCGTCTCGGGGTCCGGCAAATCCACCTTGGTGAACGATATCCTCTACCATGCCATGGCCAAGAAGCTTTACCGGGCCGTCGCCGAGCCAGGCGCGCACAAGGCCATCCAGGGTCTCGAGCACCTGGACAAGGTCACGGTGGTTGACCAGTCGCCCATCGGGCGCACACCGCGCTCCAACCCCGCCACTTATACCGGCGTCTTTACGCCGATCCGCGAACTCTTTGCGATGCTGCCCGAATCACGCGAGCGCGGCTATCGCGCCGGGCGCTTCAGTTTCAACGTCAAAGGCGGCCGGTGCGAAGCCTGCCAGGGGGAAGGCTTGCGGCGAATCGAGATGAACTTTCTGCCGGATGTTTTCGTCACCTGCGAGGTGTGCCGCGGGCGCCGATATAATTCCGAGACTTTGGCGGTGAAATACAAGGGCTACTCCATCGCCGACCTGCTGGAGACGACGGTGCGGGACGCCCTGCCCATTCTAGAGAACATTCCGCAAATCAAGCAGCGGCTGCAAACCTTGCTGGACGTCGGGCTGGGCTACGTCCACCTGGGGCAGCCCGCCACAACCCTCTCCGGCGGAGAAGCCCAACGCATCAAGCTGGGACGCGAGTTGAGCCGCCGCCAGACCGGCCGCACGCTGTATATCCTCGACGAGCCTACCACCGGCCTGCACTTCGACGATGTCAAACAACTCCTCGAAGTCCTCAATCGCTTGACGGACCTGGGTAACACCGTCATCATCATCGAACATCACCTGGACGTGGTAAAACAGGCGGACTGGGTCATCGACCTGGGCCCCGAGGGCGGCGACGAGGGAGGCCGGATCGTCGCCCAAGGCACGCCGGAAGATGTGGCCCGCGTGAAGAAGTCTTTCACCGGCCAGGCCCTCGCTGCGCTGCTCAACAACGGCCGGCAGTAGGACAGGTCGACTGGAGTGATAGTTCGCTGCGCTGAGGATGCTGGCACGGAAGTTGAGGAACGGGTCGTACCATGACTATTGAGCAGCTATTTCGTGAGAAGCACGACGAAGTTCAGCGCATCGCGGCTAAGCACGGAGCAACGAATGTCCGCCTGTTCGGTTCAGCCGCACGAGGGGAAGCTCGCCAAGATAGCGATGTCGATTTTCTCGTAGACACTGGCCAAGTGACTAGTTCTTGGTTTCCCGCCGGCCTTGTGCTGGAGTTGGAAGCAATCCTGGGATGCGAAGTGGAGATTGTGACGGAGAGGGGCCTTAGCCCTTTTATCAAGGATCGCGTACTACAAGAGGCTCTGCCACTGTGAAAGTCCGCTAGCGCCCTTCATCTGGCTCCTGTCTGCGCCTGCGCGCGAGAGGGGAACTCCAATGACCCCACCGACAGATACTCCCCAATGCCCGCTCTGTGACGGCCCGGTCACACACGACGAGAGTATTCCTACGACGGACATAACGAGGATCGTTTGCAAACGCTGCAGCGGGTTCCGGATCAGGCGTCGAGCGATCCTGGACTTCTTGGGTCCACATCCTGAATATAAGCCGCTGTTGTCGGCGTTTTCACGGCGGCTGCCTGCAGGATCCTTGCCACCCGCCATCACGACCGAGACGATCGAGCAGATCATCCGAGACGTGCCGAAATACACACCGCCCGAAAAGCTCGACATCCTTCTGGAACTTATGGGCCGAATGACTCCAGCGCTTGGGATAGCGACGGTGTTCGATCCCGGAAATGACTACCCCTTGCTGATTGCTCGGGGCCCTGAGGAGGTAAGGTTCCTCTTGCGCGAACTGGAGGAGCGTGACTACATTCGCGGTCCGGGTCACCCAGTCTGGAGGCCATTCACGGTCATGTCTCGCGGTTGGGAGAGACTGGAGGAAATCAAGCGTACAGGCCGTTCATCCAACAGGGCCTTCGTGGCAATGTGGTTTGACAAAGGGACAGACGACCTGTACAACCAGGCTATTAAGCCGGCTATTGAAAAGGCTCGCTACGATCCGCTTCGGGTGGATAAACACGAGCACGTTAATCGAATCGATGACGAGATCATCGGCCAGATAAAGCGATCACGCTTTATGGTTGCCGACTTCACGGGGCAGCGCTATGGAGTTTATTTCGAAGCCGGGATGATGAGTGGCTTGGGTCGAACGGTCATCTGGATGTGCGACAAGAAGGAATTGGGACAACTTCATTTCGACGTGCGGCAGTTCAACTTCATCGATTACGAATCCCTCGCAGAAGCACACGACCGCCTCTACTATCGGATACTGGCCATCGAAGGTGAAGGCCCCGGCCAGTTCGAAAAACCGTAACGCGCGGGCAAAGCTGACCCGCGGTGCCATTACCACCCTTGGCGTGGTTTGACACCATTTAGAAAATGAGGGTATGATTGCGTAATGGTTCCGTTTTGGAATCGCGAGAATCGGATATGGCCACGCTGACAATAAAAAACATTCCCGAGGGACTGCACGAACGGCTCAAGGAGAGTGCTGCGCAGCACCGCCGCAGTATCAACGGAGAGGCGATCTTTTGTCTCGAAAAGGCGCTGGGCGGCAATCGTTTGGACCCGGAGGAATTTCTGGCGCAGGTGCGCTCCTTGCGCGCGCGTATGCCCCGCGTTTACGTCACGGAGAAGGACCTCCGCGCCGCTAAGAATCAAGGGCGCCCGTGATCGTCGCCGATACCAACCTCATTGTTTATTTGCTGGTTCGGGGACTACAGACCGCGGAGGCAGAAGCAGTATTTCGCAAAGACCCGCAGTGGGGTGCGCCACGCCTCTGGCGTTCTGAGTTTCGTAACGTGCTAGTGCTTTACCTGCGCCGCAGACTGTTCGGGATGCCGGAGGCGTTCGAAGCCATGGAGCGCGCTGAGCAGTTGATGGGCGGCCAGGAATTCGAGGTGGACTCGTCGCGAGTTCTCCAGCTCGCGGATGCCTCCGGGAGTTCGGCTTACGATTGCGAGTTTGTGGCCTTGGCGCAGAACCTGGGCGTGCCGCTGGTCACATCCGACCGCGAGCTGATCGCCAAGTTCAAGCCCACCGTGGTTTCAATGGCCGGATTCTGCTCCTGAGAGGTCTCGCACTACTCGACTTTCGACTGAACTTGACCATTTACTCACAACGACCGCTCAAACTCGGAAGGGTCAACACCTACCCGCTCGCATCGCGGGCAAGCAAAGTTACGGTGCAAGACTTCGCGCGAGTTCCACGGCGCGGAACCGGCGTGCGCGCGTGGCTCGATTCCCTGCCCCACATTCTAGCCGCAGAGGGTCTGCGCGCTGTGGTTGCGGCAATCGAGGAGGCGCGGGACAAGGGTAAGCCAATCATCTGGGGAATTGGCGGGCACGTGATCAAATGCGGCCTCGCTCCCATTCTGATTGACCTTATGCGGCGGGGTTACTTCACGGCCGTCGCGATGAATGGCGCGGCGATGATCCACGACTTCGAAATCGGCCTGGCGGGCGCCACTTCCGAAGACGTTCCAGCGGTTCTGGGCCGGGGGAAATTCGGCATGGCGG
>Ga0187784_10004708_pt1 | contig 11036 bp, 9 predicted proteins | sample 1015_SJ02_MP15_2_FD_132964 | JGI IMG/M metagenome (GOLD analysis project Ga0187784, IMG submission 132964) | Tropical peat soil microbial communities from peatlands in Department of Meta, Colombia - 1015_SJ02_MP15_20_MG | ecosystem: Environmental > Terrestrial > Soil > Wetlands > Peat | place... | reverse complement strand
GCGCACCTATCCGGTGGTCGAGCGCTACCATTGGGTCTGGATCTGGATGGGCGATCCGGCGCTGGCCGATCCGGCGGCGATCACCGATTTCCATTGGCTCGACGATCGCGACTGGGGCGCCAAAAGCTCCTACCTGCACGTCGACGCCAACTGGCAGCTCGTCGTCGACAATCTGCTCGATCTGACGCATCTCGCCTTCGTGCACGAAACTACGATCGGCAATCTGGCGCTGGCCGAGCACGCCAAGGTTAATGTCACGCGCGCGCCCAACAATGTGGTGGTGACGCGCTGGATCATCGACCAGGACCCGCCGCCGACCTTTCAGAAGGTCGGACACTTCACCGGCCACGTCGACCGCTGGCAGATCATCGATTTCACTCCGCCGGCATTCCTGCGCCTCGATGTCGGCGCCACGCCGACCGGCACCGGTGCGCCGGAAGGCAGGCGGGTCGGCGGCATCGGCATGCGCAATCTCAATGCCATCACGCCGGAAACCGAGACCACCTCGCATTATTTCTGGGGCCAGGCCCACGATTTCGACGTCAATAACGGCGAACTCACGAATAGGATATTCGACCAGATCCGCACGGCTTTCCTGGAGGACGTCGCGGTGTTCTCGGCGCAGCAGCGCAATCTGGATATTTTTGCCGACCCGCCGCAGGTCGATATCGCCGCTGACGCCGGGACCATCGCGGCGCGGCGTATCCTGTCGCGGCTCTATTATGAGGAGCAGGCGGCGGGGCGCGTCGCGGCGGAGTGACGCCGCCGGCCCTGGCGATGTTGGAGCGGGACATAGCGGCGGGCTTGCCGCGTTGGCGGCAGCGCAGGTATTTGGCCCGCTTTGCCGAGATAACCTTTTGGAATCATTGAACAAGCCGTTAATCAGCCGTTAAACGCGCGGCCTTAGAGTTAACGTCCAGGCGGCACGGAGCGCAGCATCGGAGCTGGAAGGCGTACCGGCCTCTTTTGGCGAGGCGGCGGTCGAGTTTTGTCATGGCGTGCGGTTGCGTTTTGTCTGTGTCCGCGAGGCGACGAACAGCCGCGACGCGCGGCGTGTTGCTCGCGTTGCTGATCGCGCTCGTTGCGGCCGTATTGAGCGCGCGGCCGGCGCTCGCCGATCCGATCAAGGCCGATGTCGTTGCCGGCACCAGCGGCGGTTATGCGCGGCTCATTTTCAGCATGAGCGATTTCAATGACGTGAGCGTGCGCCAGACCGGAAACGTGCTGATCATCAGCTTCAAGACCCCGATCGACATCAATGTCGATCGGCTGTCGTCGCAGGCGGCCGGTTACGTCGCCGCCGCGCGGCGCGATCCGGACGGCATGGCGGTGCGGCTCGCGCTCGCCCGCAGGGTCAGCGTCAATGCGATGGCGGTCGGCCAGCAATATTTCGTCGATCTGTTGCCCGATACTTGGCAGGGGCTGCCGCCGGGCTTGCCGCAGGACGTCGTCGACGATTTGACCCGGCGCGCGCGTGAGGCCGAAAAGGCGCTGGAGCGCGCCAATCGGCTCTCAAGCTTGGAGAAAATTCCGCCGATTCGCGTTCATGTCGCGACCGAGCCGACGTTCACGCGGTATGTGTTCGACATTCCCAAACAGATCGCGGTGTCCAGCCGTCGCGCGGCGAATGGCCTGACGCTGACCTTCAACGCGCCGGTCAAGTTCGATCTCGGCGATGTGCTCGCGGCGTTGCCGCCGACGGTCGGCGCCGTCAATGCGCAGGTCGGCGATGCCTCGGCAACGGTAAAGTTCGACTTTCTCACCAAGGTCGATGTGCGCAGCTTCCGCGACGAGAACGGCTATGCCCTCGACGTCGTCGACCCCAATGCCAAGGCCGATGCCGGCAAGACGCTGCGGATCGTTTTGCCGGAGGGCGCTGCTGCGCCGACCGCGCCGGCCGACGTAACTTTACCTCCGCCGGGCGCCGCTGCTGGTGCGAAAGGCGCCGGCGCCAAAGAGGCCGCGCCGGCTCCAGCTGCGCCGGCCGGAGCGCAGCCGGAAAAATCACCAGCCGCAAAATCAGCGGCGGTTGTGCCGCAGTCGGGTCCGCCCAGCGTGGCCGGCGCCGCAGCTCCTGCAGCGCCCGTGGTGGCTCCGTCGCCGCCCGCGAAAACAATAACCGCGCCATCCGCCAAACAGCCTCCGCAGCAAGCGCAACAGCCGGCCCCGCCCGCTGCACCGGCCGCGCCGATCACTCCCGCGGCGCCGCCGGCACAGCATCCGGCACCGGCGCCCCAGCCCGGTCGTGCCGCCGGGGCCGCGCCGTCAGGGGCAGCCCCCGGCCCGGTCACGGGGAAGCCGGGCGCGAAAGGGCTACCGCCTGCGGTCAAGCCGGCCGCCGCCCGAGCGCCGGGAACGCAGCCGAAGCAATCGAGTGGACCGGAAGGCAAAATTGCGGTCGAACTTGAGCGCGACAACGAGAACGTGAAGCTGACCTTCGACTTTACGACGGACACGGCGGCCGCAGTGTTCGATCGGGCCGACACGCTGTGGCTCGTTTTTGACTCGAAAGCCGATATCGATCTTTCAGCTCTCGCGAACGAGGCCACGCGGACCATTCGCAGCGCCGAACTGACGCGCGCGCCGGACGCCGATATCGTGCGCATCAAGCTCGACCGGCCGCGCCTGGCGAGCGTCGATGCCGATGGTCCGGCGTGGACGCTCGAGATCGGCGACCAGGTCGCGGCGCCGACGCACGCGCTTGATCTCGATCGCAGCTTGGTCGGCACCAATCGTTCGACCATGATCATTCCGCTCGAAGCGCCACACGCACTGCACCGCATCACCGATCCGGAGGCGCGCGACCAGCTTCTCGTCGTTACCGCATTTCCGCCCGCGCGTGGCGTCATTCACAAGCAGAATTTCGTGGAGTTCCGCGCGCTCGCGACGCAGCAAGGGATAGTGATCGAACCGCTTGCCGACGACATCAACATGGCGCTCAGCCCCGGCAAGATTGTCATCAGCCGCCCGGGCGGACTAACGCTGTCGAGCTCGCTGCAATCGCTGTTGCGCGGCAACGGACTGCATCCGCTGACATTCGATCCCCAGCTCTGGGGCTTCGACCGCAAGGGTTCCTACGAAACACGCCAGTCGCAACTGATCGCCGCCGCCGCTGCCGCGCCGGAGAACAAACGGTTGGCACCGCGGCTCGACCTGGCCCGCTTCTATCTCGCCCGCTCGATGTATGCCGAGGCCAAGGGCGTACTCGATGTCGTGATGGCCGAGCAGCGGCCTGACAGCGAGGACGTAACGCCGCGGGTGCTGCGCTCGGTGACCGAGATCATGCTGAACCGGCCGGACGCGGCACTCAAGGATCTCAGCGATCCGAGCGTCGGCGATCAGCACGATGCGGCGCTGTGGCGGGCGCTTGCCTATGCCCGGCAGGGCAAGTGGGGTCAGGCGCATGGGAGCTTCAAGGCCGTCGACAGCGACGTCGCCACGCTGCCGATCGAATTGCAGCGATTCGCGCTTAAGGAAGAACTGCGCTCCTCAATCGAGGTTGGCGATTTCGCCAGCGCCGAAAACGAGCTGAATGACCTGCAGACCATCGGCATACCCGAGGATCTGCGACCGTCGATCGCGGTCCTTGCTGGCCGGCTTGACGAGGGATTGGGCCGCCAGGAGGACGCGCTCGCGGCCTATCGGGCGGCGGCCGAATCGCCGGACCGGCCTGCGGCGGCGCAGGGCCGGCTGCGCGAAACTGCGCTGCGCTATGCACTCGGCGACCTGAAGCGCGACGAAGTCGTCGCCGACCTTGAATCGCTAACCACCGTGTGGCGCGGCGATGAAACCGAGATCGAGGCGCTGCAGCTTCTGGCGCGCCTCTACACCGAAGAGCACCGCTATCGCGACTCATTCTACGTCATGCACAGCGCCATGGCGGCGCATCCGGACTGGGATATGACGCGCCGCATCCAGGAGGAGGCGGCCAAGACGTTCGATGGACTGTTCCTCGCCGGCAGGGGCGACGCAATGTCGCCCATCGACGCGCTGTCCTTGTTCTACGACTTCCGCGAACTGACGCCGGTCGGTAGCCGCGGCGATGAAATGATACGCCGGCTTGCCGACCGGCTGGTATCAGTCGATCTGCTCGATCAGGCCGCCGGTCTTTTACAATATCAGGTCGACAAGCGGTTGCAGGGTGCGGCCCGCTCGGAGGTGGCGACCCGGCTTGCCGTCATCTATCTGATGAACCGCAAGCCCGATAAGGCCCTGGCGGTGCTGCGCGCGAGCCGCTCCGGCGAGCTTTCGACCGAGTTGCGCGATGAGCGCCTGCTGCTCGAGGCACGGTCGCTATCCGATCTCGGCCGGCATGCGGTTGCGCTTGAGGTGATCGCCGACGTCAAGGGACCGGTGGTGACCCGACTGCGTTCGGACATTTACTGGGCAGCGCACAAGTGGCGGGAATCGGCCGAACAGATCGAGCTGTTGTATGGCGACCGCTGGAAACAGTGGCAGCCGCTGACCGATGTCGAGCGCTCGGACATTTTGCGCGCCGAGATCGGTTATGCGCTCGCCGACGACAAGCTCGACATTCAGCGCTTCCGTGACAGATACGCGCCGAAGATGGCGGGTACGCCCGACGCGCGTGCCTTTGAGATTGTTTCGGCGCCGCTCGGCAGCGCCGGCGAGGATTTCACGGCGATTGCCCGCACCGCAGCGGCTGCAGACACGCTCGATGATTTCCTGCGCGACATGAAGGGGCGGTACCCTGAGTCCAATCCGATCTCGTCGGGACCGCCGGATTACGCGCCGGAAACGCCGGCAAAGCCCGTTGTCGCGCCGCCGCAGACACGTCCGGCCGCGCCGGCCGCCCCGCCCGCGCCGGGTGCAACATCGGCGCCCGCGACGACATCGTCCGCGCCGGGGTAAATTGCTCGTCACCAAGCTTGCTTGCTGGCGGGGATACGGTCGGGCACACTCGATGCTCCTCATGTGGAGTAACGAGAAGACATGTCTGCAATCCGTGACGCCGGCACCCGCGACGACTCGAAAATCGATTTGACCAAAATTCGCACCGACGTGGTCGGCAGCCTGCTGCGTCCGGGGGTCCTGCGCGAGGCGCGCATGCGCTTCGATGACGGGGCGATCGCGGCGGCGGAGTTCCACGCCGTCGAAGATCAGGCCGTGCGCGATGCGCTGCGGCTGCAAGAGGACGCCGGATTAGACGTTGTCACCGACGGCGAAATGCGCCGGCTGAATTTTCAGGACAGTTTTGGCGCGTCGGTCGAGGGCTACGATGCGAGCCGCTCGACCGTCAAAGTTTACGAGCGCCGGGTCGAGGGCGCCGCGCCTGGGCAGCGCTGGGATATCAGCCAGATGCACGATGTCGGCACCGCGGTTTCACACCGCCGTCCGGCGAAGAGCCGACTCAGGCTCGCGCATAATCTGCCGCTGGAGGAGTACCGCTTCGCCGCCGCCATCGCGCGCAAACCGGTCAAGGTTTCGCTGATCGGGCCGGATCGTATTTCGCAGCGTTTCGCCTACGAGAGTTCGACTGCGGTGTATTGCGACATAGACGATTTTCTGTCGGACGTCGTTGCCATCGAGCGGCAGATCGTGGCGAGCCTCGTGGAGGCCGGCTGCCGTTATGTGCACACCGACGCGCCTGGCTTTACCGCCTATGTAGACGCGCCGTCCATGCAGCAGATGCGGGCGCGCGGCGAAGACCCTGAGCAAAATTTTGCCCGGTCACTCAAGGCCGAAGCAGCGCTCATCGCGAACTTCCCAGGCGTGACGTTCGGCATCCATTTGTGCCGCGGCAACCAGCGCAGCATGTGGCATCGCGAAGGGTCCTATGATGCCATCGCCGAACGGCTATTCAATGAACTGCCACACGACCGTTTTCTCCTCGAATACGACACCGAGCGCGCCGGATCGTTCGCGCCGCTGCGCTTCGTGCCGAAGGGCAGGGTGGTCGTCCTCGGTCTGGTCAGCACCAAGGGGCCGGAACTCGAATCGGCTGAGGGGCTCAAGCGCCGCATCGGTGAGGCGAGCAAAATTTTGCCGCTCGACCAGCTCGCGATCTCGCCGCAATGCGGCTTTGCTTCCGACGTGGTCGGCAACCTGCTCAGCCCAGACGATCAGCGGCGCAAATTGGAGCGCGTCGCCGAAGTGGCGCGGCAGGTGTGGGGATAATCGGACGTAGCAGCTACGTTCCGTAGCTCTGAATCAATGATCCCGCCACCAGCGTCCAGCCGTCGACAAGGACGAAAAATATCAGCTTGAATGGCAGCGACACGACGACCGGCGGCAGCATCATCATGCCCATCGACATCAGCACCGAGGCGACGACGAGGTCGATGATGAGAAACGGCAGGAACAGCAAGAAACCGATTTCGAAAGCGCGTTTGAGTTCCGAGATCATGAAGGCCGGAACCAGAATGCGCATCGACAGATCTTCCGGCTTGGCCGGCGGCTTTTCGCCCGAGAGGCTTACGAACAGTTTCAGATCTTCCTGACGGACGTTCTTTTCCATGAACGCGCGGAGCGGGCCGCTAGCGCGGTCGAATGCCTGATTGACGGTAATCTGGTTGGCGATGAGCGGCTGAACGCCGGCGTCATAAGACTTGGTCAGCACCGGGCCCATGACGAAGGCAGTGAGGAACAGCGCCAGCGAAATGACGACCGAGTTGGGGGGCGCCGTGGCGGTACCGAGCGCAGTGCGGAGCAGCGACAGCACCACGACGATGCGCGTGAACGAGGTCATCATCACTAGGATCGAAGGCGCGAGCGACAGTACTGTGACCAGTGCCACGAGCTGCAGCACGCGTTCGTTGAGCCCGCCACCGCCCGCTGCGCCCTGACCGAGATTGATGCTGAGTTCCTGCGCGGCGAGCGGCGTCGCCGAAACTAGAAGTGCCGCTACTGAGGCCGCCACCGCTATGAACCGGACGCGGCAGCCTCCAAAGATTTTCATTCGATCAGATTTTCATTCGTTGCATCAGTTCTTTGACGTTGGGCGGCCGAGGAGACTCGCCATTTCCTGTTCGAGGCTGTCGTAAAGCGTTTTGCTCGCGGGCGGCTGCTTGGCGTCCGGGCGCGGCGGCGGCTTTACTTCGGGGGTGCGCGCATTGCGCGGGGGAGCCGATCCGTTAGGTGTCGATGTTGCCGCGGCCGGCGCCGCAGGCTCGCTCGGCGTCGCGGCCCGTGGCATGGACGGCATGCGCGGCTCGGCCTTCGCGTTTGGTTTGCGCAAGGCGGCCTCAAGCTGCTGCGCCATTTCGGCGAGACTCAGGTCGGCTGCGGCTGCGACCTCCGAGGCGGCGGGCTGTGCGGTCGTGACGCGGGGTTCAGGAACTGGTTCCTGGTGCGCTTCAAGCCGCGACTCCGCGTGCGGCTCTTGGCGTGGCTCTTGGCGCACTTCTTGGCGCGGCTCGGCTCGGGCCTCGGGGCGCGGTTCCGGCGGCTGCGGGCGCGGGGTTGGCTGCGGACGGGGGCGCTGCGGGGCGGCGGGCCGGGTCGACAATTCGTCGGCCAGTGCGGCAAGCGTATCGCGCGGTGCCCGCGTTTCGGCCTGCGGCTGCAATGGCCACACGACCGGTTCTTCGCTGATCGGCTCGCTACGCGGGAGGCGCGGCGCTGCGGGTGGCACCATCGGCTCCGGTTGCAGCGGCCACGCGGCATTCGCGGCTGTCTCTGGGACCGGGATAGCGCGCGGAGGTGGCGGCTCCACCATTGCCGGCGGCCGGGCCACGGTGACCTCGCGCGGTGCTGGGGTGGCCCGCACAATATTGGATTCGACGACGATGTCGCTTGGTCCGCCGATCATCACCAGATGCTCGACATTGTCGCGGCGCACCAGGATGAGGCGGCGCCGTCCGTCGACGTTGGCGTAATCGACTACAGCGAGGCGCGGCTGGCGGCCACGCATTCCGACGCCGCCAAGCCTTCCAGCGCCGAGCCGCCGGACCAGCCAAGCGGCAGCGCCGATCAGCCCCAACACAACGATGAAGGCGAGAAAGAACTGTACCGGAAAGGGCATACCCCCGAACAACGACATCTCACTCCTCGCTGCGGCGGACTCTTGAGCGCACTCCGGGGCGGCCCTTGGGGACGCCAATGGTTAACGACGCCGGAAACATTTGCCGCCGTGAATACTAACAAAGAATTAACGGCGCTGGGGCATTTTATGCGCAAACGCCGCCGTTGAAGGATTCTCATGGTAAACGGCGGATTGATGGCGGAAGGTTCGACGGAACCCGCTTTAACCGGCCATTAACCATGCGCTCGGCAAAGTCTGCCCAGTTGAGGAGGACGAAGGCCGATGGCGATCACCGATATTCCGATTCTTTCGATGCTGCGCTCGCGCATGGAATGGCACCAGGAGCGCCAGCGGGTACTGGCCGAAAACGTCGCCAATGCCGACACACCCAATTACCGCCCGCTCGATCTCGCCCCGCCGAATTTCGAGCAGACGCTGACTTCTCAGCCAGTCGCGCTCGTCCAGGACAATCCCAACCATATCGCCGCGGACGGCGGAGACGACGGGTTCACCGCGCAGAACCAGCCGCACTACGAGGTCCGGCCCGGCGGCAATGCGGTCAATCACGAGGACGAGATGATGCGGGTGGCGTCGAACCAGATGGATTTCGACGCGGTCGCGGACCTCTACTCGCGCAGCCTGGCGCTGATCAAACTTGCGGCCGGCACCGGCACCGGCACCGGCTAAGGGGATTTTAGCGGAGCGTTTCGGTTCCGGCGGGGGCCTAAGAAGGCGAGCAAATGGCAACGGTCACGGACTTTATCAAATCGCTTCAAGTCGCCGCGTCAGGATTGCATGCGCAACTCGGTCGCATGCGCGTCATCACCGAGAACATCGCCAACGCCGATTCGACGGCGACCACGCCGGGCGGCGATCCGTATCGGCGCAAGATCGTCACCTTCACTTCCGTGCTCGACAGTACGATTGGCGCCCAAGTGGTCAAACTCGGCCGCGTGGCGCCCGACAATTCCGATTTCCGCATCAAGCATGAGCCCAACAACCCGGCTGCCGACGCCAACGGCGACGTCAAATATCCGAATGTGAACACGCTGGTCGAATTGACCGACTTGCGCGATGCGCAGCAGTCCTACCAGTCCGACCTCAACGTGATCACGGCGACGCGCCGCATGCTTCAGCGCACCATCGACATCCTCAAGACTTAGGCGATCCATTAGGTGACACATGGCGATACCGGCTAGCCCAGTCTCTGCAGCCAATGCTTATGCGCATGTCGGCCGCCTCGGTACCGGCGCCGATCTGAGCGGTCTTGTGTCGTCGCCCGATGCGGCAGCGGGCGGCCCGGATTTCAGCGCCATTCTCAAGGACGTGATGCATGCGGTTTCCACATCGGGCGCCAAGGCTGACGCGCAGACGCAAGCTGTCGCCATGGGCAAGGCCAACATGGTCGATGTTGTTACGGCAGTTGCTGAATCTGAAACCGCCATCGCGACCCTTGTCTCAGTGCGCGACAAGGTGATCGCGGCCTACCAAGACATCTTGAAGATGCCGATCTGAAAAATCTCTCCCCGACGCAGGGCAGAGGGGCGAGAGCAGGAGCGCCACCATGATGACCGGGCCGGAAGTTCTCGACGTAGCGCGGGACGCTATCGTGACTCTGCTGCTTGTCGCCGCGCCGTTAATGCTGGTCGGGTTGATCGTCGGCGTCGCCATCTCCCTGCTGCAGGCGCTTACCCAAATCCAGGAAACGACACTGGTTTTCATCCCGAAGATTTTGGCGATCTTCCTGGCGCTGCTAATTGCGCTGCCATTCATGGCCGACGCGCTGCATTCGAGTTTCCTGCGGACTACCGCGCATATCACCAACGGCTGATCGGGCCGCGGCCGTGACCGTCGATCTTTCATTCCTGCCCGCGCTGGGCGCCGCTTTTCTTTTGGTATTCGCGCGCATCGGCACCATGCTGATGCTGTTGCCGGGGCTCGGCGAACAGAATATTTCCTCGCGCATTCGCCTGACCATCGCATTGGTGCTAGCGGCCGTGCTGCTGCCGCTGCACCGTAGCGCCTATCACATCGATACCGGTGCCCTCGGCCCAGACATCGTCCTGCTGGTCGAGGAGATTCTGATCGGCGCGGTGCTCGGGCTGACGGCGCGGCTGACCATTTCGGCGCTCGATGTGGCGGGCTCGGTCATCGCCCAGCAGCTTGGTCTCGGTTTCGTCACCGCGATCGATCCGACGCAGGGCGAGCAAGGCGCGCTGGTCGGCAATTTCCTCACCATGCTCGGGCTGACACTGATCTTTGCCACCAATATGCACTACCTCGTTATCGCCGCACTCAACGACAGTTACAATGTGTTCACGCCGGGCGAGGTGCCGTCGACCGGCGACGTCGCGGCGTTGATGACCGGAACCGTCGCCGGCGCGTTCCGCATCGGCATTCAATTGTCGGCGCCGTTCTTGGCTTTCGGCCTGTTGTTCAACATTGGGCTCGGCGTGCTGTCGCGGCTGATGCCGCAGATGCAGGTCTTCTTCGTGGCGCTGCCGCTCTCGATCATGATCGGCCTGTTGTTTCTGGTGCTGGGACTTGGCGCCATGATGGGATTTTTTCTCGACTATGTTGCCGGCGTCTTGCACGCCCTGGCGCCGCACGCCTGACGGTGCGCTGTGGCCGAACCGCAGGACGACAGCGAACATACAGAAGACCCGACGCCGAAGCGGCTCGATGAGGCGATCAGGCGCGGCGATGTCGTCAAAAGCGTCGAGGTCAACGCTTGGTTCATGCTCGCCGGTGGGGCGCTGGTCCTCATGGTGTTTGCGCGGCCGGCGGCGTCGAGCCTGGAGGCGGTGCTGCGCGGCCTGCTCGCGCATTCCTATCAGATTCCCACCGACGGCCCGGCGCTCGGCCACATGGTGCGGACGCTGCTGTTGGATGTGCTGTCGGCACTCGGGGTTCCACTCGTTGTGCTCGCGATCGCCGCCCTTGCCGGCAGCGCGCTCCAGCACCGCATCGTGCTTTCGGGCGAGCCGCTCCGGCCGCAACTGTCACGAATTTCGCCGGTGGCCGGACTGTCCCGGTTGTTTTCCAAAGTGGC
>Ga0187784_10004707_pt1 | contig 11039 bp, 13 predicted proteins | sample 1015_SJ02_MP15_2_FD_132964 | JGI IMG/M metagenome (GOLD analysis project Ga0187784, IMG submission 132964) | Tropical peat soil microbial communities from peatlands in Department of Meta, Colombia - 1015_SJ02_MP15_20_MG | ecosystem: Environmental > Terrestrial > Soil > Wetlands > Peat | place... | reverse complement strand
TGCGGCGCCACCCCCCAAACATAAATCGTCTCGGTAGGTTCGGTTTGATCGCGGATATAGAAGGCGATCTCCCGTTGAGAGATGTTATACAGACCATATCCATCAAATACACCATCTGAAAGCTTATGCTGGAACGCTGTCTGCTCAACGGGCGTATAGGAAAAGAAATACTTATAGTCTGTTTTTATGAAAATAGCAACCATGATTATGAGTAGCGCTGTCCATCCCACTTTCGCCGCGAATCTCGGCAAAGAAGAGAGTGGCTTTAACATTTCCCAGCTTGCTACAATTCCAAAAGCGGCTAAAACGGAGAAAGGCCCGATCATCTGAAGAAAGTAATGGTAGAAGAATGTCCCGCTTATCCAGAGCATTCCGAAGGACCAGAAAACCCACCAAAGCAATACTCGATCCCTCGCTTCTCCTTCGCCACACCAAATTCTTCTCCCCATGTGAACTACCGCAAACCCCGTACCAAACCAGAGGAGACCGTTCTCTGGAAGAATGACTTTCATCGCAGAAGAAAAAGATCCCAGCAGACTGCTATTATACTCGTACCCTCTTTGAATATATCGTAAATTGCTTCCCAACAGAAAGCCGTAAAGTTGGCTTATGGAGTATCCATGGAAACGATAGAAGGCGGCCATAGCGATCACCGGTAGCAAGGCCGCTGCAGCCAGAAGGATGTATCTGTACAGTAACACTCTTCGCAACGCGATGGCCTTTTTTTTCCACCATTCACCCGTTCCATAGCACAGGAATACAAAGAACAGTACCCCACCCACCTGTTTTACGAGCGTAGCTAATGCAGCAGAGAGGCCTGCAAGGAAGTACCAACGCAGACGGCCTGAGGTGGCGGCTTTAAGGAAAAGACCGATAGCCAAGATATAGGGAAGGTGCATGACCGCTTCCAGGTTCACTGTCCCACCATCTATTATCGGGCCGGATGAGAAGACTCCAAAGAGTAAAGCGGCCAAGGCTCCAACCTTCCTCCCACAGGCTCGATTTGCCAGCCAGTAGACCGCAAGCACCGCCCCGAGGACGAAAATCGTTCCAAACATCTTGAGTCCAAGGACAGAGGGACCAAATAGGTGAATGAAAGAAGCATAGAGCATAGGGTAGAGAGGAGGCTTCCCTGGACCTTCGAGATCGATCAGAATCTCTCCCTCAGCCATCCGCCACCCTTGATAAGCCACATTTCCCACGTCCGCGTCAATATATTGTCCGAAATAACGGAGGCGAAGGTAAAAGGTGAGCGCGAGAATCGCGACTAAAACCACGGATGGTTTGGTTATCGCTCTCAAAAAATCCAGAACACTGGCAGCCGTACCCTGTTTCATCATTCACCCCTACGTCTTGCAGTGAATATTTTTCGTCATAGACTCTTTTTTAAGGCGTCTTCCCTTTTGGGACTGGTTTCTGCTCCTTCTGTGGAAGCACTTTTTCTACGTCCTTTGAATGGGCAAGAGGAAGAAGATAAAGCTTGTAGAAAACTAGGTCAGCCCATAATTCGATATCGGGTGCCAGATCGCCTACTAAAGCGGAGAAAGAAGGCAAATTATTATAGCCATTAAAATTCTCCGAAAGGTCTTTTAACGATTTATAGAGTTTGACGGCGGGGACGAGACGAGTGGGTTTCTCCTTCAACAATTTAATTTGTTGAATCCCCGTATCGATCGACCCCTGGTCCTCCTCCAGTTTTGACATCCAAAATTTCCCCTCCTGGTATCGTACATCCGTTTCCCCAGTCTGAACGGCCTGGATGAGTTGTGTGCGAACCCCTTGAGCCCGCTTCATCACTTCATCCAATTGATTGAACAATTCCGTTTTCTCTTTCTTGGAAAGTTCGACGGTCTTGGAAGTGGCTTTCGATAAGAAATACTGCAAACTGTAATCTTCCGCCCTACCCAAAGAAGCCAGGCCCAAAAATAAAATGAGTCCTCCCCAGAGAACCTTCCAATATTTCATTTTATGCCTCCCCGATCCCCTTGCATCTCCCCTTTCTCGAAGAAGGAAGTCGTTCCTCCCATTTCCATTGCAATATGAACGAGTATCTTTCATGACGGATTCCTATGGGAAAATCACCTCTGCTACCGGCGGCTCACTTCTTAACTGTCCCAAAACAATCCTCTCGATCTGTCGGTTTTTTTTATTAAGGATTTTTCGGGCAATCCTTTTTGCCTTCGCTACCCCATCTGGAATATCCGCCTTATTGAGGAAGGCGACGACCCTTGACGAAGGCGGGGATCCTTTAAAGATGCCCCCGGAATGAGTCATTAAAATAGCCATCGCCTCATCCGTCAGCCTCTCTCCAACAGGAACTCCTGTTATTCTTGAAACCCCCCCCGGTTGAAAAACGTTTTCATCATTTAATTCCTTCCCCATCCCGTCTACTCCCAAAATAGCCACCACTAAAGTTGTGGTCGTCGGAATCACAGGTTCATTCTCCCTCGGTGCTTTAACCGGCCGGCCCGCCGCACCATCTGCCTCTATTATCATCGCATCCATTCCACCTAAACGCCAAAGCCCGTTCACTAAATTTGGAGAAATCCCCTTCAATTTCGCTGATCCAAGTCTCTCCATGGCGACGGTAATATGATGGTATTGATCGAGCTGGCGCCTCACAAAATTTTTGATCCTCTCCTCATCCGGATCAATAAAAAGAGACCCCGTTTCCCCTGGAGCAGGTTCTAATATTTTCGTCGTTGTGGTGGTAACCACCCTTTTCCCGCTGACCGTCAACTCCTGGGCGAGGCGAAACATCAGGGTCGTCTTTCCCCCTGCTCCGACTAAACTTATTACCTCCCTTGTCTTGATGCCCAGGGCCCCGGTCAGAGAACCCATTGGTCCCTCCACATAACCCCTCCACACCTCCCCTTAGTTAAGGGGAGGCTGGGTGGGGTTACCACCCACACCAAATCTCGACGGATATCATCCATTAAACCAATAAAGGACGGCTTCCAGCACTCCTCCGCCGATGGCTCTGGATTTATCTGAGATGGTAAAGCAAGACTCCTTTTTACCCCTCGGATCGACATCACCCACCTTCATCCCTTTTTTTACTTCCACTCCCTCTCGAAGAAGCCCCCTCAAGACCCCGCTGATTTTAGCGATAACCGGAAAATCGTCTACCACAGCCACCACCGACCCTTTATTCACTCTGTCTCCGATTGATTTTTGTGGATGGAAAATCCCCTTCTTCATCGTCCGAAGAAGTCTCTCCATCATGTACCCTCCGATCTCACCCGGAACACCCGTATCAGGTTCTGCTGTCCCCTTCAGGATCGTCTTGCCCAGATCATGTCCTCGATTCGTTTCGATGACGATATGGACATCCCTCCCCGCTGCAAAACCCGGGCCGAGACCGATCACCAAAGGAGCATCGTTGACCTGAGTACCTAAATTTCTTTTAGCCATGATGGCGTCGACCAGGACATCGGGTTTTGTAGAATTCCTTGTCTTCTTCCCATCGGGATCAATAAGAATCGGAATATTCCCTTTCTTCCAAACGGATTCGATCTCCTCCGACTTGGAAATAAATTTCGCCCGGACGCCTTCCACTTCTTTCTCGCCGTCATAGATCGCCTCGCTGAAGGCTACCCCTCTTCTCACCGCAAGAGGATGGGGAATCTCTGTCATGCAGACTTTAAAATGGGAGCGCTGAAATCGGTGGGCAACCCCGCTGGCTATCTCGCCGGCTCCTCGGATCAAAACGACCAATTGATCCATACTTTTCTTTGATTTCATCTGAACCCCCTTCTTCATCCTTCCCTTCCCCCTCCCCCCATCTCTTCCCAGTCTCGACTCTCCATTCTAAACTCTTAACTGGTGTTTATAATCTTGCCACGTATCCACATCCGTTACCACACCTATTGATTTTACTGGAACGACTCGTACATCTTTAGGGTGCCGCTCCATCACGGATCTTCCTCCCACATCCCCCTCCAAATTCAATAACTCCCTTTTGTACTTTCGGTCGAAAATAGCGGGGTGTCCCCTTCTTCCCCGAAAGGAGGGAACGACAATCCGTCCTCTTCCCTGCTCAAAGGCGTGGATCAAGACATTAATCGTCCTCGTTTTGAGAAAAGGCTGATCCCCCAGAGCGATGAGAATCCCATCGCTTTTTGGACGGAGGGCCTCAATGCCTCTGCGAATGGATGTACTCATACCCTTATTAGAATAAGGATTAACGACGACTTTCACCGTTCGTCCCTGAAATAGGTTTTTTAGCCCTTCATTTTGGACACCAAGGACGACGACCAGCTCCTGTACATCGGATCCCAAAAGCATATTGAAACAATGCCCTAGAATAGTCCCTCTTCCCCAGGGGAGCGATAGTTTATCAACCCCCATCCTTTTTGACTGACCTGCTCCGAGAAGAATAGCTGATATCATATCTTCTTATATTTTTTAACTTTTACAAATTTAATCCGTATTCCCAATTTCTGTCAAGGTTTCGAGGCAAGTGCCGGCTCTTAGCTTTATGCAATATGTATAGGGGAAAATTAGAATACGCAAGATAAGACAATAAAATAACTCTTCCGTTCAGAATTTACTGGGGGAAGAACTCGTTCTCAGAGCATCGTGGACTGCTCGGGAAAACTAAGAAAACGCTCGCTTTCCGGTAGCGTTCAGCGGCGGGCCGATAGGACCTCCTCCTGCGGAAACAGAAAAGGATTTCAGCCAGCGTATCGGGATCATCGATCTCGATTTCGTCCTCACAGATTAACCGAAATCTTGGAGAGAACGGGGGATGGCGTCTGCGATCATCAGAGCCTGCCCATGAAAACGCCCGGTTCTCGGGATGTCATAAGAACTAAAGTCGGATCCATCTTCAGTCCGGGTGTGGGCAAATAGAAAATCCCCCCACATTCCACAGGGCGCGGAGGGGGTGGGGGGATTGACAAATCCTACACTTCTTCGAGCATCGTCGTAAAGAGATCGTGATGCTCTTCTTCATCTTCCAGGATCTCTTTAAACATGAAGGCTGTGGTAACATCCCCTTCCTTCTGAGCCTGCTCGATAATTCCTCTATACATCTCGATCGCTTCCACTTCTGCTTTTGTATCAAGCTCGAGGAACTCTCTCAAACTCTCGCCCACCTTGATCGGGGCTGGTTTGGTCGTCGGCGTTCCCTCAAGATACCAAAGTCTCTCTGCAATCTTCTCAGCATGTTTCATTTCTGCGATCGCTGTCTGTTGGAATTTATCCTGGACGGCAACGCCTTTCACCCCTACGACCTGCACGTGCTGCCACATATACTGGATGCTAACTTGAATCTCCCTGGCAATGGCGTCATTCAACAATCCCTTTAATTTGTCACTCGCTTTGACGACAGGTTTCAACGAAACTGCCATATTTTTCACCTCCTCGTAGAGTTTGACTTCCTAAAAATAAGATACCATCAGGAAGACCGGAATACAAGCAAATTTTTCATTGTAAAACGACCCCCAAAATGTTAGAACCCGTTGAAAAGGGTATCCTCTGGTCAATAGGATCCGTTGTGCCTGGAGGGATGATGCCAGACCCGGAATTTTGGCCGCATTGATCTTTACGAGCGGATTGACATACTGAATCGGTTGTGATATCGCTAAGCGAAGCCTCGGCCCGACAAGGCGGCTTGTTTGGCACGTTCCGGTCAAAGATGGGAGATAAATTTTTAAAAATTATTTTCCTGCGCTTCTTCTCAGTCTCCATCCTGCTTCTATACCCTTGCTCTGCCCTGGCTGCCCTGATCACGGATGTGAGGTCTTGGTCTGCCCCGGATCACACCCGAGTGGTCATCGACCTCACCGAATCCGTCCAATATGAGACCTCTTCACAGGAAAGCCCTCCCCAATTCCAGTTGGAATTGAAAGGGGTATCTTTCTATACACCTAAGAGAGAGCTACAAGTCAGAGACCCATTTCTTAGCAAGATTAGTCTGACCGATCTTGGCAACGAAAGAGTCAGAATGGTTCTCCATCAAAAAAAGCCTTTGCAAGCCAATGTCTTTATCCTGAAGCCTTACCAGGAGAAAACCTATCGCCTCGTCGTTGACCTCGTTGACGTCGTGCAGGAGAAGAAGGAAATAGAGGAGAGGCAAAAGCAAAAAGAGGTCAAGTCAAAAGGGACCAAGATCATCGTCGTTGATCCTGGTCATGGCGGGGAAGACCCCGGGGCGGTTGGCCCGAAGAAGACGATGGAGAAGGATATTGTATTAAGGGTGGGGGAAAAATTAGTTCGTCTCCTCAATCAGAACAGGCAGGGTCAAGCCTTTCTCACCAGAAAGGGCGATTACTTCATCCGTCTGGAAGAAAGGACCAGGATAGCCCGGGAATACGGTGCTGATCTCTTCATCAGTCTTCACACTGATGGAAGCTTCAATCCCCAAGCAAGGGGCTCATCGATTTATTGCCTCTCTCTGTCCGGAGCGACGGACGAGGCAGCAAAGACCCTGGCGGACAAAGAAAACCTGTCAAACATCTTAGGCGGGGCCTTTTCAAAACCTACCGGCCTCTCCAAAGATCCCAATCTCAATCAAATCCTGCTTGACCTCAGACAAAACGACACGATGAGAGATAGCTTTCGATTCGCCGAAACGCTTCTCAAGGACATCAAGACTGTTAACCCATTAAAATACGCTTCCTATCGGCAGGCTAATTTTATTGTTTTAAGGGCCCCGGACATTCCGTCTGTGCTGGTGGAGATGGCTTATATGACCAATAAGGAAGATGAACGCCTGCTCAACAGTGATCCATTTCAAGAAAAAATCGCCAAAGCCCTCGCCGCCTCCGTCAAAAGGTTTTTCGAGCCCTAATGGGTTAAACATCTGTTGACAAATCATGCCGTTATTGTTTAAATAGAGATGAGCCACGAAGGCGAAGCCCCGAACGAAGGCCCGGCCGTAAGTGGTTTTTTTGTTTGATAGAATGAAGGATGGAAAAGAGAAAGAAATCTGTCGCTGTCATCGATAGTCAGGGGGGAGGAATTGGAAGCCTCGTGATCAAGCACTTGCGGGAAACCCTTGCCGAAGAGGTGGAGATCATCGGTCTGGGAACGAATGCGATGGCAACCGGGGCGATGTTAAAAGCAGGGGCGAATAAGGGCGCTTCTGGTGAGAATGCTATCATTCAAACCGTAAAGACAGTGGATATCATCATTGGGACGACGGGCATTGTATTGGCGAATGCAATGATGGGAGAACTCACCCCAAAGATGGCGGAAGCCATTGCTTCGTCGCCTGCGATGAAATGCCTCCTCCCCTTGAAAATGCAGGAGATAGAAATTATCGGGGTCCCCAAAGAGCCCCTTCCCCACTTGGTCGATCAACTCATGAAACGGATTAAAGAACTGGCTGCGACATAAAATATGAAAAATGGCGTGAACCGGAACGGACACGGGCACGTTCATTTAGGAGGAGACGATGTGCGAGGCGAATGCATACTTAGTGAAAGAAGGAAAGGAAGAATTGATTTTGGAGGATATCTCCATCCTACGGCCGGAAAAGGACGAACTCTATCTTCAAAATATCTTCGGGGAACAAAAACGGATTAAGGCCCGGATTAAAGAAATGAATCTTATTGATCACCGCATTATCTTGGAAGAATCCAGATAGTGTCGGGCCTTAAACTTCGAACTCAAACCTCCTCGCTCACAACTTATTCGGCCACGAAGGTCTTTTTATCTACAGAAGTAGAAAAAGTCTTCGTGGCTTTTTTATGGCCAAGAATTCAAGCCCGGGACAGAAGAAAGGATTTATGCACATACCCGACGGATTTTTAAGCAACGGCCTCAACGCCGCGACCTTTGTTCTTTCTGCTGCGGCTTGTGCCTACGGCGTAAAAAGGGTGAACCGTAACTTTGGAGAGCGAGAAGTTCCCCTGATGGGTGTGACGGCTGCCTTCATCTTCGCCGCTCAGATGATCAATTTTCCTGTGGCTGGAGGAACCAGCGGCCATTTCCTGGGAGCGGTCTTCTCTTCGGTTCTCCTAGGTCCCTGGGCAAGCTTCATCATCATGACGATTGTCCTTTTTGTTCAATGTCTCGGGTTTGCTGATGGAGGATTGACCGCCATCGGATCCAACATCTTTAACATGGGTGTCATCGGAGCATTGGGGGGTTATGGTATTTTCATCTTCTTCTTCTCCTTGTTTCAGAAAACTCGAAAGGGCTTTTTCACAGCCTTGGCCATTGCGTCGTGGTTTTCCATCGTGATGGGAGCTTCTGCGGCGGCCATCGAATTGGCAATCTCAGGGACTTCTCCCTTCAAGGTAGCTTTGCTTGCCATGGCAGGCACTCACGCACTCATCGGCATCGGCGAGGCGATCATCACCACGGCCGCTGTCTCTCTCATCCTGAAAACGAGACCGGATTTGGTGTCCGCCTATCGTGTGAGGCAAGAGGATAGCAAAAAGGAGGCCATTCATGAAAAGACGGCTTAACGGTTTCGTATACATCGGATTAGGATTTTCTCTCCTGGTCGTTCTTTTACTTTCACCCTTTGCCTCCACTTCTCCTGATGGCCTCGAAAAAGTGGCAGAGACAAAGGGATTTTTGGAAAAGGGCAAACGTTGGATATTCTGGAGGCATGCACCTTTCTCTGATTATTCTCTTCCTTGGGTTAAGAACGAAAAAGTGTCAACCGCACTCTCAGGCCTGATTGGAACCCTGGCCATCTTTTTCATTACCATAGGTATTGGAAGAACGATTAAGAAACGATAGAAGATTTCTTCTGAAGGGAATTATTTGAAATTTTTCTCGCCTGCCCGAATTCCGACGTCCAGCATATTTTCCCGGGGAGGCAAAACACAGATGAATTTTTCGTCATAGGCACAAGAGGGATTGTAAGCCATATTGAAGTCCAGGATCATCTTATACGCCGGCAGGATCTCCGCATCGATATAGCGTCCGCCTTCGTAGCTCTCTTTCCCGTTCGTCCCGTCTTTAAACGGAATGAAGAGCATATCACTCAGAATGGATTTATAAATTTCCAGGGTGTATTCCTTCTCCCCTAATCGAAAATGAAATTCCCCATATCGAAGATAACGCTTGTTGGTTCCTTTGTTCGTCAAAAAGGTGGCATAATATTTCGGGTTATTAATGTGGAAAACGAAGCGCTCAATCTGGCCGGAGAAGACGTATTTCGAGTTGAAGGGGTAGTATTTCAGCCCTTTAAAAAGTCTTTTCTCATTAGGGAGGAGAGGGGACCGCTGGTGGTTCTTGAAGAATGCATCCCGCTCCTTTCGCCAATCGAGAATTCGTTGTTCTTCGAGCTTCATTTCTTCCCGGTTCACCCCGTTAGAAACGATGTCCCGCTGCGCTCCAGCGGGATTGGGTCCCAAAATAGCTCCGGCAGGGCTTGATGCCGCGCCGGAGTTTCTAACGGGGCTCACGCCTTCTACAGCAACAGGAATCCCTTGTAGCAGTAAGAAAATTCCACCGGTCAATAGGATAAAAATGATTTTCCCTTCCTTCATCCTGAGCCACCAGAACTTCCCGTATCTTAACAAATAGGGTGTCCGGACGCAAACGATCCAAGTCCTTGACAGATTCAACAGTATTCAGTATATTAGCGTTATCCTCAGTAAAGAATAGCGATGGAAGTGAAATCATGAAGGTCGGTTACAAGGTCTGGGTGGATCACCATGGAAAAGCCTTCGGAGATGGTCCTTATGAACTTTTGCGACGAGTTGAAAAAATGACGTCCCTCCACCGGGCAGCCCATCAGATGGGTATGTCTTACAGTAAGGCATGGCGCTTAATCCAGAATCTTGAGAAAAGGCTCGGCTTCGCTCTTTTGGAACGGAAGGTCGGTGGCCCATCCGGAGGAGGGTCCCGGGTCACCTCTCGGGGAAAAAATCTCATGAGCCGCTATGAACGGTTCCGGAAAGATGTGGAAAAGGGGTTGGTGAAAATCTACGACAAACATTTTGGGCCATGGAAATAAAAAGGTGAAAATGAAAAAGAATTCTTTGATGGCCCTCCTTCTGATTGTAATGGTGATCCAAAGTGCTGAATTCTTGTTTGCCGAATCAGCAAAAGAGATTACTGTTTCTGTGGCGATTAGTCTCAAAGACGCATTTGGAGAAATTGGGAAGATCTTTAGTGAGAAGCATCCAGGAGCAAAGCTGGTATTTAATTGTAGCGCTTCAGGGGATCTTGCAAGGCAAATCGAGGCCGGCGCCCCGGTCGACCTATTTGCCTCTGCGGCACAAAAGGACCTGGACGATATTGACCGTAAAGGCATCCTGGTGGCCAATTCAAGGGCCAATTTTGCAAGCAATCAACTGGTCTTGGTAACACCCACTCGTTCAAAGATCCCCGTAAACTCATTCCAGGACCTCCAAAAAAATCAGATAAAAAGGGTCGTCATCGGAAACCCTAAAACGGTTCCGGCAGGGAGATATGCGGAAGAGGTTCTAAGATATTTTAGTTTATGGGACACGATCAAAGAAAAACTCATCTTTGCCGAGCACGTCAGACAGGGTTTGGACTACGTTGCCAGGAATGAAGTCGATGCAGCAATCGTCTACTCAATGGATGCTTTCGTCAGAGATAAACAAGTTAAAATTGTTGCCGTCACGCCGGAAGGGAGCCATCGGCCTATTGTTTATCCCATTGCTTTGGTCAAGAGGACGCGGAATGAAAATTTAGCAAAATCATTTATTTCTTTTACCACGTCTGAAGAGGGAAAAAAGGTTCTTCTAAAATTTGGGTTCGAGATACCAAAATAAAAAATCATGGATAGCACCCTACTCTTCTCTCTAAGACTTTCCGTACAGGTGGCATTGGCTGCAACTTTCCTAATTGCGATGGTAGGGATTACGGCCGCATATCTCCTTGCCAGTAAAAACTTCAAGGGAAAAGAGTTGATCGATATCCTCTTCACCCTCCCCCTGGTACTGCCGCCCACGGTAACGGGGTATTATCTGATTATACTCTTGGGGAGAGACGGTTTGATGGGCAGATTCGTTTACGATTGGACAGGATGGGGGATCATGTTTACCTGGTACGCAGCCGTCCTTGTCTCCTTTGTGGTAGCCCTGCCGCTGATGATCAGG
>Ga0187784_10004705_pt1 | contig 11039 bp, 10 predicted proteins | sample 1015_SJ02_MP15_2_FD_132964 | JGI IMG/M metagenome (GOLD analysis project Ga0187784, IMG submission 132964) | Tropical peat soil microbial communities from peatlands in Department of Meta, Colombia - 1015_SJ02_MP15_20_MG | ecosystem: Environmental > Terrestrial > Soil > Wetlands > Peat | place... | reverse complement strand
GTTTAATTTCGAACCGCCGGCCACCGAAGAAGAGATCCACGCCTCGGCGCTGCAATTCGTGCGCAAGCTCTCCGGCTTTGCCAAGCCGTCCCGCGCCAACGAGGCCGCTTTCAATCGCGCCGTCGAAGAGGTCACGGCTGCGGCGCGCCGCCTGCTCGCCTCGCTCGAAACCGCCAGCCCGGCGCGCGATCGCGAAGTGGAAGCGATAAAGGCCCGCGCGCGGGCACGCGCGCGATTTGCGTAAACGCAGGCGTAACTACTTCTGCGGTTTCCTCGGTTTGCCCGGCCGCAGCTGATGCACCGTGGCGGAGACGCCGGCGCTCTTTCGCAACGCATCCTTCAAGTCGACCGGCCGGCCGTGTTTCTGCAAGAGATCGCGGAACGCCTCGTCGGCCAGTTCCTGAAAATCTTTCATCTGGTCGTGGCCCAAGAGGTCGAGCTGCCGCCAGGTCTCCTCGTCGAATTGCACGCGCTTGCCCGGCATCTTCGATTTCGCTCTTTGGCCGCTCGCCGTGCGGCCCGCCAAAGCTTCCATCTTTCGGCGGCTTTAGTCCAGCGCCGGGAGCCGGCGGGAGGTCATCGACGACACGCCGCGCATTGATCTAAACTCACGGCCGACCGCCGTGATGACATTGATCGCGCGCGTTCGGTTTAAGCTCGAAAGGATCGATCCAATGGCGAAGAAGCAGTCGGATAGCGTTTATCGCATTATCGATGTGGTCGGCGTCAGCGAGAAGTCATGGGAGGACGCCGGCCGTATTGCCATTCAAACGGCGGCGAGCTCGTTGCGCGATCTGCGCGTGGCCGAAGTCACCAAAATGGACATGAAGGTCGAGGACGGAAAGGTCACGGCGTTCCGCACCCGCGTCGCGCTCTCGTTCAAGTACGAGGGGTAAGGCAAGCCGGTGACCACCACTCGTTCTCGCGGAAAGCGGGGACCCGGTCCTTGCGCTGATTTTGCATCCGGATTCCCGCTTGCGCGGGAATGAGCGGGAGGTCCGCTACGCCGTGCGGCCGTGGAATTGGCCGGTCTTGCGGAAGCGCCAGAGATAATCCGGCACCACCGACGCCGCCGAGTTGGGCACGAAGCCGAGCCCCTCGAGCGTGCGGCCTTGCTCGCGCGCGGCCGCGGCGACGACGTTGTCGCTTTTGAGGAGTTCCACCTGGTCGGGCGTGAGCGGCGGTTTCGGCAGGAATTGCAAAAACGCCGCTTGCAGCTTCATCAGCGCAAACGGCACCGGCACAAGGAGACGGCGCCGTTCGATGGTGGCGAGCGTAAATTGCATCAGCTCCTTGAACGTGTGCACCTCGGGGCCGCCGAGCTCGTAAATCGCGCCGGCCTTGGCGCCGCCGTCGACCGCTTTGACGATGGCTTCGGCGACGTCGCCGGCAAACACCGGCTGAAAGCGGGTATGGCCGCCGCCGGGCAACGGCAGTGCCGGCGAGATGCAGGCAAGCGCCGCGAAGCGGTTGAAGAATTCGTCCTCGGGGCCGAATACGACCGATGGCCGCATGATCACGGCGTGCGGCTGCACGGCCAGCACCAGGCGTTCGCCAGCGGCCTTGGAGCGCGCGTAGCGCGAGGCCGAATTTTCGTCGGCGCCGATGGCCGAGACATGAACAAGGCGCGCGCCCGCGCTATGGGCGGCGCGGGCCACGGCTTCCGCGCCTTGCGCCTGTACCGCACCGAAGCGCTGGCGGCTTCGCTCGAACAGAATGCCGACCAGGTTGATGACGATGCCGGCGTCGAGCGTCGCCGCCTCGACTGATTGCGGAAAGCGCACATTCGCCTGCACCGCGTGAATCTGCCCGACGCGGCCGAGCGGCTGCAAATGGCCGGCGAGTTCCGGCCGGCGCACCGCGACGCGGATGCGGTAGCCCCGGTTGGCCAGCGCCCGCACCACGTGGCGGCCGAGGAATCCGGAACCGCCAAATACGGTGACCAGCGTGTCGAAACGATCTTTCACAGCCATGGCGAAGGCAAATAAAGGATCGATGTCCCGCTGTATAGAGGGCAAAGCACGCTCGATTGACAAGGCAATGACCGCTTTCTACCTATCGCCGCAGTGCCCAGGTGGCGAAATTGGTAGACGCACTAGTTTCAGGTACTAGCGCCGCAAGGCGTGGAGGTTCGAGTCCTCTCCTGGGCACCAATACAAACATTCGATTTTGATTCCGCTTAACTTTTTCCGGTAAAGTCCGCCTCCAGCAAAACAGAGTCGCATCCGCCGCTTCTGTCGCAAATATCTTGCGTGCGACTGCACCGTGCATGTCCGCTTTCAGTGGCAAGCCGGGCATAACGCGCGTGACGCAATGTCGGGAATGACCCAAGTCGTAGTCGTGGCTCGGCGAAGTAACCTCGATCTCAGCCGGCCTAGCTTGAGCTCTTCAAGAAGTCGGTTAGTTCTTCAAGGAAGCGCGGTAGACCGGGGTCCTGCTCCAGCAGGACATGATTCCTGCCCGGCAGCGCGAAAAAGCGCGCGCCCGGTATTCCCGCCGCCAATTCGCGACCTCGATCAATAGGAACCGCCAGGTCATCTCGAACGTGCAAGACGAGCGTGGGCGCTCGCACCTGGGATAACAGATGGCGCACGTCGAGGTCGTAAACCGTCTCCAAGTATCGGACGGCGCCTTCGGGTGACCCGCTCAGTCGTTGCAGTTCGTTGAAGGCGTCCATCTGTTCTTTGGTAGCCGCCGGCATCAGCGATGTGGTGAAGAGTTGACGGAAAGTCGGATTGTCCGCACCCCAACCTTGCCTGACAAGCGTCTTCATCGCGGCAAAGCGTTCGCGGGCCTCGGCCGTCAGTTTCTGACTCCTGTTTTGTCCCGCTGCAAAGCCGCCGTAGAGGACCAAATGCGAGACACGCTCCGGATGCCGTACCGCATAAGCGATGGATACAGTGCAGCCCTGGGAGAAGCCAATGATGGGGAAGCGGTCAAAGCCGACGGCGTCAACCACCGCCTCCATGTCACTTACCCAGGCATCCAGGGAAATATCGCGAACGTCCCAATCCGATAAGCCATTGCCGCGCGCGTCGTATCTGATGAGGGTTCGATCCTTGGCAAGTCCAAGGAGGAATGGCCGCATGATCGGGAACTCCCAGTCATATTCGAGATGACCGAGCCAATGTGCCGACTTCAACAGGGGCGGGCCGGCGCCGACCGTCGCATAAGCGAGCCTCACCCCGTCCGGGGCTTTGCAATATCTAATCTCCTGTTTGAGATTTGCCGCAGCAAGGACGCCGGAGCCGGGCATCACAACGCCGCCAAGACGGATCGCAAAAACCTCCACCGGCCTGGTGATATTCTTGAGGTTCTGTCGCCCAAGCTCACGATAGCTGAGTTCGAGCTTGCCCTCGATCTGGTCGAGTACCTGTCGTGAAATGCATATGCCACCGCGATCGGCGATGCTTTCGAGCCGAGCCGCGACATTGACGCCATCGCCGAAAATATCCCGGCCGTCGCTGATGACTTCGCCGAGATTGATGCCAATCCGAAATTCTATACGCCGGTCCGGTGCCACTTGCGAGTTTCGTTCGAGCATACCTTTCTGAACTGTCAGGGCGCAGCTCACTGCGTCTAAGACGCTGTGAAATTCCGCGAGGATGCTGTCGCCAGCGGTGTTGGCTATGCGGCCGCGATGCCGAGCCAGTGCCGGGTCCCAGACCTTGCTCCGATGGTCCTTTAATTGGGTAAGCGTGCCTTCTTCATCGGCACCCATCAGGCGGCTGTATCCAGCTACGTCGGCCGCAAGAACAGCCGCCAGATGCCGCTCGGCTCGCGCCGTCTCCACAATGCGCTCCAACTTGCCCGTAAAAATCTTAGGCATTTTGGCTAGTCCTGACCAGAGCGGCGATGTCGCTATTGGCACGTTTCGACCGAGAACCGTACGCCTGATCATGTCGGCAATCAGGTGATGAGCGGACTTAGAGCCGGCATCGCCGAAATGGCCTTCATGACCCGAAGCGGTCATTGGCAATGCGATAGACACCCTGCCGAACGAGCCATAAACTTGTTGCGGATCTTCTCGGCGGAGCAGTCTGCATGGCCGAAGAGCGCCTCCCAAGGAGGCTCGCTGCAATCCTATCGGCCGACGTGGTCGGATATTCGCGCCTCATGGGCATTGACGAGGCCGGAACGCTGTCTCGGCTGAATGCTTTGAGGCGTGATCTGATCGATCCGACGATTGCCATCCATTCCGGCCGCATCGTCAAACTCATGGGTGACGGCACGCTGGTGGAATTCGCCAGCGCCGTAGACGCGGTGACCTGCGCGCTTGAAATTCAGAAACAGCTTCGGGAACGCGCCAATGATAAAGCCGATCCGATCCAATTCCGAATCGGGATCAACGTCGGCGACATCATCATCGAGGGCAACGACATTCTTGGCGACGGTGTCAATATCGCGGCGCGCATCGAGGGCATTGCCGAGCCCGGCGGCATCTCGATTTCCGAGGATGCGTTCCGACAGGTACAGGGGAAGGTCGCCGCCAAATTCCTTGATACCGGCGAGCAAAACTTAAAAAATATCGGCCGGCCAACGCGTGTTTACCGCGTCGAGATCGACGGGGCGCCGGAGCTGCCGCGAACCGGTCAGCCTTTATCGATTCCGGATGAGCCATCGATCGCCGTGTTGCCCTTCACCAACATGTCTGGTGATACGCAGCAGGAGTATTTTTCCGACGGCATCAGCGAAGACATCATCACTGACCTGTCAAGGATCGCCGGTTTGATGGTAATCTCGCGCAACTCGAGTTTTACCTACAAGGGACGTTCGGTCGACGTTCGCACGGTCGGCCGTGACCTTGGGGTACGTTCGGTGTTGGAAGGATCAGTCCGCCGCGTCGGCGATCGGGTGCGGATCACCGCTCAACTTACCGACGCGGGGAGCGGCCGCCATTTATGGGCTGATCGATACGATCGTGAGCTGACCGACCTTTTCGCAGTCCAGGACGATGTGACCCGCCGCATCGTGGCAGCCCTCAAGGTCAATCTTACCCCAACCGAAAAGTCACGACTTTCCGAGAGCAGCAACTGCAATATTGAAGCTTACGATTTTTATCTTCGCGGACGAGTGTTTCTGTGGGGAGAAAATAAAAACCGCAAGACCTTTGAACAATCGGTAGGACTTTTGAAGACGGCGGTGGAGCTGGATCGCGACTACTCGCAGGCTTATGCCGGTCTCGCTTGGGCTTACATTTTCGATTATTTCAACCGTTGGAGCGATAATCCCGATAGCTCGCTGCAGGTCGCCAAGAATTATGCCGAGACAGCAGTAGGTAAGGACCCGAACGAACCCCTTGCGCGCTGCATAGCGGCGCTGGTCGCAATCCTGGACAGAGACCTCAATCGGGCGCGGTCCGAGGTGGACGTCGCACTGACGCTCAATCCGAATTTCGCGTTCGGATACAATACGCTTGGCAGCATACACACTTACTTGGGACGTCCGCTCGACGCGATCGACACCATCGAACGCGCCATGCGGCTGGACCCGGCTTGGGTTCAGCAATATCTCCACTTTCTTGGCACCGCGAACTTACTGGCGGGCAAGTATGACAGAGCCGCGGCCCTGCTCCGCCAGAGAGTCCTACTGGTGCCGAGCACGGATTTTAGTCGTGCAGTGCTCGCATCCGCCTTAGGCCATCTCGGACAGGTCGATGAGGCGCGCCGCGTGTGGCGCGAACTCATGGAGATAAATCCAAGGTACTCGTTCAGGGAGCACTTCGGTCGGCAACCTTTCAGGCCGGAAGACGTCGAGCGGGTCGCTCAGGGTCTCGCCAGGGCAGGACTGCCGAATTAAGACACTGAGAACAGCTGCAAGGGATCGCCCATATCCGGGCAGTTTCGATGCGTTGAGTTTCAATGCGACGACTGCTGAAGGCGGAACACGCAAACTATTGACAAGACTCGTTTGTTGCTCCTCTCTCCTGAATATCCACTTGGGCAACCGCATCTGATTGGCTTCAGCCTGCTGTTCATGAACCGCCTTTTAGTGAACTTTGGCTGCACAGCCATGCCGCGTCGTTTGCCGCGGCGGTAACCACGATGGCCCGATGATCCGCCTCTCGATCAAGCGCAAGATTATCGGAATTGCGTTGATCCTGATCGTCCTGATGACCCTCACCGCGTTTCTTTCCATGGCGCTGGTGATGCAGGTCTCCGGCCGCCTCGAGGAGCTGACGCAAAGCTACGTTCCGGCCTATGCCGCGCTGGCGCGGGCCGACGCCCGCTCGCTCGAGCGGGCGGTGGCGCTGCGCCGCATGATCATCGAGAAAATGGAATCGCCGGTCAACGACGAGCATTTCGCCGCCGCCCGCTCAGGCTTTGACCAGGCCGGCGCCGCCTTCGAAAAGGAAATGCAGGCGGCGCGCGCCCTGATCGACGCGCTGATCGCGAACGGCACGCGCTTCGGCGATACGCTGGCTTTGGTGCGGCTGCAGACGCGCCTGAGCGACCTGGTCGCCGATACCAGCCAGCACCTCAATGACGAGATCGCGGGCGTGCTGCCGCTGATCGAGGCCGGCGGCGACCGCAAGGAAATCGCCGACAGCCTCGACCGGATCGACGCGCTGCGCGATGAACTCGATCATCAGCTCGACGCCGTGCGTCGCGAGATGCTCGATCTGTTGCGCGCCGACTCCGCGGCGACCGCGCGAAAGCAGCGTGTAGTGACGGCGATTGCCGTTCTCCTGACCGTGCTTGCCGCCGCGCTCGGCCTGGTATTCTCGATACTTGTCAGCACCGGGCTGACGCGCCCGGTGCGCCGGCTCCTGGAAGGCGCCCGCGCCGTCGAAGCCGGCCGCCTCGACCAGACGCTCGCTGTCACCTCGCAGGACGAGATCGGCCTGTTGACCATCGCCTTCAACCGCATGGTCGAGCAGCTGCGCCTCAAGGAGCGCATCCGCGAGACCTTCGGCAAATACGTCGATCCCCGCATCGTCGAAGGTTTGATCAGCGCGCCGGCGCTGGCGGCCGAAGGACAAAGACGGGTCATGACCGTGCTGTTCTGCGACATCAAAAGCTTTGTCGGCGTCAGCCGGGAGATGACGCCGCAAGGGCTCGTCAAGGTGATGAATCGCTACTTCTCGACGATGTCGGCGCCGATCCATCAGCATGGCGGCATCATCGACAAATATATCGGCGACGCCATCATGGCCTATTGGGGACCGCCGTTCACCGCCGACGCCGATCAGGCGCGTCTCGCCTGCCTTGCCGCGCTCGACATGACCGAGCGCGTTGCACCGTTCTGCCAGGAGCTGCCCGATCTGCTCGGTCTGAAGAACGTACCGATCAAGTTCAACATCCGCATCGGCATCGCCACCGGCGAGGCACTGGTCGGCAGCATCGGCTCCGAGGTGCTGATGAGCTACACGGTGATGGGTGACACCGTGAACCTGGCGTCGCGGCTGGAAGGCGCTAACAAGCTCTACGAGAGCCGCATCCTTGCCTCGGCTGCGACCGTGGCGCGCGCCGGCGCCGCCATCGAGGCGCGTGAAATCGATCGCGTGGTGTTGCTCGGCCAGGCTGGACCGCACGAGATTTACGAGATCATGGGGCGTGGCGGCGCGTTGACGCCGGCGCAGATCGAGTTGCGGACCCGTTATGCCGTCGGGCTCGCCGCCTACCGCACGCGGCGCTGGGACGAAGCGCGCCGCGCCTTCGGCGCGGCGCTCGAAGCCGTGGCCGGCGACGGGCCGTCATTGACCATGCTCAAGCGCATCGATGTCTTGCAGGCGTCGCCGCCCGGCGACGATTGGGGCGGGGTCTGGCATTTCGAGCAGAAGTAGGCGGCCGCGTCTATTTCTTCAGCGCGCGAACATAGGCCATGACGCAGAGAATTTGATCCTGCGTCAGCCGCTTGCCGAAGGCTTGCATGGCGCCGGTCGCGCCGCCATAGACGATTTCGAACATGCCCTTATCGGTCATGAAACGCGGGTAACGGTGAGTGTCGCCGATCAAACTCGGACCGACGCGGCCGCTGCCGTTCGGCATGTGGCAGACTTGGCAGATGGTCTGATAAAGGTCCTTGCCCTGAGCGAGCGCCTGCGGGTCGCCCCTGTAGGGGTTTTCGCCGGTCCGGTAGAATTTCTGCACGCCTTCGGTGAGCGTCTCGTCGGGCAGAAGCCTGATTTCGAGCGGGCTGTCGTCGAGCGGACTGGTGAAATGGGGAACATCCGCGGCGCGCGCGCTGCAAACTATCATGATCGAGGCCAATAGCGAGCCGAACCAGCCGCCCACCGCGGCAGACCGAATCCGGGAACCAGATCGACTCGAAGATTGCATGATTTGTTTCTAGCGCACGAACCGCGCGAAGAAAAAGGGCAAAGGACCGATACAGGGAAAAACTGACGTCAGGGATTGGAATTGACGGCGGCGCTTGGCCGAGGGGTTTATCCATGAGCACGCTCCTGCTATGCCGCTTAACCGGCCCACACCGGGCCTGCGGCCACTGTTGACGGCCGCGAGGCGTCGGCCTTTCACCCAAACTGATGCGGTGCGACCATGGCGAAAACGAATGGAAAAACGGCGCTGATTACCGGCTCGACGGATGGCGTCGGCCGCATGGTGGCGGAAAGACTGGGCGAGGCCGGCTGGCGCGTACTGGTGCACGGCCGCGACCGGGCCCGCGGTGAAGAAGTCGTCGCGCACATCAAAAAAGCCGGCGGCAAGGCGGAATTTATCGGCGCGGACCTTTCCTCGCTGGCGGAGGTGCGGCGCCTTGCCGACGCAATACAGAAGACAACCAAACGGCTCGATCTTCTCATCAACAATGCCGGTATCGGCAGCGGCGGACCGCAAGGAGCGCGGCAGGCAAGCGCCGACGGCTATGAGCTGCGTTTCGCCGTGAACTATCTGTCCGGCTTTCTGCTCACGTATTTGCTCCTGCCGCTGCTCAAGCAAAGCGCGCCGGCGCGCATCGTCAATGTCGCTTCGTTGGGACAGCAGGCGATCGACTTTGACGATGTGATGTTGACAAAAGACTACAGCGGCATGCGCGCCTATCGGCAAAGCAAGCTCGCGCAGATTTTGTTCAGCATCGATCTCGCCACCGAGCTTGCCGGCAGCCGCGTCACCGTCAACGTCCTGCATCCCGCGACCTTCATGGACACAAAGATGGTGCGCGAATTCGGGACGCCGATGAGCACGGTCGCGGAGGGCGCCGAAGCCATCCTCAAGCTCGCGGTCGCTCCCGAACTCGAAGGCCGCAGCGGGCTTTATTTCAACGGCAAAGAAGAGGCGCGCGCCAACGAGCAGGCCTATGAGGCGCAAGCACGCGCCAAGCTCAAGGCGCGGAGCTTGGAGCTTGCCGGCTTGTCCACCAGGAAATCGGCGTCGGCGCGCCGTCAGTTTTGACCCGCCGCGCGGGTTGCGATACTGCATCGCGCATGACCATTCGCCTCCACCGCGGCGACCTGCCCGAGCTCTCGCGCTACACCGGATCGGTGGCGATCGACACCGAAACGATGGGGCTTTCGCTCAGTCGCGACCGGCTTTGCCTGGTGCAGCTCTCGCCCGGCGACGGTTCGACCGATGTCGTGCAGATTCCGGCGCACGAGCCCGACGCACCCAATCTGAAACGGCTGCTCGCCGATACTCGCCTGCTCAAGATTTTTCACTTCGCGCGCTTCGATCTCGCCGTGCTCTGCAACGCTTTCGGCGTGATGGCGGAGCCGGTCTACTGCACCAAGATCGCTTCGCGGCTCGCGCGCACCTATACCGACAAGCACGGGCTGAAGGACCTGGTGCGCGAAGTGCTCGGGCACGAGCTTTCCAAGCAGCAGCAATTATCCGATTGGGGCGCGGCGCAATTGAGCGATGCGCAGATTTCCTACGCCGCCGCCGACGTCATCTATCTGCATGCGCTCAAGGACCGGCTCGACGCCATGCTGGCGCGCGAGGGACGCGAAGGTTTGGCCGCGGCCTGTTTCCGCTTTTTGCCGGATCGGGTACGGCTCGATCTGGCCGGCTTCGGCGGCGAGGATATTTTCGCCCATTCCTGAACCGCGCCGGCCGCCGAAGGTGTCACTGTCCTGGAGGGTTCCCGCCCGTTGGCGGCCACATTCGCAGGCGACAACGCGCAAGTGAAACCGTAAAAAAGGCCTGCCGCCCGAATCGGGGGCGACGGTTGCAAAGGGGCCAAAGCTGAGCACCGCTTTTCCCGATAGCGCGAGACGAGGCGGTTTTTCCGCGACCTCTCGCGGCGACGCCGACCGCATCTATCGCGCCGCGTTACGGCACAGCCGCCACGTGCATTGGCTGCGTCTCGGCGTGCCCGCGGGCATCGCCGCGGCCCTGATTTCCGTAGTGGTAGCCAATTACATGCCGACGGTCGGTACCTTTCGGCTGCCAGGCGAACTCGGCAAGCTCGTGATCAAAGGCACGAAAGTCACGATGCAGCAACCGCGCCTCACCGGCTTTACCATCGATTCACGCCCTTACGATTTCACGGCCAATTCCGCCGAACAGGACATCACCAAGCCGGATTTGATGGAGCTGCACCAGATCCAGGCCAAAATCGAGATGGAAGACAAGAGCATGGTCCATATGACCGCGGATGGCGGCAAATATGATATGAAGACCGAAATACTGACGCTCCTCGACAATATTCATCTTGTTTCCTCGACCGGCTACGAAGCGCGCCTCAACGAGGCGGCCATCGACGTACATAAAGGCACCGTGGTTTCGGAGAAGCCGGTCTGGGTGAAGCTCCCCAATGGCGTGATCAATGCCCAGCGACTGGAAGTGCTCGATAGCGGCGACACGATCCGTTTCGGCGGCGGTGTGTCGATGACCGTCGATCCGGAGCAATATACACAGGCGGCCAATCAATGACGCGCCGGCTTTGGCTCTTGCTCGCGACGATCGCGCTCGCTGCGCCGGCATCGGCCGCGGCGCAGGGCCCGCGCGCCGCGGGCGGCGGCGCCACTCCGAGTTTTCTGCAGGACCAGAACCAGGATCAGCCGATTCAGATCGAAGCCGCAACGCTCGAAGTGCGCGACAAAAGCAAGATGGCGACCTTCTCCGGCGACGTGCACGTCG
>Ga0187784_10004704_pt1 | contig 11042 bp, 6 predicted proteins | sample 1015_SJ02_MP15_2_FD_132964 | JGI IMG/M metagenome (GOLD analysis project Ga0187784, IMG submission 132964) | Tropical peat soil microbial communities from peatlands in Department of Meta, Colombia - 1015_SJ02_MP15_20_MG | ecosystem: Environmental > Terrestrial > Soil > Wetlands > Peat | place... | reverse complement strand
TGGACGATGCCGCGGCCGAGATAGGCCGGCGCGTAGGAGCCGTCGATCGCCAGCGCCTTGTTGTAGTCGGCCAGCGCGAGATCGAGCTTGTCCGTTTGGCGATAGAGCAGCGCGCGGTTGGCATAGGCCTGCGTATAGTTGGGATCAAGGCTGATCGCCTTGCTGAAATCGGCGAACGCCTGTTCCGCGCGCCCGGCTTCGGCGAACGCCGAGCCGCGCATGTTGTAGGCTTGCGGATCGTCGGGATGCTTTTGCACGACCTCGGTGAGCGAGGTGAGGTTGGTTTGCGAGGGGGCGGCGAGGGCGTCATCTTTCTCCGCCGGGCGGCCGCTCAGCTCCGCACAGCCGGCAAGCGCCAGCGTTCCGAGCAAGCACAGCACAAGCGCCGGATGTCGCCCCACCGTGATCCGCCGCTTGCTGCTCACGAAACGCTGATCCTGTTATTCGCCGTCTGCGGCACCGCAGCGCCTTGCCATGGGCAAAAATCGCGCGTTGCCCGCGTATTTTATGCGAATTTCGGTTTGAAAGGCACGGCCGCCGGCCAAAACAAAGGCGCGGGCCGAAGACAGGCCCGCGCCATCAGCAAAAACCATCGTATTGCTTAGCCGAAGCGGGGCGTGCGCGGCGGTCCGGACCTGCCGCCGGCAGTGGTGGCGGGCTTCGGCTTCGCGGGCAACAGGCCCTCGCGCTGCAACCGCTTGCGCGCAAGCTTGCGGGCGCGGCGGATCGCTTCCGCCTTCTCCCGCGCCTTTCGTTCCGAGGGTTTTTCGTAATGGCCGCGAAGCTTCATCTCGCGGAAAATGCCCTCGCGCTGCATCTTTTTCTTCAGCGCCTTGAGGGCCTGATCGACATTATTGTCGCGAACAAGAACCTGCACGCATCCTCCTTTGCAGTGCGCTCCGTAAAGTGCGCTCAGTGAATGAAATAGCGGCGCAAGCGTTTACGCATGCACCACCATGCAGCATATTTAGCAGATACGCCGCGTCAAGTCCACCGGTGGTGGCAGTGCGCCCCGAAGACTCCACTAAGGATCAAGCCGCCGTCGGATAGGGGTGAGGCTTTAGAGGATTGGGAAGCGGCCCAATAGCTTGCTGCGAAAGGGAAAACGGTGAAGCCGGTCAACAAATTTGCATTGGTTTTTTTGGGTCGTCGCCGCATGTTTTCTATTTGCGGATGTTCCCATGATGCTGGCCATCCGAGAATTTGGTCGGGAAATTGCGAGTAGCCAAGGCGCAAAAATGGGGAGCTACGTGACCATCTCCAATTTTTGGTACGAAACTCGCGCCGCCCTCCTTGGCGCTGGGCAGCTCGCCGGCATTGGAATACTCATCGAACTTGTAGAGCAAATCCGTTGGAATGCCCTTCCACCAGAAGCTCGTAAGCGGGAGTCCTCAGGGGCCTAGTCGACAAACACCCGCGTCACATGTCCCATCTTGCGGCCAGGGCGCACCGCGGCCTTGCCGTAAAGGTGCACGGCGGTGCCGGGCGCGGTGAGCCATTCGCGGTAGTCCTCGACCTCGCTGCCGATCAGGTTGATCATTTCCACGCGGCCGTGGCGGACGGGCTTGACCAGCGGCCAGCCGGCCACGGCGCGGACGTGCTGCTCGAATTGCGACACCGAGGCGCCGTCGAGCGTCCAGTGGCCGGAGTTATGTACCCGCGGCGCGATCTCGTTGACGAGGAGGCCGCCGTCGCGCAGCACGAACATCTCCACCGCCAGCACGCCGACGTAGGCGAATTTCTGCGCGATCGTCGCGGCGATCCGCCGCGCCTCCTCGGCGGCGGTTTGTGGCAGGGCGGCCGGCACGCGCGAAACCTTCAAGATGTGCTCGCGGTGCTCGTTCTCGGTTACGTCGAAACATTCGACGGCGCCGTCGCGTCCGCGCGCGGCAATGACGGAAACCTCGGAGGCGAACGGCACGAAGGCTTCGAGGATGCAGGGCTGGCCGCCGACCTCGCGCCAAACGGCCTCGGGCGCGGTGCCGTCGTGGATCGTCGCCTGACCCTTGCCGTCGTAACCGAAGCGGCGGGTCTTCAGCACGGCGGGGCGGCCGACGCGGTCGAGCGCTGCGGCGAGCTCGGCGGGCGCCGCGACGGCCGCATAGGGAGCGGTGGCGGCGCCAAGGCCGGCGATGAAGTTCTTTTCGATGAGGCGATCCTGGGTCGTCGCCAGCACGCTCGGATCCGGCAGCACCGCAACGCGCGCGGCAAGAAACGTTGCGGTCTCCGCCGGCACGTTCTCGAACTCGTAGGTGACGACGTCGACGTTTGCCGCGAAGCGGTCGAGCGCCTGCGTGTCGGCGTAGTCGGCGCAAGTGACCCGGTGGACGACGTCGAAAGCCGGCGAGTCGGGATCAGGGGCGAAGACATGACACTTGAAGCCGAGGCGCGCGGCGGCGAGCGCCAGCATGCGCCCGAGCTGGCCGCCGCCGAGGATGCCGATCGTGGCCCCGGGTTCGAGGAGAGGCGCGGCGATGCTCACCCGCCGGGTTCCTTGGTTTCCTTGGTTTCCTTGGGCTCTTCGGCCACGGCGGCGGTCTGGCGCTGCCGCCAGGCTTCGAGGCGCCGCCCGAGCTTGAGGTCGCTCAGCGCCAAGACGCTCACCGCAAGCAGCGCGGCGTTGACGGCGCCGGCCTGTCCGATCGCCAGCGTGCCGACGGGAACGCCCGGCGGCATTTGCACGATGGAATAAAGAGAATCCTGGCCCGACAGCGCCTTCGACTCGACCGGCACGCCGAAGACGGGCAGCGTCGTGAGTGCGGCGGTCATGCCGGGCAGATGCGCGGCGCCGCCGGCGCCGGCGATGATCACCTTGAAGCCGGCGGCCTTCGCTCCTTTGGCGAAGGCATAGAGGCGCTCCGGAGTGCGGTGCGCGGAAACGATGCGCGCGTCGTAGGCGACATCCAGCTCGTCGAGCGTTGCGGCGGCATGCCTCATGGTCTGCCAGTCGGACTGGCTGCCCATGATGATGGCTACGGATTTTGCTCCCGGCGGCGCCAAGACGATCTCCTGCGCGAAGGAAGCGCCGGATTATAGGTCGGCTCCGCGGAGTGGCAAGACGGCGGCTTCCGCTATGCTGAATCGGCGCCGGTGGCGGCGCGACGCCGTGGTCCTAGCCGGTGTGGCCCGCGGCGTGCGGATTTTCGACGACGATTCCGCTTTGCTTATTTCGGCTGTGGTTTTTCACCCTGCGCCCGCCGGCATGCCTGCCACAGGCGCGCGGCGGTGACGGGCATGTCGAGATGCGCGCCGGCGCCGCCCGGAATGGCATCGGCGACCGCGTTCATGACCGCCGCGATCGAGGCCGTGGTGCCGGCTTCGCCCGTCCCCTTGACGCCGAGCGGATTGGTGGTCGCCGGCACGCAGCGCAGCTCGTCGCGGATCGTCGGCGGCATGTCCGCGGCGCGCGGCATGGCGTAGTCCATGAACGAACCGGTAACGAGCTGGCCGCTGCCTTCATCGTAAGAAACCTGCTCCATCAGCGCCTGACCGAATCCTTGCGCCAATGCGCCGTGCATCTGCCCTTCGACGATCATGCCGTCGAGCACGTTGCCGCAGTCGTCGACCGCCGTATAGGCGACGATGTCGAGGTGGCCGGTATCGGGATCGATCTCGACCTCGGCAATGTGCGCGCCGTTGGGGAAGGTGAGCGGCGTTTCCGTCGTGACGTTGGTGTCGAGGTCTTCGGCGATGGCGCCGCGTTTTTTCAGCTCGGCTGCACGCGCGGCAAGCTCGAACAGCGCGACGCGGCGATCGGTGCCGACCACGCCGAAATGTCCTCCTGCGTAACCGATGTCGCTTTCCGCGGCTTCGAGCAGCAGCGCCGCGATGCGCTTTCCCTTTTCCAGCATCACGTCGACGCATTTGACCACGGCGGCGCCCGCGGTCATCGCCGAGCGCGAACCGACCGAGGCGTAGCCGGCGATGTCCAGCGCCGAATCGCCGTGCTTGTGGGCGACCTTGTCGCGCGCGATGCCGAGCCGCTCGGCCGCCAAGCGCGGGAATATCGACGCATGGCCCTGGCCGGTCGACTGCACGTTGAGATTGACGGTGAGCGTGCCGTCGCCCGGGAAGGTGAGCCGCGCGCCTTCGAGCGGCGTGGCTCCGGCGTGCTCCAGCATGCAGGAGATGCCGATGCCGCGATATCTGCCGCGGGCCTTGGCGGCGCGCCGCCGCGCCTTGAAGCCGCGGTAATCGGCGAGCGCGAGCGCGCGGTCGAGGATCGACGCGAAGTCGCCGCTGTCGTAGGTCGTGCCGACCGCGGTGCTGTACGGCATGGCGGAAACGGCAATGAGATTGCACCGCCGCAGCTCTGCCGGGTCGATCCCGGTCACGCGCGCGGCTTCCTCGACGACGCGTTCGAGCGCGTAGTTCGCCTCCGGCCGCCCGGCGTCGCGATAGGGCGCCGTCGCGATGGTGTTGGTGAAGGCGCAGCGCGTGCTCACGTCGATATGCCTGATGTCGTACATCCCCGGCAGGCAGCGGGCGAAGCTCTGCGTCGGGATGTTGGCGCCGACCGCCCCGATATAGGCGCCGAGACTGGCGGTGTTGCGGATGCGCAGCGCCAGAAACCGGCCCCTTTCGTCGAGCGCAAGCTCCGCTTCGGAATAAGTGTCGCGCGCCTGATTGTCGCTGAGGAAGGCCTCGGCGCGGCTCGACATCCAGTGAATCGGCCGGCCGAGTTTTTTGGCGCCGACCAATAGCGCGATATATTCCGGATAGGCGCCGGTTTTCAGGCCGAAGGCGCCGCCGACGTCGTCAGTGACGACCCGCAGGTGTTCCTTGCCCGTTTGCAAGACCGCGGCGACGTTGTCGCGCAGCGCGCCGGCGCCTTGCGAGCAGGCGCGCAGCGTGTAGACGTCGGCAGCCGCATCGTAGCTCGCGGTGGCGCCGCGCGGCTCCATCGAGGCGACGGCCATCCGCTGGTTCATCACCGCGGCCCGCGCGACGAATTTGGCGGTGGCGAAGATGGCGGCGACCTGCCGCGCATTGGCCTCGGGATCGGCGGCCGGTCCCGGCCAATCGACGGCGAGGTTGCCCGGCGCCTGCGGCCACAGCTGCGGCGCTCCGGGCGCAAGCGCCGCGCGCGCGTCGATCACCGGCGTAAGCGCATCGTATTCGACGGCCACCAGCTCGGCGGCGTCGGCCGCTGCGGTTGCGCTTTCGGCGACAACCATCGCGACCGGCTCGCCGATGTGCAGGGCGCGCTCGGCGGCGAGCGGCGGACGGTGCGGCACGATCAATCCCTTGCCGCGTCCGTTCAGCGGCGGATGGCGACCGATGCTGCCGACGTCTTCCATGTCGCTCGCCGTCAGTACGCCGACGACGCCGCTTGCGCTCAGCGCCGCCGTCACGTCGACGCTCACGATGCGGGCGAAAGCATGCGGCGAGCGCACGAAATGGGCATAGGCCTGGCCGTGCAGCGGCACGTCGTCGGCGTAGCGACCGCGGCCCCGGAGCAAAACATCGTCCTCGACGCGCGGTTCGCGCTCCGCGCGACGGCTTAGCTTGGCATCCATGCTGTCGTTCCGGAATGATGCGGCGGGACGTGGCTCGTTATAACCGAAATCGGCGGCTGTTGAAGGCACTCCGCTGGGCTTGCCGCTTCCCGCATTCCTCCCTGGCGGAGGACGCGATAAAGAGATCGCCGGCTGCTGATTCTCTCTGCCTGAAATGGGTGGTGGGGTGGGCAGGCAACGTCAATAGTAAAAGCCAGTTCCGACTGACCGAACTTAAAACTGGCGCCGCCCGCTGCTTTAAATGCTCCGCCCCGGCACGCTCGCGCTCACGATGCTTCTGGCCATGCTGACCGCGCTCGGTCCGCTGACGATGGACATGTATCTGCCGTCGCTGCCGGATATCGCGCGCGTTCTCGGCGCCCCCACCGCGCGGGTGCAGTTGACGGTTCCGAGCTACCTGATCGGCTTTGCCGTCGGGCAGATGATCTACGGTCTGTTGTCGGATCGCTACGGCCGTCGTCCGGTGCTGCTCGCGGCGCTCGCCCTTTACGTGACGAGCACGCTAGCCTGCGCGGCGGCGCAATCGGTCGACCCGCTCATCGCCGCGCGATTCTTCCAGGGCGTCGGCGGATCGGGTTCGATCGTGTTGGCGCGCGCCATCGTGCGCGACCTTTATACCGGGGTGCGTGCGGCGCGCGAACTGTCGCTGATGGGATCGATCAGCGCCTTGGCGCCGATCGTGGCGCCGATGATCGGCGGGGTGCTGCAGGTCGCGTTCGGCTGGCGCGCGAGCTTCATCGCGATGGACGCGGCCGCCGTCGTCGCCACCGCCGTGGCGGCGCGGCTGTTGCCGGAAACAGCGCGGCGATGCGCCGGCGAGCCGACGTCGTTGGCGTCGATGGTATGGGGATATGGCGCCGTGCTGCGGCATCGCGGCTTCCTCGTCTATCTCGGCATCATCACCGTCAGCTATGCGGGATTGTTCGCCTGGGTTTCCGGCGCTTCCGTCGTGCTGCAAGACGTCTACGGTCTTTCCGCCGTCGCTTTCGGCTTCACCTTCGCGCTCGGCGCGGCTGGATATATGGCGGGGGCGGCGGTCGCCGCGCGGCTCGTATTGCGGCTCGGCCTCGATCGCACGATGGGGCTCGGGGTGACGTTGCTCGCCGCCGGCGGCTTGGCCTTGGCGGCCGTCGTCGCCGCGCGAATTCCCAACGGGGTGTGGCTGGTCGCGGCGATGGCAGTTTACCTCGCGGGGTTCGGCCTATCCATGCCGCAGGCGATGGCTGGCGCGTTGACGCCGTTTCCCGACCGCGCCGGCACCGCGGCCTCGCTGCTGGGGCTGGTGCAACAAACGGTCGCAGCCATCGTCGCGGCGATCGTCGGCGACCACCTTGGCCGCTCCGCCTGGCCGGTTGCCGGCGTCGTCGTTGCGATGGGTTGCCTCAGTTGCCTGCTTTGGGCATGCACGCGCCGCCTGCGCGCGCACGAACATTACGAACATTAAGAAAAGTTTATTCACACCCGTCTTTCATCGGGCGTTGCCTGCACCATGATGTTTGTTAGGATAACGGCCGGCGACGTCGCGCATAACGATCACGGCGCTGCTTTGCCTTTAAGCCGCCCCGCATGCGCCCGCCCAGCGGTGAGGTAAAAGAAAGAGCAATGACGTTGGGCGCTCCGCTAAGCCGTCGTTCCTTCCTGGCCGGGATCAGCGCGGTGGGCGGCGGGGGCCTCACGCTCGCTTTTGCCATCCCGTTCCAATCAGAACCGGGCGCCGTCGCGGAAGCCCCGGAGGTCACCGCCTGGCTGGTGATCGGTGCGGACAATTCGGTCGTCATCCGCGTCGCGCGCGCCGAAATGGGGCAGGGTGCCCAGACCGGCCTCGCCATGCTGATCGCCGAGGAACTCGAATGCGACTGGTCGAAAGTGCGCACCGAGTTCGTGTCTCCGGGCGAAAATTTACGCCGTGGCCGCGTCTGGGGCGACATGTCGACCGGCGCCAGCCGTTCGATCGCTTCTTCGCAGCTCTATTTGCGTCAGGCCGGCGCCGTCGCGCGGGAAATGCTGATCGCCGCCGCCGCCGCGAGGTGGAACGTTCCGGCGGCAGAATGCGTCGCGCAAATGAGCGTGATCACGCACACGCCGAGCCGTCGCACCGTGACGTTCGGCGCCGTCGCCGAGGCGGCGGCAAAGGTCACGCCGCCCGAAAACGTGGCGCTCAAGGATCCGCGTCAATGGAAACTCGCCGGTCACCCGCGGCGGCGGCTTGACGTGCTCGACAAAGTGACCGCGCAGCCGGTTTACGCGATCGATGTGCGACTGCCGCACATGCTCTATGCCGCCATCGCCCATTGCCCGGTTTTCGGCGGAACGCCGAAGTCGATCGAAGAAACGGCGATCGCGGCCATGACCGGCGTGCGTCGCGTGGTGCGGCTGCCCAATGCAGTCGCCGTGGTGGCCGACTCGTGGTGGCGCGCGAAGCGCGCGCTCGAAGCGCTGCCGATCGTCTGGGACGATCGCGGCGGCGGTCGTGTGTCGAGCGCCGAGATTGCGGGAGTCGTGCGCTCGGCGCTGAGCGCGGAAAAATCGCAAGTTGGCCGGGCCGACGGCGACGTCGAGGCCGGCTTGGCGCGCGCCGTGCGGCGCATCGAGGCGGATTACACGGTTCCGTTCCTGGCGCACGCAACCATGGAGCCGCAGACCTGCACCGCCCACGTCAGGCAGGGCCGCGTCGAGATTTGGGCGCCGACGCAAGACCCGACGACGGCGCTGGTGACTGCGGCCGTCGCCGCCGGCGTATCCAACGACAAGGTCGAGGTCCACGGCATGATGCTCGGCGGCGGCTTCGGCCGCCGCGGAGCGATCCAGGAATTCGTCCGCGAGGCCGTGCTCATCGCCAAGGAGGTCGAGCAGCCGGTCAAGCTGGTATGGACGCGCGAGGAGGACATCAAGCACGACTTCTACCGGCCGTTCGGCATGGCGCGCCTGGTTGCCGGTCTCGATGCCGGCGGCATGCCGATCGCCTGGAAGATCCGCCTCGCCGGTCCCTCCTTCGTAGCCGCGATCGTGCCCGGCTTCGGCATGAGCTTCATCGATCAGACTTTCTTGAGCGGGCTCACGACCGAGATGCCTTACGAGGTGCCGAACTATCTGGTCGATTACGTGGTGCAGCATTCGTCGGTGCCGCTCGGCGTGTGGCGCGCGATCAATTACACGCAGAACGCCTATTACAAGGAATGTTTCATCGACGAGATGGCACACGCCGCGGGAATGGATCCGTACCTCTACCGGCGCAAGCTGTTGCGCGGCAGCCGCAAGAACCTCGATGTGCTCGACGCCGCGGCAAAGAAGGTAGGTTGGTTCAGCCCGCCGCCGAAGGGCGTGTTTCGCGGCATTGCCGTCAACGAGGCTTGCGGCAGCTATTGCGCTCAGGTGGTCGAGGTTTCGGTCGAGCGCGGCAGCGTGCGCGTGCACCGCGTGGTTTCGGCGCTGGATTGCGGCCACGTGGTCAACCCGCTGTCGATCGAAATGCAAACGCAAGGCGCCGTGGTCTATGCGCTGACGGCGGCGCTCAACGGCGAAATCACCGTCAAGAACGGCGGGGTCGAGCAGTCAAATTTCGACGATTACGAGATGCTGCGCATGGCCGAGGCGCCGCAGGTGGAGACGGTGCTCGTGCCAAGCGGCGACTTCTGGGGTGGCGTCGGCGAACCGCCGGTGCCGCCGCTGGCGCCGGCGCTGTGCAACGCCATCTTCGCCGCCACCGGCAAGCGCATCCGCTCGCTGCCGCTCAAAGATCAGGATTTGAGCACGCCGATTTAGAGCATGATCCGGAAAAGTGGATACCGGTTTTCCGAAAAGATCATGCTCCACTAAAAATGACATGATCCGGAAAACCGGACTCCACCCCCGGATCACGTCCGGGGGCAGGCTTTTTCCGGATCATGCACGAAGCGCGGCCGATCGCTAGGCCGCACGTTCGCCGACGAGCAAGAGGCGCGTTCAGCGCCGGCCGAACAGCCGGTCGAGCAGCCAGGAGTCGAGACCGCCGCGCTCGGGCGGCGCGCCGCGCGCGCCGCTGTCGCTGACGCCGCCGGCGGAGGCGCCGTCGTTGCCTTGCGGCGTTGCAATCCATCCGGCGCCGGCGAAGCCCGGTAAAGCCGAAGGCGCGATGCCCTGGTGGCCGGTTTTCATGAAGCGGCTCCAGATCTCGACCGGCAAGCCGCCGCCGGTCGCCTTGCGGGTCGGCGCGTTGTCGTCGTTGCCGAGCCAGATGCCGGCGACCAGATGCGAGGTGTAGCCGATGAACCAGGCGTCGCGGTAATCCTGGCTGGTGCCGGTCTTGCCGGCGGCCTGCCAGCCGGGAAGATCGGCGCGGCGCGCGGTGCCGCTGACGAGCGTCTCGTGCAGCATCGTGTTCATCATCGCCACGTAACGGGCGTCGACGATGCGGCCGAGCAGCTGGCCTGATCGCGCGTAAAGCATCTTGCCGTCCGCCCCGCGGATGCGCTCGATCACATGTGGCGAGACGCCGAAGCCGCCGTTGGCGAACGGCGCATAGGCGGAGACGAGTTCGAGCGGCGATACCTCTGACGTGCCGAGCGCGATCGAGGCGTTGGGCTCGAGCGCCGAGGTGATGCCGAGTCGGTAGGCGGTGCGCGTCACCGCGGCCGGACCGAATTCCAGCGTCAAGCGCACGGACACCGTGTTCAGCGAATTGGCGAGCGCCCGCGTCAGCGTCACCGGCCCGAAATATTCGTGCTCGTAGTTTTCCGGCTTCCAGCCCTTCACCGTGATCGGCGCATCCTCGCGCAGCGTGTCGGGCGTGAGCCCGTGTTCGAGCGCGGTGAGATAGACGAAGGGCTTGAATGCCGAGCCGGGCTGACGCCTGGCGGCGATGGCGCGGTTGAACTGGCTGTCGGCGTAATTCCGGCCGCCGACGAGCGCGCGCACGACGCCATCCGGCGTCATGGCGACCAGCGCGCCTTCGTCGACGCCGAGTTTCTCGCCCTTCTGCGCCAGCGTGTCGGCAAGCGCGCGTTCGGCCGCCGTTTGCAGCGCCGGATCGATCGATGTCTCGACCACGATGTCTTCGTCGAAGTGACCGACGAGATCGTCGACCGCGTCCATCACCCAGTCGGCGACGTAATTCGCCGAGCCGGCCGCCGGCGGCTTGATCGCGCGCGCGGGGTTGGCGAGCGCCGCCCTTACGGCGCCGTCGCCGATCAATTTCTGCTCCGCCATGTCGGCGAGCACCACGCGCGCGCGGCGTTCGGCGCCGTCGGGATTATGGCTCGGCGCAAGCCGCGACGGCGATTGCACGAGGCCGGCCAGCAGCGCCGCTTCGGCGAGCGTCAGCTGCCGCGCCGATTTTCCGAAATAACGCTGCGCGGCGCCTTCCACGCCATAGGCGCCGGCACCGAAATAGACGCGGTTGAGATAAAGTTCGAGAATCTGCGTCTTGCTGAATTTGTGTTCGAGCCAGAACGCCAGCACCACCTCTTGCAGCTTGCGCGACAGCGTGCGCTCCTGTGTCAGGAACAGGTTTTTGGCGAGCTGCTGGGTGATGGTCGATCCGCCCTG
>Ga0187784_10004703_pt1 | contig 11044 bp, 3 predicted proteins | sample 1015_SJ02_MP15_2_FD_132964 | JGI IMG/M metagenome (GOLD analysis project Ga0187784, IMG submission 132964) | Tropical peat soil microbial communities from peatlands in Department of Meta, Colombia - 1015_SJ02_MP15_20_MG | ecosystem: Environmental > Terrestrial > Soil > Wetlands > Peat | place... | reverse complement strand
CATCACAGCCGGAGCAACTGGTGTGCCGGAAACATTGGTCGCGGTCGACGGGTCGAAGTCCCCTGCGAACCACTGCCGGTAACGGAACGAACTGCCGGGGATATCGAAGGTCGCCCGTTTGCTGGCAGGAATGCGAACGGGACCTGTTTGCACAAGACTGGTGGCGACCCCCATCCATGGCCCGCTATTCCACGTGCCGATGGTGGCCAACTGCCAGCCGCCGATAAGGTAGTTGAGGGATTTCGGTACTTGGCCGCCAAAGTGTTTCCCTCTTCCAAAAGGCAGGTCGTAGATAGCATCGAAGGTGAACCGGTGGGGCGGTATGGTGGTGTTGTTGAAGTAGACGAGCTTCAGTCGCTGCTTGTAGCTAAGGTTGGTGGGCTCACCCAAGATCTCGATGTTTTCCGGGACGGTCTCCCCACCACTCCCGTTGAGACTGCCGCTTCCCGCCCCGCCGTTCACCGAGGTGTTTCCATCCGAAAAGCCGGCGGGGTCGGTTGTGGTGAGAGCTCGGACAAAGGTGTAGAACGCCTGGAAGCCGAGGCCATTGGCGAACGTCCGGTGCGCTTCTGCTTGCAACGAATGGTCGCGAGAATAGCCGGTGTGGTTGAGGCCGATCAGCGACCACTGCGGGACCGGCCGCAAGAGGTTCGCATTGCTGGGTGGCACCAGCCCTGTGCGCAGCGCGTAGCTGTAATACGGTTCTTCGTCGTCGATGGCGAACTGCTGCTCCAGGTTCCCGCCATACGTTCCGATATAGCTGAGCCTCGTGCCGATATGCCCGGGAAGTTCGTGCTCAACTGTGACGTTCCAGGTCTGCTGTCGTTCGTCGTTCCAGTTGGGCCCATCCCAGTAGGTTGCGCCATTGCCGTACGGGTACAGGCTATTTTGAGGTTTAGTGATATCGATTGTATTCGGCGGCATGTAGTCGCCGGGCGCGGGCGAGGTCATATACGGGTACAGGCCGTAATACGGGCCATTTACCCCCCCTTGAACGTTAGGGTTATATTCCGCTATGTTTTGGAACCGCAGGTTCAAGGGCGGATTGCTGCGCGTGGATTGCAGGATGAGCGAGAGCGGCATGGCCACATAATAGATGCCATACGATCCGCGGATCACGGTGTTGTGCCAGATCTGGTAGGCGATACCCAGGCGCGGGGCAAAGTCGTGGTTGATGGGGCGGAACAGATCCGAGGGGTAGCCCACAGAATTTGCGGTCGCGTACGCCAGGCCCAGGTTCGACCAGGAGGTGAGCACGGCGGGCGGCGTCCCCAGTGAGCTCATGTTGATGCTGCCTGGGGTGATAACTTCGAACGTCGATTCGGGGTCGTAAGGCTCCACAAGTCGGTTGCGGGCTTCCGTGTATGGCGTCCATTTATCCCAACGCAGCCCGAGACTGAGCGTCAGGCGCGGGCTTACTTTGATTTTGTCGGACGCGTATAATCCCACTTCGGTTTGCCGGAAATAGAAATACCCGCGGTTATACTCGGCCGAAAGGTAGTCCGGGGTGCCCAGCAGCAGTTCGGCAAAACCACTGCCCGTATCCGGCGTCGGCCCGAAGACTGATGCGGACCAATCGGTGGTATACGCCGGATCCCATTCATGCGAGCCCTGAGCCTGTTGCAATTCCTCGATGTTGTTCTGTTCCTTACGGCCCCGGAACCCGAACTGGACGGTGTGCTTGCGGTGCGTCCACGTCACGTTGTCCTCAATCGTCTCGCTGGTGAGGTGCTGCTTGTGATTGTTATCGGAGTCCCAGCCAAAGTAGGCGGGGGAGCCTACGGAGGTCTCGTAAGTATACAAGGTCGGCCAACCGGTCACGCTGAAGGGGTTGGGGGTGTCCAGTTTAGCTGACCAATTGGTGAAATCAGCCAGTGTCCCGTTGTGGTTGGGGTCCCGGAGAACGCCAATCAGAAGTTCGTTCAGCCAATTCGGCGAGATGGTCCGGTTGTAGTTCACGGCTACATTGGTATTGAGGTAGTTCCTGGCACTGCTTCCCATGCCCGACGTGGGGTTAATGGGGTTAGCATAGTAGCCTCCCTCCTGCGCCTCGTTGCTTAGACTGCGTGTATAGCGCACCGAGAGCCGATCCTTATCGGAAATGTTCTCATCCCACTTGGCTGTATAGTTGTTGATCGTTGAAATGATGGGATACGTGTTGGTGACATTGGGCGCTACATACGGATTGTCGAGAGCGAAGGCGCCACAACAAGGAAGCTCGGTCAGGGACTGCAAAGCCAGGGCCGTGGGACTGTAGGGACTGGGAATTTGATTGTTCGGGAAGGGCGTGCGCTCAAAAGTCGTAGGATTTGTACTCGTCGGGTCGTAAATCGTTATGGGCGTAAACCCTAACGGGCAAGTTGGACCCGAACAGGGATTATTCAAGTCCACCGCATTGCTCAAGTCGCCGCCCCACATGGCGGCAGTTGGAACCCAAGGCTGTTGCACACTTCCGCGCTCGCGGTCGCGCAGGCCTTCGTAGTCAAAAAACCAGAACGATTTGTTCTTTCCATTGTAGAGGTGAGGGATCACCACCGGGCCACCCGCGTAGCCCCCAAACTCGTTGCGAATGAGTTCAGGGAGCACAAACCCGGAGCCGACCGGATCAGTCCGCAGGCGTGTGGCGCCAAGGACTGTATTGTCGCGAATGTATTCGTAGCCGCCGCCGTGCAGTTGGTTGGTGCCGCTGCGCGAGGCCATGACGACCGTGGCGGGCTGGTCGAATCGCGCCTCCGAGCCCACGGTTTCAATACGAAATTCCTGGATGGTTTCAATACCGGGCTGCACACGAACCATGCCTCCGCCAAAGCGGTCCACCATGGTCACGCCATCCAGATTGATATCCAGAGAGCCCACTTTCATGCCGTTCACACGGGCGCCCCCCGACCCGCTCTCCACCCCTGCGGTCAAGTTGAAAAGTTGGCCGACTTGGCGGCCGTCAAGCGGCAGATCGCGGATTTGGTTGGATTCTTTCACGTCCGCCACGGCGCCGTTAGTCACCTCGAGTGGAGCGGCAGCAGCAGTGACTTCGACGACAGTTGTGGTGCTCCCTACGTTGAGTACCGGGTCCACAACCGCATTCTGACCCACCGCCAAGGTAAACGTTCCTTCCCATTCCTTAAACCCTTGCTTGGCGACGGTCACCTTGTAATGTCCGATGGGGACTGCCCCGAAGTAGTAAATTCCCACGTCGGAGCTTTCTGATTTCTGGCTGACACCGGTATCGACGTTAGTCAGCGTGACGGTGGCCGCCGGCACGATGGCGTGGCTTGTGTCCGTTACGGTACCTGTCAGCGTTCCCTGCCCAGTCTGGCCGAATAGCGGCCGCTCTGGGGACAGGAGCACGATCATCAAAAAGCCCAGCAAGGCGAGCACAGTTGCGGGCTTAGTGCCTGATTTGCCGTAAATGGCTTCATTGGTATGGTTCTTCATAGCTCCTTTTCACCATCCTTTCTTCCTCAGGTCTAACTGACCCGTGACCCCACGCTCCCCAACGCAACGCGCAATTCAGAAAACTGGTAATTCGACGTGTCTTCTTTCTTTGAGTGCAATGTACCTTCACTCATGGCTTTGGCTATCTCTTCGTGAGCTTGTGCTCGCGCCGCGACGACCGCTCCCCGCAAGGCGGCATCTTTTCCCAGACTAGACAAGGCAAGTCTGGGCAGCCAGGGGACCGCTCTCTTGACCACAGGCTCAATTTCCTCCAAAACCGCAGGGAATATCTCGCCCTGCAGCACAATCAAGGAGGGATCATAAGTAACAGCCACGTGTGCAATGGCGACCCCAAGCTGGAGTGTGAGTTCGTCAACGATCTGCCGACTGGGAGCATGGCCTTGTTTCCAGGCCTGAAACAGCGCGGCGAGCTCACCGCAGCCATTCCCAGATCGCTGCATTAGTTCCCGGAAAGCAGGGACTCGCCGCGTTCGTTCGCATAAGCGGTCGGCGCCAACCTGCATTTCCAGATACCCGCGCGGCATCCAGTCCTTGCCGGCTTGATCTAAATCCAATATGAAATGGGCGATCTCGCCAGCACACCAGTTGGAGCCGCGATGCAACCTGCCCCCCAGCACCACTCCGCAGCCAATCCCGGTGTCGTGGTGGACGAGGACAAAGTTCTCCACGCCCTTGGCGACACCATAATTCATCTCCGCGAGTGCTGCCAGGTTCACGCAGTTATCGACGAGCACGGGCGCTTCGAAGGCGCTGGCCAGGGCATCTGCCACACCAAAGCTCTTCCAATTGAAAATGTTGCCCGCTTCCAAAACGACACCACGATCGACGTCCACTCTGCCAGGCGCGGCGATCGCAATTAGGCACAGCTTCTCCGTTCCCTCTGACGTCGCGAGGAGTCTGCCCAGCCCGTATCTTAGTCTTTTGATTATGCTCTCCGCCCCGAGTTCGGTCTGCGTGGCGAACACCGAACGGGCGATAATCGCTCCGTTCAGATCTGTAACCGCAAGACGCGTCTCCAGGGAGTCGATTTCACCCACGGCTAAACAACCGTACTTGGCGTTGAATTCAAGATGCGTGGGTTTCTTGCCCCCTCGCCGGCCTGACTCCCCTAAACCGGTTTCGGAAACCAGACCTTTCTGAATCAGGGATTGGACCTGCGCGGATACAGTGGGCTTGCTCAGCCGACTCAGTCTGGCGAGACCGGTGCGGGAAATAGGACCGTGCTCCATGATTAGGCTGAGCAGGCTAAGTTGATTCATCTTCCTCATCGCCGGCGGCTGAATGGCTTGCGGCCCGGATTGGAGGAAGGTCTTCATCGGTTTGTTAGTTAACTTTACTTAGTGCCACGACCTATAGCACTCTACCGTGAAGTTGTCAAGGTTTTTTCAACTTTTCGGGTATGCCTCAGTCTGGGGCGAAGTAATCGATAGCGCCGGCTTGCAGCCGGCCAGCCGCCAAGCTGGCGGCGCTACCGAGCCCCAGACTGAGAAGGTGTCCTGACAAGTTCTGCCTCACTGGGAATCCACCGGCGACAGACGCGACGCATCACATGCCGGGCACAACCCGTCCCGTGGATGGCACTGCAAAATTGGTCCGCCGGGGCCGAACTCGTACGCGCCGATTGAGATGTGACTCACGGCGGGTCGGACCTGCCCGCAGGCGGGCTGAACATATTCGTATTGTGGGGTGAGCGAGTAACCGTTTGCGGTGCCTGGCTGCGTCCCCGCGCCGATATCGGGCGACCCCGACCTGAGGTGATAATTGTAATAGCCCAGGTTTACAAAGAGCGGATCGGCCGTTGAGTTGGTCACCAAGCTGGCGATTGACTGGTCCGTGATGGTCGCCGTGCCGTAGAAGATGTTGTTTTCGAGCAGCGCCCCGGTCGTCGACGAAGCATCGCTGACGAAATATCCCCCGAAAATCGTCGGATGTACGAACGAGTTGTTAACCACGTACAGATCTTGTTCCGGATTGGTGAGTCCTTCCTCGCCGTACTTCAGCATGGTGTGGTTCCCAGCGTTTGGCCCTTTCTCGACCAGGTTGCCAATCACGTAGGATGTGCCGCCGTTGGGCAGATCAATTTCATAACTGTCGGTCCCGTTTTCGCCGGTGAGGCGGTTGTAAAGGATGTAATTCACTGCCGCGCGTGATTTCAGCAGGTGGCCGACGTTGGCGTCGTGAGAGTAGTTGAAGGCGAATTGCAACGAGGCGCAACTCCCAATATAGAGGTTGTGAGTTTCCCCATAACCCTCGTCCAGAGCCGGGTTACTAACCCCGTTAAGATAAAACTCGGAGTATTTAATGACAATGTTGCTACCTGCAATGTTGCTCTCCAGGATTCCGTCCTGGTTGTGGTGAAAATAGCAATTCAAGATGGCCATATTGACGCCCTCGATCCGAATGCCGGCGCCATTGGCCCCGTCATCATTGGAAAGCATCGCCCCCGAGAACTCGATATTCTCAACCACGGTGTTGTTGCCGGAAGGAACCCAGATCGCTTTGTACTCTGCGAGGTGGCCCGTCGTAGCCGTATCCGTCAGTCCCGAATCATCGATATGTGGCCGGCGGCCAAACAGGTCAACGACTCCTATTAACGTGAGGTTGTTGGTGCTCCACGCACATGTATCGTTCCGGTAGAGAGCCGGATCGATTAGAATGGTATCTCCTGCCGACGCAACGGCGATGGCCGCGCAAGGGGCCGTGTAAGTCCTGTTCGGTCCAACACGCCAGGTTGCTGCGACCGCCGGCAAGGTGAGCACGAGGGCAGCGGCAAGAGCAAACAACAGAGAGAGTCGTTTGTCCATACTTGAACCTCCTGGAACGTGATCTCCGATTTGGCTAAATGCCTTGGGCTAACTAATGCGAGAACTATGTACCACGTGGGGCGAGGCGTTGTCAAATAGGGCAGAGCTGCTTGGACGTCTGTGCCCCTTTGCTTGGGCGTGGCGCAGACATGCGCAACATCGGCACGTCTACGCCACCCCGCGCTGCTTGCTTTTCGGGAGTAAGCGGGAGGAGTACAATCCGTGGGTGGCGCATACGTCCCGACGCGAGTGGTCGGGATGTATGCGCTCCTTTAGCATCAGAGAGGCGCAGACATGCCGAAGAGCGGCACGTCTGCGCCACCCGTCGGGAATGTTCAGGGGATTGATAAGCCGTGGGTGGCGCATACGTCCCGACGCGAGTGGTCGGGATGTATGCGCTTCTTTAGCATCGCTGAGGCGCAGACATGCCGAAGAGCTGCACGTCTGCGCCACCCGCCCGGAATGTTCGGGGGATTGATAAGCCGTGAGAGAACCGGGGAGGCACAAGGCAGTGGCAGGAATTATGCGTACGGTCATGGCCGCAGCATTGGCACTGTGCTGCGCACATGGCATGCTGGCCCTCGACTCGCAAAACCACTCCATCGTGATTGACGGTCGCCTGGACGAGCCGGTCTGGAAAAGCCTCCCTGCGGAAAAACTCGTCCCTTCCGAGCCAGGAGTACCCGCTGAAAGCGGCGGAGAGGTTCGGGCACTGGTGATCGGGCGATTTCTCTACGTGGGAGCCACACTTCCTGAGCCGACAGGGCGCATCACGGCGCGGCTGGTCGGACGCAATCCGAGCTGGGAGGATGAGGACCTGCTCAGGATCGTTTGCGGACCCGATATTGGCTACACGGATCGAATCCTGCAAATCAATCCCTGGGGCGCCTACTCGATCGAAAAGGCGGTTCACGTTAGCTCCTATTATCTTGATGTCTACCCCTACTCGCTGGAGAGGCCACCCTCCCAGGTTCTTTACAAAGGCGCGGCCAGATTTCTTGTCGCGACTTCCATCGCCGAACACGAGTGGACGGTGGAAGCCGCCATCCCGCTGAATGAATTGAGCGCTCCGCGCTCCGACCGGATTATGATCCGAGTGGAACGAATCCGCGCGGCTCGGCCCGGGTGTCCACAGCAACGCTGGCATTGGCCCGAGCAAGGCCCTGCGGCCAGGGTTCCAGCCCTCCCCTCCAGTTGGAACGAGGCCGCCCCCGCGTTTCACCCCCAACTGATTGGAAACAACGAAACTCCCCTCGAAGCCGGAAAGACTTCGCCGCTTCCGGCGATGGACAGCGCGCGGGATGACCCGCTCTGGCGCGGCGTCCCGGCCTGGACGCTGCTTCGCAACGAACCCGAACCGCGCCTGGCACGCTTTCCCACCGAAGTCAGGGTAGTCCAAGACGGTCACTGGCTGGCGGTGTTGGCGCGTTGCGTCGAACCCGGCGAGCCAGTGACGCGGGTGAAGGAAAATGACGGTCCGGTCAACAACGATGACAATTTTCAGGTCTATCTCGCCACCTCGGGCTCAGCCTATGCACAGTTTGTGGTGAACTCAGCGGGTTATCTTTTGCATAACACCGGTTTTTTCGGCGGTGAGCGCTTGTCGCGGGCGCGCGAGTGGTCGAGCGGCGCGCGTGTGGCGGCTCGTCGAGAGCCGGACGCTTGGACGGTTCGCCTCGATATTCCACTCGAACCGGTGGCGAAAATTCTCGGCGAAGACGAAGTCCCTCGGGAGTGGCGAGTTCTGTTCAGGCGCGTGCGGCGGGCGCGCGCCGAGGAACCGCTGGAGGAAAGCGAACTGCCGGTAACCCAGAGTGACACTCCACTTTGCACGCCTCGATATCGGCGTCTGCAATTGGTCGACGCTGCGCCCTCCGCCCTGTTCTCCTCGCCCGCGCCGGCCGCGCCGAACGGGCTCGCGGCGCTTGACGGCCGAGTCCTCTCACCCGAAGAACGTAAGAAGTTGGCGATCGCCTCAATGCTCGAAGATCAGCTCGCGGTCCAATTCCGCCGCGCCTCGGATAGGGTCCGGCTCGATTGGGACCAAGTGAATACGCGGATTGATTGGGAACGCTTTCGCGATGTGCGGATCGACGCGCTCAGGGCCTCCTTGGGTGGGTTTCCTTTCCACACGCCGCTCCAGACCAGAATCACGAAAGAGTTCGAGGGCCCCGGCTACCGCCGGCAGGATCTCATCTATCAAAGCTGGCCGGGCATGTGGGTGACGGCCAATCTCTATTTGCCCGCCAGCCCGAAGACATCCATGCCCGGAATCATCATCGTGCACAGCCACCACCGGCCAAGATCGCAGGCGGAGCTTCAGGATATGGGCATCCTTTGGGCTCGCGCTAATTGCGCCGTTTTGATCATGGATCAAATCGGGCACGGCGAGCGGCTTCAGAACTACCCCTGGAACCGCGAAGCCTATCATTCCCGTTACATCATGGGCATGCAGCTTTACCTGGCCGGCGAAAGTCTCCTGAAGTGGATGGTTTGGGATGTGATGCGAGGTATCGATCTCCTGCTCGAGCGCAAGGACGTGAATCCGGCGCAGATCATCTTGCTGGGAGCAGTTGCGGCCGGCGGCGAGCCCGCCGCGGTCACCGCGGCGCTGGATCGGCGGGTGGCCGCCGTGGCGCCCTTCAATTTTGGGCTCGCCGAGCCCGAATGGGGGGAGTGGGAATCGACGCGCTGTTTGCGCCGCAGCCTCGTTGACGGGTTCTTTCCTTGGCTCATCTCCGCTTCGGTCGCGCCTCGCCGCTTGTTCTATGCGAACGAAATGGGCTGGGAACATTACAAGGATGACCCCGCCTGGGCGCGCGACCAGAAGGTCTTCACGCTGTACGACGCGCCCGATAACCTGGACAAGGCCTACGGCTTTGGCGATTTTCCCGGACCGGGCGAGTGCTCCAATATAGGGCCGGCACAGCGCCAGACGCTCTACCCGGCGCTCCAGCGATGGTTCGGCATACCCATCCCCGCCTCGGAACCGAACGATCGGCGGCCCGAATTAGAACTGGCCTCGCTGACTCCTGCCCTTGCTGGCGAGCTGAAAATGACTCCCGTTCACCAATTGGCCTTCAACCTCGCCGTCGCGAAGCTCCATTCCGCGCGTGCCGAGATGGCGAAACTCGATCCGGATCGTCGTCGAGTAGAACTCAGAACCAGACTGGCCGCCAAACTCGGCGACATTGAGCCGAATCGGACACCTGAGGCGGCCGTTCATTGGACGAATCAATTGGATGGCGCCAACCTCGAGGCCGTCACCCTTCAGGTCGAGCCGGGGATCGTGGTTCCGCTCTTGCTGCTGCGGCCCGCTCCTGCCTCCGAGCGAAGTCTTCCGGTTGTGGTGGCCATTGACGAAGGTGGGAAAGAGCGCTTCTTGGCCGCGCGCCATCGCCAGATTAAGACTTTGCTGGAGGCCGGCATCGCGGTGTGCCTGGTTGACGTGCGCGGAACCGGCGAGACCACTTCGGAAATGCATCGCGGGTTGGACAGCGAAGAAGAGTCGGCGGCGGCCACCGAATTCATGCTGGGAAATACGCTTCTCGGTGCCCGGCTGAAGGACCTGCGCAGCGTGCTGGCCTATCTCTCAGCTCGGCCCGATGTCGACGGCCACAAGCTTGCGCTCTGGGGTGATTCCTTCGCCCCGGTGAATCCGTCACGATTCGTACTGGATGAATTGATCGGGTGGCAGGTTGGCCCACAGATCGAGTATCAGGCAGAGCCACTGGGAGGACTGCTGGCTCTCCTCGGCGGACTTTATGAAGACAAGGTTTGTGCGGTTGCGGCGCGTCGAGGCTTGGTGGCCTACTCCTCGGTCTTGGAGGACCAGTTCGCCTACGTGCCGAACGATATCGTCGTTCCCGGCATTCTCGCGGTCGCGGACGTTGCCGACATTGCCGCGGCGCTGGCTCCTCGCCCTCTGCTCGTCGAGAACTTTGTGGATGGGCGAAACCGCGTGGTGGAGGAGACGGAGCTTGGTGAGAGATTTGGCCTGGTACTTCAATCGTACCGTGAGGCTCCTTCCCAATTGCAGGTGCGAGCGGAAAGCCGGACTCCGGGCCTAACCCAGTGGCTGGTGGATCAGTTAAAGTGAACGGCCCCGGGTGGCGCATACGTCCCGACGACTGTTGTCGGGATGTATCGACGGTCACAGGAACCGGACTGGCAAATAGCGGGGCTGCAATGGTTGTGCCGGCCGACTTCGTCAAGGCCCTGTTGGACGCACCTGACTTCAAGAGTGGTCGGGAGGCTTACTTCTCCTAACATCCGGCGCCCACCGGCAACCCGAAACCATGAAATGTCATTCCGACCCTGAGCGGAGCGAAGGGGAGGAATCTTGCTCTGCGTCGGGCAGACCGTGCCAGAAACTTCAGGGCGAGATTCCTCGCTTCGCTCGGAATGATAGCGCTTTTCTGGGCAAGCACTACCCCAACGCGTAGATATGCGGGTTCTCGCATGTCTGTGTCAAAATGCCACAGTTTTGGCCGGATTTTCACATTGTGAAAACGCCCGACCTTCGCAATCCATTGATTACATTGCAATAAAGATTTATTTTTGCATTATTTGCAGTGTTTCCCATGCTCTCATTTCAGTCTGCTAGCCTGGAAGATGGGGGACTGTCGGCGGGTCGCCTTTGGTACCCCGTAGGGGCACGCCATGGCGTGCCCCTACAGTCCGGGGGTGGCGCATACATTGCCTTGTATGTATGCGCCCTGTGTCGCCGACATAGAAAGCAATGTCGGCGCCACCCACGAGGAAGAACAAATTTTCAGAGCAGTCAT
>Ga0187784_10004702_pt1 | contig 11045 bp, 9 predicted proteins | sample 1015_SJ02_MP15_2_FD_132964 | JGI IMG/M metagenome (GOLD analysis project Ga0187784, IMG submission 132964) | Tropical peat soil microbial communities from peatlands in Department of Meta, Colombia - 1015_SJ02_MP15_20_MG | ecosystem: Environmental > Terrestrial > Soil > Wetlands > Peat | place... | reverse complement strand
CGCACCTCGACCGTGGTGCTGGTCGGAAGCGCTGCGCCAAAGATCCGGCTGCGCTCGTCCGGATACTTGAAGAATTCGTCGATATCGGTGACGAAGGTCGTGGTCTTGACCAGATCGCCGAACGTGGCGCCGGCGGCCTCGAGCGCGATCTCGAGATTTTCCGCGACCTGCAGGATCTGCGCGCGCATGTCGCCGACCCCGACGACGTTGCCGTCCTTGTCGCGCGACAAGGTACCGGCGACGAAGACGAGCTTCTTGCCTTGCGCGATCACGACCTGGGAATAGAGCGGCTGACCGTTCAGCTTGCGCTGATAGAGCCGGTCGGGCTGGAGCTGCTGGGCGGGCATGGTGGGTTCTCTCCTCGATTGGATGGGCAGGCCGGCTGTTTCAGGAGCGGCGGTATCAGCTCGACTCGCGCCAGGACGGGAAGCGGTCGCGCAGCGCGAGCATCGCCTTGTCGAAGGCGAGGCCGACCGCCAGCATGGTGACGATGTAGGCGAACACGGTCGGGCTGTCGAAGAAGCGCTGCGCATACATCAAGGTTGCGCCCATGCCGCCGCCGCCCGCCACCATCTCGGCGGTGAACGCGGTGATCAGCGCGACCGGAACCGCGACCCGAAAGGCCGCGAAGATGCGCGGATAGCAGGCCGGCAGGATGACCCGCCACATGATCATCGGCCGCGAGCTGCCGAGCGACAGCGACGACCAGATCAGCAGAGGGTTGACCGAGATCGCCGCGCTGTAGGTCGCGATGATGATCGGAAACACCGACGAGAACGCGACCAGCATGATCTTCGACAGATGATCGATGCCGAACCACAGGATGAAGATCGGCAGAAAGGCGATCTTCGGCGCCGGAAACGCCAGGCCAACGAACGGATCGAGGAACCAGCGGATCAGCGTGCTGCGCGCCATCGCGATGCCGGCTGCCACGCCGACGAAGCTCGCGAGCAGCAGCCCGGCGAACGCCCGATAGAGGCTGACGCCGAGATCGAGCGGCAGCGAGCCGTCGGCAATCCCGTCGCGCAAGGCGATCAGCACGGCGGAAACCGAGGGCAGGAAGAGATCGGGCACGAGCTTCGCGCGCGCGGCCGCTTCCCAGGCGATCAGGATCACGCCGACCGACAGGATCGAGAGCGCGTGACCGCGCAGGCGATTTGTGCGTTCGCCCGCCGCGTCGCTCATACGGCCGCCCCGATGTCGGCGACCGCCTGGGATTCATGCCAGCGCAGACAGCGCGCGCTCAGGCGCAGCAGCGCGCGATCGATGAGAAACGCCGCGATCACCACGCTCGCGACCGCCGCGAACATGTAGTCGTAGGCGCCGCTCTCGCCGTACATGAAGATCAGGCGCCCGATGCCGCTGGTCGAGGCGATCATCTCGGCCGAGATCGCGACCACGAGTGCGAAGCCGAGCGCGATGCGCAGCCCGGTGAAGATGTCGGGCAGCGCGTGCGGCAGGAAGACCTGCCAGAGCATCTTCCGCGGGCCGGCGCCCATCGACTGCGCGCTCCAGATCACGACCGCGGGCGTCGCGCGCACGCCGTGATAGGTCTGCACGATGATGGGCAGCAGGCAGGTCAGGTAGACCGCCAGAATCCCCATAGTGCTGCCGATGCCGAACCAGAGAATCAAGAGCGGCACGATCGCGGTCTTCGGCAGCGAATAGGTCGCGCCGACGAGCGGCGAGACGATCGCGTTGAACACCCATGAGCGCGCCATGCCGATGCCGAACCAGACACCCGACACGGTTGCGAGCACGAGGCCGGCGAGCGCGCGGAACAGCGTCACCAGCAGGTTGTCGCGGATCTCGTGGCCCGACAGCAGATCGCCGAGCGCACGCGCCACGCCGGCCGGCGCCGGCAGGAACGCGGTATCGACAAGGCGCAGGCTCGCCGCCGCCTGCCAGATGGCGAGCACGATTGCGATCGGCAGGAGCCGCATGGTCGCGCCGGCGATCGATCGGAGCATCGCGCGTGCTCACGCCCGCGTGGCTGCGGGCGCGACCTGCCGGCGCACCGAGAGCCACACCTGATTGCGCACGCGGTTATATTCATCCGAGAGCACGATCGCCTCGCGCGTTCCCGAGCGGTCGAGATTGACGGCGAACTCCTCGACGATGCGGCCGGGCCGCGCCGACATCACGCAGATGCGGTTGGAGAGATACACTGCCTCGTTCACGTCGTGCGTCACCATCAGCACGGTCTTGCGCATCGTGAGGAAGATGCGCAACAGCTCGTCCTGCATGGTCTCGCGCGTCTGCGCGTCGAGCGCGCCGAACGGCTCGTCGAGCAGCAGGATCGCGGGGTCGCCGGCGAGCATGCGGGCGATCGCGACGCGCTGCTTCATGCCGCCGGAAAGCTCGCGCGGATAGCGGTGCTCGAAGCCGCGCAGCCCGATCACGTCGATCAGGCGGTCGGCGATCGCGTTGCATTGCGCCGCGGGGAGATGGCGCACGCGCGGTCCGTACAGGATATTGCGGCGCACGGTGAGCCAGGGAAACAGCGCGTATTCCTGGAATACGATTCCGCGGTCGACGCCCGGACCGTCGACGCGCTTGCCGTCGATCCGCACCTCGCCCTGCGAGGCGAGAAAGCCGCCGACGATATAGAGCAGCGTGCTCTTGCCGCATCCCGACGGCCCGACCAGCGAGACGAACTCGCCTTGCCGGATCTCGAGGTCGGTGCCCTGCAGCGCCGCAACCTCGCCGGCATCCGAATTGTAGGTCTTGGAAACGCCGCGAATGCTGATCTTGCTGGTCATCACGTCGCGCAAGGTCGCGGCAGGAACTGCATCTTGATGTATTTCGACGCGTCGACCCGCTCGCCGATCAACTGGTTCTCGACCATGGCGTCGATCGGCTTCTGCAGCGCCGACACCGAGAGGCAGCCGTTGCGGTCGCGGTAGTAGTCCTTGCCGGGCAGCAGAAAATACGTTGCCAGCACGTCCTTTGACGACTTCATGAAGTTGGCGACGACCTCGAGTGCCTTCTCGCGATTGGCCGGGTCGTAGTACCAGGCAAGCCCGGTCACATAATCCTCGACGATGGCGCGCAGCACGTCCGGCTGCTCGCTGACGAACTTGTTGGTCGCGACCATGAAGGCGACTGCGTTGGGGCCGAGCACCTCAGCGCCGGTGAACAGCGCGCGCAAGTCGCCCTTCGCGGCCTCGCCGGGCAGGAATGGAATCACCAGCACGCCGCAATCGACCCGCCCCTCGCGGATCGCCGGCGCGATGTTGGGGAAGGCGACCTCGACGATCTGCACGTCGCGGCGCGGATCGAGGCCGGCGCGCTTGAGCGCGACGCGCAGCACGATGTCGACCGCGGAGCCGAACGCATTGATGGCGACCTTCTTGCCCTTGAGGTCCGCGATGCTCTTGATCGGCGAATCCTTCATGACGAAGAACGTGTTGGTGGCAAAGCCCGGATGACCGTCCTGATAGACGTCGGCAACGATCGAGATGCCGTTCGGAATGGCGTTCTTGGCGATCGTCGTGGCGAATGCCGGCGAGGAGAGCGTCGCGAGCTCGACCTGACCGGCGGCGAGCAGCTGCGCGGCCTCCGGCGAGCCGCGCGTATAGGTGATGTCGAGCGTATAGACCTTGCCGTAATGCTCGAGCACGTTCTCGCGCAGGTATTCGAGCCAGACGCAGGTGTTGATCTCGTTCGGCCCGATGCCGCCGCCGGTCGCATAGCGCACGTTGAGCGGGGCGGCACGGGCGAGCGGAATGCCGAGCCCGGTTGCGGCGCTGCCGCCGAGCACCGCAAGGCCGGCGAGCGCCGCTCGGCGCGAGAGGCCGGAGCCGGTCAGACCGATTTGATTTGCGCGCCGCGCCATGACGTCACTCCGTGTGCAGGACCTTGCAATTCGAGCACAAATTCGCCGACGCGCAAATGCGGTGGATCGCCCGCGCGGTCCGTTCGGATCGCGCGGCGCCGAGGTCGGCGGGCGCGACCAGCGGTCTGTCACGCGCTAATCTGCCACCGTTGCAAGAAGCGCACGCGCCCGCATGCTTTACGCCGCATGGCGCTTTTCCTACAGTAGACGCGAAGGCCTTGGCGCGGCTCGCGCACGCGCTCACCTGAACGGACCGCCGCCGGCGGAGAAGGAGCGTGCCATGCTCGATCGTCCGACCCCCGCCGCTGCCCGGCCCCCCGTCACTTTCGACGTGAAGATCGCCGAGCAGATCGTCCGCTACGGACAGATGCTGGTGAAGCGCGGTTACATCCACAATTCGCTCGGCAATGTCGCGATCCGTGTGCCGCATCCGGGCTACGCGCACGGCATCGCCTATACCAAGCACTCGACCATCTCACTCGAGGAGATGACGATCGACAACGTCGTCATCACCGACATCCCGACCACCGACCTGCTGCACGGGACGATTCCGACCAGCGTCGGCCACAAGCTGAACCGCGAGATCTTCCGGCTGCGCCCCGATATCGGCGCCGTGATCCATGTGCACCATGACGAGACGCTCGCCTGGCTCGGCAGCAGACCGGACCGTGAGATCAGGGCGATCTCGCTCGAATACCCTTACGTGATGGCGAAGCCGCCTTGCATCGTGCCCTCGCATCTCGACGTCGAGCAGGACGTCGGCCCGCTCGAGCAGTTCGTGCACGGCACCAACGCACTGGTGATGATCCGCCACGGCATCACGACCTTCGGCCGCAATGTCTCGGAGGCCTATCATCGGCTCAACACGCTGACCTCGGAGATCCGCCGCAACGTGCTGATGGAGCTCCTCTGCAAGGCGAACGGCACCGAAGGCCAGTTCCTGACCCAGAAGGACGTGGACTGGATGTACAGCGTGGCCGAAAGCGTCATCTATCCGACCACGTCCTAGCCCGAGCGCCCGACGCGCCGCGCCCGGTGATTCATGGCGAAGCTCTCCGTCAGCCTTGCGTGCGCGGCCTATGACCGGACCTGGCCGCTGATCAGCGGGCGCGTCCCGATCGAGGGGTGCAACGTCAATTTCGTCGTGCTCGAACCCGGCGAAGCCTTCGTCCGGGCCTATCGGTCGCAGGACTTCGACATCACCGAGCTGTCGGCGAGCTCGCACATCCTGACCACGGCGCGCGGGGACGCGCCCTACATCGCGGTGCCGGCTTTTGTCTCGCGCGTGTTCCGCCACTCCTCGTTCTATATCCGCACCGATCGCGGTATCCGCTCGGCCAGCGACCTGCGCGGCAAGACCGTGGGCGTGACCGAGTACCAGATGACCGCGGGGCTTTGGGCGCGCGGCCTGCTGTCCGATGATTTCGGCGTCCGCGCAAACGAGATCCGCTGGCGCCGCGGCGGCCTCGACGCGCCGGGCGGGGCCGAGCGCACCGCGATCAAGCTTTCCGCCGACATCGATCTCCAGTCGATCGGAGACGGCAAGACGCTGTCCGGCATGCTGCTCGATGGCGACCTCGACGCCATCATCGCGGCGCACGCGCCGGCTCCATTCCTGCAAGGCGCCGCCAATATCGGGCGGCTCTGGCCGGATTTTCGCGCCGCCGAGGAGGACTACTTCAAGCGCACCGGGTTGTTCCCGATCATGCACCTGATCGGCATCCGCCGCTCACTGGTCGAGCGGCATCCCTGGCTCGCCCCGAGCGTGCTGAAGGCCTTCACCCGCGCGAAGCAGATCGCGCTGGAAGAGCTGGAGGACGTCGGCGTCAGCCGCGCCAGCCTGCCCTGGCTGCCGTCCGACGTCGCCCGCGCGAAGCAAATCATGGGGCCGGACTTCTGGCCCTATGGCTATCCGGCAAACGAGCGCGCCATCGACTGCATGCTGCGCTGGTCGGTCGAGCAAGGCCTGTCACAGCGCCTGGTCAAGCCTGAAGAGCTGTTCGCGCCGGGCACGCTGCAGGACTTGTAGCGTGGGCAAAGCATGTCCCCGCGAAAGCGGGGAGCGCGGCCACCGCCGGCCGCTTGACGCACAGGATTCGATCCCGCGCCGTGCCCACGCGTGCTGAGACGTGGGCAAAGGCGCGCAACGCTTCAACATACTCGGACGCCGTCGCTCGCGCCTTTGCCCACCCTACAGGCTACTCGCCGACGGCCTGACGAATCTGCTCCAGCATCTCCTTCAGGCGGTAGCGCATGATCTTGCCCGAGCCGGTGCGCGGGATATGATTGGTGCCGATCACTCTCTGCGGCACCTTGTAGGCCGACAGATGCGCGCGGCAATGCGCCAGCAGCGCATCGGTGTCGACGGTGGCATTCGCCCGCGCCACCACGAACAGCACCGGCACCTCGCCGAGATGCTCGTGCGGCGCGCCGACCACGGCGCAATCGAGCACTTGATCGAACGTGCTCACCACCTCCTCGATCTCGGCCGGCGCGATGTTCTGCCCGCCGCGGATGATCAGCTCCTTGAGCCGCCCCGTGATGGTGAGGAAGTTGTTCTCGTCGGCGCGCGCGAGATCGCCGGTATGGTACCAGCCGTTGCGCAGCGCCTTCGCGGTCTCCTCCGGCTTGTTGAGATAGCCCGGCATCACGTTCGGGCCGCGCACGATCAGCTCGCCCTCCTCCCCCTGCGCGACGTCGTCGCCGCTCGCTGGATCGACGATGCGCACCGCAAGCCCCGGCACCGGAAAGCCGCACGAGCCGTAGACGCGGCCGCCGGTCGGCCAGTTCATCGTCACCATCGTGGAGGTCTCGGTGATGCCGTAGCCGTCGAGCAGCGGCACGCCGAAGCGCTGCTCGAACTCGCGATTGAGCGTCGCCGGCATGATGGCACCGGCCGAGATGCAGAGCCGCAGGCCGGGCAGCGCGCTGCCCGCCTGCGCGCCCTGCATCAGATAATGAAACATCGTCGGCACGCCGGGGAAGCAGGTGAATTCGCCGGTCTGCAAGAGCCGCATCGCTTCCGCGGTCGAGAAGCGCTCCATGATATATTCGCTCGCGCCGGTCGCGAGCACGCCAAGCACGGAAAGATTGAGCGCATAGGAGTGGAACAACGGCAGCGGCGACAGCAGCGTGTCGCGCTCGCTCAGACCCGCGATCGGCGCCCAGCAGGCCGCGACGATCCACAGCATGCCGTGCACGGTGAGCAGCACGCCCTTGGCACGCCCGGTCGTGCCCGACGTGTAGAGAATGAAGGCTGGCTCATGCATCAGCGGCGGATCGCGCGGCGCGCTCTGCGGCGCGGTCGCGAGCAGCGACTCATAACGCAGCGTGTCTGCCCACCTGCCGGTCCGGCTCGTTGCGATAATCGTCTTCAGTTGTGGCGCGTCGGTTTTCAGCCTGGTGACGGTGGCCGGATTGGCCCGCTCCGCGGTCGTCACCATGCCGCGACAGTTGGCGTCCTCGAGCCGATAGGCGATCTCCGGCGGGCTCGCGTCGTAGCTGATCGGGACGCTGATCGCGCCGGCGCGTGCGATCGCAAAGCACGCCTCGATCCATTGCGTCGAGTTCGGCAGGAAAATCGCGACGGTATCGCCCGGCGCGATACCGTGATCCGCGAGATGCGCCGCGAGGCGCGCCGTGCGCGCCTCGAGCTGCGCGTACGTTACCGACGCGTGCGCGTCGCGATACGCGACCTTGTCGCCACGCTCCTGCGCGTGGCGCTTGAGCAGCTCAGGAATTGGCGCGATCAGATGCGTGTGCAACATCGGCTCACACCATGCTGTAGCCGCCGCTGATGCTGAGCACCTGCCCGGTGATCCAGCCGCTCGATGGCGCAGCGAGCAAGGTCACCATCGGGGCGACGTCGCCGGCCTGGCCAAGCCGGCGCACCGGATAGAGCTTGACCAGCTTCTCGCGGTTCGCCTCGACCCACTCCTTGTCGTGGTCGGTCTCGACCAGCCCGAGCGAGACGGTGTTGCAGGTCGTGCCGGAGCGGCCGAGCTCGCGCGCGAGCGACTTCATCAGCGCGACCACGCCGGCGCGCGCGGCCGCCACGATCGCAAGCCCGGACTCGCCGACGCGCGAGGAGTCGCCGATCACCGCCACGATGCGGCCGTCCTTGCCGTTTTCCAGATGCGCCGCCGCCGCGTGGCAGCAATGAATCGCCCCATAGAGACAGGCGTCGATCTGGCTCTTCCAGTCGTCGGGCTTGGTGTCGACGAAGCGCTGGCGCTTCGCGAGCCCGGCATTGTTGATCAGGATGTTGAGCGCGCCGAAATCCTGCACGATCGCGGCGATCATCGCGCGCACCGCCGCGAAGTCCGCGACGTCGGCCTCGTAAGCCTTCGCCTTGCCGCCGGCGCGGTTGATCTCGGCCACGGCCGCCTCGGCGTCGGCGGCCGAGGAACGGTAATTGACCGCGACGCTCGCACCCTCGCGCGCGAGGCTTGCGGCGATCTCGCGCCCGACGCCGCGGCCTGCGCCGGTCACGAGCGCCACGCGGCCTTTCAGTCCCAGCTCCATGGCTCACTCTTCTTTCTTGTTCGCCTTCGCCGCCTCGATCAGTCGTAGGGCGGGCAAAGCGAAGCGTGCCCGCCATCCTTCTAAGCAGACAGGCGGGCACGCCGCTACGCGGCTTTGCCCGCCCTACATGCACTTCGCCGCCTCGATCAGGCGGAACAAGCGCTCGGGCGTGACGGGAAGCTCGTTGATGGCGATGCCCAAGGGCGCGAGCGCGTCGGCGACCGCGTTCGCGACCGCCGCCGGCGCCCCGATGGTGCCACCTTCGCCCATGCCGCGGAAGCCGCCGAGCGTGGTCGGCGAAAGTGTATCGAGATGCGTGACCTCGAGCGGCGGGATCTCGCAGGCCGACGGCACCAGATAGTCGACCAGGCTTGCGCTGTGCAGCTGGCCTTCCTCGTCGTAGACGATCTCCTCGTAGAGCGCGGCGCCGATGCCTTGCGCGACGCCGCCATGCACTTGCCCGTCGACGATCAGAGGATTGATCACGCGCCCGCAGTCCTCGGCGACCACGAAGCGGTCGAGCCGCACTTGATAAGTCTCCGGGTCGATCTCGACCGCCGCGATGTGCGTCGCCGACGTGGTGGTGCCGAACACCGGATCGTAGGTTTTCGTCGCGGCAAGCTCCTCGCGCGCGCTCTCGGGCAGCCGCCCCATCTCGCTGTAGACCGCGCGCGCCACGTCGCGGAACGAGACCGAGCGATCGGTGCCGGACACCGTGACGCGGCCGGCCTCGGCGACGAGGTCGGTCGGCGCCGCCTCGAGCAGATGCGAGGCGACGTGCAACACTTTCTCGCGCAGCGTTTCCGACGCGAGCCGCGCGGCGCCGCCCGCCAGCACGGTCGAGCGGCTCGCATAGGTGCCGGTGCCGCCCGCGACCGCGTCGCTGTCGCCCTGGATGACGCGCACGTCTTCGACGCGCACGCCGAGATGCTCGGCGATCACCTGCGCGAGCGTCGTCTCGAGCCCCTGCCCGTGCGACGCGACGCCGAACGCCGCCGTGATCGCGCCGGTCGCGTCGATCCGGATGGTGGCGGTCTCGGTGCCGGTGTTGATCGGCATGCCGGGCGCGACCGAGATGCGCGAGCCGATGCCGGTGAGCTCGGCATAGCAGGCAATGCCGATGCCGTACCATCGGCCCGCCGCGCGCGCCTCGCGCTGCTTGCGCCGCAGCGCCGGATAATCGATCCGCGCGCAGGCCGCCTCCAATCCCTCGACGAAGCCCGACTTGTCCCACACGATGCCGGAGCCGATCTTGTGCGGGAAAGCATCCGGCGGCACCAGGTTGCGCAGGCGGATCTCCTTCGGATCGAGGCCGAGCTTGACCGCCGCCATGTCGAGCAGGCGCTCCATCACGAAAGTCGAGATCGGGCGCCCGACGCCGCGATAGGGACCGGTCGGCGGCTTCGCGGTCGCGACCGCCTCGACCCGCCCGCGATAGTGCTCGATCCGATACGGCCCGGGCAGGAAGCTCACGACCTGCACCGGCTCGAGCGCCGCGGTCCAGGGATAGATCGAATAGGCGCCGACGTCGCCGACCGCGTCGGCGCGCAGGCCGATGACGCGGCCGTCAGGGTCGAGGCCGATCTCGGCATCGACCACCTCGTCGAACGCCTGGCTGGTCGCCGAGAGGTCCTCCATCCGGTCGCTGGTCCATTTGACGGCGCGCCCGAGAAGACGCGCTGCCGCGCAGACGCAAATCTCCTCCGGATAGAGCGAGCCCTTGCCGCCGAAGCCGCCGCCGACGTCGGGCGCGACCACGCGCAGGCGGTTGCCCGGAACATCCAGCGCCTCGGCAAGCGCATCGCGGATGATGCCGGGAATTTGCGTCGCCGAGTGGAGCGTGAGCGCGTCGCGGCCTCCCTCGTATTCGGCGACGCACGCGCGCGGCTCGATCGCCAAGGCGGTGCGGCGGCGCATGCGGAAGCGGCCGCCGACCTTGATGGCGGACGCCGCAATTGCGGCCTCTGCGTCGCCGCGCTTGAACTCGCGCGCGACCAGCACATTCGTTCCGGCCGCCTCATGCAGTAAGGGCGCATCGCGGCGGCGCGCCGCGAGCGCGTCATGCGCGGCCGCGAGCGGCGCGAAATCGATCGCGATCAGCTCGGCCGCGTCCTCGGCGAGGTAGCGACTCTCGGCCACCACGGCGGCGATCGCCTCGCCGACATGGCGTACCTTGCCGTGCGCGAGCGCGCGGATCGGCGTCGCGTAGTAGCCCTTCATGCGCGAGGTCGCGAGGATCGGCTTCACGAGCGCATCGAGATCGGCGGCGGTCAGCACCGCCACCACGCCCGGCGCCGCGCGCGCGGCCGCGCAGTCGATGCCAACGATGCGCGCATGCGCGTGCTCGCTGCGGCGGAACGCGACGTGCAACAGCCGCGCAACCTGCCGGTCGTCGGTATAGCTGCCGAGCCCGGTCAGCAGGCGCGGGTCCTCGGTGCGCCTTATGCGCGCGCCGATGATCTTCGGCCGGGTGGTTGCGGGATCGTCGTTGACGGGCGCGTCAGTCATAGAATTCGGCGCCCTTGCGCAGCGTGTCCCATTGGGCGGCGTCGTGGCCGCACAGCACGGTCGCGCCGCGCGCCTCGATCGCGCGGATTTCCTGCAGCGATTGCGCAAATGCATCCGGCTGCTGGATGTTGCGCGGAAAAATGCCGGTGTCGAGCGTCGAGCGCAGGCTCACCGT
>Ga0187784_10004701_pt1 | contig 11047 bp, 3 predicted proteins | sample 1015_SJ02_MP15_2_FD_132964 | JGI IMG/M metagenome (GOLD analysis project Ga0187784, IMG submission 132964) | Tropical peat soil microbial communities from peatlands in Department of Meta, Colombia - 1015_SJ02_MP15_20_MG | ecosystem: Environmental > Terrestrial > Soil > Wetlands > Peat | place... | reverse complement strand
GCGAGTCGACAACTGGCACACCGCGAACTGTGCGCCAAGCTTCGCGACCGCGTCGATGGTGACGCCGCGATTGGTGAGCAGCGCGCGGTAGGCGGTCGTATTATAGATATTCACCTTCGCCGCTTGCTTGGTTTTGGGATCCTGCTGTTCGGCTCGCGCCGATAACTGCTCTCCATACTTCGCCCACATCGCATCGTTCAAGCCGAACGGCGCGGTGTTGTGGCGCATCACGATAACAACGGCCAAATCGTCGCCCGGCACCCCGTAGTCGGTCCGGTTCGTGTGGAAGAAATTGTTAACGAAGAAGATTGCGTTACCCAGGCCCTCGGAAACAATTGTGTCGAACACGACGCGATGCTTCGCGCGATTCTTGTCGAGCCACTCGTCCTTGTCATGACGCTCCGGTTCCCAACGCGGACTTGCCGCTGCTTGCTCCTGCGCCATCGCGACGCCGGCCATCGCCGCCATCGAGGCAAGCCCGGTGTTCATCCGGGTGAGAAACGAGCGCCGCTGCGCCGACGGAAGAGAATCCTGACCCATATTTCACCTCGTATTCCGGGAAGCCGGAAGAAATCAGAATTAGCTTAGCACGCAGCTTAGGCGCAACGTGGAACCGGCAGTCAGAGGGCGAGTGCAGGAGCCAAAACAGGAACTTCGTCCAAGCCGGGTTGCGCGGTTCGTCAGAGCCCCATGCGCCTCAGCAATTCGCTGAAGCGCGGTTCGGACCGCACCGGATCCAGGGAAGGATCTGCTTTGGCGTATGCCATCGAAGGATCATGAGCCTGGTAAGCTCGTTCCAGCCACTCGAGCGCACAGCTCCGGTCGCCCAGTCCAAGACAGGCGCGGGCCGCGTCGAACGGTTTCACAGCATGGTGCGAACGCTCCGTCAAATCCTTCAACACCCGGCGAGCCTCGTCACGACGTCCGGCAAGGCCTTGCGCGTAGGCGACAAGCTCCGGCCACTCGCGTCCCATCATTCCCGTGGGGTGCGCGTCAGCACGACGCTGTGCCTCTTCCAGCTCGAGGATGGCGTCCGCGAATGCTCCTCTCTGAACGTCTATCACGGCAAGATTTGTCCGGGCACGGGTGAAGTTGGGATCGAGTTCGAGGGCTCTTCGATCCGCCGCCATCGCTTCCTCATACCGCCGGTTTAAGTAGAGGATCCGTCCGAGATCTGCGTGGGTTATCGGCGAGAGAGGATCGGATTGCTCCGCGCGCCGCACCTGATCGAGCGCTTCCTCCAAGCGGCCCATCACGGCGAGCGTATCGGCGTACCAGTGACGCGCCGGGTTGTAGCTCGGATCCAAGCTGATCGCGCGTTGGAACTCCTTTTCGGCGCCGTTCCAGTTCCAATCGATGCTGAAGGAAATGAACCCGAGAGAGGCGTGCACCTCAGCCAGAGAATCGTCGAGTTGCAATGCCCGGAAAGCGGAAGCCTTGGCGAGAGGCGGCATAAGCCCTGCCGGGTCCATGGACATCGCCGACAACCTTGTGTAGCAGTCGGCCATTCCTGCGTATGCCAAAGCGTAGTCGGGATCTTCCGCAATTGCCTGCCTGAAATAGTTGATACTGCGGCGAATGCCGTCTTCCGTTCTCTGGTCCCAGAAATAACGTCCCTGCAAATAAAGTTGATAAGCTCTGGTGTTCTTCGTGTTCCGGCGGGCCAGGGGCTTCTTGGGCCCTCCTGCAAGTTCCTGGATAATAGACCGTACGATGCCGTCCGAGATGGACTGTGCCGTCAAACCCTCGCGTTGGTTCTCTTCGATGGCGCCCGCCCACAGGGAAGCACCATCCGCGACCCGGACCAATCGGACGTTGACCTGAATCCGCCCCGTGGAGGCTTGTATGCGTCCCTCGAGAACAGCGTCCACCTGCTGCTCTCGTCCTGCTCCGATAGGATCCGCGAATTCGGTGTCATATTTGAGCACTGCCGTAGTGGGACGAACGATTGTCTGCCCCATGCTGCCGAGGGCGGTAATTACGGCGTCGGCAATTCCCAACCCGAGGTAGTCGTTCTGTGAGTCGCCGCTTAGATTCGCGAAAGGCAAGACGGCGATCGAGTGAATTCCGGCATCGCCGGCACGGGATCTGCCGTGCACGAGGCCAACGCGGACCGAAATCGCTATTAAGAGAGCAACTCCAACAACGGCTGACACCGCCTGTAACAGGGAAAAACGCTGGCGGCGCGGAGGAGGCTCAGTTTTGTTCAAAGGCTGCGAGGGACCATCTTCGAGGGACGTGGCGGTTTCCCGAACCACCGCTTCTCGAATCTCTCCGATGAACCGATAGCCCTGTTTCGATATCGTCTGAATGTATCGTCGATCGTTGCCCTCCTCAACCAATGCCTTCCGGAGCATCGAAATCGTGACCGTAAGATTCCCGTCTTCCACGATAGAGTCCCGCCAGACGGTCATCATGAGCTCTTCCTTCGTGACTAAGTGGCCACTCCGGCGGATCAGCGCCACCAGCACGTCGAAGGCTCTTGGCGTGAGCGGAACGGGTTGGCCGTTCCTGGTCAGCAGATGCTCGTCCGGATCGAGCCGGAACGCGCCAAATTCGTACAAGTGATTTTGCTGCTTTAACATACGGGGCGAAAATATTTTTTTAATCTAATCTTAAGCGGTTTTAAAGTACATCCTTCCCCGGTTGCTTCTACCATGGCGCCACTTGACGATAAAACGACAAGCAGTTGGGGGGAAGTATAACGCCACGAATGACCAATTGCAACCAGTGTTATTTTTCCTGTGTTTTCTGTGGCTTACGGGAGATTTGGCAGATTGCATAGTGATTGGTTCAACCAATTTACCGAGACGTCAGTGCGGGCAGCCCCATCGGCTGCCTTAAGAGGCTGATGTTTTTGGGGTTACAACTATTGCTTTGGGGTGATAACTATGACGCTTCGTTTCGCCAGCAGGTCTTTGCTTCTGGTTTTGCCTTTGCTCTCGACAGCCTTCGCACAAACGGCCGAAATCCGCGGCGTACTTACCGATAACACGGGCGCCGTTCTACCGAAGGTTACGGTGACGATCCTGGATACGGATACGGGGTTTTCGCGCACGTTTCAGACGGATTCGGTCGGTGCTTTCGGGGCGGCAGCCCTTCAGCCCGGCCCTTATAAGGTTACGGCGGAACTGCAAGGATTTCGCACGGAAGCCCGCACGCTGACGATCACGGTGGGCGAAACTGCGGACGTCAAGATTGAGCTCAGTCCAGCCGGCGTCAACGAATCCGTCGAGGTGAAGGAAGAAGTGGGTCTGATCGAGACTGCAAAGTCCGACGTCTCCGGCATGGTCACCAAAGACCAGGTGCAGGATTTGCCGCTGATCAACCGCAGCTTCATCGCACTCGGACAACTACTACCTGGAGGCGGTCCTTCGCTGCCCGGGGATGCCCGCTTCGGGTTTCAAACCACGTTCGGCGGCAGCAATGTGCGCAGCGGTTATTCCGTGCTGGTCGACGGATCTGAAATGGACCACCCGATCTACGGCTTGGCCATTGTCAACGTCAATGAAGATTCTGTTCTCGAGTTCCGCGTCCTGCACAACCAGTTCGATGCGCAGTACTCGCGCGCCGGAACGGCCGTGATCGACCTTGTCACTAAATCCGGCACTAATGATTGGAATGGCATGTTCTCGTACTTTGGCCAGTTCGACGACCTGAATGCACGGAACACGTTCTCCCTGACCAAACCACCGTTCAACTCCAAGAGGTTCAGCGGTTTGCTCGGCGGGCCGATTCAGCACGACAAGACTCATTTCTTCGCCGCTTATGAGTATGTGGATGAGAACACGCCGACGATCATCGCGCTCCCAGCGTCGAACCCGTTCGCCAGCACTTACAATGGGAGCTACCCGGCGTTTACGAAAGAATCGACCGTGCAGGCTAAGCTCGATCATACCTTTACGCAGGCTAACTCGGGCTTCCTCCGGTATCTTTTCGACGACCAGAACATCGGCTCGACCTATCAACTGGACCAACAGTATCGCATCATCTTTCACGACATACTGGCGCAGTGGAATTGGGCCAGCCCTTCGGGAAAGCTGAACTCTCTAGGGCTCGAATACCTCGATCAGAATACGATTCGCTTCCAAGCGACGGATGCGCCGGAAGTGATCCGGCCGTCCTTCACGTCAGGCGCCTCGCCCAACCTCCCGCAAGGCTTTCCTCGCTCGCGCGGCGCGTTGAACGAAGGCTTCTTCTGGACGAAAGGGCGCCAAACGTTCAAGGTCGGGGCGCGTATGGCGTATGAAAACCTCCACTTTGAAGCCAACTACTATGGGGCGGGAGTGTGGAACTTCAATACTGACTCGCCGTTCAATGCCAGTAATCCCGCTACGTGGCCGACTCTGTTAACGATTGGCCCGGGGCCATCGGTGAAAGATTTCAAGAATGCAGAGCTAGGCTATTATTTCCAGGATGACATCCGCCTTTCGCGGCGATTAACATTGAACCTCGGCATTCGGTGGGACTTAGAAAGCAATTTACGCGATAACGCCTACATTGCTTCCCTGTTGGCCAATCCGCAGTTCGCGGGACTAGGTCAGCTTATCGGAACAGGGTCGCGCGGCAATGACTTGCACGATATCCAACCCCGCACCGGCTTTGCCTGGGATGTTTTTGGAAATGGGACTACGGTGGTCCGGGGTGGTTTCGGAGGTTACTCGGCGAGAAACAGGCCATGGTTCGACATCGAAGGCGAAGTCGTCAGCAGCCAATACACCATTCAGGTTTCCAATCCGGCCCAATTGCAGTACTATCCGAACGTCAGTGCCGTATTGGGCGGCGTTTCCCTAGCCACATATGCTGCCACGGCAGGTGGGCGTGCACTGTATCTGCCCGGCAAGAACCTCGACATCCCATACGTGTACGACGGCACGATTGGTGTGCAACGAACGTTGTGGAGCAAGAACAATGTTTTACAACTCGATTTCATTCGCCAGACCCAGACCGATCTGCAGACTGGCATGGACGCCAATCTGCCGCCTGTGGGACCGCTGTCGACCAATCCGCGCCCGTTCAAGCAGTTCGGCGCTGTGACGGTTATTAATAGCACCACGGAATCCTGGTACTCGGCGATGCAGGCGCAGTACCACACGCGCTTCAAGCGAGTCTATTCGCAGGCCTCCTTCACGTGGTCGAAAGTTATCTCCTACGGCAACGACGACAATGCCAGTATCAGTTCCGACCCCTATCACCTACTGCACAACAACGATAACGGCATTGATGAAGAAAATCTGCCGCTCGCGCTCTCGTGGACGTCCATTATAAACCTGGGATTTGGGTTCGAACTGTCCACGATTATTTCCTTTCGCGACGGTCCGCCCTGGAACGTCACGGCCGGTAAGGATCTAACCGGCGACGGAGATAGTTCGACTCAGCGCCCGTCGGGCCTGGTCAAGAATGCCGGTGGATCGTACAGCGTATTCAACTTGGGCATTATTAACGCCTATCGCAGTTCACTCAATCTGCCGCCTGTCACCATGGCCCGACTTACGCAAGGAGACGGGGCGGAGAATCTCGATATGAGGTTGACGCGAGGCTTTCGTCTCGGCGAGCGCATGCGCCTGGATCTCTTCGCGGAAGGGTACAACACGTTTAACCACGCGAACTATTTAGCGCCCAGCGGAGTCATCAGCTCCCCGGCATTTCTGATTCGTACTGGTGCGCTCAATCCGCGGCAGGTGCAGATCGGCCTACGTTTCCGGACCAACTCCGCGGGAGTTAAGTGAGCCATCGATATTAGAGGAGCATTACCTTCATGAAACGCACGATCATGAAACGCGCGATCATTGCCGTCTGCCTGGGCCTGGCGGTTGTGGCTATCGCAGTGTCGGCCAACAAGCCGGATATCCTCACGCGAGCCAAGGCCGTTCTGTCGCAAAATCGCGGCTCGCTTCTGGTAAACGGACTGCTGGAGCCGGTCGAGGTACTGCGAGACAAGTGGGGCATCCCGCACATCTATGCTCGCAATACACACGATCTTTTCTTCGCGCAAGGTTTCGTCGTAGGGCAGGACCGAATGTGGCAACTGGAAATGTGGCGTCACAATGCCGAAGGCAGAATGTCTGAAGTTCTCGGTCCAAGCTATCTCGATCGCGACAAGTTTGCGCGAACGCTGACTTTTCGCGGTGACTGGGACGCGGAATTCAAAAAGTACCACCCGGAAGGACGCGTCATTTTCGATGCATTCGCCCGCGGCGTCAATGCGGCTATCCAAAGCGCGATAGACCGCCATCAAATTCCGATCGAGTTCCAACTCATGGGCTTTCAACCGCAGCCGGTCTGGACAGCCAAGACGGTGCTGACGCGGATGCCTGGCTGGACGCTTTCACACAATGCGTCGACCGAAGTAACACGTGCGCTGGCGATCAAATCTATGGGGGTCGATAAGGTGCAGGAGCTCATGCCGACTTACCCCTACAAAAAACTCGAAGTCCCCGCGGGCCTTAACTTGAGCGACATTGTTCCGGCGATTCTGGACCGCGCCCGTAATGCAAATAATGTCCAGGAAACCTACAAGGCCGATCTGGGCAGCAACAATTGGGTTATCGGCGGTTCGAAGTCCGTCACCGGCATGCCCATTATCGCCAATGACCCGCATCGCGAAGTCGTCAATCCAGCTCTCCGGTACGTCGTCCATCTCGTAGCGCCTGGCTGGGATGATATCGGCGCCACGGAGCCCGGGCTTCCGGGGATTAGTATCGGACATAACGATAGCGTCGCCTGGGGTTTTACGATACTCGGGGTCGATCAGCAGGACATTTACGTCGAAGAAACCGATCCGGCGGATCCAAATCGCTACCAATACAAAGGTCAGTGGTATCCGATGGAAATGGATCGAGAGCTCATTCATGTTAAGGGCAAGCCCGAACCTGAAACCTTCGACGTAAAGCTGACTCGTCATGGCCCGGTTCTGTATGAGGACGCGCAACGTCATCGCGCTTATGCGCTGCGCTGGATTGGATCGGAGCCGGGCGGCGCGGGATACCTGGGCTCGCTGAACGTGATGCAGGCCAAAAACTGGAAAGAGTTCAACGAAGGCCTCGACAAAGCGTGGTACCTTCCCTCACACAGCCTTGTATATGCGGATGTCGCGGGAAATTACGGCTATGTCGCGGTTGCCCGCACGCCGGTGCGAAAGAACTGGGATGGCTTGTTGCCCGTTCCCGGGAAAGATGGCAAATACGAGTGGGACGGCTACGTGCCGCTCGACAAACTTCCCCACAGCTTGAACCGTCCCGAAGGCTACTACGCATCTGCAAACAACGACGTCGTTCCGACCGTAGTTCCCGGCTATGACACGCCGTTGGGATATGAATATACCGCACCCTACCGCTTCGATAGAATCAGTGAAGTGTTGAAGGCGAACAAGAAGTTCACGCTCGCCGACATGGAGAATCTGCAAGAAGACAAGCTGTCGATTCCAGCGCGCGAACTGGTGCCGTTGCTGCGCGGCGTAAGCTCTGACAAACCCGAAGTAAGAGCCGCTCTGGATAAGCTGCTTGCGTGGGACTACGTGCTGGGCACCGAGTCGGTTCCCGCAACGATTTACGAGTTCTGGGTGATGAAGCTAACCCCGCTCGCGTATGCACCGCATGTGCCGGCGGCGGCTCGCGGCACCTTTCACGGGTATGATATCCGCCGCGTGATTGAATGGATGAAGTCACCAGACGCCACTTACGGCGCAGATCCGGCGGCTGAGCGGAACCGGATTCTGGTGACCGCACTCGAGCAAGCCGTGGTTGATATGCATAAGCGTCTGGGCGATGACATGTCTAAATGGGTCTGGGGCAACATCCACACGGCGGACTTTCAGCATCCATTATTATCAGAAGCGACGAAACCGGCGTTCGGCATCGAGCCGGTGCGCCGCGGCGGCGACGCCTACACGGTCCAGGCGTCGAGCAGCCTGAGCGAAAGCAGTTCCAAACAGACCTCTGGCGCATCCTTTAAGTTCGTCTTCGATGTGAAGGATTGGGATAACTCTACCGGGCTGAGTACGCCTGGAAATTCGGCGCAACCGGGCAGCCCCCATTATGCCGACCTGGCTCCACTGTGGGGAGCAGGAAAGCACTTCCCTCTCGCCTTCAGTCGTAAGAAGGTGGAGGAAGTGACTACAGATCGATTGATGCTGTATCCGATTGTTGAGACCAGTACTGTTGCCGATGACGATGAGTTCGTGCCGGTCCAACCAGAGTTGTTCTCCGAGCCTGGTGCGCAGGTTTTGGCCTGGGGCGACTACAATAACGATGGCCAACTGGATCTGTTCACCGGTTTCCGCGGCGGCATGAGCCGGCTCTACCGCAATGATCACGGCCACTTTGTCGATGTCTCCGCAGAGGCGGGCATTATAGATACTGCGGAGGTTCGGGCTGCCGCCTGGGGTGACTTCGATGGTGACGGTTGTCTGGATCTGTACGTAGGGTATTCGCGGACGACGACGCACCCCAACAAACTTTACCACAACGATTGTCATGGTCATTTTACGGATGTCGCTCAATCCGTCGGAATCAACGATTGGGGCGAGACCCGTCAAGTCTCCTTTGTGGATTTCGACAACGACGGCGCCCCGGACTTGTTTGTGGCATTTCGCGACAGGCCAAACAAGTTGTATCGCAACGATGGCGGCAAGTTTGTTGAGATTGCCAAACAAGTAGGTGTCGATGACCCGCGTAAGACAGTGGGAGCAGCGTGGTTCGATTACGATCAGGACGGCTACCTGGACCTGTTCGATGCCAACCAGGATGGTGATCTCAATGGCTTCTACCATAATCAGGGAGGCCATTTCGTCGACATTGCGCACGAGCTGGGGATCGACGGATCGCCCCGGCCGCCGGTGTACGGAAGTGTTGGCGTTGCAGTCGGCGACTACGACAACGATGGTAATTTTGACATGTTCGTGGCAAATTACGGCCCGAGTTGGCTCCTGAGAAACGACGGCCACGGTAAGTTCAGGGATGTGGCGCCTGAAGTGGGATTAACTTTGGATCGTCACCTGGTCTCTCCAAGCTGGGGCGATTATGACAACGATGGGCTTCTTGACCTCTATATCACCGCATTCCTGGCGGGCGTGCCCAATGACCGCGATTTCCTGTTCCACAATGAGGGGGGGCACTTCAAGGACGTGACACCCGCGTACGTTCTCAAGCACGACGGCGATCACGGGGTGCAGTGGGCCGACTTCGAAGGGAATGGGACCCTCGGCCTCGCGCTGGCAGATAACGGCAGTGGCGTTCATTATGTCTACCGCAATCGGTTGCCCCCGGATAAGGCCCGGCGGTCGATTGAAGTGTTGGTTCTGGATTCGAAGGGCCACTATACTCGGGCTGGATCGGAGGTGCGCGTCTATACGGCGGGCACGAGGAAGCTACTTGGCGCGCGGCTCGTGGATACGGGCGGGGGGTACTGCTCGCAAAACGCCATGCCAGTTCATCTGGGATTGCCGGTCGACGGCAACGTCGATGTGGAAGTTACTGCTCTCACTCGCGAAGGACGGAAGATAACACGCGTTGCCGGTGTCGATCCTCAATCGCTGAAGGGCAAACCGTTAACGGTAAGGACAACGGAGCCCTAGGAGCTTGTAGAAAACGGGGACACGGTACGTGCGTTCCGCAGACTTACTCTGTCCCCGATCCGATGTCGTGGATTCGTTTGAGAGCAGTCGGCGTGGCGAGACCGGTCTGCGGAACGCACGCACCGTGTCCGCTTTTTTGAACGGCTCCTGGTAATTCAAACACTGAATGCCGCCGGGAAGCCCAAACCGGTGGGCGCTCCGCACGCCTCGGGTTACGGGTAAACTAGATCAACGTGCAGCCGCGAATCTCAACAAGCATCTGGTCTGGCGAAAGATCGTGAAAATGGCAAATAGTGGCCCCTCCTCGACAGGGGAGACTTCGGTTTTTCCTCACAAAGAAACGGGCCCTTATAGCGCGGTATTGGCCGGATTTCTCGGGTGGACGCTCGATGCGTTCGACTTTTTCGTTCTCGTGTTCCTGGTTTCGGCGATTGCGAAGGAGTTCGGACGATCGATTCCCAGTATTGCCCTGACGATCACCGCCAGCCTGATGACGCGCCCTGTGGGGGCCTTCATTTTCGGTTTGCTCGCGGATCGCTACGGCCGCCGCCCTGTGCTGATGGCCAACATCACCTTTTACTCATTAATGGAGGTGCTGTCCGGATTCGCGCCCAGCTACGGCATTTTCTTCATCCTGCGCCTCCTCTATGGAATCGGCATGGGGGGGAATTGGGGTGTGGGCGCATCGCTCGCGCTGGAATCGGTGCCGGCAAAATGGCGCGGCGTAGTATCGGGCTTGCTGCAGGAGGGATATGCGGTGGGCAACCTGCTCGCCGCGTTAGGGTATTACACGATCTATCCGCGTTGGGGCTGGCGACCGATGTTCTTTGTCGGCGCGATTCCGGCTCTGTTGACCCTGCTGATTTGCAGGAATGTTCAAGAGCCGGAGGCATGGCACGTGTCGCGAACCGACTGGTCGAGCTATCGGAAAGCGGTGTTCAAGAACGCGCGGCTCTTTCTTTACCTGGTGGCGCTCATGGCGATGATGAACTTCATCTCGCACGGCACCCAGGACATGTATCCGACGTTCTTACAGCGTCAGCGGCATTTTGGTGTGAATGCGACCGCGCTCATCGCCGCGATATCGATGGTGGGCGCAATTTTTGGGGGCCTTACCTTCGGGCACCTGTCGGAGAAGCTTGGGCGGCGGCGTACCATGATCCTGGCTGCGTTGCTGGCGGTCGCGGTGATTCCGCTGTGGATCGCGGCTCCGAACGAAGCGCTCATCATGCTCGGGGCATTCATGATGCAGTTCATGGTGCAAGGCGCCTGGGGTGTGGTGCCCGCTCATATCAATGAACTGTCGCCCAGCCAGTTGCGCGGATTTTTCCCCGGTTTCGCATACCAGCTTGGCGTATTGATTGCCTCGACCATCGGCTACGTCGAGGCGGTTCTCGGCGAGCACCTGAGTTACACCGCATCGATGGGGGGTCTGGCGGCCGTGGTTTTATTGGTGGGCGCGGTCGTGGTTCG
>Ga0187784_10004699_pt1 | contig 11048 bp, 8 predicted proteins | sample 1015_SJ02_MP15_2_FD_132964 | JGI IMG/M metagenome (GOLD analysis project Ga0187784, IMG submission 132964) | Tropical peat soil microbial communities from peatlands in Department of Meta, Colombia - 1015_SJ02_MP15_20_MG | ecosystem: Environmental > Terrestrial > Soil > Wetlands > Peat | place... | reverse complement strand
TTCGCCCTCCGGGCTGAAGGCGATTCCCTCGGCGAGGCCGCCCGCCTTTACGGTCCCGACCTTGCGAACGCGCCCGCCCTCCGTCGAAAGAACATCGAGCAGCGAATTCGGCGAGGCAAACCATGCGCCTTTGGGGGCTGCCGCGCTGCCGTTCAATGCGACCGCGACGGCCAGCGGCGCGGTGGGGCTCACGCCGAGACCTTCAGGCGCCGGATCGACGGTGACGTAGTCCACCATATGCGGAGGACTGGCCGTCAGATCGATGACGCTCACCGAACCGACAGCGCCGTCTTGCACGCCGCCGTTGCCCTGGTTTGCGGTCAATCCGAAGTGTCCGTCGGCGGTTATTTGCACATTATAAGGCCACACGCCGACCGAGATGTCCTTCTTGGCGTAGCTGATCGCCTGCCCGTCGATGTCGAGCCACGCGAGCTTGTTGACGGCATGCTTGGTGGCCAGCGCGTGCTTGCCATCCGGGGTGATCGCGACCGAGGACACCGTGTCGCCCAGAGCGACGGTCTGCGCCGGCGTTACCTCCGTGCCGTGGATCGTCAACACGGTGATGGAGTTGTCGGCCCGATTGGCGACGAGGGCGAGATCGCCGGCCCGATTGATCGCGATGCCCGAGGGCTGCTTGCCGACCTGCAGCGTGGTGAGGAGTTTCGGCGGCGTTGCCGTCAAATCGATCACGTAGAGCTTGTCATCGGGCGCCGGCTTCCAGCCGGCGCCGTCCTGCTGGTACGTCACCGAATTGGCGACGAGGGCCAGAGTCTCGTTCGGCGTAATGGCCAGATTGGTCGGCGGGCCGATCACCGAATTCATCAGCGGCAGCGTTGCGACGATCGTCGGCGCCTCGCGGTTCTTGATGTCGACGATCAGAACCTCGTCCTTGCCCGGCTCGGTGAATACCGGTTTGCCGGCGTCGTCCCAGTGCAGCTTATTGTCGTCACCGATCACCAGAAACTGCGCACAGGCCGGCGCGGAACAGCCGAGCAACAGCCCGGCGATTGCGGCCAAGGCGGACAATCTCGCGCGTCGGCGAACCATGTGTTTCCTCCCGGATGTTGGCAGACGAGGCCCGGTCATTGCGCCGGGTCCGCATAGCTAATCACAGGGCGGTATTCGCCAAAAGACCCCGCGTGGCCGCCCCGGCAGCCCGCACCCGGAACGTCAGGCCCGCAATGCTGCGAGCACGGCGTCGGAGCGCTCGCTCATCAACATATGGCCGGCGCCTTCGAGCACGGTGAGGCGGCAGGCCGGGATCGCGGCGGCGAGCGCCCTGCCGGATTTGGCGGGCGTCATGAGATCGCGACTGCCCAGTATCATGACCGCCGGGACGTTGACCTTGGCCGCCGCCGCGAGCGCGTCCTGATAATCGTTGCAGGCGGAGAGGTCGGTATACAGCACCCCGGAGCGCGCTTGCTCGAGCAGGCGTTCCGCGCCGCCCAACATCCACAGGCCCGGCGCTTCGCAGCCGCCGATCATGGCATGATAACCGTAGCCCCAGAGCGAGACCATGTCGATCGCCGCGTGGTCGTTGGCCTTGGCGGCGCCGAGCAGTTCGGCGGAAACGCGAATGGCTGCGGCGGTCGCAATCAGGCCCAACCCCGTAACCTTGCCGGCGTGGCGCGTCGCCGCCTCCAATGCCACGAGCGATCCCATCGAGTGACCGACAAGTCGCGCCGCGCGGATGCGCGCGGCATCCATGAGAGCGGCCGTCCAATCCGCCATGGCGGCGATCGACGACAGCGGCGGGCCGGCGGATCGGCCGTGTCCGGGAAGATCGGGAGCGAGCACGGCCAAGCCCCGATAGGCAAACGAGCGCGAGAGCAATGCCCAGACCGAGTGATCCATGCCCGCGCCGTGCAGGAAGATGATTGCCGGAAGCGCGGCGTTGAAATCGTGCCCGCCGGTCGAGGCGAAAACCTCCTTGCCGTCAACGGTGAGGCGCATGGCTCAACCCTTCTGCGAGGCGCGCAGCGCCTGTCCGAAATCGTCGAGGATGTCGCTTGCCGCCTCGAGCCCGACCGAGAGACGCACCAATCCTTCGCCGACGCCGGCTGCCGCAAGTGCGGCTGCGTCCATCTGCTGGTGGGTGGTGCTCGCTGGATGAATCACCAGCGTCTTGGCGTCGCCGACGTTCGCCAGGTGGCTCGCCAGCCGTACCGCCTCGATGAATTTGCGTCCCGCCTCGCGGCCGCCCTTGATGCCGAAGCTGACGATCGATCCCGCTCCCTTCGGCAGCAGCTTTTGTGCCAGCGCATGATCCGGATGCGTCGCGAGAGAGGGATGCAGCACCCACTCGACCGCCGGATTGTTTTGCAGGAAGCCGAGCACGGCCGCGGTATTTTCCATGTGCCGGTCCATTCGCAACGGCAGCGTTTCGACGCCTTGCAGCAGGTGGAAGGCGTTGGTCGGCGACAGACAGGCGCCGAAATCGCGCAACCCCTCGGCGCGTGCCCGCATGATGAAGGCGCTCGGCCCGAATTCCTCGGCGAAAACGATGCCGTGATAGCCGGCGTACGGCTCGGTCAAGGTCGGAAACTTCTGTGACGACTGCCAATCGAACCGGCCGCCATCGACGATCACCCCGCCGATGGCGATGCCGTGGCCGCCGATCCATTTGGTGATGGAGTGCATGACGATGTCGGCGCCGAGCGCGATGGGGCGGCTCAGATACGGTGTGGCGAAGGTGTTGTCGATAAGAAGCGGAATGCCGGCGGCGTGGGCGATCTCGGCCACTTTGGGAATGTCGAGCACTTCGAGGCCGGGGTTGCCGATGGTCTCGGCGATGACCAGCCGGGTACGTTCGCCGATGGCGGCCCGAAAGCCGTCGAGATCGCGCGGCTTGACGAAGCTCGCTTTGATGCCGAAGCGCGGCAGCGTGTGGGTGAGGAGGTTGATGCTGCCCCCATACAGCGAGGCGGAGGCGACGATGTGATCGCCGGCGCCGAGCAGCGTGGCGATTGCCAAGTGCATCGCCGCCATGCCGCTCGCCGCACAGACCGCGCCGACGCCGTCCTCGAGCGCCGCGAGCCGCTCTTCCAGCACCGCGGTCGTCGGATTAGAGATACGCGTGTAGATGTGACCGGCACGCTCCAGATTGAACAGCCCGGCGGCGTGATCGGCGTCGTCGAATACGAATGATGTGGTCTGATAGATGGGGACCGCGCGCGAGCGGGTGGCCGGATCGGGGTGCTGCCCGGCATGCAAGCTCAAAGTCTCGAAGGCTGGCGGTTTCGGAGCGGGCATTCCTTCCTCGCGGATATTTATCTACGCGGCCGTACGGTCGCGTCAAATCGGCTTACGCTCTATCGGCGGTGCCTGAGCCATCCGAAGAGTCCCTGCGGGAAGAAGGTGACGATGAGCACGAAGAGGATGCCGAGCCATAGCAGCCAGCGGTCAGGGTGAAACAGAGCCGACAGCAGGGGTGCGCCCGCGACCGCGCCATTGATCGCGCCGAGGACGTTCTGCAGATAGTACTCGGCCAGCACGACCAGGATAGCCCCCACGATCGCTCCGTACATCGTGCCCATGCCGCCGATCACGATCATCAGCAATATGTCGATCATCAGCGAAAACGACAGCGTCGCATCGGGACCATTGTAGCCGAGCACGAGAGCCATCAAGGCGCCGGCGAATGCCGCCATGGCCGCGGACAGCGCGGACACCATCGTGCGGTAGGCGACGACCCGGTAGCCCATCGCCTCGACGCGGAACTCGTTTTCGCGGATCGCCTGCAACACCCGGCCGAACGGCGAATTGACGATCCGCACCATGAACAGAAACAACACCAGCGACACCGCAAACGTCAGGTAATAGGTGATGACCCTGCCGTTGACGGTCACGCCGAGGACCGGTTCGGCGAACAACCGGAACCCGGGCTTCAGGATGGCCGGGACCGAGAAGGTCAGGCCGTCCTCGCCGCCGGTGAGACTGCGCCATTGCTCCGCGACGATTTGGGCGAAACTCGCCACCGCGAGCGTGATCATCGAGAAGAAGATAGTGCGCAGGCGCAAGCTCAGAAGTCCGATGGCGGCGGCGAGCACCAGCGATACCGCCGCGCCGGCTGCGGCGCCCAGGATCACCGCTCCCCAGCCGGTCCAGCCGCTGGCCAGCAGAATGGCCACCCCATAGGCGCCGATGCCAAAGAACATCGTGTGGGCGAAGGAGACGATGCCGGTGTAGCCGAGCATCAGATCGTAGCTCGCGACCAGGATCACGAAGATACAGATGCGCGATGCGACGCCCAGCGCCTTGGTGCCGGGAAACAGGAAAGGGGCGAACAGAAAGGCCGCGAAGATGAGCAGCATGATGGCGTTAAGCAGCAATCGCCCCGGCGGATCGTCCGACAGGATCCAACTCCACCACGACCGGACGCGCGCCCTGCTTTCGCCTGCCGCCGACGCAGCAGTTGGTGGCGCCGGCGTGGTGGCCGCTTCGGCGGCCGGTATCGCGGGACTCTGCTGAAGCCCTGACCCCATGGCTGCCTCAGTGCTCGGCTATCGGGAACAGACCGCGGGGCCGCCACAGCAGGATGAGCGCCATCAGCAGAATGTTCGATCCCAGCGCCAGCTTGGGTGCGAGAAAACCGACATAGTTGCTCGTCAATCCCACCAGGATGGCGCCGATGAAGCAGCCCCCCACCGAGCCAAGCCCGCCGATGATCAGGATGATGAACACGAGAATGATCATGCCGTCGCCGATCTGACTGGTGACCAATGTCTGGTATTGTCCCCACATCATCCCGCCCATTCCCGCCAGCGCCGTGCCGGCGACGAACACCCCGACGAACACGCGACGGATGCGATAGCCCAGGGCCTGCACCATTTCGCGATCCTCGACACCGGCACGCACCACGAGGCCGATACGGGTGCGCGTGAGCACGAGATGCATCGCGACGGCGACCGCGAGGCCGACGAACAGCGCGAACAAGCGGTAGGTCTCAATCGACGAGGTGCCGAGAAACACGCTGCCGCGCAGGCTGGCGGGCTTGGGCAACGGGATGGCTTCAGCTCCCCACAGCACGATTACCAGCTGCTCGATGACGGTGAGGGCCCCGATGGTGATCAGGATCTGACGCAGCGGCGCGCCATAGACCTGGCGAATGATGACGCGCTCGAAGACGAAGCCGAGCGTGCCGCTGGCCGCGGCCGCCGCCGCGAGCGCAATCAGGAGCGCCGCAAGATTGAGAACGAGCGACGGCTGAGCGGTCCATCCGGCGAGCGGGCGCAGCACCGAGATGGTGACGTAGGCGCCCAGAGTGACGAAAGCCGCGTGCGCGAAGTTGAGCACCTCCATGAGGCCGAAAATCAGCGTAAGCCCCGACGCCACCAGGAACAGCATCATTCCCATGGTGAGCCCGGCGACGGTGAGCGTGACCCAGGGAGCAGGCCCTATCGCCGGCAAGGCGGCGACAACGAGTAGCGGGGTGACGGCGTATGGCGCCGCGCGCCGCAGCCGATCGAGCCACTGTTTGCTCATGTTCCGGCCGCCATGCTCAACCCGAGGAGATGCTGCTGCAGCCGCTCGTCGGCTCCGAGCGCCGCCATGCTGCCGCTATGGACGATGCGCCCCTGGTCCATGACCGCGACATCGTCGCCCATAGCGAGCGCTACGCGAAAATTCTGCTCGACCAGGAGAATAGTCGTGTGCTCGCTCTTCAGCCCCAGCAACGCCGCGACCAGCTGATCCACCATGGCGGGCGACAAGCCCTTGGTCGGCTCATCCACCAACAGCAATCGCCGCGGCTCGATGATGGCGCGTCCGACCGCCAGCATCTGCTTTTGTCCACCCGACAAGGAGCCCGCCGGCGAATCCCATTTCAGCTTGAGCGCCGGGAAGAAGGCGAGCACCCGATCGAGTTGCTCCTCCACGAAGCCTTGCCCGCCGGTGGCGAGCAGCATGTTCTCGCGCACCGTCAGCTTGCCGAATATGCCCATGTTCTCCGGCACGTAGGCGATGCCCAGGCGGGCGATCTCAGGCGTGTCCATTCCGCCAATCGATCGCCCGTCGAAGGCAATTCCGCCCTGCCGCGGCTTCCACAAGCCCATGATGGTGCGCAGCGTCGTGGTCTTGCCAGCGCCGTTTCGCCCCAGCAGCATGGTCACCTGTCCGCGCCGCACCAAAAGATCGACGCCGTAGAGAATTTGATAGCGGCCGATGTCGGTGTGGACGCCGTCGAGACGCAGCAGCGCTTGGTCGCCGTTGGTCATGGCCGGCCTCGCGCCGTCGTTTCGGCAACGCGCTGCATGCCCAGATAGGCCTGCTGCACCGCGGGCGACGCCACCACTTCGGCGGGCGGACCATCGGCGATCATGGCGCCGTCCTGGAGCACGACGATGCGGTCGGAGAGGCGTTTGATCACGTCCATTCTGTGCTCGACCAACAGCACGGTCTTGTCGCCCTGCAGCTTTATCTCGTCGATGAGATCGAGAATCGTCGGCACCTCGTCGAGGCTCATGCCGGCGGTGGGCTCGTCGAACATGAAGACGCGAGGTTTGAGCGCGAGCAGGATCGCCACTTCGAGCTTGCGCTGGTCGCCGTGTGCCAGCGCCGCGGCCGGCAAACCGGCCCGCGACGAGAGCTTGACGCGGTCGAGCCAGTAGTGCGCCTCGTCGCGCAGCTGCGCATTGCGCCCCGCCACGCTGAGAAAATCGAAGCGGATCCGGGCGACGGACTGGACGGCAAGGCGCACATTTTCCAGGACCGTCAGATTGGGGAAGAGGTTGGTCAGTTGAAAGGCGCGGCCAACGCCGAGCCGCGCGCGCTGCGGCGCGCCGAGCCGCGTAATATCCTCTCCGAACAGCTGGACGCTGCCGTCCGACGGCCGCAACTGTCCCGAGATCAGGTTGAAGTACGTGGTTTTGCCGGCGCCGTTGGGACCGACGATCGCCGTCAGGGTGCCCTGCCGGAAGGCGCAGGTCACCCCATTCACCGCTACCTGACCTCCGAAATGAATCGTCAGATCGCGGGTAGACAGGGCAGGGACGTCTTCGATCATTCCGGCACGCGCTCCGAGACTGAAAACTTCCCGCCGCGATCCTCGGCCATCAGCGGCTGTTGGTGACCGGTATCTTCATCTCGTCGATGGCGATGATGCGAGTGAGTTCCGGGATTGCCCAGGGCACGCTCGGATCGACCTTGATCTTGAAGGCGTACATCGGCTGCATCAGCTGATGGTCTTCCTTGCGGAAAAACACGTCGCCCTTGGGGGAGTTGAACGCCAGGCCTTCCATGGTGGCGATCAGCTTTTCCGAATCGGTCGACCCGTCGGACTTCTTGAGCGCATCGACCACGGCCTGGGCCGCAATGAAGCCGCCGCAGGTGAAGAAATCCGGCGGGGCGCCGTCGAAGCGCTTCTTGTTTGCCGCCACCAGCCAGTCGTTCACCGGATTCTTGGGTATCTCGTAGTAATAGTACGCGGCTCCTTCCAACCCCGGAAAATCCTTGTAGGCGGCGAGCGCGGGCAGGATGTTGCCGCCGGTCGCTACGGAAATTCCCAGCCGCTCCGGGTCGAGGGCTTTGAGCGCGGACATCGGATTGCCGCCGCCGGCCCAGTTGAGGAAGATGATCTTGCGGCCCTGCTCCTTGGCCAGCGCATCGAAGATGCGCTGATACGACGCGGTGAAGTCGGTCGTCACCGGCGGCGCGTATTCCTCGAAAACCAGTTTGGCGCCGGTGGGCGCAAGCGCCGTGCGGAAGGCTGCGACGAAGTCGCGGCCGAACGCATAGTCCTGCGCCAGCGTCGCGACCACGGTGCCGGGCTTGCCGATGGCCAGCGCATTCGAGACCGCGTCCTGAGTCGAGTTGCGCGACGTGCGGAAAATGTACCGGTTCCATTTGGCGCCGGTGATCGAATCGGCGACCGCGGGCTCGACGACGAGGATTTTCTTGTTGTCCGCTGCGACCGGCAGCATGGCCAGCGCGACGGCCGAACTGGTGCCGCCGACCGCGATGTCGGCGCCGTCGTCGTTGTAGGCTTCGTTGAGGAGATTGCGGCCGACGTCCGGCTTGGTCTGGCTGTCCTTCTCGATGACCACGAGTTTGTGGCCGGCGACGGCCATGGTGCCGCCCGTCGCATAGTCCAGTCCCATGGCGAAGCCCGCCGAAGTCTGCTTGGCGTAGGCTTCGAGCGGGCCGGTCTTGTCGGCGATGAGGGCGATCTTGACGGGGCTCGGGTCGGCGTGCGGCTGCGTCACCCATATCGATCCGACGAGCGCGCCTGCGGCGATGCAGAGATTGAGCGGGGTCGCCAACTTGCCTGGCAGGAGACCGCCGAAAGGCTTCCGCCGGCCGAGCACGTTCGTCCTCGCGTGCAGACGCTTGCCAAACATGAGATTTCCTCCTGATGCTCAATCCCAATCAAGCGGACGGCACGAGGAACGTCAATCGGGGCGGAGCGACGCGCGCGGCAGCGCGGCGCCGCATTGTGGCGGCGCAGCGCGTTCACCGCTGTTCCGGCGACGATCATCGTCGCAGCGTTGCCGGCTATCGGCTGCTGAAAACAGGCACGCGTCGTTCCGCCATCGCCTTGACGCCTTCCTTGAAATCGTCGGTCTTGCGGAGCCTCGTTTGCTCGACGAGCTCGTGCTCGGTCGCGGCGCGGACGCGGTCGGCGAGATCGCCGCGCATCGTGGCGCGGGTTGCCACAAGCCCGAGCGGCGAGTTCTCGGCGATTTCGGCGGCGAGCGCCAGCGCGGCCGCGCGCACCTTCTCCTGCGGCACCAGCACATCGGCGAGGCCGGTGGCATGCGCTTCCTCGCCGCCGACGCGGCGGCTGGTGTAGAACATCAGCGCCGCCTTGGTGGTGCCGATGACGGCCGGGAGCGTGACTGTGAGGCCGAACCCGGGATGAAAGCCGAGCCGGGTGAAGTTGGCGCAGAAGCGGGCCTCTCGACAGGTTACGCGGAAATCGGCCACCATCGCCAAGCCCAAGCCGCCGCCTACTGCGGCGCCGTGAATGGCGCCGACGATCGGCTTTTTGGTGCGGAACAGCCGGTTGCCCTCGATGTAGAGATGTGCCGCGCCCGGCGCAGGCCCGCTCAACAGTACGCTGCCGTCGCGTTCGAGGTTGCTGCCGTCGCCGAAATTGGCGCCGGCGCAAAAGGCCTTGCCTTGTGCGGCGAGCACCAACGCGCGGCAATCGCTGTCGGCGTCCAGCGCCTCGAAGGCATCGGCGATCTCCCTGATCAGCGCGACGTCGAAAAAATTGTTCGGCGGCCGTCTGATTTCCACCACGGCTACGTGGCCGATCTTCTCGACGCCGATATCCTTGAACGGACCCATCGTGTCTTTTCCTCTGGCGGTTGCTAGCCGGTTGCGCGATGGCGGCTCGCCGCCTGCCCGTCGCGCTTGACGATCAGCGCGTCGACGATCGAAACGCCTTCGCCTTGGCCGTGGACGATGACCGGGTTGAGATCAATTTCCGCAATGTCGTCGGCGCATTTTGCCGCAAAGTGCGACAGCTTGACCATCAGATCGGTAAGCGCCTCGGTGTCGGCCGGCGGCCAGGCGCGGTAGCGCTCGAAGACGAGCGTGCCCTTGAGCCGACCGATAAGCGCGCGTGCGGCGACGGCATCGAGCGGCACCGGCGCCAGCACCACATCGCCGATCGCCTCGACCAGCACGCCTCCGAGTCCCACCATGAGCAGCGGCCCCCACGTGGCATCGCGGTTGACGCCGAGAATGACCTCGCGTCCGGGCGGGGCCATCGGCTGAACCAGCACGCCCTCGATGTGCGCCGCCGGGCAATGGCGCTTGGCGGCCACTAGCACACGATCGTAAGCCGCCCGAACCGCGTCGGCGCCGACGAGATTCAGAGCGACGGCGCCGGCATCGGTCTTGTGCGGAATATCGGCGGACTGCACCTTGAGCGCGACCGGGCGTCCGGCAGCCTGCGCGGCGGCCACTGCCTCTTCGGCGGACTTCGCCAGCGAACCAACGCTCCCGCCGGCGACCCCACAGGCCGACAGAAGTTGCAAGGCTTGGTATTCGCACAACACCGAGCCACTTTCCGCCAGCATTGCTCGCGCCTTCGCCGGGACCGGCAGGTGTGATGTGGCATCGTCGCTGCGGCTTCGCGCGGTATCGCGCAGCTCGCGATAATCAGCCATCATCCGCATCGCGCGGGCGCAGCCGTGGGCGCTGACGAACAGCGGAAAACCGGCCTCGTCGAGAATCTCGACGCTGCGTTCGATCGGCAACGTATAGCTCCACATCAGCACCGGCTTGGTCGACTCGCGCGCCAGGTCCTTCAGCTTCGGCAGATCATTCTCGAGAAAAGTCGCTCGCCGCGCGGTGATCACGACGATCACGCCGTCGATCGTCGGCGATTGCGTCAAGATGCGCGCAAACTGCGCGTAGCCCAGCTTGTGCACGCCTTGGGCGGTGGCATCGACCGGGTTCTGCGAGGTACCGTAGGACGGCAGGTGAGCGTCGATCGCGGCGCGCGTTGCGTCGTCGAGCACGGGCACATCGAGCCCGGCGGCCGCGCAGGCATCCGCCATCCATACCCCGGCGCCGCCCGATGAGGTGGAGATGCCGACGCGGCGTCCTGCCGGCATGCGGTCGGCGCAGGTGAGAAAGCCGGCCGCGATGTCCAGCATCTCATCGAAATCGCGCGCTTCGATGATGCCGTAGTGCTCGAACACGGCGCGGTAGGCGGCTTGCGAGCCTGCCAGCGCGGCGGTGTGCGAGGCGACAGCGCGAACACCCGGCGCCGACTGGCCGATCTTGCACACGATGAGCGGCTTGCCGGCGCGCAGCGCCTTTTCCGCCGCGCGGATAAATTTCTCCGCCGTCCGCACCGCTTCGATCAACAACAGAATGACGTCGGATTCGCCTTCCTGAAGCAGGTAGTCGAGGAAGTCGGCGACCTCGAGCATGCCCTCGTTGCCGGTCGTCACGACAAAACGCGATGTGAGATTTCGCGTACGCGCGCGATCGAACAAGGCGAAGCCGAGACCTCCGCTCTGCGAGACCACCGAGATCTGGCCCTTCGCGAGCGCGCGCGGCGGCACCAGCGGCCCCGCACTCTTCTCCACCGC
>Ga0187784_10004697_pt1 | contig 11049 bp, 7 predicted proteins | sample 1015_SJ02_MP15_2_FD_132964 | JGI IMG/M metagenome (GOLD analysis project Ga0187784, IMG submission 132964) | Tropical peat soil microbial communities from peatlands in Department of Meta, Colombia - 1015_SJ02_MP15_20_MG | ecosystem: Environmental > Terrestrial > Soil > Wetlands > Peat | place... | reverse complement strand
CCGGGACCCCTACTAAACGCATTGCGCATGAAGATAAGGCAGATGGGTTTACAGACTATGTGGTGGGGGGCTCTTTAATTACCCAGCTCGCACTGGCCAACCTGGGTTGCATCGCCGTGCACGTCATGGCCAGCCGCGCGAGTTCACCCCGGCAGCCGGATTGGGTAACTATCGATCTTGATCCTCAATCGGGGAAGTTTGCCGATGCCGCGCGCGCGGGCTTGCAGGTGAAAGCCGCCTTTGACGCTCTAAAGCTGGTGTCCTTTGCCAAGACTTCGGGCAGCCGGGGCTTGCATGTTCTGGTGCCAATTCGCACCGGACCGGATGCGAAGGAGGTTCTGGCCTTCGCCGAGTCGTTTGTGGCGCGTGTGGCGGCTGCGCATCCGGATGAGTTGACGGTGGAGCATTCGATAGCAGCGCGGGGTGATCGTGTGTATTTGGATCCATTTCGGAACGGTTTTGGTCAAACTGTGGTGGCGCCTTATTCCGTCAGAAGGCGCGAGAAAGCGCCCATTTCGACTCCGCTAGAATGGTCGGAGGTCAAACCGACACTCGTGCCGGCCGATTTCAATATGGGGAACTTTCAGCAGCGCCTCCATGGTCTGGACCCGTGGAAAGACTTCTTTCGCAGCCGCCAGTCGCTGAAGGATGCAATGGTCGCGCTGAGGAGCCTGTAAGGAGAAAGCCGACCGGCAGTGTGCCCTCTCGGGCCGAGCTCGATGAACTGCGGACTGGCCGGCGGCCTCATTCGACCTGAGCAATCTTGAAGGGAGTTGAAAAGCCATGCTCGAAATCAGTCGCATTCTCTGCCCAATTGATTTCTCGGAATTTTCCGTGCTGGCTTATGACTATGCGCAGTCGCTCGCTTGGCATTACGGGGCCAGCCTATTGTTGGAGCACGTGACGGAGTCGCTGACGCCCATGTACCCGTACTATGCATTTCCAAATGCCTACGTCGAGATCAGCCAGGAACTCCGCGCCCATGCCGAGCAGCAGCTCCAGGAGTTTGCAAGAACGCATACTCGGCTCGGCGTACAACCGGAATGCTGCGTGAAGGATGGCATAGTAGCAGACGCAATTCTCGACATGGCCGAAGCGCAGGCCGTGAGCCTCATCGTCATGGGAACCCACGGTTTGAGAGGGATCGAACGCGTCATGCTGGGATCGGTTACAGATAAAGTGCTGCGCAAAACCCATTGTCCGGTGTTGGCCGTGCGCAAGCCGCTCCACGATCTCGCGACCCAGGCGGGAGTCCCGGATATTATCCGGCCACAACGGGTCCTTTGCTGCACGGATTTTTCTGATCAGTCCGAGCAGGCCCTTGAGTATGCCGTCTCCCTCGCAACAGAGTATGGAGGCGAACTCACCCTCCTCCATGTATTGGAAAACGTGGCAGGCTCGGCCGATGTTGAAAATGAAATCGCAAAAGCGATGCAGAACCTCGTGAAGCAGATCTCCCCTGAAACGCGCAGGGACTGCAAGACGAAGACCCTGGTACGTATCGGCAAGCCCTATCAGCAGATCCTCGAGCTTGCCTTGGAGTCTCGAACCGACTTGATCGTCATGGGTGTGCGCGGGCGGAATGCCTTGGATCTCGCTGTGTTTGGTTCGACAACCTACCGGGTGGTTCAGCTAGGCCCCTGCCCGGTTCTGGTGGTACACACCCAAGAGCATAAACCCTTATCGCCACCGGATCAAACGACTTCCAAGGAATCGACCCGGAGTTTGGAATGAGGAGTTCATACGGAGAGCGAGAGGCCCATGACCAAAGAATCGCGGGTGGCGCAGACATTGCCTTTTACGTCTGCGAACCACTCCGTCGCATTGCAGCTACTCATGCCCCGTGTTTAGGGTGGCCGGTCCATCGCCAGACCTGAACTGTCGTGAAGGTAGCGGTATCTCCAACTTGACCAGGGCCAGTCACCGGGCTGCGCCACTAACCCGCGCTTTACTGCGTTATTGTGCATCGTGGCATGGGGACAGTCTATATCACTTGCCCGAGGGGCGCAGACATCAAAGACAATGTCTGCGCCACCCGCGAAGCAAGCCATGGAGGCGCTGGTGAGCGCGCCGTGGCCAGGGAACGTTCGCGAACTGGAAAACTTCATCGAGCGCTGCGTCATCGTCACGCCAGGGGAAGAGTTGATTGTCCCGAATTCCGAGCTCAAGCGATCGTTAACTCGAACGGCCGCTCCAGCTTCGACGTTCGCAGGAGCTGGGAGGCAGGCGATTATCGATGCTATGAAAGCGGCGTCGGGGAAAATATCCGGCCCGAACGGAGCCACGGCGCGCCCCTAGCAGAATTCTCGAATTCGGGGTAGTATCTGTGTACGTATCCGCAGGTGAATTGCCAGGTGCATAGCGCGCACGCCCGGCGATTGCCTTCACCATACTGGGAGCAGGTCATGCCCACGGGAAGCGCGGCATTCCGGTTTCTGACCTCGACATGGCATCTGTTTGGAATCGAGGCACCCAAATTCATTTGGGGTGCCGCGGCATTCCTTACCTTACTCACGCTCACCTTCCTTTTTCGTCTGTTGTGGCAAGTCCACCGGGAGAAGAGGGCGCTCCTCAGGGTCACTGAGTCGCTCCGGAGACTACAGGACCAAATGGCGCGAGCGCCTGGCCGGGGAGCCCAGCCGTCGGCGGTGGAGCGCTGTCGGGAGCTTTTTGAAGGTTCAGCTCCGCTTGCCTCAGCATGGGCCGCTTTGGAGTCATTTCTGGTGTGTCGCCGCAACGCGGAGGGTCAAGACGAATTCTGGTTTTCTGACATATCGGAGCACGGCCTAGCCGGGGAGAGCGTGCTGGGGGGACCAATCAACCGAAGCTTTTACTCAGCCTTCCCCGGGATTGTCACCGGATTGGGATTGATGTTTACCTTCATCGCCATCCTGATTGCCCTGCTGCCTGTCAAAGTCCAAGGTAACGTGGTTACAGGGGTTGACGTCCTGATTACGGGTCTTTCAGGGAAGTTTGTTTCGTCGATCGTGGCGCTTCTGCTTGCTACGGTCTTCATCTTTTGTGAGAAGTTCCTGTTCCATTCGCTCGACAAGACGCGGCTGGAACTGCCGAATGCGCTCGACCGCTTGTTTCCGAAACTGACTCCGGTTCACATTCTGTCTGAGCTTCAGCGAGATATTAGCGAACAGACAGACGCCTTCCGACACTTCAATACTGACCTTTCGGGAAAGCTTAAGCAAAGCTTCAGCGAGAGTATGGGTCCGACTATCCAGCACATGGTCGAAACCGTGGACGAGCTGAACCGGTTGCTGCGGGGAGCGGAGGCGCACAAGGAAGAATCCATCACAGGCTCGCTTGCGGCGATGCTCCAGCGGCTTGAAGGCTCGATCACAGCCTCCCTCAGCCAAATGGGGGAGCGTTTTTCTGAGTCCTTGTCGGGCAACGCCATGGGGCAGTTGACCAAGCTGAGCGAATCCCTCGGGGGCGCCGCCACGGTGCTGGAGAACATGAACGCCCAGTTCCAAAGGACACAATCAGCGCTAGACGATCTGGTCAACCGGGCCAAGAATGCTGCGGTCGAACAGATGGCTCTCGGCAGGACTCAGGTGGAGGAATTGACAAACGTTCTTCGCCTAATGATGGTTCAACTGAACGAAACCGCGAATACCTCCACGAACCGGATGACGCAAGCGCTTGGGGCGCTTGTTGTCGATCTTTCCACAAAAGTGGCCGACCTCAACTCACAGATGGCCAAGAGCGTCGAGGAGAATGCAAGTCGCGCATCAAGCGCCGCGTCGGCAGTGATTCAACAGGCGGGGGTGTGGTCTTCGAAGAGCAATGAGCAGCTCGAGCAGATTCTGGAGCGTCAAAAGGCCCACCTCCAGAACGTTCGCGAAGTCGAGAGTTCGCTCATGTCCGCGCTAGAACTATTCAACGACTCGGTCCGTCAGTACGCGACACTCAATAGTGCGTTGCAGAAAACGGCGAGTGAGGCAAGTAGTACCGCCACGGCTGCGGCGGGCGCGGCCCGGTCGACTCAGGAGAGCCAGAAGGCGTTGCAGCAAGTCGCTGCTTACGCTGCAGCGCAGGTGGACCGTTTGGCCGAAGCTAACCGGGCTCAGCAGGAGGCGTGGGAGTCGATCCGCCTTCGCATGGAGCAGTACCGCAACCTTTTCGCCCAAGTTGAAAAATCGGCATCCGCGGTCCTGAACCAGATAGCCCAGGGTGCCAACGCACACCTGAGCGTAACAGCCCAAAGATACGATTCCCTCGTGAAGGCCTTCGATGAGCACATCTCGTCCGCGGTGCAGAAGCTGGGTGGTTCTGTCGGCGAATTGAGTGAATTCCTCGAGGACATGAATCAGTCAATACAGGAATTCCGGAGGGGTGGAGATGGCCGCCGAGCATGAAGGCAGTAGTCTGGCAAGCTCGCTGACAGATCTGATGACTTCTCTAGCCGTCATTTTCATTCTTCTCCTGGTGGCCACACTCAATAATGCCAAGCAGGAGGTGGAGGGGGCAAAATCTGAGGTGCTCACTCTCCTTGAGCAGGCGTTGAAGGAATTCTCCAAACAAGGGGTCCAAGTAGCTGCAGACCCGAAGGACCCTCTCGGGCTCCTCGTGCTGGTTCCCGAAGACCTATTGCGCTTTAAGCAGAACGACCCAGAACTACCCGTTCAAGGGAAACAGTTTTTGAGCGGTTTCATGCCGAAGCTAGTAGGGATCGCGTGCCAAGCTGGGGTGCGGGAGGGGATCAGCTCCATTGTCGTTGAAGGACATGCCAGCTCGGAGGGTACAGAGCAGCGCAACCTGCTGCTTAGTCAACAACGCTCCATGTCGGTTATCCAAGAAGGCTTGCAGGTCCTCGGCCCGGACCTCCACAACTGCTTCTTGCAGTTTGTCTCTGCCGCAGGACGCGGAAGCGCCGAGACAATCAGGACTGGAGGAGCAGAGGACCGCGAGCGCAGCCGGAGGGTCATCTTCAAGATTCGGGTAAAGTCGCTTGAGCAGCGCCGGTTCATTGCGGACGTAAAGCCGTTCGTCGCACGTGCTGAGGGTGGGCAATGATTGAGGCGGGGGAACAAATCGGGCTGCTCGACTGTCTGCGCGAGGTGCAATTGGTCGTCCGTCGCTTCCAGGAGGACACCAAAAGGGCGTCCCTTGAGATTCCGCTAGAACATCTGAAAGCCGCCGTTAGGTCGCTGGACGTGCCGAAGGTGGCGCGTCCGCCCGTTGGCCTTGACGAGTACGCCCGCCAATGGCAGGAGTACCTGGACGGCAAGCTAGAGTCGATCGCGGCTCGCGCAGTGCGCAACCTGTGCTGGCACCCCGAGACGGCTACCAGCGACACATTCCAGTACTATCTGAAGCACGAGAATCATCCGCTCGGCTCACGTGCCCTACAGGGCCTGGTGCGCTCATGCCACGCCCATTGGTCACAGGGGTTCGCGGCGGGGAACGCAGCAATGACTGTCCGCAAGCGCCTTGAGGAGTACGACGGACCCAGTCGGTTGTTAGGCAAATGGAAAGAGGCACCGAGCATGCTTCTCGGGCTGGGCGGCGCTGAGCGTTTTGGAGACGCCATGGTCGAGGGGTCCGTACCCGTCAAAGCCTTTTGTCAGACCTGGGGTATTCTGGACGAGGTATCGCCGTACGTGAAAGCTGCGGTCGCTCACGCGAGCGAGGCTTGCCAGCGGGACCTGGATCGAGTTCCGCGTCTTCTGGACTACCTACTTGGCGAACTGCTCCCGTGGCAGGGATGGCAGCCAGATAGGTTCAAGGAGGAGGTTCGCAGGACCGTTCTGCATCCCGGTACACGGGACGAGAGGGTCCGGCAGGCTGTCAGTCATTTCGTTCTTCAGGACCCGCGTCTAGGCGATCCGCGGCTTCCACTCAATCAACCGAACTGGGCGGGCATTCGCGAGGCGGAGCGCGCGGTGGTAGAGTGGCAATCGCAGTTTGACATTGTTTTCTTCTTTGAATACGTGCTCCCTAAAGGCAAGGACCCTCATGGCCGGAAGGAGTTCTGGCTTCGGTACGTCAAGCGCGTGATCCGGTCCCGACCCCTGCTGAACTGGGATGACAGGATTCGCCTAGAGACAGTGCTGAGGGCGAAGCGCGAGCAGTCCAGAGAATTCGGACGGATCGATGCGCATACTAGCGCCTTCCTTCTGGATTTCGGCAAGATTGTGGTCGTTGAATTCAGCGCCCCCGGAAACGCGTGCTATGTATATAACGAATCGGAGTTCAGGAAAATCGTCGCAGACTTTTGGGCGCACGAAACATTCGGTGTGGCGAGATTGAAGCAAAAAACATCCTCCCTAACGAAGCAGTCACGCTTTTATTGGAACGGCGTACACAGGGCGGGATGGCAGCAGGACGCCAGCCACCTGCTGGCACTGTATGGGGTGCGGCCGTACTAGCACTAGACTCTAGCGATGACTCAGTGGATTCTTTGCGAACCGAGCGACGGCCTGAGACTCCTGGCGGAGACCGATGGAGTCTGGCTCCGAGCGCATGACGGGGTGAATCTCGGTGAACTCCGCCTATTCACGCCCCGAGGCCGGCTTGGCCGCCTGCTCCCTACCTTGATTCCTCAGTTGCTTGAAATGGGACTGGGGGCCAGCGACGGCTCGGGTTTTCGAATAGACTACCCGGAGTTTTCAGGCCTCAAGCCTGAGCGAGGGATTGACGCGTTTGAGGGCATCGTTCCTTGGGCGCATTGGGTGCTTCAACTCGAAACCGCTGGTATTCCAGGTACCAGCACTTTCAAGTACTTCTACAGATTCTTCGCTGGTTCCCAGGCGGTCTACCCGGATCGGCTCGGGTGCTTCGTACGGCGACTGGGGGAGACCTACCAACTCGACCACCAGACCTACGCGCTAATCGAGGCCATTCACGCATTCAACAGCCTTTCGTCCGAGCGAAAAAGCAGGGCCGTGGCTTTCATAAGATTTGCGGAAGTAAAGGGACTAGCCGAAGAGGTTGGCGCGCAGCTCGACAAGTTTCTGCTGCGTGAAAGGGTTGTCATACCCTCCGAGATCGCTCTCGATATCATCCCCGAAGAAGACGGGCGCATCTCCTTTGCTCCCAAAATCGACGGTGTGTCGACGGAGGCAATGCGGCGCGCGTTCCTCGCGTCAGACGATGCCGAGGAGGTGTACTCGCTTGACGACGCCGAGGGCGGCCGCGTGCGCGTCGTGCTCAACGATTCGCAGCGGGAAGTGCTCCGGCGGATGCAGCGCGTGCGCCACCTGGGGGGCGCCGAGAAGGCAGCAGTTCTGCGGGACCCGGCGCGCGTCTTCGACGGCGTAGCGGGAAGTGTGGGCTTTGGTCCACGGGTCCGGGGTGTAGGCGACTTTCCCTTTGTTGCCCGCCCATTCCTCCAGAGAAGCTCGACAGGGATTTTCGATGACCCCGAGTCAGCGTGCGGCCGCCCGGAGCGCGGCAGGTTTTCGGCGGGTCTCAAGTGCGAATACGCCGATGGCTCAGTTGATGAGATTCAGTTCACTTCGCGCGAGCAGTTGTATGAGTTCCGGGGTCGCATAAGTGCGGCTCGTGAATCCGGTGCTGGCGTCATAGATTTCCAGGGGAAGTCGATCCTTGTGGATAGCGGCCTCGCGCGCGGCCTGGACGACCTCGTGGCCCGCGTGACCCCCTCAGTCGAGCGTCAAGAAGAGAAACCCGCCCAGCCGCGCCGCTATGTGCTGATCTACACCAACGAGGCAGAACTCGAATATGAGGAACGGGCGCCGGGAGGCGCCCGTGGGACCGCGGCGGAGCTGCCCAAGTCATTGCGGCCCGGCGTGCTCAAACGGCACCAATTCGACGGGCTAGGGTGGCTTCAGCGTAACTATTCGGCTGGCTTGCACGGTTGCCTCCTGGCCGACGACATGGGTCTAGGGAAGACACTCCAGGTCCTCGCGTTTCTCGCTTGGCTGATTGAGCGTGGCGAAATCTCGCCGGAAGGCGCGAACCCCGAGGCAGCTCCATGGAAGCCGATACTTGTCGTGACGCCCCTGACATTGATTGAAATCGAGACCTGGGCCGACGACATGGTCAAGTTCTTTCGCGACGACGGCGAGGTCTTCAGGCCATGGATCGCACTGCACGGCAACCAGCTGAAGGAATTTCGGCGCGAGAAGGGCGCAGAGACGGTGATTGGTGAGCCCGTTCTCGACATCGAGCGCTTCCACAATCTGCGTCTTCTGCTAACCAACTATGAAACTGTGGTTAACTATCAGCACTCGTTTGCACGCGTGGGCAAAGGCTGGTCGGTGGTCGTCACCGATGAGGCGCAGGAATTCAAAACTCCTAGTACGAAGGTTTCGCACGCCCTGAAAAGTCTCGCTCCCCGGTTTCGAATCGCGTGCACCGGCACCCCCGTGGAGACGCGGCTCAGGGACCTATGGAACATCTTCGACTTCCTTCAGCCGGGTCAGCTTCTGGGAAGCGCCGAAGATTTCAGCAAGAGGTATGAGCAGCCCTTGGAAGCGGAAGACGTGGAGACACGGGGGAATGTAATTCCACAACTAAGAGACCGCCTCCGCTTCGGAAAGGAAAACGCCTTTGTCCTGCGCCGAGACAAAAGCACTCTGCCGGAACTCCCGGCTAAACAAGAGCACGTTCTGGAGTGCGACCTTTCTCCCAAACAGCGCGACTGGCACATGGATTTGGTGAGCCGCGCGCGCTCGGGCGAACCAGGCAGCCACCCTTTCAGCCTGATTTCTCAACTCATGAAAGTGTACCAGCACCCTGGACTTGTCCCCCGGTACGAGCCAATCCCATGTAGTGAGGCGGTGGAGCAATGCCCGAAACTAAAACGCGTGCTGGATTGCCTTCGGGAAATCCGGGAGCGTAGTGAGAAGGCCCTGATTTTCACGCGAACCCTGAATATGCAGCAGATTCTCTCGTCTGTGATCAGCGCGGAATTCGGCATCGAAGTGGACATCATCAACGGAGTAACGAGTCGCAAGGGAGACACGCGCCACAGCCGCCAGACGCGAAAGGGGATCGTTCGACGCTTCCGCGAAACGCCCGGATTCGGGGTCCTCGTCCTTTCACCTGATGTAGCCGGGCTCGGCTTGACGCTGGTCGAGGCTAACCACGTCCTCCACTACGGGCGGTGGTGGAACCCCGCCAAAGAATCGCAAGCCACGGACCGTGCGTACCGTATTGGGCAAGTCAAGGACGTGCACGTGTACTATCCCATCGCAAAGGACCCGCTAGGGGCATTCCAAACGTTTGATGAAAAACTCGATGCGCTGATCACCCGCAGGCGCCAGATCGCCTCTGAATTCCTGGCTCCGATGCCAGGTGAGGACCAGCTCCAGGAAGAACTCTTAAGGGATGTGCTGAACGAGGGCGGCGAAGCTAGTCCAGGGCAGCGGGTAACAGATGAACAGCTCCGGACGCTTCCTTGGGACCGGTTCGAAGCGCTCCTCGCCTTGCTTGAAGAGAAGCAGGGCGCGCACGTGCTTCTGACGCCGCGCGCCGGCGATGACAAGGCGGACGTAATAGCGGTACGCGGTCAGCAGCTGCGCCTAGTTCAGTGCAAGCACACCACCTGGGAGGCGTCTATCGGCGCAGACGCACTGGCAGAGATTCTTATGGCCCTCGACACCTACCTCAGCCGCTACCTGGCGCCACTGCGACAGGGCTATGCACTCCGCCTGACGGTTGCAACCAACGGCAGCTTCACACGCGCCGCTCAGCGCCAGGCACGGGAGAGGGACATCGACCTCATAACTCTGCAAGAACTGTGCGCAATGCTGCAGCGAACGCCCTGCACTCTAGGTGAGGTAGAGGCTATGGAGGCCCGCCGGTTGGCCACCATGCGTGACCTCCGCGTGGCAATTGAGCAGATGGGCAGGCAACTCTGACTTGGAGCAGCGCAGACCCCGTGCCTCCCGGCGTCCGCGGCCTTCCTGGTCGGAACATGGGAAGAGCGGCGCACCTACACAAGGCGGAGGTTAGGGCCACCCGCTTCGCACCGCAAATCCGACGAACGGGAACGACCTGCTCTTTGGATAACCGAGACCAAGGCGGAGGCCGGTGGTACGCGAAGCGGACAAGAAGGGAAGGGGTCGAAAACTCGGACATTATGTCGCTGCAGCGGCTCTGCCCCTTCTATTCAGGCAGAACGAGCTATCACGGAATTCCTTTGGCTTCAGATCCACGTTCCTCACCTAGCCTACTGCTGACGGCAGAGCGCGCCTCCTCCCCGCCCAATCCGCGAAGCAGGCAGCGCATCTCTGAGACCGTGATGCCGTGCGCGTCCAGCAGCGAGTACGAAAATGTCAGTTTAGTGAACTTAGGATAGTGGGCTACTTTGAATTTTCCCGCCCAGGAGGGGTGGAGGCGACTTCGACGACGATGGCCCATGAGTTGCGGATAGCAACCGCAAGCAACAACAGCATACCGGCAGCCACCAAGGTGAGTCCGAGTTGGCGGGCGTGGAGGAACAGGACACCGCCTAATACAGTGAGCCCGCATGCCGCGAATGGCACAATCGCGTACGGAATCCGATCACGCAGTTCGATGAAGCGCTTCTTACCGCCTCCAATTAAACCGCTCCCCGAGTAAACTAAGCCACCGACACTCACGAAGCAAATGCAAAGAGTGGCCGAGAGCCGAGTATGGTTCGGGAAGGTCAGAAGCGCGCCAAGGAATAGTACATGAGCAAAATAGATAACCGTCGGTGTAAGGTAAATGGGAATCCTAGAGGCGTCCCCTCGCCTTCGCTCAGCGCCGAGCGTGATCACGACAAACAACAGACCGATCAATTGCGCGGCCGCCGCCGCCGTGAGGAGATAGAAATTCGCCCATCGGTCTAGTTCATTCATAAGCTCATTAGGCCTCCCTTCTCTGCCTAGCTCTTAACTGGCCCATAGTGCCACAAGAATCGGCAATACAGTAGAAAAATTGAAAGTAGCCCAATAGCGTTTCTCACAGTCCGTTTGATATCTGATTACGCTTTTTCAGTTTTGGTTGGCGACCCCCTAATGCTGTCGTACCTCATCCAGCAATAAGCCGAGATTGGATCTGATTCGCAGGAGAGCAGCGCTCAAGTCTAGAAGCATCGCCTCT
>Ga0187784_10004696_pt1 | contig 11051 bp, 11 predicted proteins | sample 1015_SJ02_MP15_2_FD_132964 | JGI IMG/M metagenome (GOLD analysis project Ga0187784, IMG submission 132964) | Tropical peat soil microbial communities from peatlands in Department of Meta, Colombia - 1015_SJ02_MP15_20_MG | ecosystem: Environmental > Terrestrial > Soil > Wetlands > Peat | place... | reverse complement strand
GCTAAGTCCGATTCCGGATATTGACCGGTTTTGGATCGCTCGCAGCGCTGCCGAGGGGTAACGGCGGAACAACCAAGGCACGCGGCTGGCGCCTTCCCTTTCTCGCAGCCGCGGCCACGCCTGTGAGCCGACGAATAAGACCAAGTCGCGGGACGGATCATGACCGAGGAACCGGTACTGGTTGAACCGCCGCCGCCTGCCGTGGCGGCGCCGCGTAGCCTGATGGACCGATTCATCGACGGCATCGAACTGATCGCCGCCTTCTTCGTCGGCATCGTCGCGCTCGATATCTTCGTGTCGGTGATGCTGCGCTATTTCTTCGCCGTGCAGATTCCCGACTCTTACGACTTCGGCCGCTTGTTACTCGGCATCCTGATCTTCTGGGGCATCGCGGCGACGTCGTACCGCGGCACCCACATCACCGTCGATCTGGTCTATGCCAATGTCGGTGTGCGGCTGCGGCGCGTGATCGACGTGTTCGCCACGCTGGTGCTGTTGTTCGTCGTCACGGTCCAGACCTATACCTTGTTCGACAAAGTGAAAGGCACCTTCGCGGACCACGTCCTGACCTATGATCTGCGGCTGCCGGTCTGGCCGTTTTTCCTCGTCGCCTGGATCGGCGATGTGTCGGCGGTGTTGCTGATCGCGGTGCGCACCTACCGCCTGATTTTTCAGCCGGACAAGATGGGCTGGCAATACCAGATGAAATCGGCCGAATGAAACGAAGCGCACCGCAGCACCGGCGCATGACGAGGCAAGCGTGAGCCGCAAGCTTGCGGCGGCGCCGGCGGAGCGAAATGGGGGGATTGTGAGTACCGACGCGGTTGCGATCATTGGCTTCGGCGCGCTGTTCACGCTGATGTTGCTGCGGGTGCCGGTGGGCATGGCCATGGGGCTGGTCGGCGTGTCCGGCTTCGCTTACCTCGTCAGCGGCACGGCGGCGCTGAAAAGCGTCGGCCTGACCTCGATGCGCACGGTGACCGACTACACGTTCGGCGTCATCCCGATGTTTCTGCTGATGGGCGCGTTCGTGTCGAATTCCGGCATGAGCCGCGAATTGTTCCGTGCCGCTAACGCCTTCGTCGGCCATCTGCGCGGCGGCCTCGGCATCGCCACGATCGCCGCCTGCGCCGGCTTCGCCGCGATCTCGGGCTCGTCGGTCGCCACCGCCGCCACTTTCGCGACCGTCGCCTATCCGGAAATGCGGCGCTACGACTATCCGCAAAGTTTTGCCACCGGCGTTATTGCCGCCGGCGGCACGCTTGGCGCCATGCTGCCGCCTTCGACCGTGCTCGCCGTCTACGGCATCATCACCGAGCAAGATATCGGCAAGCTGTTCATCGCCGGGATCATTCCGGGCCTGCTCGCCGCCGCCATGGACATGATCACCATCGTGATCATAGGCCGGCTGCGGCCGCACTACCTGCCCGCCGCGCCGCGCCATTCCTGGGCCGAGCGGCGCACCGGATTGCGCGACATCTGGGCCACGCTTCTGCTCTTCCTCTTCGTCATCGGCGGCCTCTATGGCGGCCTGTTCACGCCGACCGAAGCCGGCGGCATGGGCGCCTCGGGCGCGCTGTTGATCGGCGTCGCGCGCGGCAAGCTGTCCCGCCCGGAGATCCGCCGTTCGCTGTTGCAGGCCGTGCGCACTGCCGCGGCCGTGCTTACGGTGCTGATCGGCGCGCTGCTGTTCGGCTATTTCCTCACCGTGACGCAGACGCCGCAGAAGGTGACGACGTTCTTCACCGGCTTAGGGCTCGGCCGCTACGGCGTGCTGGCGCTGATCATGCTGATGTATATCGTGCTCGGCTGCCTGATGGATGCGCTCGCCATGATCATCCTGACCATCCCGATCATTTTTCCGGTGATCACCCAGCTCGGCTTCGATCCGATCTGGTTCGGCGTCATTATCGTGATGACGGTCGAGCTCGGACTCATTCACCCGCCGGTCGGCATGAATGTGTTCGTGATCAAGAGCGTGGTGCAGGACGTGAGTTTCTCCACGATCTTCGTCGGCGTGCTGCCGTTTATCGTCACCGATCTGATCCGCCTCGTGATCTTGATTTCGTTTCCGGTGCTGGCGCTGTGGCTGCCCTCGCATATGTGATCTGTCATTGCGAGGAGCCAACGGGTTCGGCCCGAAGTGGCCGGCCCGATGACAGGCTCCGCGACGAAGCAATCCACAACGGCGTTGCACCGCTGGATTGCTTCGCTTCGTGCGCTCGCAATGACGCTGAAGTTTATTTCCGACCGCCGCCGGCAAGCACCGCGCGGGTGGCGCGGTCGGGGCCGAAATCGTCGACGCTGTCGATCGCCAACAGATCGGCCAGCCGCGTGCGGGCGCGGTTGACCCGGCTTTTGATGGTGCCGACCGCGCAGCCGCAGATCGCCGCGGCGTCGTCGTAAGAAAAGCCGGAAGCGCCGACCAGGATCAGCGCCTCGCGCTGGTCCGCCGGCAGTTTCGCCAGCGCGGCGCGGAATTCCTCGAATTCGACCCGCCCGGTCTGTTCGGGATGCGATTTCAGCGTTTCGGCATAGCGCCCGTCGGCGTCCTCCACTTCGCGCCTCCGCTTGCGGTATTCGGAGCGGAACAGATTGCGCAGAATCGTGAACAGCCATGCCGGCATGTTGGTGCCGGGTTCGAAACTGTCGATATGGGCGAGCGCCCGCAGCAGCGTTTCCTGCACCAGGTCGTCGGCGCGGTCGATATTGCCGCACAGCGAAATCGCGAACGCGCGCAGGCTCGGCACGGTGGCCAGAACTTGGTCGCGTATCGCAGGATCGAGCTTCATGCGCGGGCCTCGTCCACTCACGCCGGATCTTGGTCGCTCAACCGTCGAACCAGATCGGCAAGGTGCTGCGGCACGCCCTGACTGACCACGTCGTTGTACATGGCGCGCAACTGCTGTCCGATCCGAGCCTGAACTTCTCGACCCAGGCGGGCTTCGGGCTTTTGGGAATTTGCTGTCCTGCCCATCGGTTCCCTGATGGAGTCCTGGCTTTCCGGCTTATCCGCGACCGGTTCCAAAGGTTCGAAGTTAGCTTTGCGGTGCTTCATATCGTTATCTTTTCCCCGTTCGCCCATATTGCCGACCCACTCTCTGGCGACCCACCATTGCGCGCTAACGCACTGATAGCTGCCATAGTTCCGCCCAGGAACCCCGTGGGGAACTTTTTTTGCGCTGCGGCGTTTTTGCCAGTAACCTCAGCACCGTGGAAGGGGAGGGTGCCGTGTCCACCGCACAAGCCGTACTCCAGCACCTGCCGTCGCTGCGCCGCTATGCCCGCGCCTTGACCGGCAGCCAGGGCTCGGGCGACGCCTATGTCGTGGCCACCGTGGAATCGCTGATCGCAAGCCCGAAAATCCTGGAATCGAGCTCCAATTCGCGCGTCGCGCTCTATCGGCTGTTCACCAAGATCTGGAATTCGGTGGCGGTGAACGGCAGGCCCGAAGCCAACGAAATCATCCTGCCGCCTGAGCAGCACCTCACCCAGATCACGCCGCGGCCGCGCCAAGCCTTTCTGCTGGTGGCGCTCGAAGGCTTTTCCGAGGAGGACGCGGCGGAAGTGCTCGATTGCGACCTGCCGACGCTGCGCGGCCTGGTCGAGGAATCCGGCCGCGAGCTTGCCGCCGAAATCGCGACCGATGTCCTTATCATCGAGGACGAGACCTTCATCGCCATGGACATCGAGGCGCTGGTCGAAAGCCTCGGCCATAACGTCATCGGCATCGCCCGCACCCACCGTGAGGCGCTGGCGCTGGCGAAACGGAAGCAACCCGGGCTCATTCTCGCCGATATTCAGCTCGCCGACGGCAGTTCCGGCCTCGATGCCGTCAATGAGCTGCTCGGCTCGTTCGAAGTGCCGGTCATCTTCATTACCGCCTATCCGGAACGGTTCCTGACCGGACAGCGGCCCGAGCCGGCGTTCCTGATCGCAAAACCTTTCCAGGTCGCCGTGGTGTCCGCGGTGGTGAGTCAGGCTCTGTTCTTCGGCCGCAACGCGCGGCAGCGCGAGCGCAAGCCCAGCGAACGGCAGGCGACACTGTAGCCGACTGACTCTGCTCATCGTGGAAAAAGTTAGGGCGCAGCCGATCGGCATATCGGCTGCGCCCAGCATGGCGGCCAAGCACGGGGGAGGGGAAGAATGGCCGTCCGGCATGACAAACCGTAACCGGGATTTTTGTTCCTGAATTGAATCTTGCGCCGTCGCGGCGTCGGTTTGTCGGTCGCACCGATCACGGCGCAATGCCATCACGACTCGGTGACCAGAGCATGATCCGGAAAAGCTTGCCCTCGGACTTGATCCGGGGGGTGGAAGCCGGTTTTCCGAAAAGAACATGCGCAATCAAAATGCTAGAGCCCGGTTCTGATTCAATCAGAACCGATAAGGCTCTAGCCATGGTGCCGGAACCCGGTGGCCCGATGAACGTTGATGTAGCGGTGCAGCGGTCAACTTGGGGGCTTTGCATCCGATCGATCGTGACCCTGATCGATTCGGCGCGGCGGAGCAGTGCGATGGCCAAGCAAGTGTTTGTTCGCATCGCCGGCGGGACGGGATTAATCTCGCTCGCCTTGTTGTTCGTTGGCCTCATCCCGTTCCTCAGCGCCGATCCGATTGCGGGCGCGGGACTCGCCGGCAGAACTCCTACCTTCTCGGTGAACCACAAGTTCAAGGGCGACCGGTTGCCGGTCAATTCGGTAGTTTCGCGGAATGCGATCCGAGCGCAAGAGCACCCTCAGGAAATTCCGGTCGGGTGCGACCCCTCTTTCTCGCCGATTTCCGCTCCGCGATCGAGCTCTGTGTTCGGGCGCTGCCTGAGCTGACTGTCCGAATTCCGTTATTCGCCGCGTTGCGCGGCGCGAAGTTATTTGTCGCCGCGCCGGTTTTTGCTGTGAACCTCGTTGCGCTATCGCGCGACCAATCGACAAAGCAATTTTAGCTAACGAATGTGGTGAATGCCGCGTGCACGGCGTCATTCCGATCCGCTGTTTATTTGTTTGTCCGCTGACACGGAACTTTCAGCCCTCCTCGGCGATTGATGCAACTGAGAACGGCATTCCAGCACGGTGGAGCGTGTCATGTCAGCACGGAAGCGGTCGCGGCATCTTTGCGCAATCATGGTCTTTGCCGGCGTCCTGATGGTCCCTGTTGTGCCCGCATCTGCGCAGGCGCTCTTTTATGTGCCGGCGCCGCGCTACGAAGCCGCGTTGCCGCAATATGCGCCGCAAGATCAACCGCCGGGCGACGTTGCGTCGGACGATCTTGCGGCGCCGCTGCGCCGCCAGATGGTGGCGTATCCGAGCGCTGAGGCGCCGGGCACCATCATCATTGATACCGCGCGCACCTTCCTTTATCTGACGCTCGGCGACGGCACGGCGCTGCGCTACGGCATCGGCGTCGGACGCCAGGGTTTTACCTGGGCCGGGGTCGAGGCGATTTCGCGCAAGGCCGAGTGGCCGGACTGGATTCCGCCCGCTGAAATGGTCGCTCGTCAGCCCTATCTGCCGCGCTGGGTCGGTGGCGGTCCCGGCAATCCGCTGGGCGCCCGCGCGCTTTATCTCGGCAACACCGATTACCGCATCCACGGCACCAACGATCCAACCACCATCGGCAAGCACGTCTCGAGCGGCTGCATCCGGCTGCAAAATGCCGACGTGATCGACCTCTATGAGCGCGTTGGCGTCGGCACCAAAGTGGTAGTGCTGCAGAACGATCAAAACCACGCCGCCATCGCCGTCGGCCGGCGGGTCGCCATCAATGAAGGCCATATCGATCAAGGACATATCGATGAAGGTCGTGGCGGCCCGATGACGACGCAGATCGCGGTAAGGCCGACTGCCGATCGCGAGCCGCCGGGCGCGGCAATGCCGGAGCGCGCCGCGCTGACGGGAATCTATTGAAGCTGGCTTGAGCGCTTTTGCCCGGCGGGGCAGGAGCCTCCGCCCAACAGCTTTGTCGCCATACAATTGCCGCGGCCGGAGCACGATAAAACATGCTGCGGCCGCTTCCATTGCCGCGAAAAATAACAGTCTTTACCAGAGCGACCCAAGGTGCAAGTCTGAAGCCCATCGATGTGAGGGCATGGACGGGTCCGATCACAGCATGCCTGATAACAACAAGCCCGCAATAATTGCACCGGACAATCGGTCGGCGGAAAACACCGTACAAAACGCTGCAAAAGAATTCTTTCCGAATTTTGCGACGGTTGGCGCCGCGCTTAAATCCACGCAGATCGGCGTCTGGTTCTGGGACAGCGCCGCCAATACGGTGACCTGGTCGAGCAATCTTGAAGCGCTGCACGGCATGGCGCCCGGCAGCTTCGACGGCAGCTATGCGGGCTTCATCGGCAACATTCATGGCGACGATCGGGCCGAGGTCGAAACCGCGCTGCAACAGGCGTTGCGCACCCGGTCGGCCTACCGCGCGCGCTACCGCGTGCCGCAGCACGACGGCCGCGACGATTGCTGGCTGGAGGCGACCGGAACGGTCGTCGTCGCCGACGGCGCGGCAAAGAGCATGGTCGGGCTGTGCTACGATGTCACCGAACGCGTGAACCTCGAGAGCGAGCTGCGCAGCCGCGCCAAGCAGCAGGAGGCGCTGGCGCAGCTCGGCGAACGCGCATTGGCCGAGCCCGACCTCGAACGGCTCCTCAACGACGCCGTCAGCACGGTCGCGCTCACGCTGTCGGTCGACTTCGTCAAGATCCTCGAGCTGCTGCCCGGCGACAGCGAGCTTTTGTTGCGGGCCGGCTTCGGTTGGAAGACCGACCTCGTCGGCACGGTTTTGACGACAACGGTGCCCAATGGCTATGCCAGAGTTACTTTTGATTCTCCCGCGCCAATCGTCATCGTCGATTTCGCCGCCGAAGCAAGGTTCGACATTCCACAATATCTCAAGGACCATAGCTGCGTCAGCGGCATGCACGCGACTATCGCCGGTCGTGATGACGGATGTGCCTACGGCATCCTTGGCGTCGCCACGACCGCGCGGCGGACATTTACCGCGCAGGATGCGTCATTTCTTACTGCGGTCGGAAATCTTCTTGCCAGCGCCATTCAGCGCCGCCAGCTCGAAGCGCGCCACGAACTGATGATCCGCGACATGCGCCACCGTTCCGGGAATCTGTTTTCACAGCTGCTCGCACTGTTTTCGCAGACGGCGAGGACTTCGAAAAACATTCACGATCTCACCGGCAAGTACCAGGCGCGCGTGCTCGCCATGGCCAACGCCCACCGCTTGATCACGGAGGGCGGCTGGAAATCCATACCGATTATGGAGCTGCTTTACGTCGTGCTCGGACCCTACCTCGACCGGGCGTCGCTCGACGGTCCGAATTTCGATCTTGAGCCGGATCCGGTGTTCAATCTGAGCGCGGCGCTGCACGAGCTTGCCGCCAATGCTATCAAGCACGGCAGCCTGTCGCGTCCCAAGGGCCAGCTCGACCTGCGCTGGTCGGTGAACCGCACCCAGCGCGGCATGACCTTGACGCTCGATTGGGTGGAGAAGAACGGACCGCCGGCGCGGCGGCCGCGGCGGGTCGGATTCGGGACGCGGCTGATCAATCTGGTCATCCAACGGCAGCTCAACGGCGAAGTGACGCGCACGTTCTCGCGCAAGGGGCTTGCCGTGAAAATGGTCGTGCCGCTCACCCATGAGCGCTGGCCGTCGCCGGCAGCAAGTGCTCAGCAGCCGTAGGGTGAGCAAAATCGTCTCCTCTTGCGCAATCGCGTGGTCCGTTAGGGCGTTTACGCCCGTCTGTTCGAGGGCTATGGCGCGCACGATTCTGCCCACGCGGCTTGGCCCTCGCGGCGCGGTGCCCACCCCTACAGCTCCCTTTCGTCATGCGGGTAAATCGCTAGAGTGGCGCTCGCCGATGGGGGGATAGGAAACGCAGTCGCGTGAAAGAACAAGTCATCAGCTTTCAGTCCGCCGGCCTGCGCCTGCATGGCATCTTGGGCGTGCCGGAGGGCTTGCCGCCGTCGCAGCGGCTTGCGGCGTTTTTGGTGCTGCACGGCTTCGGCTCGAATTGCGAAAGTCCGAGCGTGCTGGCGCCGACACGGGTGCTCAGCGAGTTCGGCTACGTGACGCTGCGCTTTGATATGCGCGGCTGCGGCAACAGCGAAGGCGAGTTCGGCCGCGTCGTCTGTCTCGAACAGGTCGAGGATTTGGGCAATGCGCTTACGTTCCTCGCCCGCCATGCGGCGGTCGATCCGGATCGCATCGGCGCCATCGGTTCGAGTTTCGGCGGCGCCGTCGCGGTCTATGCCGGCGGCGTCAACCCGCGGCTTGCCGCCGTGATCTCGAACGGCGGTTGGGGCCATGGCGAACGCAAATTCCGCGGCCAACATCCGACGCCGGAAGCGTGGGCGAAATTCACCAAAATGCTCGAACACGGACGCGCCTATCGCGCCCGCACCGGGAAATCGCTGATGGTGCCGCGCCACGACATCGTGCCGATCCCCAACCACGTGCGCGAAAACCTGGAACGCCAGAACGTCGGCATGCTGGCGCCCAATTCGGTCGAAATGTTTCCGGCCGAGACGGCGCAGAGCATGTTCGATTTCCGCGCCGAGGAGGTGGTGGGAAAAATCGCGCCGCGGCCGCTATTGCTCATCCATGCGGCGAACGATTCGGTGACGCCGACCGAACAGTCGATCGAAATGTTCAAACGCGCCGGCCAGCCGAGCGAACTACATCTGTTCAGCGGGCTCGATCACTTCCTGTTCGCCGAGAATTCCACGCGCGTCTGGAGCCTGTTGCGGCACTGGCTCGAGCGCTATTTTCCGGCCACGGTTCACTAAATGCTTGAGCGGGGCGCAGCGTGAGCGGCAATAAAGTCAGTCACGACGAGCTATTGCGTTTTATCCGCGACCTGCTCGTTGCCCTGGGAGCGAGCGACAACGACGCCACGACCGTCGCTCAGGGTTTGGTCTGGGCCAACCTGCGCGGCGTCGACGGCCATGGCGTGTCGCGGCTGCCGCGTTATCTCAAGCTGATTGGCAGCGGCGAGATCGATCCGAAAGCGCAGCCGCGTCTCATCCATGATCGCGCGGCGACTTTCGTGCTCGACGGCGGCCATGGTTTTGGTCCGGTCGCCGCCATGGCGGGGGCGGCGCTTGCCGTCGAGCGGGCGAAAAAAGTCGGCGTGTGTTTCGGCCTCATCCGCGAGACCACTCATACCGGTGCGATCGGCCGCTACGCGCAATGGATCGCGGAGCGCGATTGCGCCGCCGTCATCATGGGCGCCGGTCAAACCATGATGGCTTATCACGGCGCGCGGGTCGCGAGCCTGGGCACGTCACCGATCGCTATAGCGGTGCCGAGCGGCAAGGGTCCGATCGTTCTCGATATGGCGGCGAGCACGATCTCGAACGGCAAAATCTTGCAGTCGCGCGCGAGCGGCGCTGAGCTTCCGCAAGGCACGGTGCTGACGGCGGCCGGCGAGCCCACTACCGATCCGCGCCAGGCCGAAATTCTGCTGCCGCTCGGCGGGCCCAAGGGATCGGGCCTTGGTCTGATGTTCGAAATGCTGGCGAGCGTGCTGGCCGCGGCGCCAATCCAGGCGCGCGCGCTCGGCCCGGAAAGGCGGACACGCAACACGGCAAACACGGCGATGCTCGCCGTCGATATCTCGGCCTTTCGTCCGGTCGGCGATTTCACCCGTGATGCCGATGCCCTGGCCTCGATCATCAAGGCGCTGCCGCGGCAATCCGGCTTTGACGAAATTTTGTTGCCGGGCGAGCGCTCCGGCCGCACCGAAGAAAAGCGCCGCAAATCCGGTATCCCAATTCCGTCGAAGCTGTGGGCGGAGCTCGAAGGAATTGCTAAAACTCAGGCGATCAAGATGATCGCGGTATCCGCCTAACGAAAGCGAAAGCAGGCCCTTATGGATCGACAGCCAACCGACGCAGGCACCATTGACGAAGCCGAAATGGCGCATTTCTCGCGCCTGTCCGGGCAATGGTGGGACATGCACGGGCCGTGGGCGACGCTGCACAAGTTCAACCCGGTTCGTCTCGGCTACATCCGCGATCACGCCGCCGAACATTTTGGCCGCGATCCGACGCGGCTCGACAGCCTTGCTGGCTTGCGTATCCTCGATATCGGCTGCGGCGGCGGGGTCCTCTCCGAGCCGCTGGCGCGGCTTGGCGCGTCGGTTGTCGGCGCCGACCCGGCCGACAGCAACGTCACGGTCGCCCGGCACCATGCGGCGCAGTCCGGGCTGACCATCGATTACCGCAACACCACCGCGGAGGCGTTGGCGGCGGCGGGCGAACGCTTCGACGTGGTTCTCGCCATGGAAGTTGTCGAGCATGTCGCCGATGTCGGCCTGTTCGTCGCCAGCGCCGCCGCGATGGTAAAACCCGGCGGGCTCATGGTCGTCGCCACGCTCAATCGCACCATCAAGAGCTTTGCGCTGGCGATCGTCGGCGCCGAGTACATTTTACGCTGGATCCCGCGCGGCACCCATCAATGGCAAAAATTCGTAACGCCCGACGAGCTCGAAATCGCGATCGAGCGGGGCGGTTTGCGCGTCATCGACGAAGCCGGCGTGATCTATAATGTCTTTGCCGACCGCTTCCAGCTTTCCACCGACATGGACGCCAATTACATGGTCGTCGCCGAGAAGCCGGCGTAACGGAGAATTCGCGTGACTGATATTACTCATCAGTTCTCTCTTTCACAAATTGATCACCACGAATTACTGGCAATTCTTACACTCCGATACCGCACGTGTTGGCGCACTTCCGAATACGAAATGTCTTTTCCAGCATCAAACGATTATTCTTTGAAGCTTGAATTACACCATGGCCAAATAACACGAATCTCATCCAGCAACTCCTTATCTCAACGAGAATTAAATGAGCTGTTGGATCAGATCGAAGCTGATTTGAAGGATCAGACAATCGTCGAGTACGGGGCAGATATCTTATTCGCCCATCGACCAGTTTCGGGTGCCTTTCGTTTCACCTCGATTCCAATGCAAATATTACCACCACCAGCCGCCGCGCCACTTCCGCAATATGAAAACGCGGAGCATCCCTTCG